>Ga0209986_10000671_pt1 | contig 33587 bp, 30 predicted proteins | sample BlataG_FD_183168 | JGI IMG/M metagenome (GOLD analysis project Ga0209986, IMG submission 183168) | Deep subsurface microbial communities from Black Sea to uncover new lineages of life (NeLLi) - Black_00105 metaG (SPAdes) (version 2) | ecosystem: Environmental > Aquatic > Marine > Oceanic >...
CCATAAAAGTTTAGCAGTTTCTTTAATTCTTGGTTTTAATCTATCTTTTTCAGGTCCGGGTACTTCTGATTTAAATAATTGCATTCCTCCTGCTCCCAAGGCCGGGAGGATAGCTACTACCAAAACTATAATTCCCATGCCGCCCAACCATTGAATAAAGTCCCGCCAGAAAAGAATTGAATAAGGGTTTCCTTCAATGGGGACAAGTACTGTAGCCCCGGTAGTGGTAAATCCGGACATTGATTCAAAATAAGCATCAATAAAACTGGGGAAAGTACCGGCAAATAAAAAGGGGAGTGCTCCAAAACCAGCAGCAAATATCCATCCCAGGGCAGCAATAGCAAATCCTTCTTTATGACCGATAGGTTCTTCTGAAGAAAAATATTTCCATAGTAAAAGGCCGCTTAAAGAAGTAATTGCCATAGAAAGGATAAAAGCATTAATTACTGATTCCTGATAGTAAATAGCATACAAAAGAGGAAACAGCATGCTTAATCCTAAAAAAAATAAAAGGCTTCCTAAGGTATTTAGGACAATCTTGTATTTCAATTTTATTTCTCCCCACCATCGAATATTTTTTCAATTTTCTTTATATCGGATGACAAGGCAAAGATGATTATTCTATCTTTAGGTTGAATGATATCATTACCGTGAGGGATAATAACTTCATTTTTACGAACAATTGCGCCGATAATGGTATCCTGGGGCAAATTAGCTTTTTTTAATGGTTTGTTGATAATTTTTGAGTGGGGACTAACTATCAATTCAATAACTTCTGCTTCTCCTTCTTTTAGTAAAGTTAAAGAGATAATTTTCCCTCTTCGAATAAATCGTAAGATAGCAGAAGCAGTAGTCATTCTGGGATTTACTACAGCATCTACTCCGATTTTTTCCAGTATAGGAATATAATTCATTCTATCTACTTTGGCAATTACCTTTTTTGTGCCCAGGTGTTTGGCTAATAAAGCTACTAAAAGATTATCTTCATCGAATCCGGTGACTGCAACGAAACCATCGATGGTTTCTATGCCTTCAGATTTTAAAAGATCAATATTGGTACCATCACCATTTATTACTAAGGTGTGAGGAAGACTTTCGGCAATTTTTTCACATTTTTCTTTATCTCTTTCAATTAATTTGGTGTTAATACCCAGTTTTGCTAATATTGCGGCAGTTTGAACACCAATTCTGCTTCCTCCCAAAATCATAACATTTTGCATATTTAGAGGTTTTTCGTTTAAAATTTCATTTAATCCTGAAAAATAATCTTTTTTAATTAAAATATATAAATTATCGCCTGTAATAATTTTTTCTTCTCCGCCAGGAATAATTATCTTGTCATTTCGGTAGATTGCAGCAACTAATATAGGATATTTAAAGGTGATAGCTTTTAATTGTTGGTTAATAAAAGGAAAATTTTCTTCAACTTTAAGTTCAAAAAGTTGAACCTTCCCCCCGGCAAAGCTCTGTACTTGAGCAACATTTATTGGAGATTTAAGTAATTTAACTATTTCCTTGGCGGTAGCTCTTTCCGGATTGATAGTAAGATCTATTCCTAATTTTTCTCGTGATAAGGCATTAGCATACAGATATTCAGGATTTCTAATACGGGCAATTTTTTGAGGCACACCAAATTGCTTTGCAGTCATACAGGCTATCATGTTTGCTTCATCGCTACTGGTTACAGCAATTATCATATCTGCTTGTTTAATTCCCGCTTCTTCTAAAGTGCGAACATTGGCTCCATTGCCTAAAATAGTGAGTATATCTAAATTATTTTGAGCAGACTGTCGGACCATATCATTTTTTTCGATTAATGTTACATCGTGATTTTCTGAAGAAAGAGTTTTAGCTATTTGACAACCTACTTTCCCTGCCCCTATGATAATTATTTTCAAGAGATTCACCTCGTTTTATTTTTCTTTAAACTTCAAAGTTAATCAGTTATTTATTGGATCCTTTTAATTAAAAAAGAGAAACTATCTGATTTTAGTTTCTCTGAAATATTTAGAAAATATATCCTGATTATCATATCTCCTTCCGCGCTTACGAGGTTAGCTGACGGGTTCGAGCTGAAAGGATTGCTCTACTCATTACTAAAGTTAAAGGTAATGAGATTCACCCCAAAATTTTGGTTCCCCCGTTCCCCCACTTAAGGGATTTAGCGATTAAAATACAATAGTCCTTTTTTACTTTCGAATTTTATACCCTTTTTTCATATTTGTCAAACCAAATTCGTATCGAGTATCGCGTATCGAGTATCGCGTGAAGAAAAAGAACTAGAGAAAAAAGAAAGAAAATTTACATTAACTTTATATCGCATATTGTGTAAAAATTAGCGGATAGCGTGTAGGGTAATTAGTATATAGTGTAACTTACCAGGGGACGGTCCTCTGGCAGGTTTTTTAAAAAAGCTTTACAGAGATTTTATAGATTTTTTTCTTGACAGAAAAGATAGTTTGGAGTATAAATAAATATAGAAAAAAAGTCGACAAAAATAGTATGAAAAAGAAGGGAAAATTAAGATGCCAAACTATGATTTTGAATGTCAGAATTGTCATGAAAGCTTTGAGGTTAGAGCAACTATCAAAGAAATGGAAGAAGGTAAGATATCCTGTGTAAAGTGTAAGAGCAAAAATATCAAGAGGATTTTTAATGGCTGCGGATTCAGCACCGGAAAGACTTCGTCTTCGATGAGTTCAAGCTCTTGCAACTCTTGCACATCTGGTTCTTGTTCCACCTGTGGATAAAAAAGTAATAGGGAAAAAGGGGACGGTTCTATTTTTTTCTAGTCATTATTTTTAGAAGATGGTAAAAAATAGACCGTCCCCTTTTTCTATTTTAAAAATAAATAATATTTTTTTAAAAGTTTGCAGGAATTTGGGGTAGGAATGGAGAATAATTATTTAGTTAGCTAGTTAGTTGGTTATTTGGTTAGTGCTAGTTATCCGGTTAGCCAGTTAATATAGTCGATAGTGAATAGTCGTTAGTTATTAGCAGGACAGGCGGCCTGTCCTCGTGAAAACGAAAAACGCCTGTCTCTAAACTAAGGTAGGGGTTCGATTAATCGAACCCGCTGAAAAAACACCAAATAAACCGGGGCGGATGAATCCGCCCCCTACACCAGATTCGTGGCATAACATAAAACACAATAAACTGAAAACTAATTTTTTTATCTAAAAACTAATAACTAAAAACCAGTTTTGCATCTTGTATTTAAAACTAACGACTATTCACTATTCACTAATGACTAATAAAAAAAAGGAGGGAGATAATTTCGATGTTAAAGAAAAGGAATATTTTTAGGATTAAATTGTGGTTGTTTGTATTGATATTTTTAATCATTTTCTCCGGAATAAGCATGGCACAGGAGGCAGCTAAGGATTCGGGATATCTGCAAAAGATTGTTCTTTGTAAAGATATTCTGGAAAAGGACCCACTGCGACAGACCAATTTTTTCTTTCCCCAGGATGAGAAAGTAGTTACCTGGCTCAGGTTTTCCTATGATTCTCCAGAAAAAATTGTACTCAGATGGGAATGGATTACTCCTCAGGGCAAATTGTATCACCGGGGAGAAACGGAGATGGAAGCTGGTAATTATATTAATTACCGCACCTGGTACTGGATAAAGGTTAAGGGTAATTATGCCTCTCAATTGCCTGGAGATTGGAAAGTAAAAGTATATATTAACGATATTTTTTTAGCAGAGAGGAATTTTTTTATCGTGGGTCCTTTTTAAGATATTAAGCTAATTAACCACGACTTGAAACTGTTAGCAGTTTTGTAGATATCGCAATAATTTAACCTCTGCAGAATAGATTTATTTTAAAAAATTGAAATTAAAAGTAAAAGAACTGAACTATCCGATGAAAAAAAATTTTAATTTGTTGCTGATTAATCCCTGGATTTATGATTTTACAGCTTATGATTTCTGGTCTAAACCTTTAGGGTTATTATATATTGCCAGCATCCTGAGAGAGCAGGGTTATGAGATTAGTTATATAGACTGTATGGACCGCTATAATCGGGAGATTTTAAAGCTTAAGAATAGAGAATTTCCTAAAAAAGATGAATTTGGCCGGGGTCCTTTCTATAAAGAAGAAATCAAAAAACCTGCGATTTTAAAAAATATACCCCGCCGATATAGCCGGTATGGGATTACCGAAAAAATTTTCCTGAATAAATTAAAAAAGCTGCCTCCACCCCAGGCAGTATTGATTACCTCGATTATGACCTACTGGTATCCCGGGGCGTTCAGGGTGATAGAGATAATTAAAAAAAATTTTCCCGATATCCCCATAATTTTAGGAGGGGTCTATGCTACTTTGTGTTTTGAACATGCCTTTAGATTTTCTGGTGCTGATTATGTAATAAAAGGAAATAGTATAAGAGATTTAATAAAAATATTAGAACAGTATGACGGGAACAAAGATGATTATTCAAAATACGAAAAAGGATTAAATAACCTGCCTTATCCGGCCTGGGACCTCTATTCGGATCTTGATTATATCTCTATCTTATCCTCTCGGGGCTGTCCTTACCGTTGCAGTTATTGTGCTTCTTTCAAAATAAATCCCAAACTGGAGTTCAGAAACCCCGAAGAAGTTGTAAAAGAGATAGAATATTGGAACAAGAGAAGGGGAATAAAAGATTTTATCTTTTATGATGATGCCTTGTTGATAAATTCGGAAGACAATTTTCTGGTTATTTTAGAGGAATTAATTAATAAAAAACTGGCCATCAGGCTTCATACTCCCAATGGAATTCATGCCCGAATGGTAAATAAAGAAATAGCTTACAAGATGTACCAGGCAGGAGTAGAGACCATCAGGTTGGGTTTTGAGACAGTAGACCCCCAAGTCCAGTCAGAGACAGGAGGGAAGATCACTAATATTGAATTTAAAAAGGCGGTGAATTGCCTTATAGAAGCAGGATTTAAGCGGTCTCAGATCGGCGCATATCTTTTAATCGGGATACCCGGACAGGATGTTCAGGAAATTATTGATTCCATCTGTTTTGTGATAGATTGTGGTGCCCATTCGCGTTTAGCTAAGTTTTCGGCCATTCCGGGTACAAAGGTCTGGAACGAAGCCAGGACTTATTTTAATTTAAAGGGAGATGTTGACCCCCTTTTTCACAATGATGCACTTTTACCTTATTTATCACCGGATATTACAATTAAAGCCTATCAGCAGATAAAATCAATAGCGAAAATATAAAAGAATATAAACTAAATGTGTTATATGTTATAATTGAAATAAAATGTACCATAGATTTTCGAATATAATAATTGGAGGTGATTTGAGAAAAATAAGTTATCCCCAGGCTGTAAAATGTAAAAGCAAACAAGGGTAAGAAATAAAAGTTAACAAAAATAGCATACATAGATTAGTAGATGTGGATATTTTATAAAGCATTCAATATTATAAGGAGGATAGAACGAATGGAACTATTAAAAGTCTCGTCTAAGTCGAATCCTAAGGCAGTAGCTGGTGCTTTATCAGGAGTAATAAGGGAAGAAGGAAAAGCAGAATTACAAGCCATAGGAGCAGGAGCAGTAAATCAGGCAGTTAAGGCGATTGCTATTGCTCGAGGGTTTACCGCAACCAGTGGAGTTAATTTAGTCTGTATACCGGCTTTTGTAGATATAGAAATTGAAGGAGAAGAAAGGACCGCTATTAAATTTTTAGTTATGCCCGGATAAAAGATTGTATTATCAATATCACTCCAGGTGGTGAAAAGTAACAGGAAGAATTAGAAGTTATTAAAAATACGGGATTAGCTTAGAAAGCAATTTATAGCTAAAGTGATTTTACAGAAAAGAAGATTTTTAAAAAATATTAGAGTAAAGGGAGGAGAGTTAAGATTGGTATGGATAAAAAAAATGAGAAAATAGAAAAAACAGAGGATGTAGCTACCCAGAAAACCGAAAAAATAGCTGGGGAAATAAAGAAAGAAGAAAAGAAAGAAGAAAAAGTTAAGGCTAAAGAAATTTTGGGAGAAGTTAATATTGTACCCGAGGTAATAGCGACCATAATTAGTCGGACAGTAATCGGTATACCCGGAGTAGCCGGATTAGCTACTCGTGCTAAGGGGGGGATAGGAACTTTATTGGGGACCAAAGAATTAGAAAAAGGGATAAATGTTGACCTTAGAGAAAACAAAGAAGTTTCTACCACCATTTCGGTCATTTTAGAGTATGGTTCCATAATAATTGATGTAGCTAAAGAGATTCAGAAGAAGGTAAAAGAGGAATTAGAAACCAAAACTGGACTTAAGGTTACCGGGATAAATGTAAACATTCAGGGTGTGCACATAGAAGAAAAGAAGTAGTTAATATATCAAAGGAATAGGCCTATCAGGTTTTAAAAAATTACCTGGATAGGCCTATTTACACTTAACTTGTTAATATAATCAAAATATTTTCTTATTTTACTTTCTCTTTTAATTCCTTGCCTGCTTTAAAGAATGGTACATTCATAGCTTTTACTTGGATTTTTTCGCCAGTACGTGGATTTCTTGCCATTCGAGCAGCTCTTTTTCTAATGCCGAAAGTTCCAAATCCAACAATTCTAACAGCATCTCCTTTTGCCAAACAATCAGAAATATTTTTACCTACACATTCAACTGCTTTTTTAGCTTCAACTTTGGTATAACCAAGATCACCTGCTACCTTATCGATTAATTCGCCTTTGTTCACTATTTACACCTCCTTTCATTTTTAAAAATACCCCAAAAATAGATAAATTACAAGTATTTCTAAGCATTTCATGACTACTACTTATATAATATACGACAAGCGTTTTAAAAATCCTTCTTTTTTTAGAAATTATTTTTAATTTTTTTAAGAAAAAACAGTGTTTTCAAGCATTTTTTAATAAATTTGACTTAATCTAACATCTAAAAGATAGATAAATTCCTTTAAAATAGAAGCATGTTAGGTATTATAAAAGAAATTGCTATATATTGCAAGTGTTTTAACTTTTACTTTATTTTTTCTACGGGCACGATGCATCGTGCCCGTACATTACTATTTTGTTTACTTTTTGGGTTGTAATCATGTTATAATAAATAAAAAATAAGTAGATACGCAGATAGGCAGAGGCCTGTTACACATTACAAAACTTACTAACCGACTGGGAGATTTTACAAGTTTTAAGTTTTGAATTATGGTTTTACTCTCTTAGCTTTGAATTTTTACGTGATACGCAATACGAAAATAAAAAGGAGGTTCTTAAAAATGTTAAAGAACGTACTGTGTCTAAAGAAAAAAAAGATTTTTAACTACATTTTTGCTGCTTTGGTCCTTTCTCTTTGTTTGATTGCTGCTGGAGTTAATTTTGCTCAAAGTCCAGAAGATATGGAAAAAATGAAAAGTATTCAAATTATCAATCCTCACCCCCCGTTTTTTCTTAGGTTATGGTTGGATAAAGATAGAGAAGCAACTTATACCCCTGGGGAGAGGATAATAATTTCTTTCCAGGCTACTCAAGATTCTTATGTAAAGATTTATAACTACGATACCGAAGGCAGGGTAAAAATTATCTTTCCCAACCGGTATTCACCAGATAATTTCGTCAGAGCTGGGGAAATTAAAACATTTGAGGGGGTAATTGACCCACAAACCAGACTAGGCGTTGAATATGTTCAGGGGTTTGCTACCACTAGACCAATGTTTTTAGATGATCGAGAGAAAGAGCTAATTTCTAAAGAAATAATGCCAGAAATAAGCAAAGATTTTAAAAACTTTACCATCACCATTAAGGGTATAATAGTATCCCTACCCCCCACTGCTTGGACTTCGAGCAACCTATTAGCTTATACAGTAAGGCCAATAACTCCGCCTCCTGCTAATTATGGCAGGATTATAGCAACTTCCCATCCTCAAGGGGCAAAGGTATATCTGGACAATGTTCAACGGGGAACGACCCCCTTAAATTTGGACAGGGTTACCGCAGGTCAGCATCAGATTAAGTTGGTAATGGCAGGTTATCAGGATTGGAGTAATTATGTCTCAGTTTCACCTTCTCGGACTACTACAGTTTCTGCTGATTTAATTCCTTTACCTGTATATGGTTCGATTTCTATTTACTGCAATCAGGGTGATGCTAGGATTTATTTAGATGGAAGTTACCAGAAAAGAACTTCTGCTAATAAGTCGGTAGAAATAAAGAATGTTAAACAGGGTTATCACGAATTATTAATCACCAAAGATGGCTATCAGGATTGGATTAGCACTATGATGGTTACAACTAACCAAACTTATATGGTCTCTGCCTACTTAGTTCCTGAAATCAACTATGGTTCCATTGCTGTTTACTGTAATGTAAACGGAGCAAAAATATTTGTAAATGGAACTTATAAGGTAGCGACTTCATCTTCGCAACCAAAAATCTTAGAGGAATTAAAAGAAAGAGAATACGAGATTACTCTAATTATGGATGGATATAGAACCTGGGTAGAAGATATTTGGGTATATTCCGGTGAGACTACATCTATCTACGTAGAAATGAAGAAAATAGAGTAATAAAATAATTTTAATGAAACATATTTATAAATAAAAAAATAAGAGAAAATACATTAATTGTTTCTTACTAAACTATTCTGCAAGTTAAAGCTAAAAGCAGATTAGAAGTTGCTCTAATCTGCTTTTAGCTAAAGCTTAATTTTTTCTTTATCTTAATTTAATCAATTTCCTTATTGTTTTTTTATTAATATCCGGTTGTTTTTGTTTTCTAAATCGAGGTAAATCTACATAGAAGGAGGAAGCAATAAATATGAATGAAGAAATAGATGTAGTAATTATCGGCGGAGGGCCTGGTGGGTATGTAGCGGCCATAAAAGCTGCCCACTTAGGGTTAAAAGCCGTCCTAATAGAAAAGGATAAATTGGGAGGAGTCTGCCTAAACCGAGGGTGTATACCTACCAAAGCTTTGGTAAGTACCGCAGAGCTATTAAATCATCTCCAAAGGGCTGAGGAATTCGGAATTCAGGTTAAAGATTATTCTTTTGATTTTCCTGCCATAATGAAGAGGAAAGAAATAATAACCCAAAGATTGTCTTCTGGAGTAGGACAGCTGATGAAAGCCAATCAGGTAAGAACATTAAAGGGAGAAGGGCAGATAGTCGAGCCAGGAATAGTAGAAGTAATCGATTTTGAAGGGAAAAAAGAGGTCATAAAGACCAAAAATATCATAATTGCTACCGGCTCAAGGGTGATGAGACTTCCCATACCAGGCATAGATAGTGAAGGAGTAATAACCAGTGATGAAGCCCTATCCTTGAGCGAGCCGCCTTCCAGGATGCTAATTATCGGGGGAGGGGTGGTAGGCATAGAATTCGCCGGTATCTTTAGGGCTTTAGGGGTAGAAGTTGCCGTAGCAGAAATGCTCCCCAGGATTTTACTCCCTATTGATGAGGAAATTTCTCGCAGACTTACACAAATACTAAGAAGAAAAGGGATTGAAATTCTTACCGATTGTAAAGTTAAGGGGATAAAGAAAAGCAATCAGAATTTGGAAGTCTTGGTTTCCACCACTAATGGAGAGAAAGAATTAGAGACCGAAAAAGTCCTGTTAGCTGCCGGTAGAGTACCCGAACTGGGGAATATAGATGTCCAAGGGTTGGGTATTGAATTAGATGGGAAAGCGATTAAAGTAGATGAAAAGATGAGAACCAATATTCCCGGTATCTATGCAGTCGGAGATGTGGTGGGCAAGATAATGTTAGCCCATGTCGCTTCCCGAGAAGGAATAGTTGCGGTAGAGAATATCGTCGGTAAAGAGGTTTTGATGGATTATAAAGTGGTCCCTAATTGTGTATTTTCTATGCCTGAGGTGGCCAGTGTAGGGCTAACCGAAGAGGAAGCCAGAAAAGAAAATAATAATATTAAAGTCTCTAAATTCCCCTTTATGGCTAATGGTAAGGCCCTTGGTATGGGAGAAGCTGAAGGAATGGTAAAGATAATTGCCGATGGTGAGACTCTCGAACTTTTGGGTGTACACATCTTGGGAGCTCACGCCAGTGACCTGATTGCCGAAGGGGCTCTGTCTCTGTCTATGGAAGCCACTGCTTACGAGATTGTAAATACTATCCACGCCCATCCCACCCTGGCAGAGACTATCGCCGAAGCAGCCGAAGGGATAGTCGGCAAACCTATTCATCTAGCCCGGGTATAATTTATTATTTGTTAAGCAAAACATAACTTACAAAATTTCTCCGAATAAAAAAAGGATAATCTGAGGAAAAACTAAATATGATTCCATAAAAGTTATCTTATAAAAGAGGTATAAGTTATGAGAAAATCTGTAATTATTAAATTGTTATTGTGCCTGATACTAATTTCTTTTTTATCTGTTGATTATGCATCAGGTGAAAATAAAGGAAATGTAATTACCTGGGATAAAACCTTTGGCGGAAGTAGTGAGGACATGGGGTTTTCTATTATCCAAACCGAAAATGGAGGATATGCAATAGCCGGATATGCAATATTTCCGAGAATAGAAAAAAAGGATGACTGGAGATCAAAACTAGGATATATAATATTAGAAAAATCTAAAAGACAGGATTTCTGGATAATAAAACTTGATAAGAATGGAAATATGGAATGGGATGAGATTTTTGGTGAGGAAATGACTGATGTGGCGAGATCTATCATTCAGACCAAAGATGGAGGGTATGCAGTAGTTGGATCTATTTGGACAAAATACGCAAGAAAACAGGATTTCTGGTTAATAAAGCTTGGTGAGAACGGGAATAAAGAATGGGAGAAGACTTTTAATAAAGATGAACATGATATAGCATATTCTATCATTCAAACCAAAGATGGAGGTTATGCAATTGCCGGCGGTACCGGAAAAAGGTTCTGGGGGGAAGTAAATTGCTGGGTAATAAAACTTGATGCTAAGGGAAATATGGAATGGGATAATAACTTTGGAGGAACAGGTTGGGATGAAATATATTCTATTATCCAGACCAAAAGTGGTGGTTTTATTGCTGCCGGAAATGCATGGTCAAAAGGCGCAGGGAGAGGAGACGTCTATGTAGTAAAACTTGACAGAAGAGGGTACCTCGTTTGGAGCAAGACTTTTGGGGGAAGCGATTATGATGAGGCCCGCTCTATTATTCAAACTGATGATGGAAGTTATGCTATTGCCGGATTTACGGTATCAGAAGATACAGGAGATAGAAATGTCTGGGTAATAAAACTGGATAAAGAAGGTAATAAAATTTGGGACAAAACCCTTGGCGGGACGAGTGAAGATTGGGCAAATTATATTATTCAAACTAAAGACAGAGGCTATATGGTAGCTGGTTGGACAAGCTCGATGGGTGCAGGCAAAACCGATGTTTGGATAATAAAACTTAACAAAAGAGGAGACCTGGTATGGGATAGGACCTTTGGAGGAAGTGAAGATGATGAAGCCCATTCTATTATTCAAACTGAAGATGGAGGTTATGCTGTCGCCGGTTGGACGGAATCAAAAGGGGCAGGAAATTCAGATGTCTGGGTAATAAAGCTCGATGAAAATGGCAATTTATAGTAAAAATCTATAGGGGTAATGAAAAAGGGGACGGTTCTATTTTTATTAAGAAATTAAAATAAATTCAAAAAAATAGAACCATTCCCTTTTTCAAACTAAAAAAGAAATAGGAAAATTTTCTTTAATGAAACGTGATAAAGAAGAAAAGAAAGATAAAAGAAAAATCTATCTGGATACTAATCTGCAGATTATCTTTGGGATAACTCTTACCTATATTATGGGAGTTGCCAGTATTACTCCTGCCTTTCCCAGGATAGTTAAAGAGCTGAATATATCTGCCAAAGATGTCGGGCTTTTAATTAGTGTTTTTTCCTTCCCCGGCATTCTATTAACTCCCTTTTTAGGAATAGTTGCCGACCGATGGGGCAGGAAGAGGATAATTATCCCATTTCTGATGCTATTTGGTATAGCCGGAGGGTTATGTTTTTTTGTACGTGATTTTAAACTATTGTTGATATTGCGTTTAATTCAAGGGATAGGAGCAGCTCCTCTAGGTTCTTTAACTGTTACCATTATCGGAGATCTTTATTCCAAAAAAGAACTTGTAGCCGCAATGGGCTACAATTCCAGTGTTCGAAGTATAGGGTCTGCAGGTTATCCGGCTATTGGCGGAGCTCTGGCGATGATGGGCTGGCATTACCCCTTTATCTTACCTGTAATAGCTATTCCTATAGGATTTTTGGTTTTGTCTACTCTAAAAGTTCCGGAACCTGAAAATGAACTTCATATTAGAGAACATCTGAATATTGTCTGGAAAAAATTAAGAAGTCGCCGGATTGTCGGACTGTTAGTTATTGGTGCCATTATTTTTATCATGCTTTTCGGCTCGTATATGACCTGTTTTCCACTTTTACTGGGAAATTCATTTGCTGCATCCCCCCTTATTATCGGCTTGATTATGGCCAGCGTATCTCTTATTGCTGCCCTTACTTCTTCCCAATTAGGTAAAATTATTAGGCTCTTTTCGAGAAAAGCTATTCTAAAAATATCTTTTATTCTCTATGCTCTGGCTTTATTGATTATTCCTCTTATCTCTCAACTCCGGTTATTTTTTATCCCTGTAATTATCTTTGGGATTGCTCATGGTATGAGTATTCCTGTTATTCAAGCTCTGTTCGCAGAAGCAGCCCCCCTGAAATACCGGGCTACCTTTATGTCAGTAAGTGGAATGACTTTTCGGGTGGGTCAGACTCTGGGTCCGTTTTTGATGGGACTAGTTATAGGTGTTTGGGGAATAAACGGAGCGTTTTATACTGGCGCAGTATTGTCAATATCTATGTTTATAATAATGCTTATGTTAGAATAATCTAAAATAGAACTGCTTTTTTCTATTTTTCTAAAAATTATTTTTAAGTAAGATAAAATAATATACCCAAAAAATGAGAGATACTTCCACCTAGGACAAATATATGCCAGATGGGGTGGTGATAAGGTAATCTTTTCCATAAATAAAATATTATTCCTAAAATATAGCAAGCTCCTCCGATAAAAAGCCAGATAATCATCCCCCAGGGGACCATTTGCATCATTGGCTTAAAAGCAATGACAATAAGTAATCCCATAGCAACATAAGATAAGACTAATAAGGCTTTAAGTTTGTCAAGAAGAAGTATGGTTACAGTGATACCACCTATAGCTATACCCCAAACGATACCGAAAAGAGTCCATCCCCAGGCTCCTCTCATAAGCGTAAGAGTAACAGGCGTGTAGCTTCCTGCAATAAGAAGATAGATTGTTGAATGGTCCAGAATTCTGAAAATATTTTTTATCTTTGGGTTTACAAAGCTATGATAAAGGGTGGAAGAGAGATAAAGCAAAATAAGCGTAGCTCCATAGATACTGAAACTCACTATTCGCCAGGCATCACCGCGCTTACTGGCAAGAACTACTAAAATTACCAGGGCGGCAATACTTAAACCTGCTCCGATACCGTGAGTAATGCTATTGGCGATTTCCTCACCCAAGGTCTGAGATTTTAAAGAATAACTTTCTTTTTTCAGATTATTTATTTGTTTATTTTTCATTTCTATAAACATCCACAAACATTAAGATTAATAATTTTTTAAGATTATTAAAAAGTCGTAATATATTCTATCATGTGTATATTTATTATGCAAAGAAGAGAAAGTAAACCGACGAGGTGAACTTGTCGATAGCTCAATAATTCAGTAATTTTTAAATTTTTTTCAATTTTCCCTTGACAAGAATAAAAACCATGTTATAATTTATACAATAATGAATGATAATTCAATATAGGAATATTGGAGAGTGCAATTTGATGCAGGTTTTAAAAGAGAATGTGAAAAAAAATATTTATCAAGCAGCCGTTGAAGAATTCTATAAAAAAGGGTTTTTAAAGGCTAAGATGCAAGATATTGCTAAGAAAGCAGGGATTTCGGTTGGATTGACTTATAGTTATTATAACAACAAGGAAGATCTATTTGCTGCTATCGTGGAACCTATTTATAAAGAAATTCTCCATTCAATTGAAAACGAAGAAGAAAGAGATTCAGAAATAGGTGACCCAGCTAATCTTTTTGAACAAGAATCAGCATTTATCTTGCAATTACTAAGGCAGAAGCGGGAGATTTTTTTAATTTTAATTGACCGCAGTAAAGGGACAAGGTTTGAAATGGCGAAAGAGCAGATTATTAATGTAACCAAAGAGCATATCAAGCGGCAATTAAGTTCCAGAGTTAATGGTCAATTGTTTAAAATTGATGAGGTGTTCTATCATATTTTAGCTAATAATTTTATCGAAGGATTGTTGGAGATTGCCAGACATTATCAAGGAAGTCTATGGGCGGAAAATATGTTAAAATTATTAACCCATCAATATTTTTACGGAGTGAGTGGATTTCATCGTTAATTTTTTTTCATTATAAATGAATGGTAATTCATTATTAAAAATAGGAGGAGAAAAAAAATAAAAATGAAAGAAATGGGAAAACAAAAATTAGGAAGTGAGCCAATTTCAAAGTTGCTTTTAAAAATGTCGGTTCCAATGATATTGGCTATGATGATAAACGGAATGTATTATTTGGCAGATGCAATATTTATCGGTTGGGGAGTGGGCCCAGAAGCATTAGGGGGATTAGCAGTTATTTTTCCTTTACAAATGTTAGCAATTGCCATAGGAATGGCTATCGGTACTGGAACGGCTTCTATTGAATCAATAGAATTGGGGAATCAGAGAAAAGACAAAGCAGCGAAAACTATCAAAACATCAGTAATCTTTTCTTTGATTTTGGGTATTTTATTGCCGTTAATATTGATAGTGTTTAAGAAAAAAATAATCTATTTTTTCGGAGCTACTGAAAATATTTATCCTCATGCAGAAGGTTATTATACCTATATTGTATATGGATTTGTGTTTATCTTTTTGAGTTTTTTAGAGATCAATATTATAAAGGCAGAAGGGAACGCCAAATTAGCCGCCTTAGGTATGTTCTTAGGGGCTTTCTTAAATGTAATCCTTGACGCGATTTTTATCTTTGTATTCCATATGGGAACCGCTGGAGCGGCATTGGCTACTGTTATTGCCCGTATCATCACTACTTTATATTTGATGCGCTATTATATTTCCGGTAGAAGTATAATCAATCTTCAAAAATACCCCTGGACCTTTGAGGGAAAAATAATGAAACGGATTCTGGCTTTGGGCACAGGTGTATTTTTTAATCAAATTGGCTTTTTCCTTTTAGCTATTGTGATGAATATTTCCCTACGGTATTATGGAAGCGGAGTAGATATTTCTGTCTATGGGGTTTTCAGTCGAATTTATGTTTTTGTTACCATGCCATTTTTAGGATTAGCCCAGGGAATTCAACCGATTATCGGTTATAATTTTGGAGCGGAAAAATTCCAGCGGATTTTGGAAACCTTGAAAAAAGCGATAATATTTTCTATATCAATGGGAGTTGTTTTATTTGTTTTTATGGTCTTTTTACCGGAAGGTGTGCTTGGACTATTTACCAAAGAATCATTAATTATTCAAGAAGGAATTATTCCTTTACAGATATCGATGCTGATAGCTCCGATAATTGGTATTCAGATTCTAACTTATTTCTTCTTTCTGGCCATCAATCAGCCATATAAAGCTTTGTTTGTTTCTGTGTCCAGACAAGCCATATTTACTTTACTATTAGTAATTATTTTACCTTTGTTTATGGGTAAGCTGGGTATTTGGGTAGCATATCCGGTTGCTGATATTATTTCAGTAGGCATAGCGTGTTTACTGCTTAACAAGGAAACCAAACAAATGAAACAATATCAAATAAAACAGCAATTTGCTTTTGCCTCAGGGTTAGAAAATTGAAAAAAATAATATTTGGTGGTATCTAAATTTTATAAATTGAAATCCACCCTACTTTATAAAAAGTAATAGGAGAAAATAATCATGAAAAAAAATATTATAAACTTTTGGACTAACATACTCATTTTTGTTAATTTTTTCGGCGTGATCTTTACCGGGGTTTTACTTTTTCGTTTCCCCTACGAAGCAAGCGAAAGGACTATTTTAGGTATTACGCGATACGATTGGGGAGACATACACTGGATGCTATCCTTAATATTTATTATTCTAATTTTTGCTCATCTTGCTCTCCACTGGAACTGGGCGAAAGTGAGCTTTAATAAGTATCTAAGGATGAAACCAAAAACGCTCATTATCATCGTAATAGTACTTACAATCTTCATCGGTATTTTAGTACCGGCTTATCTCACAAAGGATTTTCCAGATAGAAAAGACTTTAAGGATACCTATCCGAAGGCAAGTCTTGTTGAGGTTGAGCCTGTCAGGGGGACGGTTCTTCTGACAATAAAAAATGTAAAATGAAAACAGAGAAAATGTGAAGTTGTGAAGCCTGACCCCGGGAATCAAGGATTGTAGACTAGTGGTTAGTGATGAGGAAAAGGGTAGAGAAATAGTTAAGGTAAATATTATTAAAAAAATTGAGCTGAAGATACTTATAGATATTGGAAATAATAGAAAAGTAGGTAAATAAAAGGAGAAAGAGAAAATGCGAAATAAAATTGAAGAGAAATATCATCACTCAAATTTTGCTTTTAGGATAATATCTTTAATGCATGACAATCCACTTATTCCGATTTTTAGAAATCCATATCGGCTTTTAGAAGCAGCTGGACTAAAATCAGGACAAAAAGTGTTGGAGGTGGGATGTGGCCCAGGATTCTTTACCATTCCTGCAGCAAAAATAGTGGGAGAAGAGGGTTCTATCTATGCGGTAGATACACATCCGCTGGCAATAAAAAAAGTTCAAGAAAAGGTAGAGAGAGAGGGAATTAAAAATGTGAATCCTATTCTTGCCAATGCATCTGATACCGGATTACCAGATCGAAGTATTGACTTTGCTTTTATTTTTGGTCTTCGTTATATCGCCGGTGGATTGGAAAATATGATATCTGAAATGTATCGAATCTTAAAACCTGAGGGTGTACTTTCATTTGAGAAGACCAGAGGATCAGAGAAACAATTGATTGATGATGTTAGGAGAGAAGGATTTATTTATTCCGGGAGAAAGGCCAGGATTTTCTTATTTGTAAAATGTTAAGGGGACGGTTCTACTGACAAAAAGTGTCAGGGGGACGGTTCTTCTGACAATAAAAAATGTAAAATGAAAACAGAGAAAATGTGAAGTTGTGAAGCCTGACCCGGGAACTATGACCCCGGGAATCCTACGAAAAGTTCTAACTATTGACCTTTCTTGGGAGCTATAAAATCTTACCCAAGAAAACGATAATTTTTTATCAATTGACTTATATTAGTCTTTGTTACATAATGTTTAATAATTTCAAATAATGACTGGTAAAAAGAGATTTAAAGATATCCATACTATTTCGGATATAAACATATGAAATACGGCCCAAAAATATGGAGGAAAAATAAGTGATATTAAATAATAAATTATTCAAGAAAGTTCCTCAGCATCAATATATTATGTTAAAACAATTTATAGAGAATCATCCATACAAAAAATATGTCAAAAATGGTATCGAATATGAATATATCGCTACAGGAAATGGAAAACGCACAATAGTATTACTACATGGAGCTATGTTCAATCCGTATATGTGGTTTTACATTATAGATAAATTAAAAAATGATTTTTATATAATAGCTCCCAAATTACCTGAAATTGGAATGGGGGCAAACGATTCTGTTAATTATATCAAAAATATATTAGATGCTGAAAAAGTAAATAAGGCTATTATTATTGGATATTCTTATGGAGGCGGAGTTGCCCAGTATTTTGCAGAAATATACCCTGAGTATATTGATATTCTTGTTCTTTCAAATACTGGGATTTTAAGAAGAAAAGATTCACTTATTAGAACCCAGAAGATGCTTAAAAAACTTCGATTTCTACCATCCTTTTCAATAAATATTATTAAGAATATAAGAACCAGCAGTGGAAAAGAATCAGAGTGGTTTAGTTTTAGAAAAGCCTTTTTTAATTTGATGTTTAAATCAATAACAAAAAAAGTTTTTGTTGAACATTTTAATAAAAATTTAGAATTTTTAAAGGAAATTGAATACTTACCTATTGGAGAAGTATCATGGAAAGGAAAAACAATTATTTTAGCCACAAAGACTGATAAAGATACTTATCAATATTATCAATCTTTAAAAAGTATATACAAAAATAATGTAAACTATGTGTTTGAAGAACCAGGAGCGCATCATATGCTTTTTCTTTATCCGGAGAAATATACTCAAGTAATGAAAGATTTGATAAGTTAAAATGAGCCGTACTTCATATAACAGAGCATATGTGCTCCTCTTCGCTCCGGGCTTCGCCACATTGGCTTCGTTCCTCAGCCAACGTCACATATGCTCGGAACGTTATATGAAATGTTCGGCAAAGTTATTCAAATAAACATGAGGTGAGGTAAATTATGAAAATTGACAAATGTAGATGTGTGTTCTTTTCTCCGACAGGTACAACAAAAACAGTTGTTAATGAGATTGCCAATGGTATTGGGATAAAAGAAAAGGAAAGTATTGATTTTACTAAATTAGCAGTACGCAATCAAAATCAGATACCATTTGAGAATAACGAACTAGCGATTATAGGAGTTCCTGTCTATTCCGGTAGGATACCGATATTAGCAGAAAAATTTTTTCAAGATTTAAAGGCAGAAGAAACGCTGTCAGTAGTCGTTGTTGTCTATGGGAACAGAGAATATGGAGATGCATTAATAGAATTAAAAAATACCTGTGAGAAAGTAGGATTTAGAACACTTGCTGGAGGAGTATTTATTGGAGAACATACGATGTCTTCTGAGAAAAAACCTATTGCGTACGGGAGACCTGATGAAGAAGATTTAAGAATAGCATATAATTTTGGTAAAAAAATAGAAGAAAAACTTGAACTAATTGAAAATTCAAACAAAATTTGCAGTTTATCTGTACTAGGGAATCCTAAATATAGAAAGCGACAGTGGATGCCAAAAACTGCTCCCACAACAAATAAAAAATTATGTACCTTATGCACAAGATGTATTGCGGTTTGCCCTACCGGAGCAATCACGAAAGATGGTTCCATCATAAAAACAGATAAAAATAAATGTATAGTATGCTATACATGTATTAAAACATGTCCCATAGAAGCAAGGGAAATGAAGAACATATTGTTCAAACTGGTAAATAAAAAACTATATCGTACTTGCAAAGAAAGAAAAGAACCCGAAATATATTTTTAATATAAATATTTTATATTTTACTATTATACCGAACACTTCCTATAACAGAGGATACAAGGTTTCGCTGCGCTCCACCCAAATTGCCTTCACTTCGTTACAGCAACTTCTTGTATCCTCAGAACGTTGTGTGAAATGGACACACAATGTTGCAATAAAAACTTTTAAACTTATCTTTATATAATAATATTGATATGACGGAGTGAAAATTTTATGAAGAAATATAAAAAAGACTTTAGCAATAAGGATTTTGCTGATTACTACATAAAAAGACATAAAAAAATAATTGAAAAGCTTGGGTATGATTATGCAAAAAAATTGGCATCCATGGGATTTAAAAAGGGTAAAATTCTTGATGCTGGCTGCGGATTTGGAGGAATGGATATTGTCTTGGCAAAAAGAATTTCTGAGTGTGAAATAATTGGCATTAACAACGGTTCAATTTTTATTTAAATCTTATATATGATTTTTGCAACTTATCTTTATCAAAAGGTTTACCATGTCCGGGAAATAACTCTTGAACTTTCGTATCGAGTAGCAGCTTCCAACTTTTTAGTAATGTTGGTATATCATTAGCAAAAAGTGGAAACACTGTAGATTTGTTGATAGGAAGTATGTTAAAACAAGTATCTCCCACAAAGGCTTCCCCCGAATCAAATACCACTGATAACGAACCTTCCGTATGTCCTGGTGTGGGCATTATTGAAGCATTAAAACCAAAATCCTTTAAGGAGTAAGTTTCTGAGATTCTGATATCAGCTTCAACAGGCGGATAACTTATAGCTTTAGGGAATAAATTTCCCAGATAAGAAATTAGCTTTCCGGATATATTTGTTCCTGCGGGGATGGAAATAATTCCCTTCTTTAGAAGTTCATATTCATTACTGCTTACTATAATTTTTGCCCCGGTAAAATCTTTTATTTCTTTTAAATTCCCCACATGATCATAATGAACATGGGTAATAACAATAAGTACAATATCCTGGAGATTTATTGATTTTTTTCTAAGAGCATTTAAAAATGTTTTTACAGTATTTGGGAAGCCGGCATCTATTATTAAATATCCCTTTTCACCTTTAATAAGATATACATTGGAATTGCCAAGAAGAATCCTATTTACTTTTTTCATTTTCTTATACTCCTTAAATTTTTCAAAACTTCTTATTTTTTTACCGAAGTATTCATGAAATAATTTTATATCCTATTAATAATCTATGCAATATTTATTTTCATATTTACTTGGTATACGACTATCTTTGTTTATGTTAAATATGGATGGATATTGATATTTGATGGGGAAATGGATTTTAGTGAGGACTGGGGAAAAGCAAACAGGGATTGTAAAAGATAAAACCCTATCAGAGGATTGTTCTCTAACAATGATAAACCATTCCCTGACAGGGTTTGAAAATTTTTGCAATCTCTTATATGATTATACCGATTAATAAAAAATTATTTGGCTGTTACTAAAAAAAGATTAATCGATAATTAACAAAATAAAAAGAAAGGAAATTTCATGAAAAAATTATTATTAATTTTGGGAGTAGTTATTGTAATAATCATTTTGTTTATTACAATCAGTAAATTTTTATTCGATAAAAAGGTTACAAAAGAGGTTGGTATGCTGACCGAAGAGGGCAGTAAAGCCCAATCCAAAACATTTAGCTTTAATGATCTTGAAGGATTACCCGAGCCGGTCCAAAGATATTTTAAATATACTCTAAGAGATGGGCAGGAACATATTAGATTTGTAAGATTAAAACAGGTTGGTGAATTCAGAATGAAAGAAAATCAACCCTGGATGCCCATCAAGGCTGAACAATATTTTACTACAGAAGATCCGGCGTTTATCTGGCGGGTTAAATTAACGATGGCGCCCTTTATAGGGATTGAAGGCAGAGATATGTACTATCAGGGCAAGGGAAATATGCTTATCAAATTACTTTCTACCATAACAGTTGCCGATGCAGCCGGAAGTGAGATGGATATTTCCTCATTAATAAGATTTTTATCCGAAGCTCCCTGGTTTCCCACTGCTTTACTTCCCAGCGATTATATTGAATGGAAAGAGATTGATTCTAATTCAGCCCAGGCGGTTATCAAGGATAATGGATATACCGCCTCGGGAATTTTTACCTTTAATGAAAAAGGGGAAATTATCAAATTTGTAACCAATGACAGATATATGGAGGCTGATGGTAAATATTTTAAAGAACAGTGGGCAGGTTATTATAAAAATTACCAGGAAATTGAGGGGATGAAAATTCCCACAGAAGGTGAAGTGGAATGGAACTTATCCGATAAAGATTTGCAATATGCTAAACTCAAAATAACCGATATTCAATATAATATTGCAGAAAAATATTAAGGAGTATTTTTAAACTTATTTAATTATTAAAAAAATGAAAATGTGACAAAATAGTGTGTCAGAGAACTGTCCCCCGTCACAATAAAAGTTGAGGTAAATGAAATGAAGAGAATAATAAAAAAATATTTTATGAACGAAAAATTCATGATTAGATTTATTAGCCTTCTCACAGTAGGAATAATTCTATTCACCCTGGTATGGTTTTTAAGTTATTATTTTTTGCCCGAAGGTTTTTTGAAGGGGAAAGCAGTTTCTGATAGGATAGTGGGGACAGAAGCTTCAAATACCTTACTTGCAGAATGGGGGAAAATCGTAGGATATAATCTCGGAGCAGTGTGTTTACTCGTTTTGGTAAATTTAATTTTATGGTTTGACCTCTTCCCCTTAGGTTATATTACAGTTTTTGGAAACCTCGCATTATATAGTATATTCATAGGGACAAACTCGTTTGCGATATCTATGCCTGAACGGATGGCACCATCATTTGCCATATTTGCCCGTTCCGGGCCCTACGAGATGATAGGATTCCTTCTTGTGGCGGCTGCAACTTATAATCAATCTCGTTTTGCACTTGCAAAAAATTCTTATCGTATTACTTCAGTTCCACGATTATCATTGGAACAATGGGTTGGATTAGGATTTGGAATAGCAATTATCCTTTTAGCTGCCTGGCGTGAAGCAATTATGATTATGGCATCGTAATGAGTAAATAGTGAGGGTCAATTTTACACATTTGAAAAAACAAATCCTAAAATTTGAATAAGAAAAAGTGGTTTAGGGATTAAAGGTATTATCGGAGATGGATATATATAATAATGAAGTTAAATCTGATGTAATTTTCCATGATTATAAATGTAAAGAAGCCTTATATCATTTAAAGCGTAAGGGATTACCTTATTCTTTTGATTTAAATATATATCGGGGATGTTCACATAACTGTCAATATTGTTATGCCCGAAAAAGTCATAAATATTTAAATTCGAAAGATTTTGAAAATGAGATTTTTGTAAAAAAGAATATTGGAGAAGTTCTTGAAAAAGAACTAAAAGGGGGTAGAACCGGCGGGAAATTCATTAATATCGGAGGGGTCTGTGATAGTTACCAACCTGCAGAAAAGAGATTTAAGCTGATGCCGGATATTCTAAAAATTCTGATTAAGTATAAACAGCCGGTTATTATCAGTACTAAATATGATCTTATCCTGCGGGATATCGAACTTATAGACCAGCTTGCTCACCATGCCTGGGTTAATATTGCAGTGACCATAACTTCCGATAATGATAAAATATCTTCAAAGGTTGAACCCGGGACGAGTTTACCCGGAGCCAGATGGAATATTTTGCAAGAGTTTAGTAAAACGAAAGCCTCAACAGGTTTTCATTTTTTTCCTATACTGCCCTTTCTCTCTGATGATAAAACATCGATGGAAAAGATGCCAACCCTGACGGGACGGCAACGTCGTAAACACCCGGAAGGTTGGGCGAAAAACCGCCACAAGATGAAAGGGGATATAGAAATGAATAATTTAGGAAAGTTTTTAGTTAATGCAAAAAGAAATACTTATGCAGCTCAAAAAGGTAAAGTTCCGTCTTCTCGAAAATATTCTAAAGATTTAGCGTTTGAAGAAAATGGTTACTATTATTTAGATAGCTATTTTGGTGAAAAAGATTTTTCAGGAGAAGAAATAGTATACTTTAAAGAATTACCGATATGGAGTATGAATTATTACGGGAAAATGATTAAAGAGAATATACCGGAAGGTTTTATAGAGACATTAAGAGAAGCGCTACAAAAAGTATCGGAAGATAAACCCTTTCGTGGTCCGGAAGAATATATAAGAGGCAAGTATAAATATAGATGCACAAATGAAGGAAATATTGATTTTTTCCACGGAACGGAAAGTATTTTTTATGAGAATGAAGAATTATATAGATTATACTTTCATGGAGGTTGTATAAAATAATGCGGCGGTTATATTTTTTATTATAAAACTTTATAACTTTGAAAAAATACCACCGTCCCTTTTTTTATAAGCTTAAAAAAGCGGGCTAAGAAATAAATAAATCATTTAAATAACAATGAAGGGAAGTACTGCCTTTAAAGAAATATGGTTATTAGTTAATACAGAATTTTATTTCGATTTATACCATTGACTTAATTTGTATTAAAAGTTGAACAATAATTCTCATAACAAAGGTGGAGGAAACAACTTAAAATGAAAAAAGTTTCATTATCCATAAAAATATATATTGGTCTCATTATAGCCCTGTCTATTCTGGCAGCAATTAATATCTTTTTACCTCAAGGAGCTTTCTTACCAACTCAAACACTTCCTGCTTCAAAGCCAATACTTGCCCTGGTGAATGCAGCAGTTATGCTAATTCTCTATGGAGGTTTGGGTTTTATTGGGTTGGAACTTTCACAAAAAATCGGCTTTGCTGATATTTGGGATATAAAAGTTTCCAATAAACAAAGATTTTTGATTCCTGCCCTTGTGGGAGGGGGTATAGGAATATTTTTTATTCTGGCAGATGTAATTTTTAGTAAATTTCATACCTTAGGCCCGATTCCACATCCTCCGTTTCCTTCTTCCTTTGTAGCTTCGGCTACAGCTGGCATTGGCGAAGAGGTAATATTTCGCTTGTTTTTCATTTCATTCTGGGTGTGGTTCGTTTCACATATAATCCTCAAAAAAAGATGGCAAAATCAAGTTTTTTGGATAGTAACTCTCTTCTCAGCACTTGCTTTTGCTTTGGGACATTTCCCTTCAGTAATGATTCTTTTTGGTCTCAATACTATTCAAGAGATTCCATTTGCTCTTATCAGTGAAATAATCCTTCTTAACGGAGTAATTTCATTTTTTGCTGCTTATTATTTTAGAAAATATGGCTTTTTGGCTGCAGTAGGAATCCACTTCTGGACTGATATAATATGGCATGTGATTTGGGGAATAATTTATTAGAGAGCAGTACTTTGATAAGTTTTAATAAAAAAGAAATTATATTTAAGAAATTTAAATAGGATGAAAGGTGAATTGCATTATTTTGAATTATATGATATCTTTTACAGAATATACGTTTGCAAAAAATAAAATAATTAAAAGGAGATAAAATGAAGAAGAAATATATTGTTATCTTAATCGTATGTTTAATCGTTTTTTATTTAAGCAGTAATGTATATCCCTGTACCACGTTTTGTATAAAAGATAATAAAAATATAATATTTGGCAGAAATTTTGACTTTAGCACCGGTTTAGGATATGTAATAATAAATAAAAGAAATGTCACAAAAACTGCATTGGTCCCCCCTCCCGAAAAACCAATAACCTGGACTTCAAAGTATGGAAGTATCACTTTTAATCAAATGGGGAGAGAATTACCTTATGGAGGAATTAATGAAGCTGGTCTTGTCATTGAACAAATGTGGCTCGATAAAACGAAGTATCCGGAATCCGATAATCGTTACGGATTAAGTGAATTGCAATGGATTCAGTATCAATTGGATAATTCTACTACTATCAATGATGTTATTGCGAGTGATACATTGGTAAGAGTGTCATTTCAATCACAAGCACCTATACATTTTTTACTTTGTGATAAGCAAGGAGATGTTGCAACTATTGAATATATTGATGGGAAATTAGTTTATCATAAAGGTAAAGATTTACCGGTAACTGTTTTGGCAAATAATACCTATGAGGAATCGATTGATTATACTAAAAAATTCATTGAATTCGGCGGGAATGATACAATTCCAAAAACAATAAAATCTTTGGACAGATTCGTTCAAGCAGCGAGCATGGTAAAGAAATTTGACGAAAAGAAATCCGAAAATATAATTGATTATTCTTTCGATATTTTGAAAACAGTTAGTCAGGGAGAAGGCACACATTGGAGTATTGTTTATGATATAGCAAATATGAAAATATATTACAAGACATATGGAAATAGGGAAACAAGGGTAATAAATTTTGAAGATTTCAATTTTTCATGTAAGTCACCGGTACTTATAACTGATATTGAAAATAATATTGATAAAATTGAGAGAGATTTCATTTACTATAGCACAAAACTAAACAGAGAGCTTATAGAAAATGTCTTTAATAATGTTGAATTTCTTAAGAATATACCCTCTGAAGCTCGAGATTCAATGGCCCGGTATCCGGAGTCATTTATTTGTAATAAGTAATCATTAATGAGACAGTTTCATAAGCAATTGAATTACAATATATAAATACGGGTAACAATGGTTTCAAGGGAACGAAGGGGCTCTGGCGTGATCTTCACGTTCAAGAGCACCCTTGAAAGTTTAAATTAAATCCCAAACCCCTGTGCGTTCTATCCTTGAAAAAAGGGGACGGTTCTATTTTTTCAAAGTTATATAGTTTTTTAATAAAAAATAGACCGTCCCCTTTTTTTTTGAAATCAATTTCTTTCCGAAATGGGTAAAAAATATGATAAACTAAGGGGGAAAGAACAAAAAAGAAAGGAATGCTGAGTGTGATGGAATATGGTTTAATTTTATTTGGAATAATTTGTACTGTTATAGGGGTAATTGGCTGTATTTTTCCCGCAATTCCCGGACCTCCCCTTAGTTATGCTGCCCTTATATTGCTTCAATTTGCCAAAGAAGAACCTGTTTTTAGTAAAAGTTTCTTAGTCAAGTTTGCTGTCTTAACTATTGTAGTCTCCCTGGGAGATTATTTTCTCCCTCTACTGGGAGCTAAAAGGTACGGCACCAGTAAATACGGAATCTGGGGAGCAATATTAGGGATGATAGCCGGCATTATCTTCTTTCCTCCTTTTGGAATGATTTTAGGCATATTTATCGGTGCAATTTTAGGAGAGCTTATTGCCGGTAAAGAAAATTCAATGGCTTTAAAAGCCGGTCTGGCCACTTTTATCGGAAGTATGACAGCAGTCCTTATTAAATTATCTTTGTCTGTTGTAATGGCTTTCTATTTTTTTATCTACATCTTTAAAGGTTAAAAATAAAGGAGAAAAAAAAGAAATAAATTTCTAAATAGATATCAAATTAATATTATAAAATGAAGACAATAAAGGAGGGTGGAAAAAATGATAATTAAAAATTTCAAACTGTTTAAAGGTCAACATTGCGAAACAACCGCAGCAGGAAATTTACTTAGTCACATAGGAATCAACTTATCCGAGCCCATGCTTTTTGGATTGGGCGAGGGATTGAACTTTATTATTTGGAATATGAAAACAATGGATTTCCCTTTCATCGGAGGAAGGATAAAAACAGATTTATTAACCCAAAATATTAGCAGACACCTAAATTTAAAATTGAATGTTTGGGAAACATCTTCACCCAAAAAAGCCTGGAAAAATGTAAAAGAAAAAATTGATTCAGGGATTCCGGTGGGGATAAAGCTGGATTGCTATCATCTGGATTATTTTACTAAAAAATTTCATTTTGCCGGCCATTATGTGGTAATGTACGGATATGATGAAAATAGCGTTTATCTGACTGATACCATTCAACAAGGTGGATTAGTTAAAGCCTCTTTAAAAAACTTTGAATTGGCCAGGAATGAAAAAGGACCTATGTCATCTAAAAATCTCTCTTATACCATTGAAGCCACTAATAAAAAATATGACCTAAAGAAAATAATTATTCAGGCGATAGGCACTAATGCTAAAAATTACTTGGATCCTCCTATACAAAATATTAGCTTTAAGGGAATCCTAAAGACCAGTAAAGAAATAATAAAATGGTTTAAGAGAAGCAAAGATGTGGAAGGGGATTTTAAAACAACTGCGATGTTAATGGAAAAAGCCGGTACCGGTGGCGCGCTGTTTAGAAATCTTTATAGAGATTTCTTAAAAGAAAGTTATCAGATATCAAAAGTAGAAGAAATAAAGGAATCCTATGAAATGTTTATCGATATTGCCCGGTTGTGGAGTGCAGTTTCAAAATTGTTTATAAAAGCAGGAGATACGAAGGATATTCAATATATCTATAAGGCTTCTGAAATATTAGTAGAATTAGCGGATAAAGAGAAAGAAGCAATGAATATTTTGTTAAATGCTTGTCAGGAGTAGGTCTTGTGAAAAAGTTCTATAAAAAGAGATGACTTTGCTCGCTTTGGTTATCTATTTTTATTTTATTGGTTAAATGTTAAAATTTATGGGAGTAATTCAGGGAGAATATCTCATGAAATTAGAAAAATTAGGACTTAGTCATTGGTTTAAAGGTAAGATTGACCCCTCAAAATTAATCGAGTACCGAATAGCCAGAGTTGTCACTGTAAATAAGGATAGCTATATTATTAGAAATGAAAAAAAAGATGTTTTTGCGGAAATAACAGGAAAATTTAAATTCAATGCTGATTCTCCGTTAGATTATCCCACAGTGGGTGATTGGGTCTATGCCAAATATTTAAACCAAGATTCTTTTGCCGTTATCAATGAAATCTTTCCCAGAAAAACAATCTTAAGAAGGAAAACATCGGGTAAAAAGATAGAATTTCAATTAATTGCAGCTAATATCGAAACAGCTTTTATTATCCAGTCACTTGATTACAATTATAATCTCAGGCGATTAGAACGATATTTAGCAATGATAAATGAAAGTAATATTCGCCCTATAGTATTACTTAGTAAAAATGATCTTTTATCCCCTATGGATGTAGGAGAAAAGATATCCGAAATTCATACAGTGATGCCAGACATTCAGATAGTGGCTTTTAGCAATATCACTAATTCTGGTTTAAGTGAAGTAGAAGAATTATTGATTCCAGGTGAAACATTTTGTTTGCTTGGCTCATCAGGAGTTGGAAAAACTAGTTTACTAAATACTCTTCTGGCCGAAGCGCGGTTTGAGATCCAAGCTATTAGAGAAAAAGATGGAAAGGGGAGACATACTACTGCACGCCGCCAGTTAAATATATTAAAAAACGGTGCAATGCTCATAGATACACCGGGAATGCGAGAGCTGGGAAATATTGGATCAGAATCAGGCATTAATAATACATTTGATGAAATTGCAAAATTATCAAGACAATGTCGCTTTAATAACTGTTCTCATATACAAGAGGAAGGATGTGCAGTTTTAGCTGCGTTAAAAGATGGTACAATTTCCCAGGAACGCTATGAAAACTATATAAAAATGAATAAAGAATCAATTTACAATAAGATGTCATATTTGGAAAAACGACGGAAAAATAAAGAATTTGGAAAATTTATTAAATCAGCAAAAAAACATATTAAAAGTAAAAAATAATACCCAAAAAGCAAACAAAATAGTAATATAGGAGTACGATACATCGTGCCCATAGGAGGAATTCTATGCCAGATAAACTCTCCGCAAATATGCTATATAATTATATCAAATGTCCCCACCGTTTAACCCTGGATCTTTTTGGAGATTATTCAAAACAGGACCCCATCAGCGCATTTGTTAAATTATTATGGGAAAAAGGCACTGATTTTGAAAAACAAGTAATAGAAGGTTTAGAAATACCATTTTTAGATTTAAGCTCATACTCGGGAATTGAAAAAGAAAAACGAACAAAAGAAGCTATTAATAATGGCGTGGAATTAATATATAGTGGTCGGATAGGTGCAGAAAATCTAATCGGCGAACCTGACCTTTTAAGAAGAGATGGTGATGGATACATTAGCGGTGATATAAAAAGCGGTTCTGGTCTAGAGGGAGAAAGTGATTTATCCGAAGGTAAACCAAAGCTCCACTATACAGTCCAGCTTGCCCTCTATACCGATATCCTGGAAAGGCTCGATATAGCGGCAGGTAAAAACCCCTTTATTTGGGATATTCACGGACGGGAAATTGAGTATGATTTAAATTTACCCCAAAGCACACGAAAACCAGAATCCTGGTGGAGTAAATATAAAAGCTGTCTGGAAAAAGTTAGTAAAATAGCCAATCATGAATTAAAAACATTGCCTGCCTACTCGGGAATATGTAAATTATGCCACTGGAGAACTTATTGCCTCAAATGGTTAAAAAAGGCTAATGATTTAACTTTGATACCGGAATTAGGACGTTCAAAAAGAGATGTTATGATTAACCATGTAGATTCGGTTGCTGAATTTGCAAAAGCTGATTTGGACATATTTCAAAAGGGAAGAAAGACTATTTTTCCGGGTATCGGAACAGCAAGTCTGCAAAAATTTCAAGAAAGAGCAATACTTCTATCAAAAAGTGGCTCCAAGCCCTATTTAAAAAGTCGAATCACCTTGCCAGATGCGCCTACCGAATTATTTTTCGATATTGAAACAGACCCGATGAGAGATATCTGTTATCTGCATGGATTCTTAGAACGCCGAAATCAAGACATTAACACCGAGCGATATGTTGCTTTTTTCTCCGACCAACCAAATGAGCAGGAAGAAAAACGAGCCTTTAGTCAAGCTTGGGAATTTATTCAAAAATCAATGCCCTGTGTAATTTACTATTATTCACCCTACGAAAAAACACAATGGAAAAAATTACAAGGAAAATATCCGGAGGTGATGTCCGAAGACGATATAGTAAAAATGTTTAATCCCGAGTATGCAGTAGATCTCTACCTTGAGGTGGTTAAGAAAAAGACAGAATGGCCGACCAATGATTATTCAATAAAAACTTTGGCTTACTATTTAGGATTTCGCTGGCGTGATGAAAGTCCGTCCGGTGCTGAATCTATTGAATGGTATCATCGGTGGGTAGAAACCGGTGATGTAAACATAAAGAAAAGAATTCTCAAATACAATGAAGATGACTGTATCGCCACCCGGGTCTTATTGGATGGCATTTGTTCGTTACCTTTATCCCAATCTTGTTGATTGATAATCTGTAAAGAATGACCAATAATAAAATGTATCAAAATCCCTATCATTTGCTTCTACACCCCCATAATTTTTCTTATATAAAAGAAAAAAAGGACAGGTCACTTTTTATAATTTAAAAGTAACCAGCCCTTTTTTTATATTATATTTAATAAGGCAGCCCCGTATAAATAAGAGAATTTAACGGGGCGAGCCCAACTCCACCTTCATTCCGGAGAGTTCTTTCTGTACCTCTGCAAAACGCAGGGAATAATATTCCCGGTTCTGTTGATTTAAGTTGGTGATAGTATTATGTATCTCTTCGGTATTTTCCAGGACTTGCCGATAACCATCTTTCTGAGCAATTACTATCTCCTGCATAAATCTGTCTATACAAAAAATTAATAAAAGGCTTAAGGTAACGATAATATTAGATAATCACAAAATATTTAAAAATTATTTTAAAAGTAGGAATTGACAAATTTTTAAAAATGCTTATAATTATAGTATAAATAAATATTTAAGGAATGAGCAAATGTTCAACGATATCAAAGAAGATTTAATAACAAGGATAGCCTGGCTTTATTATAAAGAGAAGTTAACCCAGCAAGATATATCCGCCCGTGTCAATATCTCTCGCCAAAAAGTGCAAAGATTTCTTGAGAAAGCACGGGACTTAGAAATTGTACGTTTTCAGATAAAAAATCCTTGTGCTAATCTCCTTAGTATTGAAAGTGAACTTATTGAAAAATACTCTCTTAAAGATTCAGTAGTTGTTCCTTACCTCTCAGACGGGGATAGTTTATTAAGAAGGTCATTTGCCAAAGCAGGAGCTTCTTATCTGGAGCGTATAATTAGCCAGCATAACAATTCCATTGTAGGGTTAGGATGGGGAAATACTACTGCTTATCTTGCAGATTACTTTGATTCACTTCCAATTAAAACAAAAGTTGAGGTAGTTTCTTTAATTGGAAATCTTATGACTAATGTGGCAATGAACCCTTATATCATTGCTGAAAAAATAGCTAATAAATTAGATGCTCCTTTTTACAACATATGGGCTCCTGCCATTACACAAAGTAAAGAGAGAGCTGAAATATTCAAATCAGAACCCTGGATTAATTGTGTTCTTCAAAAAGCCTCTAAAGCAAATATTATTTTATTTTCGGTTGGAGAAGTCTCACCATCAGCGAGCCTTTTTAAGATGGGATACTTGAGTAGTGATGAGCTTAAGAGATTGAGAGAAAAAGGAGCAGTAGGTGATATATTAAGTCGATTTTTTAACGCTCAGGGTGATTTAGTTGACGATGAAATTCATGAAAGAGTTATAAGTGTCCCTATAGATAAGCTCAGAGATACGGACAAAATTGTAATAGGTATAGCAGGAGGTCCATTAAAGCTCAATGCTATACAAGGCGCATTAAATGGAAAATATATTAATGTCTTAATTACAGATGAGGAAACGGCTCAGAAGTTATTATAAATTATATTTTTTTAGGTAATTGAAGATATTAAAAAAATAGTATCAAATCTATAAATAGAAATTTTAGATCTTCTCAATAAAATACAGATAAACATAAAGCCGGAAGGAGGTGAGGAAAGGAGCAGGCTATTAGCGAAAAAAGAAAGCTTTCTAAAAGAAAATGTTTTTAAAGAATGGTATCTTTTGGAAACTTTCAGTAAAAAACGGAAAATATTAATTTTTTGGAGGTGTTAATATGTTTTCGAAAGTAAGAATATGTCTTATTATGGCGATAGTTATGTTGTTAATTTGTAGTATTTTGGCAACCCCAATAGGAGCAGAGGAAAAACTTAAAATAGGATTTGCACATGTAAATATGAACTGTCCGTACTATGTCGCTATGCAGAGGATCGCAGAGGAAGTTGCAAAGGAAGAAAATGTAGATCTGATCTGGTATAATTCCGAGGATGATGAACTTAAGCAGGTTAGACAAGTGATGTCTATGATTGGCCAGGGAATTGATGGATTGCTTATTAATCCTGTAACCCCCGAAGGTATAAAAAAGGCTATTAAGCAATGTGTTGAAGAAGGTATTCCTGTAGTAGCTATTGACAGGCAACTGTATGGTGACTACATAGCTTATGTTGGAATTGATCAGTGGCAATCTGGTTATATTTTGGGTAAATATATTGTAGAGGGAATCTTCCCTGATAAAGAACATGTAGTATGGGTAGAACTGGAGGGAAGCCCGGGTTGTCCGGCTGCTATTGGTCGTGGTGGTGGTTTCCATCAAGCCTTAGACGAACTTGGAGGCGGTAGATTTGAACTCTTTTATCATGATCGTGGGTATTACGACCGTACAAAAGGAATGGAAATCATGGAGGATGCAATTGTGAAATCTAAAGGAGCAGGAGTTCACATAGATATGATCTACGGCCATAATGATTCAATGGCCCTCGGGGGAAGAGAAGCCCTCAAAATGGCAGGTATGACCGATGTTCTCGCATGTGGAGTTGATGCTCAAAAAGAAGCAATTCATCCAATCATAACAGGAGAGAAACCTCCGTATGTCGCTACAATAGTAAATTGGTCAACTGATATAACAAGAATCGGCCTGAAGAGTTTAATTGATTACATAAGAGAAGGAAAAACACCACCATTTACGCCTCAGGATGAACTTACGGATTATTCTAAGAAGATCTCAGATCCAACAAAGTACATCAAAACCGGAACATTCCTTATCTATAAAGATAATGCAAAAGAGCACTATGATCCTAATGCATATTTCTAAAACTCCTTGGATAATAGATAGCAATTAATTAGATGAGTGAATAAGCGGTTCTTGTAAATTAAGCTATACAAAAATAGAGGGGGGAGAATCCAATTCATTTTGTAAGGGTTTCTCTCCCCCTTAAACTTTTGTATAAAGAAAAGTTAAAAAAGTAATGTTTAATATGATATGGTTACTACCCAAAAAGTACCCATATTTTACAAATAGTATTCGATAGTATCAAACAACATATTTAAATTATTTACTCTACGCACCTTGAAAACTTAATCAGCAAAAATGGCTAAAACCCTTTATTTTACTTGCGTTTTATGGTATAATTAATCATAAAATACTAATAAATAAAGGAGAGTACCAATGTCCTTTCACCTAAATAACGCACAACAAATGGCAATGTATGATTCCCTATTAT
>Ga0209986_10000672_pt1 | contig 33557 bp, 34 predicted proteins | sample BlataG_FD_183168 | JGI IMG/M metagenome (GOLD analysis project Ga0209986, IMG submission 183168) | Deep subsurface microbial communities from Black Sea to uncover new lineages of life (NeLLi) - Black_00105 metaG (SPAdes) (version 2) | ecosystem: Environmental > Aquatic > Marine > Oceanic >...
CGAGGTCAAAGGCAAGTACGGGGGAACCGGTGTTGCCTTCGACTGGAGCTTGGCGAAACTGGTAGCGATGAGATTTCCGGTGATAATGGCTGGCGGCCTCACCCCTGAGAACGTGGCCGAGGCAATCCAGATAGTAGAGCCATGGGGAGTAGACGTTTCCTCAGGAGTAGAAGTTGAAGGAGTCAAGGATGCAGCCAAAATCAGAGCATTCGTTGAAGCAGTAAGAAAGACTGATGCCTCTTGTGTCATTGCGAGCGAAGCGAGGCAATCCCTGTTGCGAACGGAGCGTGGCAATCAATGACAAAACGTAAGCGACTACCGAATTCGCGGGGCTATTTTGGGCAATTTGGTGGCAAATTTGTCCCCGAAACCCTGATGCCTGCTTTGGATGAACTGGAAGCAGCCTATGAACAGGCGAAAAAGGATTCAAGCTTCTGGCATGAATTTGATTTGCTATCTCGTGATTACTCAGGGCGCCCCACACCACTGTACTTTGCTGAAAGGCTCACCGATTACTGCGGGGGTGCTCAAATCTTCCTCAAAAGGGAAGACTTAGCTCATACCGGAGCTCACAAGATAAATAATGCCTTAGGGCAGGGGCTTCTTGCCAGGAGAATGGCAAAGCGAAGAATTATCGCCGAGACCGGCGCGGGACAGCATGGAGTGGCTGCCGCTACCATATGTGCCAAGCTAGGGCTGGACTGCATCGTCTATATGGGTGAGGAGGATATGCATCGCCAAGAGCTTAATGTCTTCCGTATGAAGCTGTTGGGTGCCGAGCTGCGTCCTGTCTCTTCAGGCACCAGAACTCTAAAGGATGCTATCAATGAGGCCATTAGGGATTGGGTAACCAATGTAAGAAACACCTATTACCTCCTTGGCTCAGTGGTGGGTCCTCACCCCTACCCGGTAATGGTGCGTGATTTCCAATCAATCATAGGTAAAGAAACTAGGCAACAGATTCTAGCCAAGTGCCACCAGCTACCTGATTACATAATTGCTTGTGTAGGTGGTGGAAGCAATGCTATAGGAATTTTCCACCCCTTTGTCAATGACAAGGATGTCAAGTTTATCGGGGTGGAGGCAGCGGGGAGGGGAATCGAAACCGGGAAGCATGCTGCCTCCTTAGTTGCAGGTACAACAGGAGTGCTCCACGGGACAAAATCCTATGTCCTCCAGGATGACGCGGGGCAAATTCGTGAGACACACAGCGTATCTGCTGGCCTGGACTATCCCGGGGTAGGCCCAGAACACAGCTACTACAAGGCTATTGGGCGTGCCACTTACGTCGCAGTGGAGGACGAGGCGGCGCTGGAAGCTTTCCAGCTTCTTTGCCGAACTGAGGGCATTGCCCCAGCGCTTGAACCCGCTCATGCCCTTTCCTACGCTACCAAATTGGCAAGTTCCCTGGACAGAGAACACATAATTGTGATCAACCTTTCGGGGCGGGGAGACAAAGATATGGATATTGTGACCAAGGCACTGGGAGTGAAGCTATGAGCCGCATTGCCTCCGCTTTCGCCAAACTGAACCGCGTAGCTCTTATCCCCTATATTACTGTGGGGTATCCCAGTATTGAAGCAACTTTGGAGATAGTTCCACTTCTCGCCGAGAGTGGATGCGACATCGTGGAGCTAGGGATTCCCTTCTCCGATCCCCTGGCTGACGGTGCCACCATTCAGCACGCAAGCTACGAAGCTCTAAGGCAGGGAATCACCCCCAAGCTTTGCCTTGAAGTGGCTCAGGTGCTGAGACAGCGAGTAGAGATTCCCTTGGTGTTCATGACCTACTACAACCCCGTGCTGAAGTTCGGGTTGGAGGAATTTTGCTCTAAGTGTGCCGAGGTGGGAGTTGACGGGCTGATCATCCCTGACCTTCCACCTGAGGAAGGAGAAGACCTGGAACGATCAGCTCAAGAGTATGAAATCGACCTTATTTATCTTCTTACCCCGATTAGCACTAAAGAACGCATCGATATAGTGGCCAGCAGGTCAAGCGGCTTTATCTACCTGGTTTCACTGACAGGCGTCACCGGTACCAGGGACGTATTGCCCGATGAACTGGAAAGCTTCGTGAACAGGGTGAGGACCAGAACTCGAAAGCCTCTTTGCGTCGGCTTCGGAGTCTCAACTCCAGAGCAAGTGCGAAGAATAGCGAAGGTAGCCGATGGAGTCATCGTTGGCAGCCGCATCATACAGTTAATGGAAGAAGATACCACCTTCTCTTCCCTTAAAGCCTTTACGTCAAGCTTGCGAGAGGCTTTGGGTCAATAAAGTGGTAGAGAAAAAGACTAGGAGGTGAACATGCGCTAGCTATTTTTAACGGAGTTAGCCGCAACATGAGATAGAAAGGAGGACATAATGGAGAAAGGAATGTATTTTCTTGACCAAAAGGATATGCCAACTCATTGGTACAACATTATGGCTGATATGCCCGGGGATATGCCACAAGTGCTGCATCCAGGAACGGGAAAGCCGGCAACTGTAGATGACGCAGCAGGTCTATTTCCCAGGGTGTGTGCTGAGCAAGAACTCAACAGGATAGACCGCTGGATTGAAATCCCTGAGGAAGTGCAGGCGGTTTACCGTACCTGGAGACCAACAGTTCTGCATCGAGCGTATCGGCTGGAGAAGGCTCTGGATACGCCAGCCAAGATTTTCTATAAATATGAAGGAACAAACCAGGCGGGTAGCCACAAGCCCAATACTGCGACGGCTCAGGCATACTATGCTAAGAAGCAAGGGCTCAAGGGCTTGAGTACTGAGACCGGTGCTGGGCAGTGGGGCAGTGCCCTAAGTTTGGCTGGGGCATTCTTCGGTCTGGACATCAAGGTGTTTATGGTTAACATTAGTTACCACCAGAAACCGTATCGCCGCATCGCCATGGAGACCTGGGGGGCTAACTGTGTCCCCAGCCCCAGCCCCGAGACCAAGTCAGGGCGAGCTATGCTGGAAAAATGGCCTGATTGTCCTGGTAGTTTAGGTCTGGCTATTAGCGAGGCAATAGAGTATATGATAGACCATCCAGACTATAAATATTCGATTGGCAGCGTGCTTAACCATGTCCTGCTTCATCAAACCATCGTCGGGGAGGAATGCCGGAAGCAAATGGAGATGGCAGACGCCCACCCTGACATTATCGTCGGCAACATTGGCGGTGGCTCAAACTTTGCCGGGCAATTCTTCCCCTGGATTCGGGACAAGATTAGCGGGAAGAACCCAGACATGCGCATCATCTGTTGTGAGCCGGAAAGCTGCCCCAGTGTAACCAAAGGACTTTATGCCTATGATTTTGGTGACATGTCTGGGATGACTCCCCTGATTAAAATGTATACCCTGGGGCATGGCTTTGTCCCGCCACCAATCCATGCCGGTGGACTGCGCTATCATGGGATGGCACCTACCATATCCCACCTCCATAAACTGGGCTTCGTTGAAGCTGTGGCTGTGCCTCAGACTGCCGTCTTTGAGGCTGGGATAAAGTTTGCTCGCACTGAGGGCATTATCAGCGGTCCTGAACCGTGCCACAATCTCAAGGTAGCTATGGATGAAGCCCTCAAGTGCAGGGAGTCAGGCGAATCAAAAACCATCTTGATATGCCATAGTGGACACGGGCATTTCGACCTGGCTGCCTATGATGCCTACCTAACGGGTAAACTTGAGGATTATGCCTATCCTGAGGAAGAAGTAAGGAAGGCACAGCTCGAACTGCCCAAAGTAGGCTGACAAGCACTGCTGGTGCCATAGCCTGTGTCTGCTATGGCACCAGCCTTGACAAAGTCAGCCAACCGCTCGTATGGCTTTATCTCTTGACGTTGCCTCTTCGAACCGCAAATCCTCTATCGCTCTTTCCTTTCCCTTGAACTTTCGCACTTCCCCGCAGGTGCTAAGGGAAACTCAGACCCTGAAATGCAGTTTCACATACGCAAGCCCCTATTGCTTGCCAATCCTCTTCTACAAAAGCTGACTATTCCCCCTTGCTACCAATCTGGTCAAAAGCGGCGGCAGTGAGCAACACAGCTCTGATTTCCCGTTCCTCGCACAATCAAAGAGCAGAACAAGAGCATCGGCGTCTATAGCTAGGACGGCGTCAGCTAGTAGACAAATTCACCGTGCCTCCTGATTCAGCAGGAGCACCCCGGAACGCGGGCCTTTAAACCACGGCTTTCGACTCCACAAATGACTCAATTATCCACTACTTACAACCTTGCTAGCTGCCTCGTAGAATCTTTGCCATTCACCTAATCTGCCAGCCAGTATTTGGCGCCCCTTCTCAGTTATTTCGTAGCATCGTCGCTTTTGCCTCTGAGCAACTTGCTGCCATGAGCTCAAGACAAGCCCTTCACCCTCTAGCCTACGCAATGCCGAATATATTGTGCTGCTCGCAAGCCTAAAGTAACCTTCACTTCTTTCCTCAAGCTCCTTAATAATTTGGTATCCGTACATAGGCAATTCAGCGATAAGCGAAAGCATCAGAGGCCCTATCGCTCCCCTCAGTAGCTGCTGCCCGTAAGCTTCAGACATTGCCACATTACTTTAGCACTTATGGCGAACCCAGTCACTTCAATAGGAGCTCTCAGAGCAGAACTCCTTCACAACTGGTATGATATAATTTCCTAGCCAGTAGAATGCTACAGACGATCAAATATGGCCTTATCGGTCTGATATTGTTAGGCCTGATATTAGGGGCGGCCGGCTGCTCCATGCTACTACCATGGTTGACTAGTCCGCCACAGTCTGGCGACTCAATTCAGCCCGCCAATCCCGACTGGACATTCCCAGCGCAGGACAGCCACCCACCTGCACCCCTGCCTGATTTCGCTAATGTTGTGGCAAGAGTGAAACCCGCGGTAGTCTCGGTAGCCACCGAGAGGATTTACCATGATATTTTCGACCGTAGATACTCTGAGAAGAATGCCGGCTCTGGCGTGATTATCGATGCTGAAGGATATATCGTCACCAACAATCACGTGGTCGAAGATGCTGTCAACATGGAGGTGCAGCTAAATGACGGCAGAACTTGCCCAGCTACTCTAGCAGGCACTGATAGCCTAAGCGACCTGGCAGTAATCAAGATTGAGGCCGAGGATTTGGTCTATGCTCAACTTGGCGATTCAGCCAGCCTACGTGAAGGCGACTGGGTGCTGGCCATAGGCAATGCGTTTGGCTTGGGGCTTAGGGTAAGCGAGGGCATTGTGAGCGGCCTGGACATAGAGATCACTCTATCCTCAGGAGCCGAGCTACACAACCTTATCGAAACCACCGCCGCCATTAATCCTGGCAATAGCGGCGGACCACTGGTAAACATGGCTGCTGAGGTTGTGGGCATCACCAGCGCTAAGATTATGGGTGCCGACAACATGGGCTACGCCCTAAGCATTGACAGTTCAAAATCTATCATCACAGATATTATCACCCAGGGCTACGTGATTCGCCCCTGGCTAGGAGTGCGGCTATATACTGTGGATGCCTTCGTAGCTGCTGAAAACAGTCTTTCAGTTGACCAAGGAGTGCTAGTTACAGATGTGGTTCCTGGTAGTCCCGCAGAGGCTGCCGGACTAAAGAAGGGGGATGTGATTACTGGATTCCAGGACAAGGAAACAGTCAATGTTGACGACCTTATCCAGGCTATCCACGACTGTCAAATCGGCCAGGAAGCAAAGATAACCTTCGTTAGAGGAGAAGAGACCAAAACAACCTTCGCCACCTTGAGACAGACTCCGCCGCCCTAGCAAAGCTTAACTCCAAAAACAACCTCGCACTGCGAGATACGGAGCTTCTCCGTGTAAGCCTCTTTGGGCGGAACACCATCCACAAGCTTTTGGGACAGCGTCTCCTGTTTGATGTAGTCGGCAAAATCAACCATCGCTTGTTTGACTGGCTCATTTGCCTGATAATAGGTAACAATGCGGTCAGCAATATCAAAATCGGCAGCACGCCGCATATTCTGAAGACGACGTACAATTTCCCTGCTCATTCCTTCCGCAATCAACTGCGGTGTCAACTCGGTGCTTGTAGCCACCCAATGTCTGGCATCACTGGCCACGCTATAGGCAGACGACACTTCTGGGGGAGATTCTTCCCTGGAGAACTCTACCTGCTTAACATTTATTTCTTCCAGTATCTGGCCAGTTAGCCTGCCCAGGGTTTCCTCCTCCTCTTCAGATTCCACCTTGATCACAGCTTTCCCTAAAGGCTGACGCACCTTGATCCCGGCACTGGCCCTTGCTGCCCTGCCTAAGCTTGAGACCTTCATGGCTAGCGCAATATCTCTGCTTAATTTGTCAACGATTTTATCCTCATCTGCTGTAGGAAAATCAGTCAGATGAACACTCACCTTCGCCTTAGAATCTACAGAACGAACTAAGTTTTGATAAAGCTCCTCCGCAATGAATGGTGTGAAGGGAGCCAAGAGTCGAGACACGGTAACCAGGCACTGATATAGTGTGTTATAGGCTGCCAGCTTATCGGCATCCTCCTCGCTTTTCCAAAATCGCCGCCGGCTTCGCCTTACATACCAGTTGGAGAGATCATGCACAAAATTCCCGATTTGCCGCGCCGCCAGGGTGGGATTATAGTTGTCCAACGCCTTAGTTACCTCTGCTATAAGCCGATTGAGCTCCGAGATAATCCAGTTATCAAGCTCAGAAAGAGACACAGAGCCCGATGGCTCGGGGACAAAATGATCGATATTGGCGTAAATGGTGAAGAAGGAATACGTGTTCCACAAAGTGGACAGGAAATCTCGCATTGTTCGGGCGACTTCTGGCGTAGCGAAGCGATGAACATTTTCCCCAGGCACCGAAGCTAACATATACCACCTCAGGGCATCAGCGCCATAATCATTAATCACTGTCCATGGGTCAATTACATTGCCCTTTGACTTGCTCATCTTCTCTCCACGGGCATCAACAACGTGTCCCAAGCAGATAACGTTCTTAAAGCAAGGCTGGTCGAAGAGCAAAGTAGATATAGCGTGCAAGCTATAGAACCAGCCTCTGGTTTGGTCAACAGCCTCACAAACAAAGTCAGCGGGAAAGTTCTGCTCAAACTTGTCCCCGTTTTCAAAAGGATAATGCCACTGGCCTATGGGCATAGCCCCCGAATCAAACCAGCAATCAATTACCTCAGGAACACGTCGCATCTCGCCACCACACTTGGAGCAAGCAAAGGTAATTCCATCCACATAAGGGCGATGCAAATCAATAAGGGTGTCACCTCCGTAAAGATTCGGCTTTGCTCTTAGTTCAGCAATGCTACCCACGCATTCAAGATTGCCACACGATCCACAACGCCAGATATTCAGTGGCGTCCCCCAATAGCGTTCTCGGGAAAAAGCCCAATCAACATTGTTTTCCAGCCAATCGCCAAACCGACCATCCTTGATATAAGCAGGATACCAGTTTATGTCATCATTTCCGGCAATAAGTTTGTCTTTCACCGCCGTTGTCTTGATATACCAGGCTTCCTTAGCGTAATAGAGAAGGGGTGCCCCACAACGCCAGCAAAATGGATAAGTATGGGTAATCCTTTCACTGCGGTAAAGCAATCCCCTCGATTTGAGGTCTTCGAGAATAAGAGGATCAGCATCCTTGACAAACTTGCCAGCAAAGGGATAGGTGCCGGTAATATTGCCCTGCAAGTCTACAGGCTGGACAAAATCGAGGCAATAATCAGGATGCATTCCAACTTCAAAGTCGACCTCGCCAAAAGCAGGGGCGACATGCACTATGCCGGTTCCCTCTTCCATAGACACAAAATCGGCAGCAATTACTTTATAGGTTAACTTCTCTCCTTCTCCCAGCTTCTGTAATCTTAACTGCGGCGATCCTAATACCCCAGCTTCATTAATGAACTCTCTACGTCTCCGCTCTACACCAAACTGGTGAGGATTATAAAGTGGCTCGTATTTTACCCCAGTTATCGTCGCTAGGTCGCTTCCCTTTAACATTTCAACCACTTTGTAATCGCCTAGCCCCTCCTTCTCGCGCAGGGCATCAGCCAGAATCAGATACTCGTCGCCTACTTCTAGCAAAGCGTAATCAGCATCAAGAGCTACAGCCAAAGCAGTATTGCCCGGCAGAGTCCATGGCGTGGTCGTCCAGGCGAGTAAGTAAGTTGCTTTACCCCGTGAGAGTTCATAGAGTCTCTTTTGCTTGGCAGTCTCAGATATTGGTGATGGTTCCACCCTAAACTTCACATAAACCGAAGGATCCTCAGCATCATCCCTGTATCCCAGCGCCACCTCGTGAGAACTGAGGGAGGTACCACATCTAGGACAATGTGGCGTTACCTTATAGCCCTGATAAACCAAATCTCTGTCCCATATCCTTTTTATTGCCCACCAGCAAGACTCAATATAGTCGTTATCCAAAGTTGTGTAAGGGTGCTCCATATCCAGCCAACAACCGGTGCGCTCGGTAAGCTGCTCCCATTCCTTGATATATCTAGAGACGCTCTCCCGACAGAGCTGGTTAAACCGGGCTATCCCGTATTTCTCAATTTGAGCTTTGCTGTTGAAACCAAGGGCGCTCTCTACCTCCAGCTCTACAGGCAATCCATGGGTATCCCATCCCGCCTTGCGTGGCACATGATAGCCTTTCATCGTCTTGTACCTGCAAATGACATCCTTGAACAAACGAGATAGTACGTGATGAATTCCCGGACTGCCATTAGCCGTAGGCGGACCTTCATAAAAGGTGTAATGCTGCCCCCCCCGCCTTTCCTCCACGCTTTCGCCAAAAACATCATGCTCCTTCCAAAAACGCAGGATATCCTGTTCCATGCGAGGGAAATCTATCTTGCTACCTACTTTTTGAAACACGAGCTAGCCCCTTTTGAGTAAGATGACTACCTTCCTGCTTTCACCCTCGCCAATGCTATGGGTGGTGACGTCGGGGTGATTGGCTAAGGTCAGATGAATGATGCGGCGTTCGTCAGGCATCATTGGCTCCAGGGTTATGACACGACGTCTCATTTTTACTTCATCGGCTAAATTCAAAGCCAATTTTCGCAAATTCTCACAATGCTGCTTCTTGTATCCAGCAACGTCAACTGCCAAAGGCAACCAAGCTTTCAATCGCCCTGCTACTATGAGCCTGACAATATACTGCAACGAAGCTAAGGTCTGACCCCGCCGACCAATCAGGATGCCAAGATCATCGCCCTCAATATTCAGAGTTACTGGTATCTCAGAGGACGCTTCAACCCTACCTGCTACACCCATTAATCTCACTAATGTATCTACAACCTCTGTAGCTACCTTAACCACATCTTGCTCTAGGGAAGCTACCGGTTTCACCTTAATTACGGCCTCTTTGCCCCCGATGCCGAGAATTCCTGTCTTACCCTTTCTGACAACAACCACCTCAAATTGGTCGCGGCTTGCTCCTAGTTGCCTTTCCGCCTCCTCAATCGCTTCTTGCACCGTCCCAGCGCTTATCTCCAACTCTTCCATGCTCTAACCCCTCCTTTCTACCAATCCCCTTACCCCTTTCTGCTCTGTGGCTTACTCTTTGTCGTTGACTTGCTTCCATGCACCGGCGCCAATTCAGTCGAAGGCTTGCGCCTCAAGTAACCCCAGCCTGTGACGAAATACTGAATCACAATGCCAATGACATTCGAAACTGCCCAAAAAAGAGCGAGCCCACTGGGAAACATCAACGTGAATACAGCAAACATAAGCGGCATCATCATCTGCATCATCCTGTTCATGGATTGCTGTCTTGGGTCAAGAGAGGGCCCGGTCACCATTTTCTGCTGTACCCACATGGTGCCACCAACTATGACAGCCAGAATTAAGGTAGAGTCGGGATATCCTAAGTTAAGCCATAGGAATTGGCTGCCGCAAGGAATTGCTTGGGTTACCACCGGCCAGGAATAGAGGTGCTGAGATAAGTCCAGTAGACTGTCAGGTGTAGTGGCTAAGGCCCTCATTATGGATTGATATAGAGCAATCCACACGGGGAACTGAACCAGCATGGGCCATAAGCAACCCAAGGGGTTCACTCCAGCCTCTGCATAAAGCTTCTTCATTTCCTGCTGAAGCTTCTGCTGATTCTTACCGCATTTCTTTTGCAACTCCTGAATCTTTGGTTGCATCCCCTGCAATGCCTTGGTGGCTTTAAGCTGCTTTAGCGTAAGAGGCAAGAGCGCCAAACGAACAATTACAGTGAGGGCAATAATGGCTAGCCCGAAATTACCCCCTGGAACGCTGCTCAAGGCAATCAACACATTGAGCACAGGATTGAGAACAATCAGACTCCATGGATCTGTCATAACGGCAAACCTTACTCAGTAGTCAAGGCAAATTCCCAGATTATTCTCCCTCTTTCAACATCGAGAGCGTATAGACGGTCATTCTGGGCACGAATATAAGCTGTGCCTTCTTGGGCACAAATAGACCCTCGAATGGGAGCGTCAACGGATACTGGACCGCTTGCTAGCCTTTCATCAACAACAGTGTCAGTTCTCAGTATGTATACTTCGCCTGAGTCACACGCCACCACCAGCAAATCACCCACCAGCACCGGCGAAGCCACAATTTGACTTCCAGTGTCAAACTCCCACAGTTCATCACCCGTCTCGGCATCGAGAGCGTAAATCTTGCCGTCGAGGCAGCCGGCATAGACTACTCCCTCATCAATCACAGGAGCCGCCCAAAACCAGTTGCCACCGGCAAATTTCCACGTTGCCTCACTTTCCCCCACCCTTATCCCATAAACGTTGCGATCAAAGGAGCCCACAAATACCATATCGTCGCGAAGCACTGGGGAGGAAACGAAACCTGCATCCCCTTTGAAAGCCCACGATGGCTCAACGTCATTGCCCAGCGAAGCTCCTTCCGTTGGAAGGCCGTAAACATAATCCTCGAATGTGCTTACGTAGATAGTGTCCCCTTCGATTGCTGGCCCCGTCCATAATTTGTCGCCCAAAGACCCTGATTTCCATCTCACATCGCCGTAGATTGCATCTAAGCCATATATCCTGCCATCTGAACTGGGCACGTACAGAGTATTCCCATCTATCACCGGACGGCCTACTATATTTCCTGGTAACGGACAAACCCACTCATCACTCCCTCTCTGAGGGAATGTTAGATTCTGACTTCTCGCTGAGGGGCTCATCGCCAAGACGTCGCCACTATAAGTACCGACATAGACCAGATCCTCACCCACAACCGGCGCACCGTAAAAGGCAGCCGCCACTGACGATGGGCCACAAGACATACCACCGCCTGCGGGGACCTCAATCCTGAAATACCATTCCCCGTCTGCTAGAGAAGGAAAAGCTAGCCCATCGAGCCTAGCTGAGGAGTTCAGGGCCATTACACTGCCATCGCCAGCGGCAGTATAGAGGAGTCCGTTGTGCGAGCTAACTCCGGGCCATCCCTCTGCTTCCCCTGCCGAGGGAATACAGCTACACAGAAACAGAATAGAAAGCGTAAGAGCAATAAAAGGGGCTAATCTCTCAATCTTCACTTCAACAGACTAAATCTAGAACTAAGGTACAGGGTCGTAACCACCTTTAGAGAAGGGATTGCAGCGAGACAATCGCTTAACCGCCAGCCAACTGCCCCGGACAAGGCCATATTTCTCAATCGCTTCATAGGCATAATGTGAACAACTAGGCCGGAAACGACAGGAATGGGGAGTTACTTCCGATATTGTTATCTGGTATGACTTAATTAAGTCTAACACTAACTGCTTCATTCCTGCACAGCAGTTGCGCCTTAGCCAATAGCTTGGTTATTGCGTCCTCAAGTTGGTGATAATCAGCAGAAGCGGCTCCAGAGCGGGGGATAAAGACTATGTCCCACCCCCCCTTCACCGACTGAAGAGAAACTACTTCTCTGAGCAAGCGTTTGACCCGATTACGCTGCACTGCCTTACCTAGTTTCTTTGTCACCGAAAAACCATATCTGCTAGAACCCAAGCCATTACGCATTGCTTTCATCACCACCAAACCACCCGCCCACACTGTACCATGCTGGTAGACCAAGGTATATTCGCTTCTCTTTGTTACTCTCAGAGACCTTTCCATAAAGGAACTATGCAGGGGTCAACCTCCACCTCCCTTTAAGACGCCTCGCCTTCAGAACCCCCCTCCCACCGGCAGTAGCCATCCTGGCTCGGAACCCGAGCTTACGCTTGCGAGAAAGTTTCTTGGGTTGATAAGTGCGCTTTGGCATTTGTTTCCTTAAGGCCCCACTACTTTAAGCCTACCCCACCAGTCTTCCAAATATGACTTGGCGCGTAAGGCAGCAAAGCCAGAAACCGGGCTCTCTTTATGGCCCGTGCCAGACGCCGCTGATGCTTGGCGCAGGCACTGGTTCTCCTTCGTGACTCAATCTTACCACGACTCGAAATATAGCGGCTCAACTTGGATGAATCTTTGTAGTCTATCCTAGCCCCTCTTTCGACACAAAAGGGGCAAGCCCTCCGCTTACGAACGAACATTCTTCCCCCTGTTTCTCCACTCATTGATGTCAACCTTCTAACTCTAATCAAAGGGTAAATCTTCAGGCTCTAAGTCTCCCTCCTCAGGGATAGCAGCCAAAGCCCTGCCAAGAAAAAGCACACGATCGGCAGTTACTTCAAGGCTAGTACGCATCTGCCCATCTTGTCCCTCCCAGTTGCGAGCGTGCAATCTCCCCTCGACGTAAACTTGCTTCCCTTTGGACAAGAATTGATTGCAACTCTCAGCTTGTTTGCCCCAAACGGTAATTCTAAACCAGTCTGTTTCTTCTCTGCTCTCCCCAGCAGAAGTAGCATAACGACGATTAGTGGCCATACGAAAAGAGGTAACCGATTTGCCATCAGGTGTGAACCTCATCTCAGGATCAGAACCTAAATTGCCGATAAGCATTACTTTGCTCAAGCTTGCCATCTCCCGATCAATCCTCCACTCTTATTACGAGATGCCGCAGAATCTCTTCCGAACCTCCCAGGCTTGTGTCAAGCTCTTTGATCAGCTTTGGCTCGAGCCTGAATCGAGTAAGAACGTAATTGCCTTCCACAAACCTCTTTACGGGGTAGGCTAGTTTTCTCTTCCCCCACTGACTTACCTCATCCACTATCCCACCCTTGTCGCTAATAGACTTACCCAGCTTGTCCATGATATTGGACAACCCTTCTCCGTCTACTTCAGGATCAATTATTGTCACCACCTCATAGGAGCGCATCAGCAGCTATTATAACATGACCAAGGAAAAAGCAATAGCCCAGCTAGTAACCATAACTTAAGCGAACAATCAATGACAAAGGCAATTGGCACTCCATCATCCTACTTTGAGTAACAGCAATATCATAGTCCACACGATAGTGATAGATGGTCTGAGCATTGCTATCATAAACGGCATAGCTAGCTCTGGGATCTCCATCCCTAGGTTGCCCCACACCTCCAGGGTTAATAATCAAGCGGTCACTGTCGTTTGCCACGTTAACCTTATCGCTCAATCTCCCAAGAATACAATGACCCGCTTCGTCTCGCCGAAAAGCCAGCGGAACATGAGAGTGGCCTACGAGACAGAATTTTGTGTCAAAACAGGCAAAATTGTCACGAGCGTCACCTGCCGACAACAGATATTCCCAGATAGGTTCACGGGGGCTGCCATGAACTAAGGTAAAATCAGCTCGCTCTAGCTGAAGGGGAAGTCCCCGCAACCAGTCCATGTCCCCAACGCCAAGTTGCTGCGCTGTCCACTGGCAAGCCCGAGCAGCATCGGGGTTGAAATCCAGAGTGTCAATTTTGCCAACAGCTGCCCAATCATGGTTGCCAGCGACACAAATATGATTCTGGCTCAGTAACAGCTCGATGCAAGCATGAGGCTCGGGGCCATAACCCACTATATCTCCTAAGCACCATATCTCATCAAATCCCCCCTTAGCTTCCAGGTCTTCAAGCACAGCCTTGAAGGCAGCTAAGTTAGCGTGAATATCACTGAGAAGAGCATAACGCACAGCAAGAAACTATAGCACCCACAAGCCAGATTGTTAACTTGAGGGGGACAGAAGTGAGTGCTATAATCCCAAGAATGGATTTGTCTGAGCTAGGGGAATTCGGCTTAATCGACCTGATTCATACCATCACGGAAAGACTGAAGGATCCTGAGCATGCTTCCTGGCAGCGACTCTTGATAGGCATCGGCGATGACACTGCCGCCTGGCAAAGTAATGGGCAAACCCAATTGGCCACCACAGACACTCTAGTCCAGAATGTGCACTTTGACCTCAATGACATCACGTGGGAGGAATTAGGCTGGAAGGCACTGGCTATCAATCTAAGCGACATTGCCGCCATGGGTGGTATCCCTCAATACGCTTTGGTTTCCCTCGCATTGCCTGGTGCACTTGAAGTAGAAAATATCTGCGAATTCTATGATGGCATGGCACGTCTGGCCAATGAATTTGGCGTAGCCATAGTCGGTGGCAATATCGCCGTCGCTCCCAACGTGGTCATTACCGTCTTTCTCCTAGGATCTGCAAGAAACGAAAAGATACTCAGGCGCTCATCAGCCACGCCCGGAGAACAAATAGCTGTCACGGGATATCTGGGGTTGTCAGCAGCATGTTTGATGATGCTGAAGGAAAGAACCAGTCTGGATGCTGAAGCAATTAAGATTTTGAGACAGGGGCATTTTCGGCCTGTGCCTAGAGTAAGAGAGGGACAGGTCCTGGTGGACCAAGGCATCAAGACAGCCATAGACATAAGTGATGGACTCATTGCCGATCTTGGTCACATATGTGAGGCCAGTGAAGTCAGTGCCGAAGTAAAGATAGAGCAAGTGCCTATCCACCCTCTGGTGAAAGCCAATTTCCAAAACTACCAACAGCTAGCTCTCGGCGGCGGAGAAGACTATGAACTGCTTTTCACCGCTAACAAAGCCGACATTGAACGAGTCAGACAGACCATACACTATCCCATAACCATAATTGGCAACATAACCCAGGAAAGATTGCCAGATCGAGTGACTTTACTAGATGCTAAGGGGAACATCACAGGTTATGAGAAAGGCGGTTGGGAACACTTCAAAGACGGAGCGGTTGAAGCTTAGATCACACAGCGCAAAACAAACTCAACTCCTGGGAAAGCAGATAGGCAAACTAGCTCAAAGTGGTGATATTCTCCTTTTCACAGGCAATTTGGGAACAGGCAAAACCTGCCTCATTCAAGGCATCGCCTACGGACTAGGCATAAAGGAGCACCCCTTCAGCCCCTCCTTTGTGATAGTCAGAGAATACCATGGCAGGCTTCCTCTATACCATATTGACTTCTATCGCCTTGATCACATCAAAGAAATCATAGAATTAGGGCTCGAGGAATATCTTTACGGCAATGGAGTCTGCGCAGTAGAATGGGCAGAGAAGGGATTAGAAACATTGCCGGAGAGAAACCTACTTATAACCCTACACTACGTCTCTGATTCCCATACAGAGCGCGCTATTTGTCTTGAACCGCGAGGAGAGCGCTACTTAGAATTGCTGAGAGAGCTCAAACTGAGTTTGAGATAGGCAAGAGACATGGAGTTAGCTATAGATACATCTTCCAGTTTCGCCAGCATTGCCTTGTCTCACAAAGGTGAGATTCTGGCTGAACTTACCTGGCAATCCACCCAAAACCATACCGTAGAATTGATGCCAAACCTAGCTTACTTACTCGAAAAGGCCAAGATAGAGCCACAGGCTATTGAAGCCGTTATCGTGGCCAAGGGACCAGGCAGCTTCAACGCATTACGAGTGGGAATGAGCACAGCCAAAGGAGTAGCCTTCTCCTTGAATACGCCTCTGCTCGGCATAAGCACTCTGGAACTCGAAGCTTACGCTTTCGGCCACACTGCATTACCATTACGTCCAGTCCACGAAATTGGTCATGATCAAGTAGCCACCGCGCTTTATCAACAAAAGAACCACGAATGGCACCGTTTGGAAGAGGAACACCTCAGCACTCTTGAGGTCTTATGTCAAGAAACTATTCAGCCAACGCTTTTTTGTGGTGAGATTTCTCCACCTGTGGCCAACGAAATAAGGCAAAGACTGGGCAAACAAGCTATAATACCGCAAGCCCACGCCAGGTTACGCCGGGCTGGCTACTTAGCGATGCTTGGTTGGCAAAGGCTGAACAAAGGAGAACGGGATGATGTGGCCACTTTGCAACCGTTATATCTTCGTCCTCCACATATTACCAAGCCCAGGGAAAGGCTCCCTAAGTGAAGCGGAGCGCGGGCACTAGACAAGGTTGGAGATTCTTCGCTATGCCCGGAATGTCACACGGGTTGTTAAGCTAACGAGAGTCAGGAAAAGGAGGATAATGAGTGAAAATCCCCAAATTGGACGTTGAATACTCAACCAGGCTTTGCTTTGCCTGCGGTCAAGACAATCCCATAGGGCTAAAGCTGAAGCCTGTTTATGATGGAGAAAAAGTCAGGGCGGAGTTCACTCCAGGAGAATACCACCAAGGCTGGGACAATGTCGTTCATGGTGGCATTCTTTACACCCTCCTGGATGAAGTAACTGCTTACGCCATTCTCTGCCACGGAATCTACTTTGGCGTTACTGCAAAAAGCAATGTGCGATTCAAACAGGTAGCACCCATCAATGAGCCAATCTATATCTCAGCCTGGGTTACTAAACTGACAAGAAGGCTAGTTGAAACCGAAGGAGTGCTTGCCCTTAAAGATAACACTGTTATAGCCGAGGGCAGCTCCCTATTCTATGTCTTCGCACGATCAAGAAAGACAATCCTGTGGGATATGGACGGAGTCATTGCTGATTCTGGTTCATTTCATTTTGCTGCCTGGCAGGAAGTCTTCGCTAGAAGAGGAACAAAGTTCACCAAGGAGGATTTCACTGGCCTTTTTGGCTCCAGAAATGACTTCATAGTTCGCACCATTATAGATCAGGATCTTTCCGAGGAAGATGTCAAGCTCATTGCCGAGGAGAAAGAAAACCGATTTCGGGACAAGGCAGAGGGCAATATCAAACCATTCCCAGGAGTAATGAAGCTATTAAACTCCATTAAGCAAGGCAATTTCAAGTCAGCTTTGGCTTCTTCGGCGCCAAAGGAGAACATAGACTTGACCTGCGATGAATTGAATATAAGGTCAAGCTTTAAGTACGTTGTTTCTGGGCGAGAAGTGGCTGAAAGCAAACCAAGCCCCCAAATATACCTTCTTGCCGCCGAGAAGCTAGGGGCTGAGCCTCACGATTGTATCGTAATTGAAGATTCCCCTCTGGGCGTCAAAGCAGCTAGAGCTGCCGGAATGAGATGCCTGGCTGTAACCAATACTCATCCCGAACAAGAGCTTAAAGAAGCTAACAAAGTGGTTGATTCTTTAGAAGAGGTAGACCTAATCACCCTGATACAAAGAGTGTGACAATGAGCAGCCAATTGAGATTCGAGAGGAGTTTGGTGCTCATTAAACCCGATGCAATACAGAGAGGGCTAGCAGGGGAAATCATTTCTCGCATTGAGAAGAGAGGGCTCAAAATCGTAGCCACGAGAATGCTACAAATGGATGCAGCTTTAGCTCAACGCCACTACGCTATCCACAAAGACAGAATCTTCTTCCACGAATTGGTAAGTTTCATCACATCCAGCCCCGTCATTGCCATTGTCTTCCAAGGGAAAAACGGTATAGAGATAATAAGACAGACAATGGGCGACACTGACCCAGCAAAAGCCAAACCCGGCACTATCAGGGGCGACTTTGGCTTGGATATCGCTCACAACCTAATACATGGCTCCGATTCAGTGGAAAGTGCCCTCAAGGAAATAGATCTGTTCTTCACCCCCAATGAAATCGTCGACTACCAAAGGGATATCGACAAATGGATAACTGGAGAGGATTTCTAGTCTAAGCTAGCTATTGAATTGTAACTACGGGGATTGCCTTATCCCAAAACTTATCCAATTGATAATAGTCCCGCTCAGCAGGAGCGAAGATATGAATAATAACTGAGCCAAAATCAGCCAGAATCCACCCAGAATCAGCAGTGCCTTCGCTGTGGTGGGCAACAATCCCCTCAGATTTTAGCGTTTCATCGATTTCTCGCCAGATAGCCTCGATTTGGCGGTCACTGTCTCCACTACAAATAACAAAATAATCAGTAAATGAACATAGTGCCCTGGCGTCTAAGATGACAATGTCAGCGGCTTGCTTCTCAGTGGCAGCCTTTATGGCTAACCGAGCTACCTCTTCTCCTCCCAGAAGACTGCAACCTCCTTGATTCGTATTATATCATTTTTGACCTTGTCACACTATCTGCATATAATTGATAGACTGCAATGGAGAATCGAGGTTTCGAACCAGCAAGGATATCATTGGCTGTGAACGGTTCATCAACTGGGAACGGCATCAGCCTCCTTGCCAGTCCAGGCCTATGATCCAGGGAGCGAGGGTGCGTACTGAGGTAGAGATGAGCCAAAAGAGTGCCGTACCTCTAGAGCAGGTCCCCGAGAATAGAAAAGATACTAGTCAGCGCTGGGATGGATAACATATGTATACACCTGTCAGGAATAGCCTATGGGAGGAACGGAAATACTGGACACGTGAACCTAAGAGAGGTAGACTTAAAGTATGTGGCGTTTGTCGGAACCTCGAAAGATAGTGGCGTCACACGATTACTCATGAGCCAAAGCCCTTAGTTGGCGGATGTGTTGCTTCCACAGGAAAGCTGCCACTCGGTCACTTGGCGTTCCCCAATTCTCCTATTTGCACCTTTTCTGATATAATGGTCTAGGTTACGATATGAAAGGAAAGTGGTGGCAAAATAGCTTCTTCTACCTGATGCTTCTGGTAGCAATCATGGCAGTTGCACTCCTTTTGTGGCCACGTGGAGGTCCCACAGAGGTGACATTGCTGGGGGACTTTATCGATAAGGCTAAGCCTGTATTGAACGCGGATGGAGTGGTAATAGCACCACCAGAGATCGACACTATCGAACAAGACACAGATAAGAACACCCTTATGGGCCTAAAAGATGGTACAGCTGAGTACAAAACTGGCTTTGCTGACACCACCACCAACTTACGCCAGATGCTCGAAGATGAAGGAATAGACCCTAACATAGTTGCTGTCAAACCTAGCGGCACTAATTGGGGCATGATAGCCTTACAGATCGTTTTGCCCATTATGCTGCTTGGGGTGCTGTTCTACTTCTTTTTCCGCTCAGCCCGCGGGACAACCACGCAGGCTTTCAATTTTAGCAAAAGCCGAGCACGACTGAACTCGGGCAACAAATCCAATGTGACTTTTCAAGATGTTGCCGCAACTGACGAAGCAAAGGAGGAGCTCCAAGAAATGGTGGAGTTCCTCAGATCACCACAGAAGTTCCATGCACTAGGAGCTCGTGTGCCTCGAGGAGTTCTCCTCGTAGGCCCCCCTGGCACAGGCAAGACTTTGCTAGCCAAAGCTGTAGCTGGGGAAGCTAACGCACCGTTCTACTCTATTAGCGGTAGTGAATTTGTAGAGATGTTCGTAGGCGTGGGTGCCGCCAGGGTGAGAGATCTATTTGAGCAAGCCAAACGTAACACCCCATCAATTGTATTTGTGGATGAGATTGATGCTGTAGGTCGACATCGCGGCGCCGGGCTGGGTGGTGGACATGATGAGAGAGAGCAAACATTGAACCAAATCCTCTCTGAGATGGATGGCTTTGATACCAACACCAACGTTATCGTCGTGGCCGCCACAAATCGGCCTGACATCCTCGACCCGGCCTTGTTGCGCCCCGGTCGCTTTGACCGCCACATCGTCATTGATACGCCAGACATCCAAGGTCGCAAAGCGATTTTGGAGGTACACGCCAAAGGCAAGCCATTCGCTGAAGGAGTTGATCTGGAGATAATAGCCAAGCAAACGCCAGGGTTCAGCGGCGCTGACTTAGCCAACGTAGTTAACGAAGCAGCCCTCCTGGCTGCCAGACGAGAGCGTAAGGACATTACTATCAAGGAACTTGAGGATGCTACCGACCGAGTTATCGCTGGACCTGAAAAGAAAGCAAGGGTAATGAGTCAAAGGGAAAGGGAGATAATTGCCTACCATGAAAGCGGACATGCCTTGGTAAGCAAGATGTTGCCCAATGCCGACCCCGTCCACAAAATCTCAATTATTGCTCGCGGTAGGATGGGAGGCTGGACACGCTTCCTGCCATCAGAGGAGCGCTATCTATGGACCAGGTCTCAGTTCGATGACAAATTAGCAGTCACTATGGGTGGGCGCGCTGCTGAGGAAATCGCCTTTGGCGAAGCAAGCACAGGAGCACAAAACGATCTAGAGGAAGCAACCAAGCTAGCGAGAAAAATGGTTACCCAATTCGGTATGAGCGATGAACTAGGACCACGAACTTTCGGGCAGAGACAAGAACTTGTCTTTCTGGGTCGCGAAATCAGCGAGCAAAGAGACTACAGTGAAAACATAGCCCGAAAGATTGATGATGAGGTACACAACATTATTCAGCGCACTCACAACACTGCCAAGAGAATCGTAAGCGAAAACAAAGCAAAGCTGAAACAAATTGCTGAACAACTCATCATCAAGGAGACTCTAGAGAAACCCGACCTAGACAAGCTGTTTGATGGACTGGCGCCAGAGCCCGCTTCGAGCTAGACAATTCCCCTATCGCCTCAGTTGCATGGCGACATTGAAACACTTCTGGGTCACCAATCAGATACAGCGCCAAGCCGGCTTCTCTCCTGAGCAACAATGCTATCATCCAACTTGGTGAATAACGGCTGCGGCCACTCGAGTTTCTGCCCAGGCACTGGAAACTTAAGTATCCAGCTTCCTTCCTTAACGCTTCCTTCAAAGCCAAGGAACTTATGAAGCTTCTCGGAGCTAAAAGGAAGGAAGGGATAGAAAACAGTCTTTAATGATGATAGGAGTGCCAAGGCCGTATATATGGATTTGGCCGAAGCCGGTCGTTCATGCTTGATTGACTTCCACGGAGCTTGAGTATCAAGATAACGATTCGTTTCTTGCGCCAGGGACAGAGCCTCCCTAATTGCCTCCCTGAAGTTGCAGCGGTAAAGCGAGTTATCCACAGTACCTAATGTAACCTCAGCCTTGTGAAGCAATGCCTGGCTTTCTGCATCCAGTTCGCCTGGTGATGGCACTACACCGTCAAAATTCCGATAGGCAAAGCTGAGAACGCGATGAGCTAGATTTCCATAGGTAGCCACTAGTTCACCATTATTGCGGCCAACAAATGCTCTCCAGGAGAAATCGCTATCTCCAGTTTCAGGCATGTTCGCTGCTAGGAAATAGCGTAGTGCGTCCGCATCATACCTCTCCAAATAATCAGGAAGCCAAACCGCCCAGTTGCGGCTGGTAGAAAGCTTCTTGCCTTCGATGGTAAGGAATTCATTGGCTGGGACGTTGTAGGGAAGGTTCAATCCACCATAACCCATCAACATCGCCGGCCAAATGATGGTATGAAAGAAAATATTGTCCTTACCCACAAAATAGTATCCTTTAGCCTCCTTCTTCCAAAACGGTTGCCAAGCTGCGCTATCGCCATGTAGTTTTGCCCATTCCTTGCTTGCCGAGAGATAGCCACTCACTGCCTCAAACCATACATAAATGCGCTTCTGCTCGAAGCCTGGCTGTGGCACAGTCACTCCCCACTCTATATCACGTGTGATAGCTCTATCCCTCAATCCTTCATCCAGAAACCTCCAAGTGGTGCCGACAACATTGGGTCGCCAGTGGGATTGTTCTTTTGCCCACGCCTGCAATTCATTCTGAACCGCACTGAGGCGCAGAAAGAAATGCTCCGAAAACTCAAAACGTGGGGGTGTAGAGCAAAGATAGCAACGGGCTTCCTTAAGGTCTAAAGGGTTCAAAGGCTTGCCACATTCATCACACTGATCGCCCCTGGCCTTAGGAAAATCACAATGAGGACATACCCCCTCGACATAACGGTCAGGGAGAAAACGTTGGCACCTAGGGCAATAGGCCTGAAGCAATTTGTCCCTATAGAGGTAACCTTTGTCAAGCAAAGTGAGAAAGATGTCATGGGTGACCTCAGCATGATTAGCGGTGCCTGTGGTGGTGAATAAGTCAAAAGAAATGCCCAATTCCTGCCAGCAGCGAAGAAATTGCTCCTGATACTTGGACACTATTTGCTGTGGTGTGGTAGATTCTTGCTCTGCCCGAATTGTGATCGGCGCCCCATGCTGATCGCTTCCCGAAACCATCAATACATCGTTGCCTTTCAGGCGGTGGTAACGAGCAAAAATGTCTGCCGGTAAATAAGCTCCAGCGATGTGCCCCAAATGAAGGGGACCATTAGCATAAGGCCAGGCAACGCCTACAAAAATACGCTCACTCAAAAAAGCCTCGAAAACCTTGCCATGGCTTAGTCCTTAGGAAAGAAGGTAATTACCTGCCCTTCCTTGTCCGTTTTATATGAAGCGTAACCACCACTCAAGGAGCAATTAAGACAGAAACGGTGTTTCTTGCCTTCGTCATCGTCAACTACTACATACCGCTCTCCGTACTCAAGAACTCGCTGACAGCCCTCACATCGGACCTCACCTACTGCAATGCAGCCACGACGCATTTTGTCACCTCCCTAAGCTTATTCATGAAGCGCCCTCTTTACCCTTACCACCAATAACCAAAGTAAACTCACCCTTTGGTTTCGTGAAGTGCTCCCTTGCTTCGCTTACTTTGCCCCTGAAGATCTCCTCATAAAGCTTAGTAAGCTCCCGACAGACAGCCAGTTGTCTATTCCCCAGAGTTGCCTGAATATCACTCAAGGTCTCCAGAAGGCGGTGTGGAGCTTCAAATACAACTATAGTCCCCGCTTCATCAGCTATGGAATTGAGAACACGCCGTCTCTGCCCTTGACGACGAGGAAGAAAGCCAAGGTAAAGGAATTTATCAGTGGGCAGTCCGGAAACTACAAGGGCAGTAGTTATCGCCGACGCACCTGGAATGGGCACCACTGGGATCCCACGGGCGATAGCCGCGGTGATAAGCTCATAACCCGGGTCGCTTAGCGCAGGCGTGCCAGCCTCGGAAACCAGCGCAATATCATCCCTCTCAAGACGACTCAATAAATAGTTGAGCTTACTCCCCTTGGTATGTTCATGATAGCTAGTCACAGGAGTCCTTATATCATAGGCACGGAGCAGATGGCGCGTCGTACGCGTATCCTCAGCGGCAATCAGCTTCACTTCCCGCAAACATCGTGAAGCACGTAAGGAAATATCCTCCAAGTTGCCAATAGGAGTAGCGACGACATAAAGGGCAGGCACAATCTAGCAATTATAACTGATAGTCGCCATTCTATCCACTTGGTCGAAAGACCTTACTCGTCCGCGTGTGGATCGATAAGCCCATATCAACCCTTGCCCCAGGATAACCAAACAGTCGGAGATGGGACACCCGTGGCGCCTTTAAATAGAAGTCCCAGCCATGTAACAGGGGATTCTGGCATAGGCTACAGCGCCTTGCGTCACCTCCTGCAGAGCAAGATACATGGAGAGTGCTTGAGTTATGTAGCGGGAGAAGATGAACTACTCCTGGTTACCTACGGAGCATAGCTTCGGACACCAGAACATAGCGTGCATACTCCCTTTGTGCTCTTCTTCACTATCCTCACCCTGCCGAGATAGATAGTGAACATCTCATTTCCCTGCTTTCCTCCCTCGAAGATAACTTCTTTTCTTTGATAACTTTGCAGGAATCTTTGAAATAGAGAGCTTATCTGGTCCATATCCTCTACATCGCCTCCCTAAATGATAAGCTTTTCACCCTCGCAGGCGATGCCAATTGAAAGCCCCAATTCTGTGGCTATTTCCTGCGCTTCCCCCCTGATTTCCTCCTCGAATTTGGGGCTCAGGTGAATCAAAATAACCCGCGGAAGATATCCCTTAACCCGACGAAACTCGATCAACTCCCTGTTTAACAATGCAGGGCACAGATGCCTCGCATCCTTTGCTACATTTTCAAATCTGTTCGGAAAAGTCACATCAGCGATGAGAAGATGAGGAGAGACATGCTCCCATAAGGATAGAAGACCAGGGCCGGTATCCCCAGTATAGAATATCTTCTTTCCATCTTTAGAGGTGATTTCAAAGCCCACCGCGTCAACACCATGGTTTACCGGTATCGCCAAAACTCGATAACCTTCGATATCCTCTGCCTTCAAAGGTTCCAACGTGAGTAATTCAAGTGCTGGCTTTCCCAAAAAGGAAGTGCTTTCGCTGAATTTGGGATAGATTACGCCGTCAATGAGATGAGAGCAAAGGATTTCGAGAGTCTGTTGCGTGGCAAAAACCTTGGTGGCGTGATGCGAATTGTTGAAGGCAAAAGCGGGAATCCCTCTAATATGGTCGTAATGACCATGAGAGAGCAATATCGCTTTTATCTTTTCCTGCTCTGGAAAGGAAAGTTCCGAAGCGAGACTCCCTGCATCTACGGCTAAGACATCATCAATCAGAAATGAGACCAGCCTAGTGTTACTCGATTCTGCATTATGCGTTCCTAGGAACCTTACTATCACTAGGTCAACCCCAATATATCGTATGGCAACACGCGCTTATCAAATCCCTCCACACCTACATAGTGTATTTTCCCCACCTCTATCGCGTCCCCAACCACACTACAGTCTCCCCACTCATCAACATCCCCCGCTTTTATTCCCCCAGGCGACCGGTTAGGTTCATATGCCCCGCTATCGGCTATAACCTTGATGACTCTACAGTCCGCCATTTCCTACTGTCACATGAGAGATCCGCCATCCCTGTCCCGATGAAGACGCAAACCGACTCGGGACAAGGCTCTCCTCACTTCATGTCTCGTAGCGCATCGAAAAGCTGAGGTTTCCCAAGAACCGTGCCGGTCAGCCCATTGACCATTTCTAGCTGGCAGTCTAGCGAGCTCAAGCCGGGTTGTCAAGGCGCCTCAACTGCCTTGACTTCGAGCGACCATCACTGTATAGTCTCTAAAATCTTAACCTAAAGGGGCAGAAGGTGCCGCAGCCAAAATTCAAGGAAATGGAGCGAGCCTACGGGTTTGACGAGGTTGCCCTCGTTCCCGGAGACACAACCATCAATCCTGAGCAGACCAACATAGATTTTCTGCTACGAAATCTAACATTCTCCATCCCGATTCTAGCCGCAGCCATGGATGCTGTTGTCGACCCTTCTTTTGCCATAGAATTCAGCAAGCTAGGTGGCTTGGCTGTCCTTAACCTTGAAGGCATACAAACACGCTACGAAAACCCTGAGGAAATCCTGGATCAAATCGCCCAGGCTCCCGAATCTGAAGTCACGCCTCTACTTCAAAACATCTACTCGGAGCCCATCAAAGAGAGGCTCATTGGCGAACGCATCGAAAAGATAAAGGATGGGGGCGCCACCTGTGCCATTTCAGTAACTCCGGCTAACACTAAACGATTGGCTCCTATAGCTAAGGAAGCAGGAATCGATGTGCTGGTGGTCCAATCCACAGTCACTACAGCCCGGCACATCTCCAAGAGCTATAGAGGGCTTATCTTGCCCGAGCTACGCCAGATGATGTCCCTACCTGTCATAGTGGGCAACTGCTGCAGCTATGGCGCTGCGCTAGAGCTAATGAGAACAGGAATAGACAGCATTTTGGTCGGGGTTGGTCCCGGGGCTGCTTGTACCACCAGAGAAGTCATCGGCGTTGGCGTACCCCAGATAACTGCCACCATAGACTGTGCTGCCGCTAGAGAGACATACTTCAAGGAAAGTGGTAGATATGTGTCAGTGATAACTGACGGAGGCATTCGCACAGGAGGCGACTTATGCAAGGCATTTGCCGCAGGTGCCGACGCAGTCATGCTTGGCTCGCCCCTGGCCCAAGCCACACAAGCACCGGGAAAGGGTTACCACTGGGGCATGTCTCACCCCCACCCAGCATTGCCCAGAGGGACACGGGTCAGAGTTGGGACTTGTGCTTCCCTGGAGCAAGTTCTCTTCGGCCCCACATCCGTCACTGATGGTACCCAAAACCTGGTTGGTGCTCTACGCACCAGTATGGGAGTTTGCAGCGCCCGAACAATTAAGGAAATGCATAAGACCAAGATGATTATTGCCCCGGCCATAAAGACAGAGGGAAAGTATTTGCAGGTGAACCCACAGCACCTTTGAGCTTCCCAACCTTCACAAAAACACTGAAAGGCAGAACCACACCCCAAAGCCAATCAGAACAAAGGCGCAACACCTGAACACAACCGTTTGCACCTTTTGTGTCCACCAGCGCCTTGACTTGTGCGTGCCCGCAGAAACAAACTCACACCACGCCAAATCACAACACCAGTGGACTAAGGCAAAAGAAAGGATTCCAACAAGCCCAAAGGTGGCAGCCACAACAACCAGACTTATGCCTACAGTCACCCACCATACATAGAAACCAGGGTTAGCACCCGTGAGCATGATGCCAGTCAGCACAGAGCTGCTCGGCAGGCCACCCACTTCATTGGGCATCTTGCCAGCAGTCCTGAATATCTTAAGACCCAGGTAAAATAGCACCAAGCCACCCGCAACATGAATTACGTTGACTACTTGCGGATGGCCCATTAGATCACCAAAGCCCAGGTAGATTGCAGCTATCAGTGGCATCTCGACAACGGCATGCCCTACCGCAATCAATGCGCCAGCATTTTTGTCACTGTAACCCTTGGCTATGGTGGCCGCAGTCATCGGACCTGGGAACAGGGCGCCAGTAAGCGAAATCCCAGCGGCTGATAACAAAAATAAGCCAAGGCTTGCCTCCATGACTTGACGGGGACTAAATGCGGATTTGGACTAGATTTCCTCCTCTTCCTCCTCCTCCTCTTCTTCTTCCTCCTGTGTAGTAGCCAGGCTGCTACCATAGCGAGGAAGAACCACCCCCAGCTTGCCTCGCCGGCGCTTCACCCCTCTAGGCAAACCACTGATCATCTCTTTCAGCTTCAAAAGCCCTTCGGAATCTTGGCCCGGAGGCGTAACTATGCCATCTATGCCAGCTTTCCAGAGACTATTGAGTTCTTTGTCTGTCGTCAATGACGGTAAGGCTACAAGGAGCGGCTTGTCCAATAGGTCACCTAAACGCTGGCAGAGAAGTAAGTACTCCACAGTGATGAAGGACTCCTTGCCCCTGTTAATAAGCACACCATCTATGTCGAGGCCACTAATAGCTCTAACCAGACCCACATCCAGGGCGGGTTCGACGGCAAGAAACCTTCCAATGTCCCCCTCCTGAAGCGCTGCCATAGGTGCCTTAACGTCGAACACCATGAAGTCACAGCCAGATTTGGCCAGCTCGCCCGCACTACCCTTGCTCGCCTCCCCTAGAAACATACCTAAGGGGATATCTCCCATAGCCTTGACCATCTGTGTCAGGTTCTCGCTGCCAATACCCTGCTCAAATACGAGCACGGCATCCACATTAGCATTGACCATCACCTCTGCTTTCTTGACATTCACGTCACTTATCCCGGCAACAAGCAACATTGCCGAGCCCTTTGATTCGCTAGCGCTTGAGCGAAAACCGATAGGCGGTGTGGAAGACCTCGAAATCCTATGTAACTTCTCAACTAACTTGCTCATTTCACCTCAAAGCCAGCGAAGGGATTCCAACCCCTGACCGGCGCTTTATGAAGACTTGGCTTGCGAAACCTCCGCAACTCGAAGCTAGAACCACCCGTTCTAGCCCAAACCACCTCCGGTTATTCCACCGCCGAGGAGCCAAATCGAGAGAATTGTAGCCGAAATTCGGAGAAGATTCAACGCAGCGTACTCGTTCGTATGATTGGTCACACATTGTCCTCCTGTATTGTCATTGCCAGCCGGAGTTGCGAGCCGAAGGCGTGGCAAGCAGCACAGCAACCTCTCAGAGGCCCCAGTCTTTACACAGCAACTCAGCTTGCTCTAGTACTGTCAGTGTAGCTTTGTCCTGTTTATCTGGTGGATAACCATGCTTGCGCAGTGATCGCTTAACCATAGTCCGAAGCTTAGCCCGGACACTTTCTCTCACAGTCCAGTCAACAGTAACGCTACGACGAACTCTCTCTACCAACTCACGGGCGATTGCCTTCAGTGTTTCATCCCCCAATACCTTCACTGCACTGTCATTGACTTCCAAAGCGTCATAGAAGGCTACCTCGTCTTCTGTCAATCCCAGTTTCTCACCACGAGATTTGGCATCACGCATCTCCTTAGCCAGTTCGACAAGCTCTAAAATAACCTGGGCAGCCTCAATGGTGTGGTTCTGGTATCGGCGGATGGTTCTTTCAAGCATCTCAGCAAACGACCTGGATTGGACCAGATTCTTCCTCGCCCGCACTTTGATCTCATCATTAAGGAGCTTTTCCAACACCTCAAGAGCCAGATTTCGATGTGGCATCCCCTGGATCTCGGCGAGGAACTCGTTGGATAGGATTGAGATGTCAGGTTTTTTGAGGCCAGCGGCGCTGAATATATCAACTACTTCATCAGACGATACCGCCTTGGACACAATTTGGCGAACAGCCAAATCGAGTTCCTCCTCTGGCTTGCCAGGCATTCGTGTGTTCTTAGCTATGGCCGATCTAACAGTTTGGAAGAAACCAACGTCGTCTCTGATTCTCAGAGCCTCAGGGTGTGGTACAGAAAGCGCAAAAGCCTTTGACAGTTCAGTCACAGCTTGCAGCAACCGAGTCTTTCCATCCTCCTGGCTCAAGATATGCTCCATGGCGCTCGGCATGACCTTCAATCGCTCAGTAGGAGTACCAGCGATGAACTTGGAGTAGTCAAAGCCATGGAACATAGCAGAGACGATCTCATATTTCTCTAGCATGATTGCCACGGCCTCTTCTTGGGGAATACCCGTCTCACCACGTGAACCTTCAGTGTAATCCGCCAGTGCCTTCTTTAGTTCATCCGCTATTCCAAGATAGTCGACTACCAAGCCACCAGGCTTATCTCGGAAAACACGGTTGACACGGGCTATGGCTTGCATAAGGCCGTGGCCACGCATAGGCTTGTCGATATACATGGTGTGAAGAGGAGGAGCATCAAAGCCGGTAAGCCACATATCACGGACGATAACCAATTCCATTGGGTCTGACGGATCTTTCATTCGCTTTTTGATAGCCTCCCGGCGAAGTTTGTTGCGTATATGGAACTGAAAATTTATTGGGTCGCTCGCTGAACCGGTCATAACCACTTTGATAGCACCCTTTTCGTCATCCCGATGGTGCCACGAGGGAGAGAGCTTGATGATGGCATCGTAAAGGTCTACGCAGATGCGGCGGCTCATACAGACTATCATCCCTTTGCCATCCAACACCTCCAGACGCTGCTCAAAATGATTTACAATGTCTCTTGCCACAAGGTCTATCCGCTTCTCCGTGCCAACCATTGCTTCCAGCCGGGCCCACTTTGTCTTGAGCTTCTCTCTGATACTCTCCTCCTCGCTTTCGGTTACCTCCTCAAATTCAGGGTCTATGTGCGGTCTTTCGTTCTCTTTCAGCTCCAGTTTTGCCAAGCGACCCTCGTAGAAGATGCGAACGGTAGCACCATCAGCCACTGCTTGCTGTATATCGTAGATGCTGATGTAATCTCCGAAGACTGCCGGAGTACTTCTGTCTGCTTTTTCTATAGGCGTCCCGGTGAACCCTATGAATGAAGCATTAGGTAGAGCATCACGCATGTTTCGGGCTAGTCCGTCAATGAAGTCATATTGACTGCGATGAGCCTCGTCAGCAACAACCACGATGTTGCATCTGCCTGAAATCAGAGGAAATCTATCCCCGTTTTCTGGCAGGAATTTTTGAATAGTTGTAAATATAATGCCCCCGGAAGCTACCTTTAAGAGTCTCCTTAAATGCTCGCGACTCTCCGCCTGCTCCGGCTCTTGCCTGAGGAGGTCCTGGGCTACCGCAAAGTTATCAAACAGTTGCTGGTCAAGGTCATTCCTGTCAGTAAGCAATACCAGCGTGGGATTCGCCATGATTGGATGAAGGATTATCTTACCAGCATAAAATACCATGGTAAGGCTCTTGCCCGCCCCCTGCGTGTGCCACACCACACCAACGCGCTTGTCCCCTTCGGGTGAAATGGCCTTCACTGTAGCGTCTACCGCTGCATTAACAGCGTGATACTGATGGTAGGCTGCCATCTTCTTAGTTATCTTAGAACCGTCTACCTCAAAAAGGATGAAGTGGCGTACCAGGTCAAGGAAGCGACTCTTCTCGAATATACCATTGAGCAATACCTCCAGTTCTGGAATATCTTTTTGGCCAACAGTCACCCCGTCGCTGGTGCGCCAGGGCAGGAACCACTCCCAGCCAGATGTCAGCATTCCCACACGGGCCTCAGTGCCATCGCTAATGATCAGCATTTCGTTATATGTGAAAAGGGAGGATATATCCATCTTGTAGGTCTGAAACTGGTTGTAAGCTGCCTTTATCGTGGCATTTTCGTGAGCGGGGTTTTTTAGCTCTATCACTGCAAGTGGCAGACCATTTACAAAAACGACCACATCAGGACGTCGGTTTTGCTGTCCTTCAATGACAGTGAACTGATTTACTACCAGCCAATCGTTTCTCTCCGGGTGGGTAAAATCCACCAACCACGCCTTATCGCCGACGATGCGTCCCTCTTCATTGCGGTACTCCACATCCACGCCCTCGGTCAGCATCTTATGGAACTGGCGGTTATTGACAATGACGCTGGGACTAGCAGGACGGGTCACCTTCCTGAAGGCGTCCTCTAATGCCTCGGCTGGTATGTCGGGATTCAGAGACTGTAGAGCAGAGCGCAGCCGTTCCTCCAGTAATACGTCAGCGTAGCTTCCCCGCTCAGGATAAGGGCCATCGCAGGCGATATCCGGCCCAGGCAGGTACTGATAACCCAGTCCCCTGAACCATTCAATGGCTGCTTCTTCTACGATAGACTCAGTAAGAACCTTAGTAGTCATATCGACCTACCCCTTAGCAAATTAACAACCCGTTACACCTCGCTATTTTCGTTGGTTGCAAAATCATCGTCGCAGAATTGGAGTTTCTCCTTTACTTTCTGAAGCATGCGCTCACTGCGCTCGCTTATGAAAGTAGTATAACGTCGGTAGTCCAGAAACTCCCTATCTATAAGGGCTTCCTTTAGTTCCTTGTCAGCAACATTCTCAAAGTAAACAGACGGATGCTGATTACTCTTATTTTGGTTCTTTCCTTTGGCTAGAATCCAGAAGTTAGCAAAGTTATTGATAATGGCCTCATCATAACCTTTCTTGCGTAGCTCAGAACGAGGAAAGATGTGATCAACTTCCGGCGCGTTACGCACATATTGAACTTTTACACCAGTAAGGCCCTGCACTAAGTGGAGTGTCAACACTGGATTGGCCTGGAGAAGCTCCTTATTAAAAGCCTTGATTCGCTCCCAGTAGCCAACCCACCAGATAGCGTTTTTCAGCGGAAACGTTTCATCACCCTTCTTTGCGAGAGCTCTCAATTCGTCCCTAATGAAGGCTCCGAGCCGGCTATCAGCGTAACGAGAAAAGGGCCTACTAAATCCGAAGAGGTACAGTGCTTTCCTTGCATTGGCAATCTGGTCATTCCTGATTTCATGGTTCTTGGTATGAAATAGGTAATATACAAAGGGGACCATTGTGCTTGATCCACCGATAACGCGACTGCTGGCACACCAGCAGTGTGTCTGCACAAAGTCCACTGTAGCTTGAATTGCGTTGCAACATTTCTCGAAATTTGTCCTTAGCTTTGTAGCATTACTCTTCTTGCGTAACAGGTTGATATCGAACTTAGTGCCGAGGTCTGAGACAGCAAATAGGCACCGGATTACGAAATCAGTATTAATACCGAACGAATTGCCCTCATTTGTGCTCTGAACAAACTCGGGCAAGACCGTGGCAGACTCCTTCCAGTTCAGCTTCAACATACTGAATATTAGGTCAGAGCGGCTAAGGGGTGTACCCTCCGTGTTTACACGGACAAAAACTTCTAGCACATCAGCATCAGATTTCCTGTAGGGACTTTCGCTGGGTAGATTCTCATCTATGGTGGATACTTTGAGAATGTTTTCGTCTCGAGACAGGACTTCGTCAAATCTAGCAAAGTTAACGCTCAGGCGAGTTCTATCTTCCTGTGAAAGAGATAGTTCTGTTGATATTTTTTCCTTTAGCTCCTCCTTTTCAAACGCCCCCTTTGCGAAGAGATCAGACGCCTTTACGAAATGCCCATAGTTAATACCGTTACTTCTCTTATCTGGAGATTTTGCTGTCTCTTCTTTGACACGGGTATTCAGCTCCTCCACTTTTTCTGGGGTTGAAAAGGCAAAAACAAACTTCTCCTCGGAGACATCGTCTGATTCCCTACCACTAAGCACATCAAAGTAGAGTGATGAGCCATCTAAAGTGCCGTAAAGGGCTATGAATAGTGACTGGAGACGCTGCTGGCCATCGAGAACTAGCTTAATCCTTTTCCGTTGACTATTATCACGATATGAATGTAGGTTGCCGGGTTTATAGTCCATGACAAAAGAACGATACTGGATGTCTTCATACGCCTCCCAAAGCAAGATGATTCCAATTGGATATCCCCGCATGATGGAGTCAAGCAGCTTGTATATTCTCTCATCAGGCCAAACGAAGTCTCGCTGGATTGCAGGGAGGACAATCTCATCATTCTTGATCTGGTTTAACAGATTGAAAATGCTCATACCTTCACCTCCACAAACTTCTCAGGATAGTAGTATCTGACCTGCGAATATTCCTTCTTGCCAGGCTGTCTAAAACGGCCAAGACAAATGGGTATTGACAAAAGCCAAACAAGTGTATTATCATAATAATAACTCATCTACCATGAGTAGAAGGAGTACTTAAGTCGCCCTCTTCAGAGAGCGGCTTTTGCATTTTATAGTATTCGTCTCTCTCCTTCTTAAGCTTCTTCCTTTCAGATTTAATATCTGTGCAATAGGCGGTAACGAGTATCATCTCCCTCGGTCTTTCTGCCAGCACCACTATATAGTCTAGATTCTCCAACCAAATAAGAACCCGTGTCTGACGCGGTCTTCCGGGTTTCTTCCTTTCGTTTTTCCATACGGATAGGCATGTATCCATTGAGTACTCAATCATCGGTCTGGGCCATGGTATTCGCTCACACCGCCTTAAATCCATTTCTCTATCCCGCGTCCCGGGATAATACCGGCAAGTCATATGCCAAAATACTGCTTCTTTGCCATCCTCTATCCTGGAACCATATGTAACCGGATAATCCTGGTACTTGGGGCTGCATTTCTTAAAATCACGCTCGAATATTTGATAAACGGTAGCCAAGAACCTGTCCCATTCGCCGTTGAAGTCACTATATTGCAGTGCATCCGGTAACCAAGAAGGCTTCGTCATGCCTGCATCTCCGCTGCTTGCCACACTAAGAGATTAACTTTACTCTCGCGCAGTAAGTTGGTTCTAGTGAGACTGTAGCCTGACCTCTTGCGCATTCTTTCTACAAGCGCAACTTTAGCGGAATTGTTACTTAATCCACGGTTAACATAGGAGACAATTCCCACAAGCAGGTCAGCTAGCTGTAAGGGCTCGACTTCATG
>Ga0209986_10000673_pt1 | contig 33543 bp, 30 predicted proteins | sample BlataG_FD_183168 | JGI IMG/M metagenome (GOLD analysis project Ga0209986, IMG submission 183168) | Deep subsurface microbial communities from Black Sea to uncover new lineages of life (NeLLi) - Black_00105 metaG (SPAdes) (version 2) | ecosystem: Environmental > Aquatic > Marine > Oceanic >...
CGAATTTTCAGGGCTGTTTTCCAGCTCTGCAAGCAAATCCCGGGCGAGCGCCAAGTGTTCGGGCCTCAATGCCTTTTTGTAGCTTCGGTTCAGCAGTTGTTCGCCTTTCAAACCGAGCATCTTCTCTGCTGATTTATTAATGGCAGTAAAAAAACCGCGAGTATCCAAGGCAATAACGCCGGTGGACACATTCTTCAAGACGGTCTCCATGTAGATACGTCTTTGTTCAATTTCAAGATTCCTTTTCCTAAGTTCCCGGGTCGACAGTTCAAGCTGTTGTTTTCCAAACCTCAGGTCTCGAGTCATTTTGTTGAAGGCGCTGACGAGGGTCCCCATTTCGTCATCGGCAACTCTGTCGATGGTGACATTCAAGTCTCCCTCGGCCACGCGGCGAGTTCCCTCTGCCACTTCTTGGATAGGAATAGTCAATGTCTTTGCGAGATAGAATCCAAACCACGTGGCGCAGAAAATAATCAGCAAGGCGACGATCGAAAGTGTTACCAGATGGCTGACCTGGATTGGTTTCTTAACCATTTTGATTTGTTGGTATTGGTCAAAGCCCCTTGAAATGGCAGCCATGTCTTGAGAAAGGCTGTGAGGAATGACAGTAGTAACAGCAATTACCCCGAAAGCCTTGTCAGGGCCTGCATTGGCCGGAATGCACCCGAGGGTTCTAATCATCTCTCCTGAAGGGAGAAAGGCGGTCAGGGTTGAAAAATCGTTTTTATGTATTTCCTTCTGGATGCTATCCGCGGATACCGGTTCAAAGGGCGTTCCCTCCAGGTCTGCGTCCAGACCTACTGCCAGCCGTTGTGAGTGAGTAGAATAGATTTCTATGGCCTGTAAGTTGAAAGCCCTCTGCACCACCTGGACATAACGTCTGAGATCCTTTCTGTTTTTGTCTTTCAGCAAATTTCTGTGTATAATTTGATAAGCGATCCGTTCAAGAAAAAACCGGTTGTTTTTCTCGATATGCCTGTACACTTGTCTGCCCACGTCAAGAGATCCTTCCAAGGATTGTTCCACAGGGACAGTAAACCAGAATGCCATACTCGAATTTATGAACTGCACTGAAAAGAAAAAGAGGAGAACAGTGGGAATGAGGGACAGGCTAGCAAAGGCCAGTACAAGCTTGGTCCGCAGCTTGGCCCCCATCACTTTGCGCTTTCTGTCATAGAGAAGCTTGACAATGTTTCTCAACACGAGAAAGATCAACAGCAAAAGCAACAGCATGTTGATGTTGATGAGAATAAACGTGATAATCGTGTTGGAAACGGGCAGTCCTGCTCCAAAACGGACAACCTTGGTTTCCACATAAATGAGGACGGCAACGAGAGCCACCAGTATCACGATGATGACTCGTTCACGCTTCCGGCGTTTGGCTTCTTCTTGCGAGATCGGTGACATGGGAAGTTGGCGTTAGTACATGAAGTCCGTGGTGTACCAGTCTGTTTCAAAATCCCAAAGAAACAGAAAGAACCGAAACACGTGATGTAGATAAAAGGGGAGTGTGATTTTCTTGAGTTCGGCTTTTATCCTGACTTGGTAGCGATGGTTTCTTTCAAGGGTTTCAAGTTTTCCAATTTTAAGATTTTCTACTTCAGCCATGACTTTCTTGGCCTGGGAAAAAGAACTTACCACAATCGACCTTCCCTTATCCTCGCTTCGTGTAATGACAAACTCGTTCTTTAGATTATTAAACTTGACCATGTGGCGAATTTCCAGACTGGCCAGGTTTTTGTCTTTCCAAAAATTCCGAACCCGGTTGAGAGAGGCCAGGAACGTGAAGGTCGTGGGGACGCCGTTCATGATGGCTTGTTCCAGATCTTCGGTGAAGCATCCATCAACCCTGAAATACAGGATGAGATCATCCCTGGTGTTTGTGACAATTACATCGGTTATCCTCGCGTCTTGACTCCAGGCTAACCCTGAAGCCAGAAGACATGCACAGAGGGCAAGAAACCAGACCTCTTTTCTCATCTATAAACTCCAGAAAAATCGGCAGAAGAAACCTGACCGGGGGTTCATGACAGCTTCATAACAAAATAGCGAAGCAGGGCTCAAATTGCAAGGGGTTTTAGGACGTGAAGCTGCAGGCAACTTAAGGCAAAGCGCCCTAGACTCCCACGGTTTGCCAGCAGGACTTTTGGTCTATGAATCTTTTCAGCAGGGAGTGATTCAAGGTGTGGCCTGATTTGTGGGCCACGATGTGGCCTATGATGGGCATGCCAACAAGAGAGAGGTCTCCAATACAGTCAAGTATCTTATGGCGAATAAATTCGTTTGAGAATCTGAGGCCTTCCGGATTCAGTATCCCCTCTTTGTCGACCACAACCGCGTTTTCCAGCGATCCGCCCCTGGCAAACCCATTCCGCTTCAAGTAATCGACTTCATGCAGGAAACCAAAAGTCCTGGCACGGCTGATCTCCTTTTCAAAAAGGCCGTCATCCAGTGAAACCGAATATGACTGATTTCTTAGTAGAGGATGATCAAAATCTATGGTGCACGTCACCCTAAGGGTGTCTGATGGATAAAGCCCAACCTTTTTGCCATTTTCGACCATCTCAATCGGCTCCCTAACGACAAAATAGTGCCGCCTTGCTGACTGGGCTCTGATCCCGGCTTCCTTCAGCATAGCTGAGAAAGGTCCAGCGCTCCCATCCATGATGGGGGCCTCATAGGCGTCCATCTCCACTAGAGCATTATCTACGTTGAACCCGGCCAATGTGGCCATTAGGTGTTCAACGGTGGATACAATCACACCGTCCGCACCGAGGGTGGTTGCCAAACTCGTGTCAATTACATTTCGAAAATGGGCGCTAATCACAGGTTTGTGGGCCAGATCAATCCGCACAAATCTTATCCCGTGATTGACCGGAGCCGGTTTGATGGTCAAGGTCACTTTCTTGCCCGAGTGGAGCCCGATGCCCATGCATTGAGTAGACCGTTTCAACGTGTGCTGATGAATATTCATATGACGCACCCTTTTATTTTGAAATCAATAGCTTGTCAAACAAAAAATTCAGGCTTACGAGGGACGGGAAAAGATACAGCAATAGGTATGCCAAAGTGATGTCTAAGACTGCATATGAGCTAAACCATTCAGAAAAAGGCTTGCTATATATAGAGGCCTTTGTTAAACATCGTAAAATTCATGTGTTATCGTAGTAACGACGAACACACCACGGGGGGGGGATCTTGCTTGCCAAGGTTTTGAGCAGCTCTATTCTGGGCGTTGATGCCTTTATCGTCGAAGTGGAGGTCGACATCAGGCAGGGCCTGCCGAGCTTTCAAACAGTAGGTCTGCCAGAGGCTTCTGTCAAGGAGAGCAAAGACCGGGTAAAATCAGCAATCAATAATTCCGGATACAGGTTCCCGGACGATCGCATCACCGTCAACCTTGCGCCTGCGGATATCAAGAAAGAGGGGACCGCCTTTGATCTTCCCATTGCTGTTGGAATCCTGGCGGCCACTGGTATTGTCCCCCATCAGAGACTCTCTGAATATTTGATCTTGGGTGAGCTCTCTCTTGACGGACGGATAAAGCCCATCCGAGGTTCACTTCCTGTCGCTTTGGCAGCCAGAAATTCCCGTCTTCGAGGCATTATCGTTCCCAAGCAAAACGCAAGCGAGGCCGCTGTGGTGAACGGCGTGGAAGTACTTACGGCCTTCACTCTCGGTGAACTGGTGGAATTCTTGAGCGGCCTGAGGTCCATCCGGCCGGAATCGATCGATGTGCGGGCCATTTTTGATGAAGCATTGTCAGATGACGTAGATTTTTCCGAAGTAAAAGGCCAAGAGCATGTGAAGCGTGCCCTTGAAGTGGCCGCGGCCGGAGGTCACAACGTAATTATGATAGGTCCGCCAGGAGCAGGCAAGACGATGCTTGCTAAGCGCCTTGCAGCCATTTTACCCCCTATTTCCCTTGAAGAGGCAATTGAGGCAACAAAGATATATAGCGTGATTGGAATGCTCAAGAAGGACCAGGGATTGATTACCAGCCGACCCTTTCGTGCTCCGCACCATACCATATCAGACGCCGGCCTCATAGGCGGGGGCCACATACCCAGGCTGGGCGAGGTGAGTCTTGCTCACAACGGGGTTCTTTTCCTGGATGAATTGGCAGAGTTCAAGAAAAATGTGCTTGAGGTTCTGCGTCAACCTATGGAAGATGGCCACGTGACCATTGCCAGGGCCCTGACCAGCATCACCTATCCGGCCAGGTTCATGCTTGTGGCCGCAATGAATCCCTGCCCATGTGGATATTTCTCCGATCCCAATCACGAGTGCACGTGTTCCTACACAAGGATACATCGCTATCGGTCAAAGGTCTCTGGTCCGCTTATGGACCGCATCGACATCCATGTGGATGTTCCGGCCGTGCCCTACAAAGATCTTGCCAGTCGAGATGATGCCGAATCCTCCGCAAGCATAAGAGAGCGGGTTAATCGATCCCGTGCCGCACAGACTGAGAGGTTTAAACGTACCAAAATCTATTGCAATGCCCAGATGAGCAACCGGCAGATCAAGAAATATTGTCCCATAGACGGTGACTCTCACAGGCTCCTTGAAATGGCCATTGACAAACTCGGCCTTTCTGCCCGCGCCTTCAACCGGATCTTAAAGATCGCAAGGACCATTGCGGATCTTGAAGAGGCCGAAGACATCGCCGTACATCACGTCTCAGAAGCGATTCAATACCGGAGCCTCGACCGGAACAGCCTGTTTTCGTGAAGTTCCAGTAAGGCCGCCTGAAGACGGTAAAACGGCAAATCGTGATGCCTTCCAAGTGACAATTCTTGTCACCTCTTCTGTCAATCTACGACCTCAATGCCCCGATTTTTTGAATATTCTCTGGAGCACAATATTGCTTAACTGTCAGATAATTAAGGCAAACTCGAAAAGCCGCTATTTTGGCATGGTGTTTTCATATAAGGGAATAAAAAGATTTGCAGAAGGCCTGACATAAATTGAGTGAAAGGCATGACCGATGAGATCATAGATAGCGAAAAGACCGGAATACGTTCACTATCGGTGCACATTATGCGCTCCATTGCGGAGCAACACGGAGGCGCTATTGAAAAAGACTTGCTAACAGACGCCATCGACATATGGGTCCCAGAGGGTAAGCAGTCTGTCTGTGCCAAGGACATAGACGAAAAACTAGGCGCAATGAACGCCTGTATCTACACGCTGTCTGTTTCTTTTCTCAGTGGGATGAAGCCAGCCTGGATCAGTAGAAACTGAGCCTTGAAGGGCCAAGAGGCAAGCCCAGCCTATGTGATGGTGCGAAGCCTTATGGTATTAGAGGCCATGTAGCCTTCTGTCATCTTTTCCATTTTTGCCATGTTTGGGTGAAGGAGTCGTCCGAGCAATTCGATTTTTTCGTGTATGTCACTACACTTGCTATGTATCTCTGTGAAGAACGCAATATCAAAGTCTCCACGGTCAATATCAAGGGTTTTACCACTGTACATCCTAAATGTAGCCATTAAGTCCATCAATTCCTCTGAACAAGCGTCTATGGTTTGGGATGCGTGCTGAAATTCTTGTTTGGTGAAAGGCACGATGTTTACCTCCCTTCGGTGTTGTTTTTGTTGGAGGGCGCAGAAGATGCCGGCTCACATTTCCTGCCATCCAGCAAAGGGGGCGGGCAGCCCTTGTATAACTGAATGCAGGCATAAATCGTACCATGTGTAATGATTTCTCGTCTCTGTGCGCAGTTTAGCATTCGGTTTTTCATGCCCGACTGTGGCATGTTGTGCATTTGCTATATATTTCGAGATGTTAGGGTGGCGGGGTCTTAAGTGACGGTTTTGCGCGTCCTCACCGGTTGCCGCCGGGCTTCGGGTTACTTCGGGGACCTTTTTGTCATTACGTGTCAATCTCTTATCGCGTCAGAAAACGTTGGAAAAGTTCGTATTGCAAGATACGGATTTGTAATAGGTGAAGCAAAACTCGCGCACTTTTTTCTTTCTGAGGGTGTGATGATTTTCACTCATGAGCCCTTTAACTGAAGCACCTTGGCTACGACTTCGTCCGGAGTTCTCCCCATGACCCGTATCATTGGCTCCTTGCCGACTTCCCCGCGGTCATAGATCACATCAGGGATCTCCGTTTCCTGTGACAGGACGGTCTCAGCACCCCACTCAAGAGTGCTTCCTTCTTGCTCCTTTACATTTTCAGGCTCATGAGCGCGGTCAAAGGAGCATACCTTCCAACCCAAGGCTTGGCACTGTAAAATTCTGGCCTCTGAGAAACGGATATTCATGGCCGATCGAAAGGCAGGATCGTGACGCATTGCGGTGAGGATGATGGTGGCGATATGACTGGATGCCCCAAAGGCGGGGCTGCTTACTGACGCGATCTTTTCCCCGAGTCTTATCAGTCTACCGGGAAAGGCAGCCACATGGGCGCGCGTTTCGGGAAAGGGGAGAGCATAGCCCAGATTCGACTGCACTTCAGGGACAAGGTGCCCGACATGGGCCTCCTGGAGACGGGTCAAGCTCTTCTGCAGAGCCTCAAGGACCTGGCCCTTTTCCTGCTCACGGGCAAATCGGGCATAAAGATTCGTCGGACCGTGCCCCTTGCCTAGTGGCACTGCAAAGCGGATAGCCGTGTGGATGAAGTCCTTGGCCCTTTCCACAGCCTCTTTGACCTGAAGTCCCATGGCAATATAAGTGGCAATCGCGGCTGAGTAAGCGCATCCCGTGCCATGGGTGTGAGGTGTGCGAATACGCTTTCTTGAGAATTCCCAAAAGTTGTTGCCGTCGTACAGAATATCTTTGGCAGGTCCTTGCAGGTGCCCCCCTTTGATCAAAACATACCTGGCTCCCATTGAATGGATGGCCCGCGCAGCCTCGTGAATGTCTTTTTCAGTACTGATCGACATTTCTGATAGGACTTCAGCCTCCCGGATGTTCGGAGTGATCACCAGGGCCATTGGTATGAGGCGCCTGATAAGGGTTTCAATGGCTTCCTCAACGAGTAAGACATCTCCACCCTTGGCCACCATAACCGGATCAACAATAATCTTTTCGATACCATAGGCCGAAAGCCTTTCTGCGACGACTTCAATGGTCGGAGCATCATAGAGCATTCCGGTTTTTACGGCATCTGCGCCAATATCTGAAAGAACTGCATCGAGTTGGTCCTTGATGAATGTTGGCGGCGGTGCGTGGATCGCCGTCACTTCTTGAGTGTTTTGTGCTGTCAGGGCAGTCAGCACGCTCATGCCAAAGCCTCCAAGGAGCGTGATGGTCTTCAGGTCGGCCTGAATGCCGGCCCCTCCGCCCGAATCTGAGCCTGCAATGGTAAGAATACGCTTCATTTACTTATTCACTCATTAGGAAGCAACATTGTGTTCATGCAGAGAAAATCAATCTGGAGCTTAATTCAAGTTTACTGGCAGGCATGGATAGTGTCAATGAAAATAAAGGATTAGCTTGACTTTCGGGTTAAATCCCTTTATTTTTAGATAATGTGTGTAACTTGGCCAATATCTCCGACTTGGGATCATGATCAAGTTCATTGAAACGGTAGGCCGTGGGCTTATCAGATTTGTTGAAGAGTTCGGGCTTGTGATGTTCCTTTTCTTGGCCGCCCTTGTGTGGATGTTGCGGCCTCCCTTGCGTCTCCGGGCCGTCTTGAAGCAAATGGAGTTTGTGGGGGTAGACTCCTTGCTCGTCGTGATTCTGACGGGCACATTTACGGGCGGCGTGCTGGCATTTCAGGCCTATCACGGGTTTCGTTTGTTTAGCGCCGAGAGCCTTGTAGGCTCCACGGTGGCTCTGAGCATGACCCGCGAGCTAGGTCCGGTTTTGACATCCCTGATGGTTACGGGACGAGCCGGTTCTGCCATGGCCGCAGAGCTGGGAACCATGAGGGTCACCGAGCAGATCGATGCCCTTTACACCATGGCATGCAATCCGATCAAATACCTGGTGGTGCCTCGTATCATTGCTGGCGTGCTCATGCTTCCGGTACTGACGATTATTGCAGATTTCGCGGGTATCATAGGGGGCTACCTGGTAGGTGTCGGGCTCCTCGACATCAATTCAGGCATTTACGTGGCAAAGATGATTGAGATTGTAGAACTCGATGACATCTTCAATGGCCTGATCAAGTCAGCCTGTTTCGGGCTGATCTTGTCTTTGGTGGGGTGTTATAAGGGTTTCTATACGAGTGGCGGCGCCGAGGGCGTTGGGAAAGCCACGACGCAGGCCGTTGTGGTTGCCTCGGTCTCCATCTTTATCAGTGATTACTTCCTGACAGCAGCCATGTTCTAGGTGACTTCCTGACTGCTGGCCGGCAGGCCAACAAAGCACGTAAGAACGGAACGCTTTTCCATGATCAAGCTGGTTGACGTTCACAAGTCATTCAATGGGCAAAAGGTCCTGGACGGCCTTGACCTTGAGATTGAAACGGGCAAAATCACGGTTATCATCGGCCGGAGCGGGGGAGGGAAGAGTGTCCTTCTTAAGCACATAATTGGGCTGATAAGGCCGGATCGAGGAGAGGTCCTGGTTGAAGGCGTGGACATTACCCGTCTGAACGATCGAAGACTCAACGATATCAGAAAGAATTTTGGGATGCTTTTTCAAGATGCCGCCCTGTTTGATTCCATGACGGTAGGAGAAAACGTGGCTTTTCCCCTGAACGAGCATACCCGGTTAAAGCGGCGCCAGATTGACGAGATTGTCCGGCAGAAGCTTCTTCAGGTTGGTCTCAGGGATGTGGCCCACAAGATGCCTTCAGAACTGAGCGGTGGCATGCGAAAGCGCGTAGGGCTGGCACGCGCTATGGCCCTTGATCCCAAGGTTATCCTGTTTGATGAGCCCACCACAGGCCTTGACCCCATCACGGCAGACGCCATTGACCGTTTGATCGTTGACACCCAGAAACATACAAAGGCCACGTGTGTGGCTATCAGTCATGATATAGAGTCCACCTTCAAGATCGCCGACGCAGTTGCTATGATTTACCATGGAAAGATCATTGTGAGTGGCACGCCCGATGCTGTCAAGGCCTCTGAGGTCCCGGCCCTGCAACAGTTTATCCAGAGGAAGGCCGAAGGCCCTATTATGAATCATCATGTCTTGGATATGTAGGATAGGCATAGAAAGGTCATGAAAAGACTGAGCGTTGAAGCAAAGGTGGGGTTTTTTGTGGTCATCGGAATCTTGATCCTGGCCTATATGTCCATGAAGCTGGGCAGGCTGCAATACGGACCAGACGAGAGATACGAAGTGTATGGTTACTTTGATTCTGCTGAAGGCCTTGTCAAGGGAGTGCCGGTGCAGGTCGCTGGTGTGGAAGTTGGGCGGGTCAAAGACATCACCCTGGAGGCCGGCAGGGCAAAAGTTACACTCCAACTCGATCCTGACGTTAAAATAGGCGAAGACGTGGAAGCTCTCATTCGCACAAAGGGAGTGCTCGGAGACAAATACGTGGAACTAGTCCTGGGGGCACCAGAAGCACCGCCTGTGAAGCCGGGCGGACGCATCCAGCGAACCGTGTCTCCCACCAATATCGATACGCTGCTGCAGCAACTTGGCTCTATCGGAAAGGATATTAAGGAATTCACTGGCGCCTTCTCGGGAGTTCTGGGAGGAGAGGACGGCAAGGCATCTCTTAAGATTATCATCGACAACCTCCAGGGCCTGGCCCAGACTCTCAACGAAACGGTGAAAAGGAACCAGGAGAATATCAACCGGACACTGGACAATTTCTCCTTTTTTTCCAAAGACCTTAGAGAGATAAGTGGTACGAACAAGGAGGCTTTAAGAGAGATTGTGGCGAATTTCAGGGAGGCCTCCAGTCAGCTGCGAGAAACCATCATAGCCTTCAACCGGATTTCGGAAAAGATCAACAGTGGTGAGGGTACCATCGGAAAACTCATCCATGACGAAGAGACGGTCGAGACCATGAATCAGACCCTGGTTGCCCTGAGGGATATTGCTGAGAAGATCGACCGTGGTGAAGGGACTATTGGGAGATTGGTCAAGGATGAAGAGACCGTGGACAACCTCAATACAACCTTGAGCAGCATCAACGAGTATCTCCAAAAAGAACAAAGATTCCAAACTTATATAGACTACAGGGGAGAATATCTATTCGACGCTGAGGACATGAAGTCATACCTTTCACTTCGGATTCAGCCCAAAGAGGACAAGTATTATCTGCTGCAGATCGTGGACGACCCGGCCGGAAAGAAAAAAAAGACTGTAACTACCACAACAGTAGGAGGAGGCGTTCCCACTACTGAGAACAAGGAAGAGATTGAGAAAGATGAACTCAAGTTCTCTGCTCAGATTGCCAAACGTTACTATGACTTGGGGCTGCGAGGTGGGATTTTTGAGTCAACAGGCGGAGTGGCAGCCGACTATTATTTCTTTGATGACCGCCTGGTGCTCTCCATGGAGGCCTTTGATTTTGATCCGGACGAAAACCCCCACCTAAAGTTCAAAATGGATTATACGCCATTTCAATTCCTGTACTTGACCGGTGGTTTTGACAATTTCATAAGCGATGAGGGCAAGGAATCCGTCTTTGTGGGTGTTGGCCTGCAGTTTTCGGATCAGGATCTAAAAACACTTATCTCCGGCGCGCCCATTCCCAGGTAAGGAACTTAGAATGCGTTTGCCCGTTTGAGATCTTTCAATAGGGGGCCGTATGAAACGTCAGGTCGAATATTTTGAAAAGCCGGGTCCCCAGAACACCCAGGCATGTATGGACATCCTTTACCGACTGATCCATGATGAGGGCTACATGGATGCGGTCATGGCATCCACTTCAGGTGAAACCGGCATCATGGCAGCGAAAACCTTACAGGAAGAGGATGTTAACCTGGTAGTGGTCGCCCACTCAGTAGGCTTTTTGGGACCAAACCAGGATCAGTTCTCGGATGATGCCTTTGAGGAAATCACACGTCTGGGGGGCCACGTTTACAAAGGCACAATCCTGACCCATTCCATTGAAACCGCCCTGGCAAAAGAGTTCTCAGGGGTCTATCCCACGCTCCTTGTTGCCAACACCCTCAGAAGATTGGGGCAGGGGATGAAAGTCTGCTGCGAGATCGTTATGGAAGCGGCAGATGCGGGCCTTATTGCCGAGGGCAAAGAAGTGGTGGCCGTGGCTGGCACAGCCAAAGGGGCGGACACGGTTGCCATCATCAAATCCGCAGCTTCCAAGCGATTTCTCGAGCTTTATGTATCTCAGATCGTGGCCAAGCCAGGATAGGCCATCTTGATGGACCCAAAAGACATAGAACGCATAAGGCCCTTCAAGCTTGTCAAGTATTTTACCTTTTCCAGCCTCATCGTCATCCTAATGGGTTCTTTGGCTTTGTCCGTGGTCATTGCCCGTCGTGCCGAGACAGTGCTTATCAAAAAGAGTGAAGACTATGCTTTGCTGATGGCAGAAAACCTCAACCATCAGGTCTTCCTCCAGTTCGTTGTTCCTGCAGCCCTTCAGTTTGGTCAAGTCATTAAACTTCGGAACAAAGCTCTCTTTGAGCGTTTGGACCAGGTTGTCAGGAATACCCTTCACAGCTTCACGGTAGAGACAGTCAACATTTTTGACCGCGAAAACAACGTTATCTTTTATAGCTTCGACGAGGACCTGGTGGGAAAAAAGGGGGTAGGCGGCATTGACTATCAACAGGCCCTGCTTGGTAAATCAACCTCAAGGCTGATTCGAAGAGAAGGATTCCTGAGCATGCTCATGGGAACTCCGAAAGAGAGCGAGCTCCGAACCTATGTGCCTTTACGAGCAGAAAGACCTCTGTCAAATATTGAGGGTCCTATCCTCGGGGTTTTCGAGATTGTTCAAGATCTTTCTGATGATTACCAGACCATTGGTCACTTCAAGTACAGGATCATGGTCACCTCTGTTTTGATCATGGGGCTCCTGTTTGTTGTGCTGCGATATATTGTAAAACGCGGTGAAGAGATAATTGAAAAGCGGGCTCGCGAGCGACTCCTCCTAAAGGAAAAACTCAATCAGGCCGAGCGTCTTGCAAGCCTTGGTGAGATGGTAGCTGCTGTTTCTCACGAGATACGTAATCCCCTTGGGATTATCAGCAGCACGGCCGAACTGTTGAAACGAAAGTTGACCCGCACGGACCCCCAAGACCAGCTTGCAGACGTCATAGTTCAAGAAGCCACCCGCCTCAACAGTATTGTGAGTGATTTCCTTAACTTTGCGCGGCCTCCGACACTGAACTTGACATCATGCAAAGTAGAGGACATTCTGGAGGAAAACCTGACTTTCCTTGCTCCGGAGATCCAGTCAAAGGGTTATGAAATCCACAAGGAATTTGCAACACATGTGCCGGAAATACAGGCGGATCCAGGGCTGCTGTACCAGGCTTTTTCAAATATCTTGATGAACGCCATGCAGGCGATGCCTGAGGGTGGATCCATATACATTGAGGTGTCAGCCCGGGCAAATGTCCTAACGATTATCTTTGCTGACGAGGGGAAGGGAATCCCGGACGAAGTGCTGAAAAAAATCTGGGAACCCTTCTTTACGACAAAAGAAAAAGGGAGCGGTCTTGGCCTTCCCATCGTGAAGAAAATAGTTGAAGGCCATGGTGGCAACGTTGGCATCGGAAATGGCCGGGAAAAGGGAGCACAGGTTACTGTTACGTTGCCGGTAAAAGGCGTGAAGCAGACGTAACTCAAAAAGTCCGGGCTGTGCAGAGGGTTATTGAGAACTTACACAGGAAATAGCCAATGGAGACAATTCTTATCGTAGATGACGAGAAAAATTATCTTGTCGTCTTGAGCGCATTTCTATCAGAAGAGGGGTATGAAACCCTTACTGCAGATAACGCTCAGAGCGCCCTTGAGATCGTGGAATCCACGGATCTCGACCTTGTTCTTACAGATATGAAGATGCCCTCAATGGACGGCATTGAACTGCTAAGGCACATCAAGGAAAAGGCTCCTGACCTGCCTGTGGTCATGATGACGGCATACGGAACCGTGGAAAAGGCGGTTGAGGCTATGCAATTGGGCGCATTCAACTTTATCCTGAAACCCTTTCAGAATGAAACGCTGAAGCAGATCGTGGATAAAGCGGTTCGCGCTTACAGCGTTCTGAAGGAAAACCGCCGCCTTGTTCATGCACTTGGAAACCTATATCGCTTTGATAACATCATTGGCAAGAGCAAGCCAATGCAGGCCATATTCGACATGATTCAACGGGTTGCCCACACTAAAGCTACGGTACTGATCACCGGTGCCAGCGGCACCGGCAAGGAGCTGATTGCAAAGGCGATTCATTTTAACAGCCCTCGGAGCAACAAACCGTTTGTGGCTGTGAGTTGCGCAGCCCTTGCCGAGACCTTGCTGGAAAGCGAGCTCTTCGGTCACGAAAAAGGGGCCTTCACCGGCGCCATTGCCATGAGAAAGGGCCGGTTTGAGCTGGCAGATGGAGGAACTCTGTTTCTGGATGAGATCGGTGAGGTGCCGGCCTCTCTGCAGGTGAAGCTCCTTAGGGTTCTTGAAGAAATGAGCTTTGAGAGGGTGGGCGCCACCAGAACAATTGCAGTTGATGTGCGTTTGATCGCAGCAACAAACAAGGATCTTAAGGCAGAGGTGGAACAACACAGATTCCGGGAAGACCTCTATTTCCGTCTGAACGTGGTTAACATCAAACTGCCGCCCCTGAAGGAGCGGTCTGAGGACATCCCCCTTTTGGGATTGCATTTTGTCAACAAATATGCTCGGGAAGCCAACAGAGGAGAGATGACCATCTCTGCTGAAGCCATGCGCTTTTTGTGTAATCACAGCTGGCCCGGAAATGTGAGGGAGTTTGAGCATGCCATTGAAAGGGCCGTGCTTTTGAGCAAGGGAAACGAAATTACCATGGACGATCTGCCAAAGGACCTCATAAGTTTTGCAGACCTGGAAATCCCTGTAGACTGGCAAAAGCTATCTAATCTTCCCGAGACGCTGGATGCCATAGAGAAGAGATTAATCAAAAAGGCGCTTTCCTTGTCTAATAACGTCCAGTCTCGCGCGGCCAATCTTCTTGGAATTCCCCGGAACAATTTGCAATACCGCCTGAAAAAATACAATCTAGTGTAAGCTCCTCTGAATGCCAGGATCCTTGTATAGAAAGTTGGCACTATATGCTTTTTGGTGTGATATCAGATAGTTTGTGGTTGCTGGCAGAGGTGTTGTACAAAAATCTGGCACTACATACCTTTTGGCGTGATATCAGATGGTTAAGGATTTCTGGGAGGTGGTTTGTACAAAAATTTGTACAAATCGACGGACTTTGAAGAGAGAAAGTAGTCGCCGGCTAACGGGGTTTTGGCAATATCGTCAAGAATCGAAGATAAATTTTTTGCTGAAACATTCAGCAGTTACCCTCTTACCCTTTCCGATCGAGGGTGAACCAAGGTGTTCACTTCTTCTCAAGATGATGCCTTGGCATCATTGTTGCTAAAGTATAGGGCAAAACAAGCGTAGTGAAGAGATTTCTTCATTCGCTTTCCTCCTGCCAAAGGCTAATCGTCAGCCACGCGATTAGCCTTTGGTTTTTAGCCACAAAAAAAGGCCGCCGAGACGCAGCGGCCTTTTTCCATTTCCAGATGCAAGCTAACAGGGCCATCCCTTTGAGGCAATGCGCCTTGAGGCATGATCCAGTATCAGGCATTCTGTGCCTGGCATCCGTTCTATGAAACGCTTCCCGGCATCAGGCTGAAGGACAAAAACGGCAGTCGACAGCGCATCTGCGTCCATGACATTGGAAGCCATTACAGTTACGCTTGCGCTTTGTCTTGGCGAAAGCCCGGATTCTGGATCCACAATATGGTGATAGAGTTTTTCTTTATCAAAATAGATTTCGTAATTACCGGACGTTGCTAAAGCGCCGTCCGCCAGCTTGACAACATCCAAATAAGGCCCTTCCTTATCGGGATTCTGCACCCCCACTCTCCACGGCGTGCCGTCTTGCCTTCCCCCTATTGCGCGAATATCACCGCCCGCGTTGATCAAGGCATGTTTGATACCGGCGCGCCTTATCAACTCGGCTGCCTGGTCAATTATGTAACCCTTGGCAATGCCGTCCAAGGTAATCCCCATACCTTCTTTCTTGAATCGAATCGATTTCCCGTCAAAGACCACAGCGCCGGCATCGACTAATTCCAGCGCCTTATCAAGAGCTGCTTCGGGCGGAGGACTCTTATGGGCGTCAAAATGTCGCTTATACAGGTCGACCAACGGTTGGACGGTTATTTCGAAGGCGCCGCCAGATGCTTTGTGAAAATGGAGGGAGCGATTAATAACTTGAGCTACTTCAGGGGGCACATCGCCCAACTGCCCCTCTTTGTTGAGGGCGCCGATGGGAGTATCGGTTCGATAACGGTCCAGCAAGCCGGTAAGCCTATCGATTTCTTCAAAGGCCTTTCCGATTACCTCTTCACCTTGAACCCTGGAAGGGTGCATAACCGTGATGGAAACAAAGGTCCCCATATTCAGCTTGGTTTCGGTGACCTTGAACAGCTTTTTGTTAAATGCTACGCTTTCTGAAATCGGCAGTAAGCCACCAGCAGCGAACCCTATGCCCAAGATACCGGAGAGTTTCAGAAAATCCCTTCTATCCATCGTGTGCCGCCTTTGTTTTGGTGCAGACATGATTTTTTCCTCCATCTGTGTAAGGCCTGAATTCACTATTCTTGTCCCGTTAACATTGGCTATAAGACATGGGACAGTTCGCCGTATAGTATAATTCCATATCCTTGTCAACCATTGAGCTGCTTCATCCTGAGTTTATTGACAACTTGGCATGGCTGTCCGTATGCAGTTGTGGTTACTCCGAGAATTGTGATATGCATGTCTAAGATCCTTACGCAATTGGTTGACCAACATGGTTTCTTACAGATTCAAATATCGATGGGTATTGCTGCTGCTTTTTTATGTGTGCGCGACCGCACGGCCTGCTTATGGGGATGAGGCTGCCAAGCTTGTCAAGGCCGCCATCGACTACTGGCGCGATGTGTCTTCTTACTCGGTCACGGACATGACCATCCACCGGCCCAAGTGGGAACGCACCATGAGTCTGCGGGTCTGGACCAGGGGCGAGAAGGAGTCGTTAGTCCGGGTGGTTTCCCCGGCCAAGGATGCAGGCAATAGCACACTTCTTGTGGACAACAAGATGTGGACCTTTTCGCCAAAGATAAATCGCATTATCAAGATTCCCTCCAGTATGATGTACCAGAGCTGGATGGGGTCGGATTTTTCCAACAATGACATTGCCAGGGCAGATGACCTTGTTCACTTATATACGCACAGGTTGTTGGGCACGGAAACCAGAGAGGGCCGAAAAGTCCTCATTGTAGAAGCCACCCCCTTTGACAGCGCGCCTGTTGTATGGGGCAAGGAAGTGCTGGCGATCCGTGACGACTATGTTTTGCTGGAACATGCCTTTTATGATCAGGACATGGTGTTGGTCAAAAAGATGGCCACTCTGGAGGTAAAACAGATGGGAGGCAAAGAGATTGCCATCCTGCAACGCATGCAGAAAATGGACAAACCGGATGAGTGGACCCAAATTTTTGTAAAGGAAGCAAGGTTCGGGATCAACATGCCGGGAAACACCTTCACCCTTTCCAATCTGCGCAACCCCCGTCGATAGGTCATGAGCATCACACTTCGTCTAGCCTGGCGCAATATCTGGCGGCATCCCCGTAGAACCCTGCTCACTTCGTCTGCCATAGCCTTTGCGGCCGCGATTCTTGTTTTCATGGTGACCCTGCAGCGAAGTTCCTATGATAAGATGATCGACTTTACCCTCCGTGTTTACCATGGCCATTTACAGGTGCAACCCGAAGGATATCTGGACAAACCGCAGATTCGTAACACCATACCCGATGCCCGCTCACTGGCGTCTCACATCAGGAGACTGAGCGGATCAGCCAGCCTGGCGGTCCGTGCCATGGGCTTTGCCCTGGCATCATCCAAAGAACGCAGTTATGGCGTCCAGGTTCTCGGTGTGGAGACGGAGAATGAAAGCCAGGTATCGACCATCCCCGGACTGGCAAGAAAGGGACGTTTCCTCTCATCTGGTGACGCCCAAGAAGCCATTATAGGATACCTGCTGGCGCGGAACCTCAAACTGGACGTGGGTGGGGAACTTACCTTGCTTGGAACAGGTAGAGACGGTTCAGTGGCAGCAACTGTGGTGCCTGTTGTCGGCATCTTCAAGAGCGGGTCTGCCGACTTGGACCGCCAACTCGTACAACTGCCTTTGGGCGCCTTTCAGGACGTCTTCAGCATGGGAAATCACGGCCACACCATCGTGGTTGTCGGCGAGAGCCTGGAGCATCTGGAAGAGTTACAGCGGGTTGTTAGAAGCGGCCTGCCACCGGGGAGTTCTTTGGTGGTATTGAACTGGGAGGCATTGTTGCCTGGATTAAAACAGGCGATTCAGATGGACTGGGTCTCTGGGTGGTTTTTGTACGCCTCCTTGATCATTATTGTCTCTTTCAGTATCCTCAACACCTTCCTGATGTCGGTCTTTGAACGCACCCGCGAATTCGGGATCATGCTGGCGCTCGGGGCCAGGCCAGGGCGTATCGGCGTTCTTGTGATCGTGGAAGCAGTCTGGCTGACTCTCCTGGGGCTGGCCGTAGGCGTGCTCATCGGCACTGCAACCGTTATTTACTTTCATATCTACGGGTTTTCATACCCGGGCATGGAGGAGCTGGCCGCTCACTACAATATGCCGGCCGTCATCCATCTCGCTCTTTCGCCTCTGTCCTTGACACTGGGGCCTGCGGTGATCCTTCTTGTCACTTTCGCTGCAGCCTTGTACCCGGCTTTGCGCATAAGGCTGCTCAAGCCGGTAGACGCTATGAAAGCGGTGTGAGAGATGAGTGCTCGGAACCTCAGTTTGATATACACCCTTGCCTGGCGAAATGTGTGGCGCAACCATCGGCGCACATTCGTGGTACTGGTGGCCATTGCCTTTGGCATATGGTCCATGGCGACATTGGCGGCCATTATGCGTGGCATGATCGAACAACAGGTGCGCAATGCCATCAACAATCTAACCGGGCACATCCAGGTGCACGCCGTTGGCTATCGTGATGATCCCGTCGTCGATAACAGCATGCCCCCACCTGGTCCTGACATGGTGGAGGTTCTGCGCGGGGAACATGTAAGGGCCTGGTCCACAAGGGTAAGAGTGCCGGCTGTGGTGGCGAGCGAACGGGAGTCTGCGGGTGTTACACTTGTGGGCATCGATCCTGAGGCCGAACAAGGACTATCTTTTATCGAAAAGGCGGTAACCGAAGGGCGGTACCTGGAATCTCCCGGCGATCATGGTGTGCTCCTGGGTCGCAAGCTGGCCGAACGCCTGGAAACCTCTTTGGGTAAACGAGTTGTCCTGATGAGCCAGGACGTGGATAATGAAATTGCCGACCGGGGTTTTCGCGTTGTGGGCATTTTTGACGCAAATATGGAGGCCACCGAGACCGGTTATGTCTTTACTGGCCGGTCGGTTGCACAGGAGATGTTGAGGCTGGGTGAGAACATCTCAGAACTGGCGCTGGTTGCGCGTGACCGCCAGGATCTGAGTGCCGTGTTGCAGCTCCTTGTCCGTGTGGCTCCGGAACTTGATATCCAGCCGTGGACCAAGCTGGAGCCATTGCTCGTGTTGACAGTGAAGATGTACGAGGCCACTATGCTCATCTGGTTTGTAGTCGTGTTTCTGGCCATGTCGTTCGGTCTGATCAATACATTGCTTATGGCCGTGTTCGAGCGGACGAGAGAAATTGGGCTGTTCCAGGCGTTGGGGATGCGCCCTGGGTTCTTGCTCAGCCAGGTATTGCTGGAGTCTTTGACGGTGTTGATGATCGGCCTGGTTATGGGCAATGTGCTTGCCTGGGCGACCATTGCTTCCCTTGCCGACGGCCTGAATCTTTCCGCATTTGCCGAGGGTCTTGAGTGGGCTGGAATAAGCAGCGTGATCTACCCGCTGATTAGCGCGTCAGACGTGATTTCGGCCAATCTTCTGGTTGTCGTTTTAGGTATCGTTGCCAGCTTATACCCGGCCTGGCGTGCGGCCCGTCGTGTGCCGGTAGAGGCAATTACCAGGATCTAAGCTATGGAACAGAATGTGATTTGCAGAAATCTTTCCAAGACGTACCAGCAGGATGCCATCATCGTACAAGCCCTCTCGGGAATTGATCTGGATGTGCCAAAGGGTGATTTCGTCTGTCTTTCCGGGCCGTCGGGCTCGGGCAAGACCACGCTGTTAAATCTTGTTGGCGGGCTGGATGCGCCCACTGGGGGTGAAATCACTGTGGCAGGCCAGCGCGTTGATTTGATGAGCCAGGCACAGCTTGCAACCATGCGGCTTATGCATCTGGGTTTTGTGTTTCAGGCCTATAATCTCATCCCGGTTCTCACCGCCCGTGAAAATGTAGAGTTCGTGATGCAACTCCAGGGGATAGACCGGAAGGAACGGCGTGCCATGGCCAGGGCCATCCTCTGACGTCAAGAGCGATCAGAGTTCCTATACTCTAAAATACCACGGCGTGAAGGGCGGCATGGACTATGACCTCCTCGTTGCACGCCACTATGACGAGGCTTTGCTGGGGGTTGGATTGGCCAAAGACTGGCAAGGGGCTGTATGGCGACTTGATGTCAGTGTGACGGAACTTCATGGCGGGGGCCGCGCCACATCCCTTGCGACAAACCTTGACTACTCCTGGACGTGGTTTGGTCGCAATGTTTACGGTTATGTTGAATACTTCCGAAGCGGTGTGGGAGAGACTCACAAGAGCTATGCGAAGCCGAATACGGATTTGCAGAAGCGCATTTGCCGTGGTGAATTATTCAATGTTGGCCGGGATTATCTTGCCACGGGCTTGGAGATGGAACTGACCCCCCTGTTTCATCTGTTTCCCAGCATGATCTGTAATCTCAACGATGAGAGCGTGTTTGTCCAGGTGCGGGCAACCTACGATTGGAAGGAGAACATTCTCATTACCTGCGGCATCAACCTGTCGTACGGTAAGCGGGGTTCGGAATTTGGCGGGATACGGTCTGGCACAACGGATCGTTTTGATGCACCGGGAGATGAGGGCTATTTAAGGATTTCGTATTTCTTCTAACGATTTTAGGTCACAGTCAAGATACGTTGCAGCCTGGTCCAATAGCGAAGACCCCCTTGAGGGTTCTGCGTGTTAAAGCCCTTAAGCCTGTTTGATGCCAAAGAGGAGCCAGAAATGGTATTTTTATCTTTCAATACCCACTAAAAAATGATCTGGGAAATCTCCTTTGAGATTTAATGACCAGTCGTCGCCTCCATAACTAGTATTGGCAATAGTTCTTAGAAGTGCTTACATTATTGCCGTGAAGTGACAGTATCGGAGCTTTGTCCGTAGGACCGAGCTTTAGCGGGAAAAGAGCGATGAGAGTTCTGCTTGTATCTGCTAACACCGAGTCGATCAATATGCCCGTCATCCCAGTAGGATTGGCCGCCGTGGCCGCTGCCACGCGAAATGCTGGTCATCGCGTAGAGTTGATTGATCTTCTGAGCGTCAGAGATACTGGAACAGCTATCAAGGAAGCCGTGGTGGGGTTTCAGCCTGAAGTCATAGGTATATCGATCAGGAACATCGACGATCAGAAGATGGCGCCTCCGAATCTCTTGTTAGACCAGGTCAAACCGGTCATGTCCGAATGCCGTCGGTTTTCCGAAGCGCCTATCGTCTTGGGCGGTGCAGGCTACAGCATTTTTCCTGAAAGCGTACTTTCATATTTGGGAGCAGATATGGGGATTCAGGGAGAAGGAGAGATTGCGTTCCCTGCTCTCCTAGCTCTCATGGAACGAAAGGCTGACCCTTCGGGGACTCCGGGCCTTTTTCTTCCAGAACGAGGACTCCAATGCAAAAGAAAGTTTGTCAAGGATTTGGATCTGCTGCCCCTCCCTGATTCTAGTCTGTGGTCCAAGATGGTTGCCGGGAACCAGGACTTATGGATGCCTATTCAGACAAGGCGGGGATGTCCGATGCGCTGTAGCTACTGTTCCACCTCGGTAATAGAGGGACGAATTATCCGTAAACATACCGCGGAAACAGTCGTCAATCTCCTTGCCCGTCATGTTGAGAATGGGTTTCGCCGATTCTTCTTCACCGACAACATATTCAATATTCCTTTGTCCTACGCAAAAGAGCTTTCCCAAACACTTGCTCTACGGAATAGCTCGCATGGGTTTCTTGTTACTGGGAGGGCCTGGTGAATCAAAAGGCTCGGTCGAAGAAAGTTTTACGTTCGTAGATTCGCTAAATCTGGATGCCGTAAAAGTCACCATAGGCATACGAATCTATCCCGGTACTGCTTTGGCCAAACAAGCCGTCTCCGAAGGCGTAATCGCGGCTGAGGATGACCTTCTTTATCCGAAATTCTATTTAGCTCCGGAGATAAAGGGATGGCTGCAAGAAATTGTGAACGACCGGATGAAAGATCGACCTCATTGGATGATGTAGGCTCCGGCTTTTTCCAAACTTTTCGCTTCCCTCAAAAACCGCAATCCTTTGTGCAATCTATTCTATTTGATTGCCTCCAAAATTGTTGATTGCTCCTATCCATAGCGACTATTTGAAAGTCCAAATTTTTGTGATCACAATTCGAATTCTATAAAAAATACAACGATATCTGTACAGCCCGCCCCCTCACTTCAAAATGGTCATCTATGAGTTATCTTCAACGGATTTCACATTCGGACAGCTTTCTGTAAAGACAAGTGCCGGTAGTTGTGCCCACACCCCTTAACCACCTATTATGTCTAGAAATCCGATGTTTGAACAGGCCTACGGCTAACAATTCAGACCTAATTCAGAAAAAACTTTCAAAAAATAGCGAATACTTTGTGAGATTCATTCGTATAAGGTTATGCAAGCATGCTTACAATCCTTGAAAAAACGCGAAGAAAGACTTATAGGAGGGTATAAATCATGAAAAGAACGATGGCTGTTTCGGCGCTGATTATCGTAATTTCTATTTGGTCGGTGGCTTACGCTTCAGAGGGAACTGGACGGGGCGGATCTCGGGGCAGATGCTCACCACAGGAACAGCTGGCTCAGCTGCCGGCAGACAAAGAGATGCTTTTCCATCAGACTATGAGAGAAGCCAGGGAAAAGGCATCTGAAATTCGTGCGCAAATCAAGGCGCTTCGTGAAGAAATCAAAGGCATACTTACCGCGGATCGGTTTGAGGAGGATCTCTTCCGTGAAAAGACAAACAGTTTGGAGATGCTCCGCGGCAAGATGCGGGCAACCATGGAGGAGGCCGTCGTGAAGCTGGCAAAGCAGTTTACGGCTGGTGAGCGCAAGATCTTGGCCGAACTGCTTCCACCCAAACCAGGACGTCACCGTCATCTAAGAGAACGAAGGCATCAATAGACCACAATGAGCGCGTGAGGGTGACATGCGTGCACCCTCACAGCATCGTTCCTTTTGAACCACATCATGGCGGCAGGAAGATAACAGGAAATATGGATGCAGGTTTCTCACACCTTGATGACGAGTCCTTGATCCGGCAAATACAGAAAGGAAGTCATGAAGCATTCTCGGCGCTTGTAAATCGTCACTCGAATCGATTTTATGGTATTGCCTACCGCCTTCTTTTCAATAAGGGCGATGCAGAGGACGTTGTGCAGGAAGCGTTTTTAAAACTATGGGACAGGCCGCAGCTTTGGAACTCGAGCAAACAGGCGAAATTCACCACGTGGTTCTACAAGGTCGTCATAAACCTATGTTTGGATCTCAATAAGAAGAGAAAACCGCTAGAATTACCTGAAGAGATGGAGCTCGTAGACAACAATCCCGGGCAGGACCTATTATTGGATACTCATCAGAAGCAGGCTTTAGTGGACAGTCTTATTCAGGAGCTGCCAGAAAGGCAACAACTAGCCCTCAACCTATGCTTTTACGAAGGATCAAGCAATGAGCAAGCAGCGGAAATCATCGGCGTGAGGGTCAAAGCAGTACAGTCTCTTATTATGCGTGCCAAAACGACATTGAAAGACAAGGTTAAACGATATCTAGGTGGAGGTTCAATATGACAATGAACCTTAGACAATTTAAAGAAAACCTGCTTGTCTATGGTGCTGATGTCCATACGTGGCCACAAGACATAAGACGGACAGGGTTGAAAGCACTGGAGAATTCTGCCGAGCTTCGGGCATTATTGGCAGATGAAGAACGATTTGAACTGGTTCTCAAAACGAGGAAGTATGAAGAACCAAGTAGTGATTTAGCAGAGCGAATTATCTCAGCCTCGCAACCCAGGACGAAAAAAGTGCGGCGAAGTCTTGGCGGGTTCTTCTCAGAGTTACCGTGGGAATTCAGTTTATCCAAACGGGCAGTCACAGCGGTTTGTGTTTCGCTCGTTCTTGTTTTGATAATCGGATTTGCCATAGGTTTTTCAAATCCTATGGGGTCCGTGTCCACCGAACAATACCAAACAAACCTACAAGAGCTTTTGTATTACGAAGGAGAGGTACTATGAGCAAAAAGATGAAGGTTCTGACTATTGGTTCACTTCTCCTGAATGTGTTGCTTATTGGGGTTCTCATCGGAGATATGTCTCATCGCTTGCGCAGGAAAGATTTTTTTGGAAGGCATGCACCAGAGCTTGCGTCGAAACTGCCCGAAGATAAGGCAGGGTTGTTTCGGGAGACGGTGGAAAGGGTCCATCTGGACAATAAGGATGTATACAAACAGATCCAAGAAGCAAGAGAAACGGCTATGAAGATTCTGACTGCACCTGAATTTGATGAAGCTGCCTACCGGGTTAAGGTGGACAAGATACAAGAACTGAAAGGTTTCATGAAACGGAGGTTGGCAGATGCTACTGTTAAACTGGCCACACAGTTTGATCAGGAAGAAAGAAAAGTCTTGGCTCACTATTTAAGGCGTCCTGCACGATCTCCACGCGACAGCAGGCCTACGCGCCATGCGAGAGCACCGGATCATGAAGGGCCTTGACCCGGCGGAATAACGGCATGGGTAGAGCCAGTAATTGACCAAAGTGATGACCGTGGCGATGGAGATACGGATATTGATATGGAGGCACTTCTCAGTTGAAGGTATTGAGATGCGAGTAGCGATGAACTTAACGAGTAAGAGAAGCCCCATCCGACTTAGGGCGGTTATCCATGCGGCGGTCATGATGTCAGTGTTTGCCGGGTGCGCAGCCGTCGGGCCAGATTATGCGCCGCCCGATGCATCATCGCCCGAAGTGTGGCATACCCAACTGAAAGGTGGCTTGATCGTCGAGGGTTTGGATAAACGAGCATTGGCCGGTTGGTGGTCGACACTCGATGACCCTGTACTAACGAATCTAATTGAGTGGGCGGTCGCGGGAAATCTCGGTCTTAAGGAGGCCCGTGCACGAGTTCGTGAGGCCCGTGCTCGGCGCCGCATCAGCGAGGCCCATCGTTTCCCAACTATCGACGCCAGTGGCTCAGCCAGGTTGAGCCGCAGCAGCGAAGAAACGGGCAGCGGCAGTGAGAGAGAGCTCTACGCCGCAGGCTTTGATGCCATTTGGGAGGTGGACTTGTTTGGCGGCAAACAACGCGCCGTCGAGGCGGCCGAAGCTGAACTGCAGGCGAGTGAAGAGAATTTGCGAGACGTACTTGTCAGCCTACTTGCCGAAGTTGCCCTGAACTATGTTGAGGTGCGTTCATTTCAGACCCGGCTGTCAGTTGCAGAGGCCAATCTTGACGCCCAGAAGGAAACATACAACATCACCCAATGGCGATTTCAAGCCGGCCTGACAACACAGCTTGACGTAGAACAGGCCAAGTACAATCTGGAGCGGACACGATCCCAGATACCCAGTTTACAGACCGGACTTGAGCAGGCCAAGAACCGCCTAGCCGTGCTCCTAGGACAGCACCCGGGTTCCCTGGAGAATACCCTGGCCGAACACAAAGCCATTCCGGTTACTCCTCTTGAGGTCGCAGTTGGTGTGCCGGCCGATGTCCTGCGACGCCGGCCGGATGTTCGACGCGCCGAGCGCCAACTGGCCGCACAGACTGCGCAGGTAGGTGTTGCCACCGCCGATCTGTATCCCAACCTTTCGCTTCTTGGATCCATTGGCCTTGAAGCCCTGTCACCAGGGAATCTGTTTTCAGCCGGTAGCCGAAGCCATACTATCGGCTCCACTATTGCCTGGCCTCTATTCGACGCTGGCGCCATCCGCAGCAACATCGAAGTGCAATCTGCCCTGCAGGAGCAAGCCCTGATCGGGTATGAGGCCGCGGTCCTCACGGCACTGGAGGAGGTCGAAAACGCGCTTGTCGCCTATGCTGAAGAACAACATCGCAGAGAGTCGCTGAGCGAGGCGACTCAGGCCGCCCAGCGTGCCCTTGATCTTGCGCAAAGCCAGTATTCGTCTGGACTGATTGACTTCACCAATGTCCTGGTTGCGCAGCGGTCGCTGTTATCACTCCGGGACGAGCTAGCCGTCAGCGAGGGTGAAGTGACGTCCAATCTGATAGCTTTATACAAGGCCCTGGGTGGTGGGTGGAACTCCCTTGTGCCTGATAACACAAAATAGGTTGAGACATAGAAAGAAGCCATGAAATCCAAGACGAAACCAGAATCCGACATCAGCCAAACTCTGGGCATCGATCAATCCTCAAGCCACAGAAGGCACCTGAAACGGTGGCTCCTGTTGGCCCTCCTGGCAATAGCGGGCGTGACAACTGCTGTTGTTTGGACCAGGACAGAAAAGTCCAATTCCATGCAGTACCAGACCGAGAAAGCTCAGCGGGGAGACCTAACCGTAACCGTGACTGCAACAGGCAACCTGGAGCCGACCAACCAGGTTGAAGTGGGCAGTGAGCAGTCTGGGATCATCGAAACCGTCGAAGTCGATTACAACGACCATGTGAAGATTGGCCAGGTTTTGGCGAAACTGGACACATCGAAACTCGAAGCGGAGGTTTTACAGTCCAGAGCCGTCCTGGCATCGGCCCGTGCCAAGGTGTTGCAGACGGAGGCGACCATCATGGAAACGCGCAATGCCCTGTCGCGGTTAGAAGAAGTTCGCAAACTGAGCAATAACAAGGCGGTGTCCCAGCACGATCTGGACGCGGCACAGGCGGCGCTTGACCGCGCCCTGGCCGACAAAGCCAGCGCCGAAGCAACAGTGAATCAGGCCCAAGCCGCCCTCGAAGCCAATGAGACGGATCTATCGAAAGCGGTCATCCGCTCGCCCATCAACGGCATCGTCCTTACGCGCAACGTGGAACCCGGTCAGACAGTTGCCGCCTCATTGCAGGCCCCGGTGCTGTTCACACTGGCAGAGGATCTGACCCAGATGGAGCTCCACGTGGGCGTGGACGAAGCCGATGTGGGTCAGGTGAAAGACGGACAGGAAGCCACTTTTTCAGTGGACGCCTACCCGGATCGGAATTTCCCGGCCCTGATCATTCAGGTCCGTTTCGGCTCCCAGACCGTAGACGGCGTGGTCACGTATGAAACGGTATTGAACGTGGACAACTCAGATCTGTCTCTGCGGCCAGGCATGACGGCAACGGCGGAGATCACCGTCAAGAAAGTGAGAAACGCAATCCTGGCGCCGAATGCTGCTCTGCGCTTTGCTCCTCCGATCGAAGAAAAGAATGACCCCACCGAAAGCCGCAGTCTGGTTAGTAAACTCCTTCCGCATGGGCCCAGATCGTCGTCGAAACGGCACAAAGACACGACCGCCAATAACAAACAACAGCGCGTCTGGATGCTACGCGATGGACAGCTTGTCTCCATTACTGTCACTGCAGGGGCCACCGATGGCAGCATGACCGAGATCGTCAGGGGCGACGTTAAGCCCGGTATGGCGCTCCTGGTCGATAGACTGAGAGCGGGCCGATGAATACCACTCCCTCCGAGCAAACCAGCAAATCTCCCCTTATTGAGCTGAAAGGCGTGGCCAAGGTATACGGCACGGGCCTCGCGGCCATGCATGCGCTCCGAGGTATCGACCTTCGTATAGACCAGGGTGAGTTCGTGGCTGTGATGGGGCCGAGCGGGTCGGGCAAATCTACGTGCATGAATATACTGGGCTGCCTAGATACTCCCAGCGCCGGGGCCTACCTGTTTGAAGGCGTGGACGCGGGAAAACTGTCTCGCGACCAGCGTGCCCTGTTACGCCGGAATTATCTGGGGTTTGTGTTTCAGGGCTTCAACCTCCTCAACCGCACCTCGGCTCTGGAAAACGTGGAACTGCCCTTGATCTATCGCGGCACACCAACCGGGGAGAGGCGAGCGTGTGCCCTTCGAGCCCTTGAAGCGGTCGGGCTTATAGGATGGGAAACACACACGCCAAGCGAGCTGTCCGGTGGGCAGCAGCAACGGGTCGCCATCGCTCGCGCTATCGTTACGAACCCCAAGGTTCTGCTGGCAGACGAGCCCACTGGCAACCTGGATTCCGCTCGCAGTCGTGAAATCATGGAGGTCCTCGCTGCATTCAACAGTGAGCGCGGCATCACGATCGCGTTGGTGACCCATGATGCCGATATGGCGGCCTACGCAAAACGAATCATTCGCTTCCTTGATGGAATTATCGACTCTGAGGAGCAAAACGGGGGAACTGCTTGATGTTGAGGGAAACGGTTTTACTCGCCTTCCGCGAAATCCGCCGCAATGTCTTGCGCTCATCGCTTACAATTCTGGGCATCGTGATCGGTGTTGCTGCCGTCATCACCATGGTGACCTTGGGCGGCGGGGCAACCGCGCAGGTGGCTTCCGATATCGCCAAACTGGGGACCAATTTGCTCCAAGTTAGACCCGGCCAAGCACGTCGTGGTCCTGGCGGCACACGCTCAACAGGTGACATGTTTAAGGAGGACGATGCCGAAGCCATTGCCCGGGAGATCTCGGGACTTGCTGCGGTAGCGCCGACCGCATCTCAGACTGCACAAGGTATTTTCGGAAATAAGAACTGGTCTACCGCGGCTACCGGCAGCACCAATTCTTATCTGCAGGTCCGGGACTGGCCGCTTGAAAACGGACGCCCGTTCACCAGCGGCGAGCTACGGGCCGGCAAGGCAGTGTGCATCCTGGGCGCTACTGTGCGGAAGGAACTCTTTGGGGGCCAGAATCCTATAGGCGCTACGATTCGTCTGGGAAACCTTTCCTGCCAGGTGATTGGTGTGCTCGAGTCCAAAGGGCAGTCCAGTTTCGGTACGGATCGGGACGACTTCGTGCTTATTCCTTTGCGTACGCTTCAACGGCGCATCGCTGGAAATACAGACGTGAGCACAATCTACGTTTCGGCAAGAGATGGCGTCTCAACCAAGAAAATAGAGCAGGATGTCGAGCGACTGATGCGCGAGCGTCGGCACATTGCATCGGGCAAAGAAGATGATTTCCATGTCAGAGATATGCAAGAACTTGTCAGCACCATGACAGGGACAACCCGTGTGCTTACTGGACTGCTCGGGGCAGTGGCGGCCGTGAGTCTCCTTGTTGGCGGGATCGGTATTATGAATATCATGCTGGTCTCGGTGACGGAAAGAACGCGCGAGATTGGCATCCGGCTCGCCGTTGGCGCCCTGGAACGGGATGTGCTGATGCAGTTTCTGGTCGAGGCCGTGGTGCTCTCTTCCTTCGGCGGGCTGATTGGCATCGTCCTCGGGGTCGCGGCGGCCGCCGCCGGAGCTCGTCTTCTTGCTGTTCCCTTCATCTTTGATCCGGGGATTGTCGCCATCTCCTTCGCTTTTTCAGCTGCGGTGGGCATCATCTTCGGCTACTTTCCGGCCAGACAGGCGGGGCAAATGGACCCGATTGAAGCGTTGCGTCACGAATAGCCCTACCACCCAACATCAAAACCAAGGCTAGAGCCGCTTCATCACTCATTTCCCGCCACAATTGACGATAGGCCCCGAAGCGGCGCATTGAAGATATTGCGTCACATGGCCATTCTCGGTCAGCTTGCCCAATGTTGCGATTTCTCCCTGACATCTGTGCTCAAGTGAAAACTGACACAATTTTCGGTCACTGCAATCATGGTAACCTTGTGAAAAAGCGCACTTTTTTCGGTCTTCAAACGCAATCTGCATTCTGCTGAATCTGAGCCACTTCCCTTGACAGATTTTCCGATGTCCGATAGAAACCTGTACACAACTTCATAAATTCACAATGAAAAATCATGGCAAGAAACTTATACTCTCCCGCGCATGGGATCCACATAAGATCCAGCGCAACATGCTGTGGTCCAGCTGTTAGAATTAGAGCCCACAGAACCCCTTCTTTATGCTCCCCTCATATTCGTGAGTTTTTGAATCCCTCTTAACCGGCTCCTTTCATCTCAGTCAAAGCGCCTCCATTCTTCAGACAAAAGAAGCTTGCCAGGTAATCACACACGCTCAGATTCGCTTTGCCTCGGTGTGAGAGTTTTGACACAGTGGGCTCCTTCCAATCAAATTTGTATACGCCTGGCCAGCCAGATGCCTCGCTAGAGTCGTCTCAACTAGTTGTAATGATAGGCACTTATACCTCGCTAGCCCTATCAGGCATGATTCGTGCTTAATTTTTGGAACGGTGTCGAGACCTCAGCGAGAGAAATGATCACTCAGTCGGTAGAAGACAAAACAGAGTTGGACAGCTGCATGGCAGGAAGGGCGACATGCCAGGCGAAAAGACTAACATAGCAACTTGTGCATCCTGTCAAACCAAGTACAAGGTTTCAGACTCACTGCTTGGCAAGAATGTCACCTGTAAGAAGTGCGGAAACGAGTTTGAAGTGACCAAGCATGATGAGATCAAGCAGTATCCGGTTGTCGCAACGCTGGCTGTTGAGTCCGGGTTCATCAGTAAAAAGCAGCTCGAAGAGACATTATCTGCTCAAGATTCCGAGGAACAATCAGGCAGAAATGTTTCTTTGGAAGAGATTCTGTTAAGCAAGGGCATGATATCATCAGAACAGAGGAATCTGCTCCAAGCTGCAAAGCAATTCTGGGAAGAAAGGCGACTGGACAGACAGTTTGGCACTGTAGCTGTAAGAAAAGGCTTTGCCACACAGGAGGAAGTCGACAGGGCCTTGGACGAAAAGGCAAGGGAGTTCACCGAAACCAAGGTGAGCAGACTTATCCGAGATATGTTGGTGGATACCGGCGCGTTGACAGAAAAACAGCGCGACTCGATACTCACTGAGCAAAAGCGCCTCGAAGAAGAGGTCGAGAGCCCGGATGGTGTTAGTGATAGTGCAGGTGGCCCCGAGCCTGGAACAAAACATGAAAGTGCTTTAGACTTAACTGTTTCTGAAGATGGAGTTGCGGCTTATATTAGCATCACGGCAGATTTGTCCGACTCCATTTCTTTGGAAGAAGTAAAAGACTTTCTCCAAGACAGGGGTATTAAATACGGGATTGTAGATGACTCACTGATAGGCGAATTCCTGGGACACGAGGCCCTTCAGAAAGAAGGTTTTAAAATCGCAGAGGGAAAGGCTCCTAAGCCCGGCACACATGCATCTGTGAAATACTGTTTTGATATTGAGCATCTAAAGGTTGGAGCGGCCAAGGCAGGAGGAGCTATCGATTTCAAAGACAGGGGAGAAATTCCCGATGTAAAAGAGGGTGACCTCTTGGTCGAAAAGACGCCTATGGAAAAGGGAGAAGCCGGCATTGACGTCTATGGCAATCCAATCCCTGCACCAGAAACAAGGGACATCCGGCTCCGATGTGGCAGAGGAGCTGAACTGGCCGAAGACGGCCTAAAGGTTTTTGCAAAAAGTGAGGGGCAACCAAAGATTTCTTTTGGAGGAAAGATTTCTGTTTTCCCTGAGTACAAGATTTCAGGTGATGTGTGTCTTGAGACAGGGCATGTTGATTTTGATGGCAACATAAAGGTGACAGGAGCCATACAGAGCGGTTTCCGTGTAAAGGGGGGCAATGTGTCGGCAAAGGAAATCCTTAAGGCCGAGATAAAGAGTATAGGTGACGTTATAGTTACAGGAGGGATAACAGGGGCTAGGATCAAAGCCCGGGGGGAGGTAAAGGCCAAGTATCAGAGTTCCTGGTAAATGAATTTCACCTGAGATAACTCTTTGAAAACACTATATGGCAGCTTCTCAAAATTTCGTGTGCATTACGTACCGGGGGGATGCATAACTAGCTGAAATCATTAGACCTAAAAAAATCGATTTTCCCTTGACAAAAGAAAACTGAAAAGCTAGCGTCAGGGTCATGATCGTCAAGACGGAAAAGATCGGCGGGTTGTCCGTGTGGACTGACCGTGATCCGAACGGAAGAATCATTGTAAGGGTTTATTGCCAGTATCGTCCTGTGGTCAGTTTCGACCCCGAGAAGATAAACGAAAGGAGGCTTGCCGCTGTACAACTCGTTGAACTCGGTTATTGTAAGAACCGAATTGCTGGTAAAATCTGTGGGTTTCATCGCAATACGGTTAGCAAACTCCTGCGTACCAAAAGGCTCTTGGGTCTTGAGGCTGTGTTTGAGGATAACCGGGGACCTAAAGCTCCATGGAAATATGTTGATAGCATGCGCAAAGCGATCAAAAAACTCATCCGTGAACATTCTGAGTGGACAGATGGGAGGATTGCCGAGGCAGCAACGAAGTTGCTTGAAATCAATATTTCCAGAAGCGCCGTAGCCCGCATCAGGATAGCGAACCAAGATACAAAACCTGAAAAACCCACAAAGTACGACCTCGAAGAATTAGCCAAAATCGCTGACAGCATTGACCTCAAGGAGCATGATGAACGGCAGCTTTCTTTCAATTTTGACGTCGATCCTGGATTTAAGAAACAAGTGGATGAATTTGCTAATGAACATTCGCCTAAGCCAAAAACCGTTACAGACAAGGAATTCTTGGATCACCTCAAACAGGGGCAACGCAATGTATTTGCCGGTATGCTTTTTCACCATCTATTTTTAGATCATATCAGTTTCCCGAGTGCCTTCGATTTGCCATCGTCTATCAATAACACGTATGCTGATTATGAAGTCGTTGAAGCTATCCTTTTCGGGTTGAACATCGGGCTTACCTCTATTGAGTCGCATAAGTTGGTAAACAGCCAGGATATGGGGCTTCTGCTGGGACGAACCAGGTCACCAGATGAAACCACTATCCGGTTGCGTTTCAAACAGATGGCTGAATTTAAACCGTCGGAGCGCCTGATAGATTATTTCGCCGACTTATTTCTATCATTGGGGTTTATCAATCCGGAGGTATTTTTTATTGATGGACACTTCCTCCCTTATTATGGTCTCAAGGTCCTGGCCAAAGGTTACCATACTGTCAGAAGTATTTCGATGAAAGGAAACGAAATTTATGTAGTCAGTGACCTTGACGGTAAGCCTTTGTTTTCTATCACTGAAGGCTGCGATATTGATTTCAGGCCAATCATCATGAGAGCGGCAGAGAAAATAATCAGCTTGGGTATCACTCGTCCCATTCTGGTTTTCGATCGTGGAGGCTACGGTGTTCACTTTTTCAGTCAATTATCCTCGAAGGCTGACTTTGTTACTTGGGCCAAGTATATCAAGCAAGAAGAACTCAGAGACCTGGAATACACCAGTTGCTTGAAGTTCAATGGCAAGAAGTACTTGATCGCCGAAAAACCGAAAGTCATTCGGGAATCGATTTCTACTGCTCTCAAAGATGGACGGACAGAGACCACCTCAACAGAGGTGCGTATGGTTGTTTTCAAAGAATTGGACGATGGGAGGCCGGTGGCCATATATACCAGTAACCGAGAAAAGCCTGCCGCAGATATTGCTTCATACATGCTTTCCCGATGGGGAGAGTCTGAGAATTTTTTCAAAGAGATTATGGCCCTATACAACTTCAATTATCATCCTGGCTATGATCTTAAGCAACTCGAAGAGCAGCCCCTCGTAGACAATCCTGAGGTGAAAACAGTCAAAAAGACGATCAAGGGAATTAAACAAAAGATAGGGCAACTGGCATTTCAAAAACAACAGGCAGAAGCAAAACTAAAGGCACGAAAGGATGTTCGACTTGAGAATAAATTGGTCAAGCTCCAAAATGAAATAGATAGATACAATGAAGAACTTAAAGGTTTCTATGCAGCCCTGAAAGAGATGCCTGACAAGCTATCCATAATTGAAGTACTGCAGGGCAGACCCATGAACAGGGCAGACCTGGAGAGAAAGAAAATCTATGACCTGATTCAGATGATCGCCTTTCACTCACGTGAACATCTCGTCCAGCTATTTCGTTCGTGTTATGATGACTCACGAGACGTGAAACAGATCCTGACAAGAATCACGAAACTTCCTGGCTATGTGAAATTGATCGGGAAGACACTGGTTGTCCTTCTGGATTGGATAGAGGACAAAAAGCACCGGGAGGCAGCAATAAGATTCTGTCATTTGGTGAACAGCATGTCGCCCAAGTTGAGTGGCCGCATGGGATTCAACCTGCATTTTCGTATCTCGTCCATCCCCCAAGGCGGTTATCACGGGCAAAAATAGACGCACAATTTGATTTGAGAAAAAACCTCATTTGTTATGATGTCTGAA
>Ga0209986_10000674_pt1 | contig 33527 bp, 35 predicted proteins | sample BlataG_FD_183168 | JGI IMG/M metagenome (GOLD analysis project Ga0209986, IMG submission 183168) | Deep subsurface microbial communities from Black Sea to uncover new lineages of life (NeLLi) - Black_00105 metaG (SPAdes) (version 2) | ecosystem: Environmental > Aquatic > Marine > Oceanic >...
CCTCCATAATGCAGGCTCGACCTTTCCTCATCTTTGGCCGACCGGTTCACATTTTCTGTTACAGCCTGGTATTTCTCCGCAAGCCCTTCAGACTTCACCTCACGGTGAACGCCCTGCCCTTCGGTTATGTTAACCGACCCCTGAGGCATTACCCCCAGGTCTTGGATACAAACCCCCTAGCCAGGGGTTCGGTAGGACTTTAACCTACCCGATAAGCACGCTGCTGCGCGCACAAAACGACTTTATCCGACGTATGAAATGTGACGTGACACTAGGGGGTTTGGCAGTTTTAATACCCCATTCATCTTGATAGATACCATCAGGTAACAACTTTAAGGGTTTGGATGGTTTTAGGAAGATATGGCGTGTATCAACGTGAAATCTCTGCAGTATATCTTCTTCTACTTTTACTGCCTGCATTAAATGATCAATTATATTTATTTTATCAAGCCTTAAACCTAAAAAATTTCTTAATACCCTATAAGACTCTATATGAATGGAACTTATGGGCAATCCCATATCGATAGGTATTTTGTCAGGTTCTTGGTGGTTTAAAGCCTTCCAAATTCGTTCTCGAGAATTCATTAAAAACCTCTTAAAAATTAATTGTAATTATTATAAGTTCTTTAAAGAAATATGATTATATTTTTTTTACAAGTTCTATAATCTTGAAGGAAGTTTAATGCAAACTTAACAATTAAATTTAACTATTAACTATTACTATTGAATTTCTTCCAACTTTTCAGGATTATTAATAGTATCAATCAAATCTCTTAAAAATCTAGCAGCAGGGACACCATCAATTAAACGATGATCAAACGTAAGTGAAAGATGAATAATTGGCTTGATAGAAAAATTATTATGTTTTCCAACAATAATTTTATCTTTAATACTTCCAACACCCAAAGTGGCTACTTCAGGTAAGTTAATAATTGGTGTAAAATAATCAATCCCTAGCATACCCATATTAGTTATTGTAAAAGTATTACCTTGAGGATCATCAAAACAAACATTTCCATTTCTTGCTTTTTCAACTAACTCAAATCTAGCTTTTACTAATTCAACAAACGTCTTTTTATTAGCATTTTTAATTACTGGCACCAACAAACCATCTTTAATATCAACTGCAATTCCTAGGTTTATATTAGAATTAAATCTTATATTATTATTTTCAAAACTAACATTTATATTAGGATGCCTTTCCAAGGTTTGGGAAACAGCCCAGATGATAAAATCTGTATAACTTAACTTTATTTTAAGCTCTCTTTCAATAATCAACTCAATTTTCTCTTTAAGATTCTTTATTTTAGAAAAATCTGATTCAACCATAAGAGTAACTGAAGCAGTTTCTCTTGAGCTTTTAGAAACACGATCAGAAACAATCTTTCTTATGCCTTTTATCGGAATATATTTTTCTTGTTTTTTAATGAAGATTTTTTTATTCTTTTGTTTAATATAATTAAATATATCTTCCTTAATAATTCTTCCAGAAGGTCCAGATCCATTTATAAACTTAAGGTCAATATTATTTTCCATAGCTAACTTGCGAACTGCAGGGCTAGCTAATTCCTTTTTATAAATATCAATACCATTATTTTCTTTTCCATAAATAGTTTTTAATTTTTTTGGAATCTCTAAATCTCTATCATCATTAAATTTATCTGGAATTTTTTCATCAATATCTGTAATTATTGCAACTATTGTACCAACTGGTACCTTTATACCTTCTTTAACTATAATCTTTTTTAAAATACCATTTACTCCAGCCTCAACTTCGGTAACCACTTTATCTGTTTCGATCTCATATAATATATCAGTTTTTTTAATTAAGTCACCTTCTAATTTTTTCCACTTTACAATAATCCCTTCGAGCATTGTTAAACCTAACTTTGGCATTACTATTTCTGTAGCCACTTTAAACCATCCTCAAATATTTTATTATTTAAGACTCGATCTTATTGCTTTTTCAATATTTTCTTCAGCAGGTATACATAACTTTTCTAAACTCGGACAAAAAGGAATAGGTACATTTGGGGCTGCAACTCTTCTAATAGGGGTTTCTAAATAATAAAATGCGTCTTCAATTACTTTCATTGCAATTTCAGAACAAATTCCACAATTTATGTGCCCTTCATCTGCAACTACCAAATGTCCAGTTTTTTTTACCGAGTTAGTGATTGTATCTCTATCATATGGAATTAAAGTTCTTGGGTCAATTACTTCAACACTTATACCTTCTACGGATAATTTTTTCGAAACATTAATTGCTTTACTAACTAAACTTGATATTGCTACAACCGTAACATCTTTTCCTTCAGTCTTTATGCTTGCCTTCCCCAAAGGTATTGTATATTCCTCTTCTGGCACTTCTCCCTTTATTTTGTACAAAAATTTATGTTCTAAAAACAGAACAGGATTATCATCGCGAATAGCTGTTTTTAATAGACCCTTAGCATCATAGGGATTCGAAGGCAACACAACTTTAATTCCTGGAATATGACATGCCCAAGCATGAATACTTTGGGAATGTTGAGCTGCAGCTGATCTCCCTGCTCCTATATTTGTTCTTATTACTAAAGGTACTTTTGCTTGCCCTCCTGTCATATATCTAATTTTCGCAACTTGATTAAAGATTTGATCACCAGCCAATGGTAAAAAATCTATAAACATCAGTTCGCATATTGGTCTCATACCAACGATAGCCGCCCCCAATCCAATACCAATAATCGCTGCTTCTGAAATTGGTGTTTGTCTTACTCGCTCAGAATCAAATTTTTTATACAATCCTTCAGTAACTTTAAAAACTCCTCCAAAAGGTCCAATATCTTCTCCTAATAAAAATACATTAGGATCTCTTTCCATTTCTTCTCTTAAAGCTTCTCTTAAAGCTTCAACATAAAATATTTTACGCACACATATTCTCCATTAGTTACTAACACAAAATAAATCTTCATAAAGTTCGTAAGATGCAGGTAATGGACTTAATTTTGCACTTTCTGTTGCTTTTTGAATCTCTGAGATAATATCTTGTTCAATTTGTTCTACTTCGATCTTTTTTATTAAATTATTTTTAATCATCTCATGCTTTAATTTTTTAATAGGACATTTATTCTTTTCCCAATATTCAATTTCTTCCTTTGAACGATAAAGATTTCCCTTATTAGGATCACCTAAGTGGTGTCCTAAAAATCGATATGTTTTTGCCTCAATTAAAATAGGTCCATACCCATCTCTAATCTTGGAAACTGCATTAGAAACTTTTAAAAATATTTCTTTAACATCCATACCATCTGCAATAATACCAGGTATATTATATGCTTTCGAACGTTCTGCAATATTTTCAATATTTATACTTGATTTTTGAGATGTACTTAATGCATAAAGGTTATTTTCACATAAATAAATTACTGGTAATCTCCAAATAGAAGCTAAGTTTAAACTCTCATGAAAAATACCCTGATTTACTGCTCCATCACCAAAAAAACAAATAACTACTTGCCTTGTACCTTTCATTTTAGCTGCTAAGCCTGCACCTGTGGCTATAGGTATTCCACCACCAACAATACCATTAGCTCCTAATATTCCTAAACTAATGTCAGCAATGTGCATAGATCCTCCTTTCCCTTTGCAATAACCTTTTTTTCTACCAAGCAGCTCTGCTATCATTTTCTCTAAATTAGCACCTTTTGCAATAACATGTCCATGCCCCCGATGAGTACTTGTAATAAAATCATCCTTATTTATTGCTAAGCATGCTCCAACAGCAATAGCTTCTTCTCCTATATATAAATGAGTAAATCCAGGTATAATTCCTTTTTTATTTAAATCAGCAACATTTATCTCAAAGTATCTAATTTTAAGCATTAATTTTAACATTCTTAATAGAAGTTCTTTACTAAATTTCAATTACTTACCTTCTGTAATAAAGTATTACAATTGACTATTTTTATTATATTTTAATTAAGTTATACTTATATTAGCTATATATAAATATCAATTACTAAAAATTCTATTTATTTCTCTTAATATATATAATTTATATAATAATAGATTTCGCTTTATTTACTATTACTATATATAATATAGACTATTCCAAAATATAATCTAAATACCGAGATAAGCTTTCTTTATTTCGGATAAATTTAAAAGCTCTTTTCCTTTCCCCTCCATGACAATTCTTCCATTCTCTATAACATAACATCTATCACACAAATTCAAAGCTTGAAAAATATTTTGCTCTATTAAGAGAACAGTAAGACCTTGATCATTTATTAATTTAATAATATTAAATACTTGTACTACTAATTTGGGGGCTAAACCTAAAGAAGGTTCATCAAATATTAACAATTTTGGGTTTCCAACTAACGCCCTTGCAATAGCTAACATTTGTTGCTCTCCTCCGCTTAAAGTTTGGGCAATCTGAGATTTTCTAATCTTTAAAATTGGGAAAAGTCTAAAAACTTCTTCAAGATTTTTAACTTCTTTTTCTTTATCTTTAATAAGATACATTCCTAATCTCAAATTTTCCAAAACAGTCATTCCAGGAAAAAGTCTTCTGCCTTCTGGAACTTGTATTAAACCCATCTTAACTATTTGGTGTGGGAACAATTTTTCAATATTTTTTCCAAGAAACTCTATAGAACCAGATTTAGCATGAATAATACCAGATAATGTATTAATTAATGTACTTTTACCTGCAGCATTAGATCCAACTATTGATACAATTTCGCCTTCATTAATTTCTAAAGAAACATTTCTTAAAACTTGAGCATCTGCATAAAATGTATTTAAGTTCTTTACTCTAAGCAAAATTTTTTACCTCCCCTAACCTAAATATGCCTTTATTACTTTTTCATTTTCAGAAACCTCCTTAGGAGGTCCTTCGGCAATTTTTTCTCCATAATTAAGTACAATTATTCGGTCAGATAATGTCATTACAGGTTTCATTACATGTTCAACTATAAATAGAGTAATACCTTGGTTTGAGATTTTTCTCAAGAGTGTAGTAAATTCATTAAGTTCTGTTGGATTTAACCCACTCATAATTTCATCTAAAAGTAAAAGTCTTGGATTAGTAGCTAGGGATCTTGCAAGTTCAACCCGTTTTTTATCACACAAAGTTAAATTTTTTGCAAGTAAGTAAGTAGATTTTTCTAATCCAACAAATCGAATTATTTTTTTTGCAAATTGTTCGGCAATCGTATAGCTATTTATTTTATGGAATGCACCTACCATTACATTTTCAAGTACGGTCATTTGATTAAATGACTTTACTAATTGAAACGTTCTGACTATACTCCGATCACAAACTTTATAAGGCGGACGCAATCCAGTAATTTTTTTATCCATAAACTTTATTATTCCAGATTCAGGCTGGTAAAAGCCTGTTATTACATTAAAAAGAGTAGTCTTTCCTGCACCATTTGGTCCAATTAAGCCAACAATTTCTCCTTGCTTAATATAAAAACTAACATCTTTTACTGCTCTTAATCCTCCGAATCTTTTATTTATTTTATTTACCTCAAGTAAAACATCACCTTTTTTACCATATTGATTTATTAATACAAATTCTTTTGTTTTAATTTTAATATCGTCATATAATTCTTGAGTATTAGAAACTCTTAATAACGACTCAAAATAAGGTTGATATTTTTCCTTTAACCATCCAACTATTCCTTGAGGTGCTTTTCTAATCATTATAATTAATAAAGCTCCATAAATCATATAATTAAGTCCAGCAAAAGTTTGACCAAACCAACCTCTTAAGAGAATATCTAAAGGAATAATTATGATTGCTCCAAAAAGGGGTCCAAGCACCATTCCTAAACCACCAAGAATAGATATAATCCCAAGCTGAATAGAAATACCTATATTAAATACACTTGCAGGATCAATATACATTATATAACGGGCATATAATACTCCACCAATACCTGTAAAAAAAGTACTGACCATGAAAATATAAAGCTTATATTGAGAACTATTTACTCCAACACTTTCAGCTGCATCCTGATCTTCTTTAATAGCAATTAGATAAGATCCAAACTTGGATTTTCTAATAAGATAAGATACAAAAAGAATAATCAACATAAAACTCAAAGCTAAATAAGTATAAGGGATCTTACTATCAAATATAATATTACTAAAACCAGGATTAAATGGTATTATTAAACCATTAGCCCCATTTGTTAATTCCCTCCAAAAAAGTGAAATAAAATACATAATTTGCCCAAATGCTATACTTGTAAGAGCAAAAAAATGACTTTTTAGCTTAAAGCAAGGATAACCTAAGATTACTCCAAAAATTGTCGCAACTAAACCACCACCAATTAAATTAATCCAAGGAGACCAGCCAAAATGTAAATATAACAATGTCGATGTATATGCTCCTACGCCAAAAAAAACTGTATGCCCCAATGAAATTTGCCCAGTAAATCCGCCTACTAAATTCCAAGCAGCAGACATACCAGCAAATAAAAATACAGTAAATAATATATCACCATAAAAAGAACTTTGACTAAATATTGGGGATAGTATTAGCGTAATTAAGGCTAATAAATAAAAGATATTCCTGTAACTTAAAATAGAATTTTTTCTTTTTATAATAAACTTCATCTCTCTTTTCCCCCCATGATACCACTAGGTTTTATTAAAAGAACTAATACAAATATCATGAAATATACTGCTTCTTTGAGGTGAATTGATAGAAAAAAACCACTATAAGACTCCACTAAGCCAATAATAATTCCTGCAATTAATGAACCTTGTAAATATCCAAAACCCCCCATTACAACGATTACAAAAGCTATTAAACAAAACAGCTGCCCAGTTGTGGGAGAAACATTATAAATTGGGATAAGAAGTGCACCTGCAGCCGCTGTACATGCTAAACCAATGCCAAATGCTACTTGATAATGATAGTCAACATTTATTCCAACTAGCATTGATGCTCTTCTGTCTTGAGCTAACGCCCTTATGGCTCTTCCCATCCTTGTCTTTTTAAGAAAAGTAAAAAGTAAAGCAATAATAGTCAAAGCAATTATAAATGCAATTACACGAGGGTAACTAAATCTCAGATTTAATATTTCTGCACTTTGAGCTAGACCTGGCATTCTAATTGCTCTACTGTCTGCTTTCCAAAATAAAAGCGCACCATTCATTAAAATTAGCGATAAACCTAATGTAGTAAATATTTGATTTAGCATTGGCTCCTCAATTATAGGCCATATTAATAATTTTTGAACTATTCTTCCAATGAAGAAAAATATTAGAATAGATAATAATAAAGAGAAATAAGGACTTACTCCAAATAATGCCCACATCCAATAACAGAAATACATACTTAACATTAAAAATTCACCATGCGCGAAGTTTACTACATCTATTATTCCAAAAATAAGAGTAAGTCCAATACTAATTAACGCGTAAAGACCACCAAGTAATATCCCGTTTACTGCTAACTGTAGTATAATTGTTTCCATCTTTTACTCCTCATTGAATAATAAATTAGGAAGAGGATTTAAAAATCCTCTTCCTAAAATATAATTATAAGTTTTTAATAGAAGCTATCTTTCATCCCATTCAGGCATTGGCAACACTGGTTCTTTTAAAGCCAATTCCTCTGGCCAAACTACTACTCTATTACCTCCCATCCACTGTTTTGCCATACGATAAGCACGTAAATTTTGTCCAGCTTCTGGATGCCCAGGAGGCGCAAATTTTACTCCATACCCAAAAATACTTCCACCTTCAGGTACATCAAGTTTTAATGCAGCTTCCCTAAGTGCGTCTGCATCTGTGGAACCTGCCTCAGGCATAATGTAATTATACAAGAAATAACACGCAGAAAAACCTAAGGCGCTATGAATATCTACAACTTCCTGATATTCTTCTCTGTATCTTTTTATATATTCTTCCCTTGCAGCCTGAACTTCGGAATTCAATCCAGATACATTATATTCTAAACCGGGTCCAATCACAAAAGCATAATCACTTAATTTTGGAAAAGTATCGGCCCATGTTGACATTGCATGAATTCCACCAGTACCGATAAAAGCCTTTACATTAAAATCTAAATCTTTTGCTTGACGCCAGTATAACGTCCCATCATCAATGTATTGTAAGGCTATAAGAATATCTGGCTCTGCAACTTTCAACTTCATTACAAGAGGAGAAAGGTCAATTGTTGCTCTATTATAATGTTCATTAAGTACAATATTATAACCATACTTTTCACATTCTTTTTTAATTGCTTCTCCTGTTGATGTTCCTGCCTCACTATCCTCAAATAAAAGCGCAATTCTAACTGTTTCAGGAGTTAAATCTAATTTAGGAATAACTACATCTCTAACAAAATATACTGCACTAATAGCACTAAGACGTGAATTAGTATTTACTCTAAACAGGTACTTAAAACCTCTTTCATTAATATTATTTGCCATCGAAGCAGCTTCTAAATAAAATATTTTATTTCTCTCAGCTACCGGAGTTGCAGCGAAAGCTAAAGAACTACTAAAAGTGCCAATAATTAGATCTACCTTCTCAACAGTTATAAGTCTCTCGCATTCACTGATAGCAATTTTTGGATCTACTGCATCCCCTTTTACTAATTCGATTTTCTTCCCCCAGAAACCTCCTTTTTCATTGACCATGTCAGTAGCAATCTTTATTCCAGTATATCCTTCTTGACCCATTAATGCACCTGGTCCAGTAAAAGGGCATAATACACCAATTTTTATTGTTTCTGATGCGAAAATGTTTACATTTAAAATTAATATAGACAAAACAAACATTGTAAACAAAAGAACCATAAGTTTTTTCATTTTAATAATCCTCCTTTATTTCGTTTCTTAAAAAGTAATTGAGTTAATATGGAAAAGTTTTTATCCCCCCTTTCTGGTATTTTCTTTGGTAACTTTAAAGAATTAAAAATTTTTTTATGTATATAATCCTCCTTTATTTTGTTTCTTATACTCTAACAGCTATAAATATTCTAATCTTATAGCCATTACTTCCTTAATTTAGTCTCTTTTGTATGTTGTATGTGCTAAAATATTTTTTAGCACATTTTCAACATGTATTTGACTAAATTTATCAGCTCGATCTGAATCTCTCTTTTTTAAAGCTTCTACAATCTTTCTATGTTCTTCTAAGGAATATCTAAGTCTACCCGGGACACTGAGCGATCTAATACGAAATCTATAAATTAGATCATTTAAATTATCATAAATACTTATTAATCGTTTATTTCCATATATATTTAATATTAAATTGTGTAATTTAGTAGCAATCTCAACAAAAGTTAACACATCAACTTTAATAACAAGGTAACCCATTTGCTTAACAAGTTTTTCTGCTTCTTTAACCTCTTCTTCCTTAATTATTTTAGCAGCCATGCGAGCAGCTAAACCTTCCAAAACTCTTCGAATTTGCAGGACTTCCCGAATGTCCTCGGTACAAACATTATTTACTACTATCCCCCTATTTGGTATTATTTTAACAAACCCTTCAGAAGCTAATCTATGTATAGCTTCCCGTATCGGAGTTCGGCTTACTTCCATCTGCTCGGCAATCTTTCCTTCAAATAATTTAGTGTTTGGTTCTAAGTCTTCTTTCACAATCTGGATCTTTAATAAATTATAAATTTTCTGGCTTAATAACTCGTATCCTTCTATTTTTGAAATATTTTCCATTATTCATATCTCCCAATCCAAGATAATTCAAAACATCTATATCTTGAGAATTTAGATTTAATTTGGATAATTGTATACATTATACTATATACTATATACTATTATTTTTCAAAAATCAATCTTTTTAGAAATTTTGTTATTTACAAATCAAAAGTGCACTAATAAAAACAATAAAAAAGATGTAATCTAGAACTAAATTCTAAAGAGAAAAGAGGTTCTAAATTGGACTGCACCCCTCCAACTAGACACATTTAGGAGAAAAATAAGACTTGTTATATAATAAAATAACAAGCAAAAGGAATGAAGGAGGGGCAAAGATGATGGGTATCAAAAAAAGAAAATATTCTAAAGAACAAAAAGAAGAAATTGTACAAAGAGCACTAAGCGGTGAAAGGATCCTGGAATTAGGGAAAGAGAATAACATTTCCCCCGGACTTATCAACCGTTGGAAGAGGCAATACTTAGATGGAGAATTAAGTAATAATACCGATCAGGAAGTAAAAAAATTAGAGACACAAGTAGGAAAACTTGAGCAGATGATAGGCAAACTTACCATGGAGAACTACATTTTAAAAAAAGAGAAAGAATACATACTACAGAGAAAAAAAGAGAGTTCATCCATCATTACCGGTCCTTATTTAAATCAATCAAAGAAGGCAGTAGACTAATGGGTATAAAAAGATCTACCCTTTATTACCAGCCAAAAGGTAATTTTGATAAAAAGATAAAAGAAACAGATATTAAAAATAAGATAAAGGATATTTCCTATAAACATCCCTATTACGGTTATAGAAGAATAACCGCTCAATTAAGGAGGGATAAGGTAATAGTAAATCATAAGAAGGTATTAAAGATGATGAAGGAATTAGGTATACAAGGCAGGATAAAACGCAAATATATAACTACTACCAATAGCAAACATAATAATAAAATATACTCTAATCTGATCAAAGATAAAGAGCTTACCGGTATCAATCAAGTCTGGTGTGCGGATATCACCTATATCAGGATACTTAACGGTTTTGTCTACCTTGCCGCCATAATAGATATCTATTCCCGCAAGATAGTGGGTTATGCTATCGGGAAAACCCTATCTCCTAAACTTGCTATCACTGCTTTAAATATGGCTATAGCCACTAGAAATACAGATAACCTGATTCATCATTCTGATCAGGGTATCCAGTATGCCTGTAAAGATTACATAAAAATACTAAAAGACAATGGTATCAGAATAAGTATGTCCGGAAAAGGCAATCCTTATGATAACGCCACAGCCTTAATCATTCTTTAAAACCCTAAAACAGGAGGAGGTGTATCTATGGGAACACGAAACCTTTTCTGATGTTATAGAAGATGTGTATAATAAGAAGAGGTTGCATTCCTTTTTGGGGTATCGGCCTCCAGAGGAATATGAGAGGCTATTGGCAAAGAATAGCTCTCGGGAATGTATGGTGTGTTAAGACTTAAAGTGTCTAGCCTGAGGGGTTCACTCCAGACATTCTCTTATCTTTTTATAAAGATGATAAAAACAGAGGATATAAGTGGTAGAAGAAAAGTACTCTTTTATCCCCGAGGTTATCCAGAAATCCCCATCTCCTCCGAAGATGATCTTTTTTACTTTGGAGAGGGAGAGTCTTTCCTCTGCATGAAGACTTAGCTTTTCCATAAAGTCTTTGCCTATACCGATAAAGGTGAATTTCTCCTTTAGTCTTTTGGATTTGCCTGTTTTATAGCGGGGTTCTTTACCGGTATAGCCCATGCCTAATTTAATTTCCATTTTTCCTCTTCTTTTATTACCTTTCTTCTGTAATTTAAGTTAGGTAGCATCTGCTTCCAGGTAGACAGTATCGGGAGGACTTGCTTCTGGGTATTCTAAGTTTCTGATTCTTTGTAATTTTCTCTTCTCGTTTTCGATAATAAGTTTAGCCTCTTTTATTACTCCCCTTCTTATCGATTCGTGTGAACGGAAATTACCTAGTAATAGTTGGGCTTGGCCTACTACTTCCCGGTAAGAAAAGAGAGTGGAAAGAAAACATTCTATCATAGCTCTACAGAGGCTTATTCTCTGGTTCTTACTTATACTTAAAGCCTCATCTAAGAGGTAACAACTTTTACCAGTCTTCTTGTCTTGGTAACGGGTACGGGAGTAAAAGATATCACCGAAACGGGTGAGGAAATATTTTCCCCTTTTACCGGTGTTTTTCAGTTTTCTTCTTTATCTATTTTTACGCAGGTAACTATCTATATCGGTAATGGCTTTTTCAAATACTTTACGAGCTATATTCTGTAATATTTCAAAGAGCATATTCTCCAAGATATCGAAGGTTAGATCCTTAATAGGTATTTTGACCTTGACCTCGGGGAAAGTTATTGTTATAGTATCCATGGGTATAGCTTACCTCCTTTTTGTAAAGGGTTTTTGTTTATATAGGTAAGTCTACACCTTTTTATTATATTTTTACAATCCTTCTCTTGTTATTTGTCTTATTACTAACAAAAGAAAAGGTTATTAATATATAATATTTTTTCTTCTAACTACCCCACTAAAGTTTACACTAACAATATCATCTCCGCTATTTCCACTCAAAGCCGGGTGACAGTCGAACCTGACAACACCAATTTTTGCTTTTCTATTCACTGCTTTTGCAATTTTTGCAATACCCTTGAGCTTCTAAATAAAAATCTCAAATTAGTACTTAACATATTAGTTCTAGTCTATATTATTTAGCACTATTTTTTAAAATATCAATTCAAGAATTAAATTATGAAAAATATATTATTTTCATGAATTATTACAAAATGTAAACTTTATACAAGCATATTCTAACACTTATTTGCCATTTTTTTTCTTTGCTCTTTGTCATTAAATGAGTTTCTTTTTCTATTTTGTTTAGTACGTTATTTTTATATATTTTAGATAATTTTACCTATTAATTTTCAAAACTTTCAACAACTTTTTCTTCATTAATGTTAATAATATTCACTTTTAATTTTTTATTTATCTTCTTCAATTACATTTAGCCCAATTAAAGTTGCTAAATTTATAAGCTGTTCTTTCCAATCCCCAAAAAAAAGATTTCTATGCCAGTAAGCCGGGGCTGCAAAATTCTTTATATTAAGATTCCAATTTTCCATTATTCTATTAGCATTTACTTTAGCAGCTATTTTCGTTCTGCAACCTTCTTCTATATCCTCATTTGATACAGTTTTACCTTGATGAATAACAATAGTCGGTTTATCTAGAAAATGTAATTGAGCTACAGTAATTTTTTCTCCAACTGGCATCAATGACTGTATAGATGCCCCTTGTCGTGCTTCAGCATGGCTACGTATTATATACGGATTTTTAGGACCAATAGGAGAAAATGCTTTGTTAGGGGCAGTACAATGAGCATAAATTATTCTTCCTAAGGATGTATCAATTATCGGATCATTGACAAAACCTGGCAGGGATCTACCTGTATTTTCTTCAGCTAAAAATCGCACTAATAATTGAGTCAGACTGGAACTTAAGTCTACTTCACAAACTGCCGTTTTTCCTTCATTATTAAGTTGGAACAAGGCTAAACAAGGAAAAGCATCAAGTTTGCCAATGTTTGGTTCCTTATCCGCTACTTTTGAAATTTGTCCGTAACAATCTATAGTAACAGCATCAGCTTCTTTCGCTGTCATAACCTTATTGATAGCAAGATACATTTTAGCTGATTTAATTATCTCTTCACGTGTCGGTTCTACAACCCTCAGTGCTTCCCCTATCCAATTATCTGCAATATTTTCTGCTATTATATCTGAAACAACTTTATAAATATTGTGAAGTTCTTCATAACTAATTCCCAAGATTTTTATTCCAAATAATTCTTTTATTCTATCAGCCTGGATATCTAAATTCCTTACTAACGGTCCAAACAACTCTTCGGCGTGTGGAAACACATATTTCATTTCTTTGCGTCTTCGCTCCCATGGAATATCTGATATAACTAAAATTTTAGCTTCACTAAAACGCTTTTTTACCCTAAAGAGTTTTATTAATTTAACAATATCTTCAAAATTTGATGAAGCTGTCCCTATCACTGGAAATCCTTCATTCCTTGCACTAGCATATGTTGTCAGGAATTCACCTGAACCTCCAATTACATCGTTAACCAATACAACGGGTTTCCCACTTCTAGCTATTACATTTGGAGCTCCAGTCCATATTCCTATTATATAATTTACAATACCATCTACCTTATCATGTTCAGATAATATACCCTCTGCTTCTTTTGTATTATGTACAACTGTTGCTATAAAATCTAAATTCTGTAATTTTTTATTAAGATTCTTTAATATTTCCTTTATTTTCTTTTCATAATCATAGTCAATTCGAGGCCATGTCATAATACCTTTTGGTAAATGGCTAAAAATTAACAAGATTTTTGGTTTTTTCATTTTTCACCTCCATATTTTACTTTTTTTTAATAAATTTTCCACTCTCTCCGGGAGGAAGATTTTTAACGATATTACTATTAAGGTCAATGATATTATCTTGTTTATCTAAAAAAATAACATCAACCCTGATATTTTGTAATGAAACGTCGCTGTTATTAATCAAGGTTCCCTCAACAGCTAAATATTCCCGAAATTTAGTTTTATGTTTATATTTTCTATTTCCCAATACACTTATTTTTTTGTTACATATATTCTCAGTAAGAATCGAAAAGTTTGTAATCTCAATTTTACTACGCTCAATGCCTATATTTCTTGGGAACATTTTCTTAAAATAGCGATTTCCCTTCGATAAAATATATGGAACCACTATTTTTTCCCGGGAAATTAGTTGATTGTCTTTATCGTAAAGTTTTACAGTAATAGAAATATCTTTATAATTAATATCTCCTGTATTAGTCAGTTTATCAACAATATTTACATAATCTCCGGAATAAGCATAAATAAAATCGTAGTATTCTATTTTTAAATCAACCGGTTGTGAAAAAGCACTGGCAGATATTATTAAAATGAAAAAAACCAGTAATTGAAGAAAAACAATTTTTGTCTTCATCCTATGCTTCCTCATTTTCTCTCTTAATTAACTCCTCAACATACTTTGGCGCCAGACCGACATAAGTAGAAGGGTCCATCAAATCATCAATTTCCTGCTCACTTAAAACTTTTGCTACTCTATTATCCTCTTTAAGTATCTGAGCAAATGATTTTTTTTCTTCAAAAGCCCGCATGGCATTCATATGCACGATATCATGGGCTGTTTGTCTTCCTAATTTTTCCGCCAGTTTCATCATCACCCGTTCGGACATTATTAGCCCGTTTAAAATATTCAAATTATAATGCATATTTTTTTCATTTATTTTTAATCGGTTCAGCTCAATGACCATGATTTCAAGTAAAGCGGAGGTAATTAAAAAACTCTCTTCGATAATTTTCATTTCTGAACCCCAAGTACGCCAATCTCGTTCATGTTCCCCTTGAAGATTTTCTAACATAGCATTGGCATTATTACGTACATACCGGTCAAGTACTACAACATGTTCAAACTGTATTGGATTACGCTTATGAGGCATGGTACTACTACCTATACGTCCAGCCTGGGCTTGTTCTAATTCAGCAATTTCAGTCCGCTGCAATGCTATGATCTCATTGGCAATCTTACAGCAAGACCCGCTAACATAAGCCAGAATAGAGCATAATTCAACCAGATGGTCTCGAGAAACGTGCCAAGGAAGGGAAGGGACCTTAAGCGAAAGTTCTTTTGCTAAAGTTTTTTGTAAAGCAAAAGCTTTTTCCTGATTAATTGTAGCAAGTGTACCGGCAGCACCGGCAAATTCTAAAATGAATAATCTGGGCTTGCATTGCTCTAAACGCTTGAGATGACGGTTGATTTCTTCAGCCCAAATAGCTACTTTGTAACCAAAAGTAATAGGTACGGCATGCTGACCATGGGTTCGTCCTGATTGCAATGTATCTTTATATTCCCCGGCCAGCTTCATACAAATTTTTCTAAGTTTTTTCATATCCCCTTCAATGATAGGAAGTGCGTTACGTATTTGCAGAATACAGCCCGTATCCATGATATCTTGTGTAGTAGCACCCCAGTGTATGTATTCCCCCCATGATTGCTCACAGACTTTCTTGAGAGTATATATAATAGGCATTATAGGGTGACCTGATTGTTCGTAAATCTCTTGCATTTCTTTAAAATCCAAATTTTTCCAATTTGCCTTGCGGTTGATTTCCTGGGCTGCTTCTACAGGGATGATACCGAGCTTTGCCTGAGCTCTTGCCAGGGCTGCTTCCACATCAAGCCAAGATTGTATTCGACTACTGTCATTAAAGCATTTACGCATCTTCTCGGTGCTGTAAGCATTTTTAAAAATAGTTGAATCAATTAAACTTGAATTCATTGTTTTTGACTCCATTAAAATGATACATTTGTTTCTTGTTCTTTCATCTAATGAGTAAAAGGTTTAATAAGTTGAGAGTTTTTAATCCCCATTATATAGCGATTTAATTTGCTCTACTTCTTCAATTAACCAGTCTAAGCCTAAATCCACTAATTTCCCTTTATTGGGCACACTGGTGTTTTCATCCCAACCCATCAAACCGTATCGTGTTTTTACCGCTTTTTCAAAATCTTCCTTATTGATTGCACCGGTATTATCCAGTTTGCCGCCTTTTAAATTTTCATAAAATACTTCCGGCATGGTGTCATCTTTCTCGGTAAATCCTTCTCTTAAATTAAATATCCTGGCCATATTGATGGACCTTTCGGAAATCTGCATTAATTCATACCAGGAAGTTCTCCATCCGGTAACCGCATTGATAATATCTATTAATTCTTCCAAAGAACCCATGCCTCTCGGAACCCAACCAAAGAAGCATGCTCCTAAAATATCAAGTAAAGAGCAGAATATATCCAACCTTTTGAATAATATTACCTTTTTATCACTAATATCGGTAGATGAAACCGGTTCATAGATGCCCAGTCCGCCCATTTCCTTGGTTCCCCATGCATCCTTGCTGGCAAAAAAGGGATCATGAGCAGCTTTGATATGGTCTGCGCCATAATCGGCTAATGCATATTGTAAACCAAGTCCGGTTTTAACTCGAGGATCATGCAATGGTATTTCCTGCTTTTTACCAACTCTAAGTAATTTTTCTGCACCTTTTCCTATTTTTTCAGCCGCTCTCTGGCTGCCTTCTGCCAGTAGATTTCCAAATCCTTCTCTACATGCAATTTTTTCCAATAGTGTTAGCATTTCTTCTTTGTTACCAAATTTTAATTCAAGACCGTCTGTATCTTCTTGACTAATAATATCTTCTTCAAAACAATGCATGGCAAAGGCAATGGTAGCACCGGCTGAAATAGTATCCAGTGAATAACGGTTACAAAGTTCGTTTGCCTTACAAACATAGGTTAAATCATCAACACCGCAAAGAGACCCAAAGGCACAAGCAGTTTCATATTCAGGTCCTCCATACATTCTATCTACTTTTATCTTTTCATCATCCACTTCAACGACTCTTTTGCAGGCAATGGGACATGCATAACAGCTTTCTACTTTTTTTAAGTATTCTTTGTTGAATGTTTCAATATTACAGTATTCATCTTTTTCAAAACCTGCTTGTGTCCAATTTCTGGTCGGCAACCAGCCTGCCCAATTCCCTGCCGAGATAAAACCGATCGTACCATTTAACCTTAATCCCTTAGAAAGAGGATTTTCCATGACTCTTTTGGCATAAGCTTTGGCAACTTCTTTAATTTTTTCTGAATCAAAAATATTTATTGGTTTATTACCTCGGACGGCAATGGCTTTCAATTTTTTTGAACCCATAACAGCACCCATGCCATTTCTTCCATTGGCATGGGTTAAATCATTTAAAATCCCGGCAAAACGGACTAAGTTTTCACCGCCTTTTCCAATGACGGCAACGCGTATTCTGGAATCATCTAATTCCTGACGAATGAAAGATTGTGCTTCACCGGTATCCTTTCCCCATATTTTAGATGCATCCTTTATTTCAACTTGTCCGTCTTTTATCCACAGATAAACGGGTATTTCCGAGCAACCGCGGATAACAATGGCATCAAATCCCGCCATTTTTAATTCTGGTCCCCAAAATCCTCCGGCTTCCGATTCACCCTGGGCTCCGGTTAAGGGTGATTTAGCACAAACCGTATAGCGATTAATGGCAGGCGCTTTGGTGCCAACGGTCACACTGGTTGCAAAAATGAGTAAATTTCCAGGTGAAAAGGCATCTGTATTCGGCTTCATTTCTTTTAACATATAATAGAGGGCTAAAGCCCTTCCTCCCCAGTATTTACGATAAAATTCTTCTGTCGGATGTTCTATCCGAGTTTCTTTGGTAGTTAAGTCCACATGCAAAATGTTTCCTGTATAGCCGTAAGACATGATTTCTGCTCCTTTCTTATTGCTTATTTTATTATTTTTATTTTATAGTTTTTTAATATTTCTCATATTTTTGTATTCTAGGTGGGGATATGCTTAAATCCAAACCTAAATTTTCCCCTTCTTTTTTATACTTTAATTTGAGATCATATTCCTCTTTCATTTCAACTAGTATCGGTAAGCCCCACTCTTTCTTTTGTAAATTTCTGATTCCTTCAATAAAATCACGAAGTAAGTGTGTGGGTAATGTAAAAATAATTTCATCATCCTGAGCAAATGCTAAACGACGATCTCCCTTGCAAGGGAATGCCACATTACATTCTCCTTTTAAAATTGAAGGTACAATAGCGTACACACAAGCAGCATGTCCTGATATTTGACAATTTATATCCTTTCCATCAATCCAATTTTTAATTATTGTTAACATAGTAGCCATTAAACCATTAACATGCATAACTATAATCTCAGGAATAAATTTACAACTATTAGTGGGAGCCAATGTAATACCTTTATACTTTCCGAAAGGAAGCCTAGGCATATTTCTCCCCCACTCTGCGGCAGCTTTTAAATTTCTAACACTATCTGGGTATCGATGAGTACCATTTTCAAAGCTTTGAGGAAATGGTACTAATCCCAAACCAATCACAGGTTCAAAACACCAATTATCGTTTTTTAACATAGTTATTGTTTCTTCATTTCTTTGAGACCTTGCAATAGCTTGGCATAATGCATATTTATGTTTCCAGTCACGAGTAGGTACAATCGAATCTTTAGGTATTTTTTCATCTTTTTTGAGCATTTTTACCGCTACGGGATGGAAACGTATTCTAAGCCAATTTTCTAATTCTAACGCTAAATTATTAAATTCTGATACTTGCATAAATAAATCCTCTCTTTTTTTTATAATTATCCTCTCTTCATAACTCTATTTATAAATATATGATATTCATGGATTTTTTGTCATTTAGAATATTCACAGATAAAAACAATTCTTTTTAAAAACTTCCTTTATTCTAAATTATTTTTATTTGATAAAATATTCGAAATTTCTTATCTATGAATAACAAATTATATTTTATTAATCTAAATGGTATAGAATGTATAGCTTTAGACTTATACATTCTATACTTTGATTTTATAAATATTTCCAAAAGAATTAAGGGACAATAATTCCCTTTATATAATTTGGATCTGAAGATGTTAAAGTATCAAAGCTTTCGTTTATATTATCCAAAGAAAATTCGTGAGTAATCAGTTGGTTCACTGGTAAAATGCCCTTTTCAAATGAACGAGCTGCAATTAACATATCCCTATCATAATCATCTGAATAAAAAGGGTGAGCGGAAATGATGGTAGGAGCCTTAAGCATTAGATAAAAACCGGAGTTCATTACTTCCGGTTTTCCATACAATGAAGGAATCAATATTTTGCCTCTGCTTTTTACAATTTGTGTGGCTAAGTCAAATCCTGCCATTCTACCGGAAATTTCAATCACAATATCAGCGCCTTTTCCTTCCGTAATACTGTTCACCTTATCCACAATATTATCTTTCTTAGGATTTAATATATGTGTAGCTCCGAATTTTTTTGCCAGGTCTAAACGGTTATCTAATATATCAATAGCTATCTTTTTAAATGCACCACTTTTATCCAATCCCATTAAAGTTAACAAGCCCATAAAACCACAACCAATAATTGCAACTGAATCTCCTAACAATGGATTTGTAGCTCTTAAAATATTAACAATGCAGGCTAATGGCTCTATTAAACATTTTTTTATCTCTTTTGCCTCAGAATTAATTTTAACCAATTTAGTAGTATCCGTAATCAAGTAATCAGCAAAACACTGTCTTTTCCAACCACTAACATAATCACCAATTTTAAAATCTTTTACTTCTTTTCCGATATCTTCTATGACTGCAACCGGTTCATGACCTAATAATACGGGAAAATCAATTTCATCAACAACTTTAAATGCAGTCCCCTCTTTTTTCACTTGGCCGATAAGCTGGCGTTCTCCTAAATAAACCGGTACTTCTGAATGGCACAAACCACAAGAAATAATTTTTAAAAGTATTTCATCATCTTTTAGTAAATTTAAAGATTCTTCAAAAATTTCAAATTTCTTAGCTGAAACCAATTTAGCTACTCTTCTTTTCATGATTGATGCTCCTTTTCAAATTATATTTAATACTGTTATCTTAAAGAATAATATAAGATAATCATCTATTTAAGTATTTATTTTTAAATATTGTATTGATATCTATAACTCAATTACATATAATCTCTACTATTTCTGTGTTATTTTCTGTAATCTTGACAAATAAAATGATAGATATAAATTGATGTAATATACAAAAACACGTCACTGCTAAATTAATTAAAATCCAGCAACTACATCATATAATTTACCCTTTTTAATGATTAATACTACACCTACAGCAATTAAAAGAACGCTTCCGGTCACTACGTCCTTCCAGTAGAATCTTAATCCCATCATAACAAAACCATTACTTAATATGGTAATAACACCTGCGGCGGTCAGTGAACCTAAAATATTAGGCACTCCTTCCTTATAAGCAATACAACCTAAAAACATGGAGGTTATTGCGGGCATAAGAAGGTTCTTTGCGGAAATTTGTCACGAAAAGCTTTCCCCCCGCAAGTAGTCACTGCATCTGCTCCCACTAGGACGACATCTTCATTCTGTTTTCCCATATCTACCAATAATTTTCCGGTAATTTCTCTATCAACTAATCCTCTATAACTATCTAAATCGATCGAGTAACCTTTATCTTTAATTATCATATGAAGTTTCTCCTATTCACATATATTTTTTTCTAAGCATGCAACACAAGTATCGTAGTCTTTGTCATTTATCTTGGCATGGTGGAAATTAAATTTTCCTTCCATGTAAGTTACCCCTTTGCCCTTGACGGTCTTGGCAATAATACAGGTAGGTTTTCCTTTTTCAAATGGAACGGAACTTAAATTTTCAAACAGTTCACTGACATTATGTCCATCCACGGTTTTCACCGACCAGCCAAAGCTTCTCCATTTATCTTCCAGTGGTTCAAGGGGCATAATGGTTTGGGTATTTCCTTCCATGTTATACATACTCCTATCAATAATGGTAATCAGATTATCCAACTGATATTTTCCGGCAGACATGGCAGCTTCCCAAATGGGACTGGCATTGATTTCCTCATCCCCTTGTAGGACAAATACACGGGATGTTTTATTGGATAATTTCTTTTCCAAGGCAATCCCCAGGGAAAAACTTAAACCATGACCCAAAGAACCGGCTGCCAACTCGACCCCGGGGATTTTTAAGGTAGTGTGCATACCCATAGGCACTATCCAATCAGAATTATATGAAAAAACAATGATAATATCTGCTATACAATAGTCCATCCACCATCGATAATGACATCTTCTCCGGTAACGAAACTGGATGCATCTGATGCTAGATATATAGCCAATCCCATTAGCTCATCAGGCATGCCTGCCCGTTTCATTGGGCTAACCATTTCAATCCATTTTTTATTTTTTGGGTCATCAATATATGGAATGGCTAATTGTGTTCTCATATACCCAGGTGAAATGGAATTAATTCTGATATTATATCTTGCCCATTGTTCGGCTAATTGTTTGGAAAGCATTTTGACGCCACCTTTGGAAGCACAATAAGAAGCATTATAACTATCTTTATTGGTAATGCTTCCGGACATGGAAGCTATGTTGATTATACTCCCCTTTTTTTGTTTGATCATGTGGATACCGACTGCTCTGCAACAAAAAAACGTACCATTTAAATTAATTTTGATCACGGTTTCCCAATCTTCATCCGTCATTTCATGGGCAGAAATATGTCGGGAAACACCTGCACTATTGACAAGGATATCGATATGACCAAATTTATCCATTACTTTATCAGTCATACTGTTGACCGTTTCGGAATTGCTAACATCCACTTCCAGATCTATACTTTGTCTGTTTAAAGCTAGAATCTCTTCACTGACTGCCTCTGCTGCTTTAGAATTAATATCAGCAATAGCGACATCAGCTCCCGCTTTGGCAAGTCCTAAAGCCATGGATTTTCCTAAGTCACCGCCTCCACCAACAACCAGGGCAACTTTATTTTTTAAGCCAAAAATACTTTCTAAAAAACTATTTGGCATTTTTATTACTTCCTTCAAATATATTTTTTTATAAATCTTAAATTTTACTTAAATAAAATTCTATTAATACTTCTTTTTAAGTAAGTATTTGTTCTGCTTTCTTAACCACATTTTCTGCTGTAATCCCGAAATACTCATTGAGCGCATTAATAGAAGGACCAATGACCGAAAAACGATCATCAGGAAAGGAAATATGTTTGACTTTTACAGGATTATTCTGACACACAACACTGCAAACCGCAGCTCCTAAGCTACCGGATGCATTTGTATCTTCTAAAGTGACAATCCCTTTTGTTTCTTCTGCGGCTTTTATAATGACCTCTTTATCAATAGGTTTAATGGTATGCATATTAATCAATCGTACACTAATACCTTTACTTCCTAGGGTATCTGCTGCTTTTTTAGCAATATGTACCGAGTTACCAGTGGCAATTAAAGTAACATCCTGGCCATCCTGTAAGGTAATGGCTTTACCTATTTGAAATTCATAATCATCAGGGGAGTATAGCTCTTCTTTAAGAGTTCGCGAAAAGCGAAGATATACAGGACCTTCATGTTCTAAAATTCCTTGATATGCGGCAGCAACCGCTTCAAGTGGAGTTGCAGGTTGGATAATAACCATATTTGGTAAATTACGTAAGAAAGAAATATCCTCTACGGCTTGATGGGTGACCCCTCCGGAAGCTAAATCAAAAGTAACAGTTTGAGATAATATTTTAGTATTTTTCTGGTTATAGCATAAATCATCTCTTATCTGTTCTAATGCTCGGGCAATAACAAAACCATAAACAATACAAATTGGTATCTTGCCTAGCATGGCAAGCCCCGCCGCAGCACCTAACATATTTGCTTCAGCAATACCGAAATTAAAAGTCCTTTCCGGAAACCTATCGCTAAAGAGCTGTCCACCTGCCGAACAAAGGGAATCCGCTCCTAAAAGAACAGTTTTTGGCTCTATTTCCCCAATGTCAAGTAAAACCTTATTGTTGATATCTCTTCCGGTTAATCCTTCGTATTTTTTAAAATCTATTTTGTTCATATCAAATCTACTCCTTTTATAATATTCATAATTAGTGTTAGTTACATTTGCATTCTTCTATAAGTTTATAATATTCCTGAAAATCTTCATCGCTTAATTTGGCATAATGATATTTCCAATTACCCTCCATACAAGGAATCCCTTTTCCCTTAATAGATTTTACAATGATACAAGAAGGCTTGTTCTCTTCTAAGGGCAAGGAACTTAAAGCATCATATAGTTCTGCTATATTATGACCATCTACTGTTTTAACGGCCCATCCAAAACTTTTCCATTTCTCTTCTAATGGTTCAAGAGGCATGATAGATTCCGTATTACCTTCATAATTCATCATATTACGATCAATAGTGGCAATAAGGTTATCTAGTTTATATTTACTTGCTGACATGGCTGCTTCCCAGACAGAACCTTCATTAATTTCTCCGTCTCCCATATGTACAAATACTCTGGAAGATATCTTGTCCAACTTTTTTGCTAAAGCGGCTCCTACACCTGCAGATAAACCATGACCTAATGAACCTGCTGCAAAATCACAACCGGGTATCTTAAGTGTTGTATGCATACCGATAGAACTATTAATTTCATCGTAAGTGGAAAGTACCTCTTTATCTAAAAATCCCCTCAATGCAAGCACTGCAACAAAAAGTCCACAAACATGGCCTTTACTCAGAATAAAATGATCTCTTTCTTCCCACTTGGGATTTTTTGGGTTAACTTTTAAAATCCCGTTATACATTACTATAAGAAATTCCGCCGAAGAAAAAGAACCACCATAGTGTCCTCCCTGACCACTTTCGTGAAACATTTTCATGGTTAAAAGTTTGCTTTCAATGGTCATATTTTTTAATTTTTTTTCTAATTCTGTATCGATAGCCATTTCCTCCTCCTTAAATAATTATTTTAAATGATTTTGTTTAAAAATAATGTATTATATCCGAAAAAATTCAAGATAAATTGTATATATGATGAAATATATCTTATTTTTTATGCGGCAAGCCACCCGCCATCAACCACCAGTATATGTCCGTTTATAAAATTGGATGCTTCCGATGCCAAAAAAATAACCGACCCTGAAATATCTTCTAATTTACCCAGTCTTTTCATTGGTATTCGACTAATTGCCCAGGCATGATTCTTATTATCCTTTAAAAAAGATTCTGAAATCGCACTAACCATAAAAGCGGGAGCAATAGCATTCACGTTTATTCCTTGATGACCCCACTCAATTGCCAATGATCTGGTAAGTTGGTTTACTGCCCCTTTACTGGGAGCATACGCCAAATCTTGTGATCTACCTTGAAAACCTCGCACTGAGGATATATTAATTATCTTCCCTTTTTTATTTTTTATCATACCCTTTCCAACATGTTTACAACACAGAAATATAGATTTTATATTCACATCCATTATTTTTTGCCATTGATTTGTATTAAATTCGGCAGCTTCCTGAAGATAATTTGCTCCCTGGCTATTGACTAAAATATCAATATGACCAAATATATCCATAACATAATTCACCATACTTCTAACCTGTTTTTCTACAGTGACATCAGCAGCAAAGTATATACCTTTTCTGCCAAGTTTCTTAATAGCTTCTGCTGTTTCTAAAAGACCGTTAGGACCTCTCCCGACAACACACACATTTGCCCCTGCACCAGCCAAAGCCAAAGCCATGGATTGCCCTAAACCTTTGTTTCCCCCGATAACAAGGGCAATTTTTTCATTTAGACAAAATGAATTCATAATATTTGATGCTAAAATTTTTATTTTATCAATATCAGACATGATTTAACCACCCCATATAAAATTATCCGCCTAAATATAATTTTTTTACTTTCTGATCTATTCGAATCATTTCAGCAGGACCTTCATATTTATTTAATCCCTCTTCTAAAACATATGCATAATGCGAAACTCTTAAACTTTGTTCTGCATTTTGTTCAACCATTAATATTGCAGTATGATTGTACTGATTTATCTTTACAATTAATGAAAAAACTTCTTTTGCTAACAAAGGAGATAATCCCAATGATGGTTCATCTAATAAAATTAGTTTAGGGTCCAAAAGAAGGGCTCTTTCCATCTCTAACATTTGCATTTTGCCACCGCTCAAACTTCCCGCTTTCTGATTTTTTCGATTTTTTAATCTTGGAAAAATCGAATATATATAATCAATTTGATCTTACTATTCATTGCTAAACATTAATACAAGTTAGTCTTAATATCTTATTAGAAAATCAAGGAGGTACCATTTAACGAGAAATTTTCTATTTAGTTTTTTATATGATTTTCTGAAATTTATGAATTATATTTTAATTGGCAAGTTCGTTTGCTGTTTCAATAAATTTTGTTGCAAATTCTTCACCAATTTCTTTAATCCAATTATCATATTGAATATTTTTAATTTCAAAATTCCATATTTGTATTTTCTTGTTTCTTTACCACGTTATTCAAAATATTTTTTAAAGCATTTTGAATATGTTTCTGGCTCATGCTATCTGCTTTTTCCGGATCTTTTGTCTTAAAAGCTTTTAAAATTTTCCGATGTTCTTTTAAAGATTCTTTAAGTCTTCTCTATTAATTTAATTAAATTATAAGCTTTATTTTATTAAGTAGATCAAAACATTTTTCTTAATCTATGGTTTTAGGACTACTTTCAGTCCTTTTTTTTGTTCGGCAATCTTAAACCCTTTTTCCCATTCTTCAAGTGGAAAAATGTGTGTTACTAAGGCCTTTGAATTTACTTTTTTTTCGCTAAGTAATGCTAAAGTCCGCTTGTAGGCAAAGTTAGTTTGAGACAAAGAACCATAAACATCTAACTCTTTAAAACAAATCTTCTCAAAATCAATTTTAATTGGTTTGCCATGCAGGCCAATTTGGGTAAAAATACCGCATTTTTTTAGCAAATCGATTCCTTGATCTACCGCCGACTCTGCACCTGAACATTCAAGGACGACGTCTGCGCCTTCACTGTTTGTTAATTTGCTTACCAAATTTTTTATATCTTCTTTTTGAATATTCACAGCATAATCGGCGCCTAATTTTTTAGCAATATCCAATCTTTTTTGATCCAAGGAAATTCCGGTTACTATCACAATCGCCCCCATACTCTTAGCTATCTGCATAGAAAATAAACCGATAGGTCCTGGTCCTGAAACTATAACGATATCTCCTGAATTAATGCGTGACCTCTCTACAACACCGTGAACTGCACAAGCCATAGGTTCAGTCAAAGCTGCTGATAACATATCTACATTTTCCGGAATTAGATGAATAAGACGTTCTTTATATAAAACATATTTTGCGAATACACCATTTTGACTTACACCAACACAAACACGTTCCGTACATAATGTGTCACGTCCTTTTCTGCATAGACTGCATATTTCACATGAAGACCAGGAATTTTCAGCCACTACTTTATCCCCAATTTTAAATCTTGTTACCTCTTCACCAATATCGACTATAGTACCACTAAACTCATGACCAAGGGTGATAGGTGGGGTTGTGGGAAACTCGTCATAATAAATATGAATATCGGTACCGCAAATACCGGCATATTCCACTTTAATCTTCACTTCTTTCGCTATAGGTTTTGGTTCATTTACGTCGATTAATTCTAAATGTCCTTTCCCTGTTTTAGTTTTAACTAAAGCTTTCAACTATTCCATCCCTTCCTTTTAATTATTTAAATTAAATTTTTTAGTAGAATAGCAAAATATAAATATAAAAATAAAAAGGTTAAGTATAATTTTTTTATCTATATTTTGCTATTCACTAATTATTTTTATTTATAAAATTACACTACATAATCAACATATTCTTCTAGCCCAAGCTTTTCCAGGGTTTCCTTGGTAGGGTGCCCTTGCTGGTCCCAACCTCTTATTTCGTAATATTTTTCCAAACTGTTTTCAAAATCAGGAGAAATTCTACCTACCCGTCCGCCTTCTTTTGCCGGTATGGTCATTTTCTTAGGCAAGGTATCGCTTTTTCGATCAAACCCATCCCTGACATTGATTAAACGTTCTAAGGTAAAAGCTCGACTTCCGGCTTCGATTAAATCTTCTGTTGACCAATCCCAGCCGGTGATGGCATTTATGATATCCAAAACATCCTGTAATTTCATGCCTCCAAAGGCGCCCATAAAGCAACATAAGCTCACTTGATTGTAAAATCCGTTGATGTTTTGTACTAAGAAAGTTCTCTTGGGTATATTTTCCTGATTATCTTCAGCGAAATCTCCCTTGAATATCTCCGGATAGAACAAATGCATTGGGTCAAAGACAGGTCCCCGTACATGGCAAGCCCCTCGAGTACTGGTAGCGTAATTCACCCCTAAGGCGGCAGAAAATCTGGGATCATGGGCAGGATAATCTAAATTTTTCACCTGAACAATGATATCCTTTGTTTCAGGTCCTATTTTCTCAGCAGCACCGACAATACCATTCTTAAACAAAGAAGCAATTCCTTCTAATTTTGTAATTTTTTCAGTTAATTCTACCAAAACTTCCCCATTTCCCCATTCAATCTCTATACCATCCGTATCATTTTTATCAATTAAACCCTTTTCCCAGCATTCGGCTAAGAAGCAGATCCAAGCACCGGCAGAGATAGTATCCACACCCATGCAGTTACAGATATCGTTAGCTTTACAGATAGCGGGCAAATCCGAACAAAGATAGGAACCACCCATGGTAGCCAGAGTCTCATACTCCGGACCGTTTCCTTCTAAAGCCCATTTTTTGGGTTCTTTTAATTGGATGTGTCGATGGCAACCTACCGGGCAATTGGCACAAAAATGTGGTTTCACATTTAATACTTCGTTATATCTTGGAGTACTTATTTTTTCGACTTCAGACCATGTATCCTGAGTCCAATATTTCATGGGTAAATCTCCCGACTTTTCATTGGGTCCTACACACTGGGTTGTTCCGTAGGTTTCTCCATGGCCACCGACGTTATCAGAGATACTCTTAAAAACTTTTTTAGCAATATCTTTTGCTTTTTCTGGATCAAACACCGGAACTTCTTTGGTGCCAAAAGCAGCAATTGCCTTTAGATTTTTAGAACCCATCACAGCACCGGCTCCACCTCTGCCCGCAAAACTATGACCATCACAGGTAATGCAGGCAATGGGATTCATGATCTCTCCTGATGGACCAATGTTTAAGATGCTGGCTCTTTTATTGGCCAGTTCTTCTTTGATTAGTTCAGTGGTTTCGATAGTATCTTTCCCCCAAATATGAGCAGCATCTTTAAATTCAACTTTATCATCGTTAATATTGACATAAACTGGTTTTTCACTTTTACCTTCAATAATTAATGCATCATAACCAGCCTTTTTAAATAAAGGTGCCCAGTGACCGGCACCGGCAGAGTCCAGATAAGTTTTTGTTAAAGGAGATTTTGTTACAACACTCCACTTTGCACTACCGGGGGCTTTCACTGCCTGCCATAAGCCAACACCAAAAACAATCTTATTTTCTTCAGATAAAGGATTAATCTTTGGTTGAGTTTCCTCAATCAACACCTTTGCTCCATACCCGGAACCCCCAACAAATTTTTTCCATACATTTTCATCTACATTTTCTACTTGATGACTTTTATTCGTAAGATTAACACGTAAAACCTTACCCCAATATCCATTTTTCATCATTACCACCTCTTTTTTTAATATTTTATTTTTTTATATAATGTCAATTTTAAAATTCTATCTTTACACTTCATTTTAATTGAATTTTTTATTTCATAAATGAATTTTTCAATTTAATATTTATTTTAAATTAATAATCTGCCGGATTCACCAGACCCTCATCAATCAGAATTTCCATGGTCCATCTGGCAGCTTTTCCCACAACTTCCGGACAAATCTTAGTATGTAAACCATTTTCCTCTGCTATTTTTTGTTCTTCCTCTGACCAGCAACTGTAATGCCTTCCGGATAGTTTATCTTGAATATCATAGCAATTAATGCTGCCGTATTCTTTTTCGGTTTTATCAATCAACGGTTTTCCCAGCTTAAAGCCTTCCAACATTTTATCTTCACCTTGAAAATTTTGGAAATCTCTACCGTGGAATAAACTAATAACCATCAAGCCTCCGGTTACTGTACCACAAGCATGACCAGAGCAACCAACTCCGCCACATAAACCAGAACCTGCCCTGAATACTCGGTCAGTAATCATTTCTTCTCCGAATATATCTCTAAAGGCACCTAAAACACATTGAGTGCAACCATGATATTTATATTCATAGTCATGGGCAATTTTTTCAACTTTATCCAATAATTCATTTTTTGTCACAAAATGATCTCCTTAATAATATTTGTTTCGTTTATAAATTATAAAAAAATAAAAATGTTCATTAAATTGATCATGACCATCTTAAATTAAAAAACATCATCACCACTTTTGTTATTTAAACCCGGGTGTTTATCAAAGCGGACTGCGCCAATTTCTGCTGTATCTCCTACTGCATCCTTTATTTTTGCTGTTGCTTTATAGCCAAATCCTCCACAAAGTTCAATAATTTTAGTTCCCTCTTCAACCAATTTTAAAGCAACTTTTTTAGCCTGTTCAAAATCCTTCACTGCAACTATATTCATTTCTATATGTTCAGGTGAAGGGGCAACAATATGATGCCTATCCGGATCTGCATTATCAGCAACGTACATAAAAGCAATTCTTACTTTCTCCATCATTTTTACCTCCTTCTAATTTATTATTATCATATTTCGCTAAATTGACTTAATCTCCTTAATAGTACTTTCTATTCTTTCGGATGTATCCAAAATTTCAAATTCTATTTGATATTTAACTTTTTCACCCGCTTCCAAGAATTTTAATGTTCCCTGTTCTCTTTCCATTTTTCTTCCGCCGGCAGGATACATGGCATTGGTAGGACCAATCTCTACAATATAGTGGGCTTTATCCAATTTTTTCCATTCTAATAGATTGGGTAAAACCTTCTTAGAATATTCTATACTAATTCCCAAACCATTCCCTTCATTTAAATTTCGATTGATAACCGCGTATTTAGTTAATCCATCTTCTCTTGCCGCAACGTCAAAGTAAAATAGCTGATCCGGAAAATCCAATTGAGGGGCAGAATATTTTGTACTTTCAGAAATATTTTCTTCATTAACTATTCTTATTTCTTTAATAGGGGCAATAAACTCAGTCTTTTCGTTAATCAAAGGGAAACCAAAATTCGTGTGATATAAAATCATGTGCGGCGTTTTTTGATATCCCTGATTTTCTACGATATCCTCAAGGTAAATTTTATTTTCTCCCATCTTCGCTGATACCTTCCTAATTAAAAGAAGATTTTCTCCTAATCCACTTGTAATTCTCACCTTACCTAACAACCAGACCCAATAATCATCTCCTTCCCAATGACTATCAATATAAAAATTGCAAGCAGGCGTATTGGAAATTCTTCCATGAAGACCCAGTTCGACCCCCCCATCTTCACTTGGAGCACCCGCAGTGGTAATTCCACTGGTATGAAACAATCCTCCATGATAATTTCTATCCCAAAGACCTCCTTCAGGTTCATAGAAAGCACCACTTGCTTCTCCTACGCTGGAACGCCAGCAGAGAGGAATTCCCTTATAATCTGCATCTGAAAAATCCATCCCTCGACCTGGTAATACCGAAAAATTTAAGCCGCTCCCGGTTTTAAATAATACAGCATCTACTCCTTCACGATTTCCACCAACCAGTTTGACCTTTTTTATATCACATATTTGAGAAATATCTCCTACACTTTCCAAAATCGCTTTTCTGGAATATTCTTTGCCAAATAGTTTTACCATCGAAATAAACCTCCCTAAATTTCATTTAAAAATTTATTTATAATATTTTTTTATTATTTCGTTTTAACAGAATCCATTTTAATTGAATCCACTTCGCTAATCATATCCACAATTTTGTCATAGGAAACATCTTTTGGATTAAAATCATATATTTTTTTACCATGCTGCAAGACAACGATTCTATCTGACACAGGTAGAACGTGCTGCAGATTATGACTAACAACGACTATTGAGGCTCCTCTTTCTTCCCTGATTTGTCTAATTAATTTTAAAACATTTTGAGATTCTCTTAGTCCTAATGCAGAAGTCGGTTCATCCAACAAAATTAATTTTGCACCCCAGGAAGAAGCTTTACCCACTGCAATTGCCTGTCTCTGACCACCAGATAGAAATTGCACTTTTTTGGTAATATTGTTTATATTTAAAGTTGTAATTCCAATGGTTTTTAGTGCTTCAAATGCTTTTTTTCTCATTTCAACTTCCTGTAAAAAATTAAACCGCCCTTTTGTAATTTCTCTTCCCAAAAAGAAATTCCCCGCAATATCTAAATTTTCACATAATGCAAGATCTTGATATACGATTTCTATCCCTATGTTTTGGGCATCGTGAGGACTATGAAGGTAAATTTGTTTACCTTCAAACCATATCTCTCCATTTGTAGGAGGGAAATTACCTGCTATCATTTTCATTAAAGTTGATTTTCCTGCACCATTACTACCTACTAATCCCACAATTTCATTATGTTTCACGGAAAAATCAACATCGATTAATGCTTGAACACTCCCGTATCGTTTGTAAATTCCTTTCATTTCTAATACATTCTCATCTGTCATAAGAAAACATCCCCTTTTCAGGTAATTTAAATTCTATTAAATTAACGCAATATTAAAATAAATATTATTGAACAACATTTGCGGCAGCACTCTGAAATCTTATCTTTAAAGAATCAATAATAATTGCAATTAAAATTAATAAACCGCGAATAACTTCAACGACATATACGCTGACATCTAATATATTTAAAGCCGTTCTAAACATACTTAACAGAATAACACCACCAAGTACGCCCAGTACAGTTCCTCTTCCTCCTGATAAACTCACACCACCGATAACACAAGATGCAACAACTTCAAATAACATATCTCCTGCCATAGCTGGCGTTGCAGTCTGCATCCTTGCAATCAGTAACCAACCTGCTACTGCTGCAAGAAAACCTGAAACCATAAAAGCAAATAAGGTGATACGATTAGGATCAATTCCAAATTTATATGCTGCGTCAGGATTCCCTCCAACCGCATACATATATCGACCCAATTTTGTCTTTCCCACAAGAATAATCGCAATAACATAAAGACCTAAAGTAATCCATACTAATAATGGAAGGCGACCTATTTTTAGGACACCAACTGCAGTTAAAAAATCCGGTAGTATAGTAACAGCCTGACCTTTAGTAAAAAAAGTGGTAAATCCCCCTACAACAATCATCATTCCAAAAGTCGCTACAAAAGCATTTAATTTAAATTTAGTAATAATTAAACCATTTATAAATCCAACGGCACATCCAGCTGCAAACATGATTAACAATGACAACAGTGGATTTAGTTCAATCCCAAGCGCTGAACCGCCTGTCCCTGCTAAAACGGCTCCTACCATCGCAGTAAAAGCCATATTTGCAGTAATGGACATATCCATATGCCCGCAAACTAAAGCAAAAGACATTCCGATTGCTAAAACACCGATAAAAACGGAATGAGTAAGTATGTTAGAAATAATTCGCCAATTTAAAAAATTTGGTACAAATAATGCAAAACAAATAAATACTACTGCTAATATAACCCAGATAGTGTGTTCGAGTATTACATACCGAATCCAATTCTTCATTTTTTTCTTTTCTCCCTCTAACTAATATAATTTTCTTGGCTGAAGCGCCTGCGGTTTTTTTATAATCGCAGGCGCTTTTGTAGTATTATTTTTTGCTTTGTTGTAAAATATTTTAGAAATTCTCTTCAAAAAAGGCTTAGGACTTACTTATAAATATTTCCCCAAAGATTAGGATCATCAACATTCTTCTGGGTAACGACTGCCGGTGGCACAGAAATATGGGTTCCCCAACTCTTTTCTTCAACCTTAACTTTCTTATCTGTCATCTTTACGCTCAATCCGGGTTCAAATAAATTAACTTCATCCGGTACTTTGTTACCCTGGGCAATCTGACACAGCCAGTAAGCAGCCAATTTACTCACTTTCAAGGTAGGAATTTCTGTGGTCATATCAATATAGCCGGTTCGAATATGTGGAAGACCAAAGGGCATTGCACCTGAAGATACGACAAATACATGATTTTCTTCTCCGGCCGGAGCATATCCCAAACGTTCTAAAACAGGTGGAATAGCTTGA
>Ga0209986_10000675_pt1 | contig 33516 bp, 34 predicted proteins | sample BlataG_FD_183168 | JGI IMG/M metagenome (GOLD analysis project Ga0209986, IMG submission 183168) | Deep subsurface microbial communities from Black Sea to uncover new lineages of life (NeLLi) - Black_00105 metaG (SPAdes) (version 2) | ecosystem: Environmental > Aquatic > Marine > Oceanic >...
GGATGGTCCGAATTTACGCCTGCGGACATTGGACCTCTACAGGAACTCCAGTTTGTTCCTGCAAGTCTGGTGGTTGAAACAGGAAGCAACTTTCAAAATCATTAGGATTTTGGTGGTGGTAGTTCACCGGAATCGTAATACACTATTTTTCAACTAATCTTAACTCGTAGACAAACAAGCTCTCGAAGAATAATTCCTCTTTCTTCAATATTTTCGATTCATAACCCAGCTTCTTTGCCGCCTTTTTAAATTTTTCCAAGTTGCATAGCGATGAACCAATGATGATTATCCTGCCATCTCGCGCGAGATGCCCTTTGGACTGTTCGAGAAACCTGACAATTATCTCAATGCCAGATTGTCCTCCCGTCCATTGAATATCATTAATTCCATTCTCTGGCAAATAGGGAGGATTGAAAACGATCAAATTATAACTTCCTTCAATCTTCTCCAGGAGATCGCTTTCCACGACTCTGAGATTCAAACGATTTCTATCGGCATTTGTTCGAGCGCAATCGACAGCTTTTGGATTAATATCTGATGCGGTTACATATGCGCCTATTTTGGCACAGTGCAGCGCTATGATCCCTGTACCGCAACCGATTTCCAGTACCCGGTCTTCTCGACAGGCTTGCAAAGCGCTCAATAGGAGATAGGAATCCTCTGCCGGTTCGTAAACGCCAGGATAGCAATCTATTCGGAGTTGGGGATCGATCATCATCTTGTCGCAACATTATCGTTGCGACCTAATTAATATGGCTATTGTCATTGTCCATTCGAACCTGATCCAGGGTCGAGAACGATGCCTGAAGTGCTGTCTATACTTGTAATTGCGATTATGTTGGCCAGCCTTATCTATCCAATCTTGCGCAAGGGAAGCGCCTCATTAACCATTGCGATCGGGCTTTTCGCGATATTCATGCTCGAACTTGCCACTTCTCGCTCGGGCATTATTGTAACCTCACGGCTGTTCATCGACCTCGCTTTCAGCCCAGCATATTTGACCTCAGGAGATGCCCTTTACACCGTTTTTACCTCAATTTTTCTGCACGCGAGTTTTACCCACATTATTTTCAATGTTATTGCTTTAGTCTTTATAGGAATTTTTCTGGAGGAGCGAATAGGTAACGAAAGATTCCTGACGATTTTTATAATTTCGGGAATTGTCGGAAGCCTCACCTTTGGTCTCGCGAATCTCGGAAATTTCAGTTTTGCTATTGGCGCATCTGGGTCAATATCAGGTATATTGGGGGCTATCGGTATTCTCTATCCTCGACAGGGATTCATGATCCTATTCTTGCCGATTAGAAATATACCTGCCTGGGTTATTGTGCTCGGGTTCCTCGCCATTCAGTTGTACCTGGCAATGGTCCCCGGAAGCCTCATTGCGTGGGAGGCTCATGTAGGCGGTCTTGCTGCCGGCCTCGCAATTGCTCCCTTGGTAGTTAGATTCCAATCCAAGGAGCGTGCGACACGAGGAGAAAAAGTGAATATCATGCTCTTTGCAACCACTCCTGAAGAGAAAGAGATAGCGAACCGCATTAGATCGGAGAGCATGCGAGAAGTTCGAACTGCTTGGATGGAGCAGCTTGTCACGACAGCCAAGTGCCCGCTTTGTGGTGCACGGATAAGAGTTTATCGCGGACGCCTCAAATGTAGAAATGGGCATAAATTTAATGTCTGAAGGTGGCAACCACGCAAGTCATACCGATAAAGGTAGGATCCATTATTCGTGATGGAACCATTGTCGTCGATGCACGTTCGAGCGTGACAATGATCGACTGCGATGATCTCCTGATACTCGTAGATACGGGACAAGTTGGTGAAGAGAAGATATTGACAGAGGCACTGGTCGAAAAAGGTTTTTCAAAGTCAGAAATCAACATTGTCGTGAACACTCATCTACACCTGGATCATTGCGGTTGCAATGATCTTTTCAAGAATGCCATTTTTTATGCAGACAAACGAGAAAATCCTCCTATCCATTTTCGCTCTACGCCAGATGGAGCAGGCCTCGCCCCCGGCGTTCGATTTATGTCCACTCCCGGTCATACCGCAGGGTCTATCTCAGTTGTTGCCGAGACCGGGAAAAAAATCCATGTGGTCGCAGGAGATGCCATTCCCACATACGAAAACTATGAGAAGATGACACCACCTGCAATAAATATCGACCAAAAACTCGCCATTGAGAGCATGAAGAGAATAATTGAGCGTGCTGATTTTATCATCCCAGGACATGGGGCTATGTTCGCGGTCAACCGATAACCTTTTTCGGGCAGTAGGTTTTATTATGGAATGCAGTCAAATACCGTAGACCGTAATCGAGTGTTTCCAACGTGTGAGGTTTTTATGAAGCCACCAAAAGAATTAGTCGTTGAATGCCCAGTTTGCAAGGCAAAGACAGCCCATCAAGTACTCGGAGGGAGAGTAGAGGGCAAGAAGCGGATAGTTCTGAGATCATCGGCGAAATGTTGTTCCTGCGGACATATCCATGCGGTTGAGGTCGTGGAGGAGAAGTCGATCAATGTTCCCATCATAGTGAGCTGGATGGAGAAATCAATCCGTTCTACCGTCGCTCTCTACCCTTCTGAGGAGATCAAAGTAGGCGATGAAATTTATCTTAACGACGAAAGGCTGCTCGTAACCTCGATGGAATCTTCGCACCGCCGCCCTGCAACCGCAAAGGCCAGCGAACTTTCAGCTATCTGGGCTAAGAAATTTACTAAGGTTAGGCTCAAAGTTTCACTCGACTTTCGTGGCAAAGTCCTCGCGAAGGAGTTATTGGCGGTTCCCGAAGAGGAATTTATTATTGGAGATATCTTCGAAATCGACGGAAGAGATGCCGTTATCACATCTATCAGGATAGGTACGAAGACAGTGAGGAAAGGATCTGCGGTGGCACGCGATATTGTGAGAATCTATGCCAAAGGAATTAGAAGATAGGTTTACATGATTGAACAACGAGTTGCAGTGAAAGAGTGGTAATTGTATGGCCTCAACCGATCAGTTTATCTCGCGAAGGAATAAGTTGGTCGATCACCTCGTTTCTGGGGGATATGTCAAGTCGCCCGAAGTGGAACGGGCGATGCGCGCGGTACCCAGGGAGCTCTTTGTGACCAATGAGCTCACCGATGAGGCTTACATCGACTCCCCTATGCCTATAGGAAAGGGGCAGACAATCTCTGCACCCCATATGGTCGCGATCATGCTGGAAGAGTTAGATTTGAAGCCCGATATGAAGGTCTTGGAGATCGGCGGAGGATCAGGCTATCACGCGGCCGTAACTGCCGAGCTTATTAAGCCAGATGGAGTTGTGTTCACAGTTGAGCGCATTCCTGAACTTGTTGACTTCGCACGTTATAATCTCGAACGAGCGGGCTATTCCGATATTGTGAAGATTATTCTCGGAGACGGCTCGAAAGGTCTTCCGAGAGAGGCGCCATTTGATCGTATATTCGTCGCTTGCAGCGCACCCGACGTTCCCAAGCCGCTAATTGAGCAGATGTCCGAAGACAGTATATTGCTTGTTCCTGTGGGCGGGAGATATTTCCAGGATCTCATGAGGGTTGTCAGGCGGAAAGGAAAATTAGTACGGGAGAACAGAGGAGGATGTGTATTCGTTCCTCTGATCGGCGAGCACGGATATGGTTGAGTTCGGAGTGTGCGATTTGAATAACGATATGACTAGCTCTCAAGAAGCCAAAACAAGTTGTGACCTCTCACGGCCGAAGATCACATTGCTGGGAGTAGGCCATGTGTTCGATCTCCGGGAAGCTATCGCAAGCAAAATACTTAACTCGCGTCCAGAGACCGTAGCCTTGGAGCTTGATGCCGCGAGATTTCATGCGCTTCTTACGAAGAAGCGAGGCAGTCGAAGCGGTGATATGCCACTGATATATCGAATGCTGGCCCATTTTCAGCAGAGGCTTGCTGATCAATTCGGTGGGGAGGTAGGGAGTGAGATGATCGCAGCGGCTCATGCCGCCCAGGAGACTGGTGCAAGAATCGCACTCATTGATATGGCTGCTATCAATATTTTCGCACGATTACGAAAATCGATGACCCATAGGGAGAAGTTGTCCATGCTATTCGGAGTCCTGCTTTCTCTCTTTGCGAAGAAATCTACAATTGAACGAGAGCTGAAGCAATACAGGAGCAATGAAGAGCAATACTTAGGCGAACTCCAGAAAGTCTATCCCTCGACTGTGAAGGTCCTGATCAAGGAGCGAAACGAGTTTATGGCGAAGAGGCTGCAAGAAATATCGTTGGAATCTAAGAACATTATTGCGGTTGTTGGAGATGGGCATATATCTGGCATGTCAAGAATTCTATCTGAATTTGCAGATGTTGAGATCTTGCGTTTGGATGATCTCAGGGGTTCCTCTATCAGTGAGAAGGGTGACCAATTGACAATATCCTATCATGTGAACTGGGGGGACAGCAATTAATAATTCTGCCTAACGGATACACGGAGTGTCTCGATGAAAATCAAGCTGATAAATCATACCAAGGACCCTGACCGAATATGCGCCGCTGCGGCGCTATCATGCTATTCGAAGAATTCAAGCTCGACCTTATTCGATGATATGAGCGAGGAAAATATCGAGAAGGCACTCTTAAAAATCGTTGGTATGGGTCATCTCTCCGTCATAGAGCATGCTAACTTCACTTTCAGCGTTCAGGGAGTCTCCAGAGCACTCACTCATCAATTGGTGAGGCATAGGATAGCATCCTATTCTCAGCAGAGTCAACGGTATGTCTCGATGGATAAGGCGGAATATGTTATCCCTCTCTCCATCGCTTCAGATTCGGAAGCCAGGAAGGAGTACGAGAAGCTTATGGATCGCATATGGCAGTCCTATGCTCTTCTCTCAGAGAAGGTTCCAAAGGAGGATGCACGGTATGTGCTCCCCAATGCGTGCCATACAAATATCACAGTAACGATGAATGCCAGGGAATTATGGCATTTCTTTACGCTTCGTTGTTGCAGACGTGCTCAATGGGAGATTCGTAAGCTGGCATGGCTAATGCTCCAGGAGACAAGGGCGATCTCACCAATTCTATTCGAGAATTCAGGTCCTGCGTGCATTAGGGGACCATGCCCGGAGGGAGAGTATAGCTGCGGAAAGCCTCTGAAAAAAGGTAAAATCCCGGATGATCTGGATGAGGAGATTCCAAGCCAAAGACCAAGAATCGATGCTTGAGCGAGTAATTAATCGATAGCCCGCCTCTCTTTTCGATCCAAAACGCATAAATATGGCCTGGATGTTGGGCACTCACGCGGTGATTCGTTGGGAAAGATACGGCCCACATTCGTCAAGAGAATCGCAGAGGAGCTGGTTAAAAAATTTCCAGACAAGTTCACGACTGACTTCGAGCATAATAAGAAGATGGTCGATGAGGTTGCCGATGTGGCGACGGTTAAGGTGCGAAACCGTATAGCTGGCTATGTGACAAGATACAGAAGAAAACTTGAGGCTTAATTTCAGTATTGCTGACAGATCGTTTAACTATACAATAATTGCCTTAAGAAAAGGTACAATTTTCCATTTTCTTACTGAATGAAAGGACAATATATTTCAATTTGCTACACTTCTTCTCAGCAGTCACGCCCGAGTGGGGTAGTTTGGATATCCTAGGGGCTTGCGGAGCCCCGGACCTGGGTTCAAATCCCAGCTCGGGCGCTCAGTCTCTCTTTTCGGATATGATCTTCACGCCCCCAGACGGAAGGATAGCCTGAACCTCAGAAATATCCCAGGAGAATCTTGCGGCGAGCTCCTTCACCGCTTTTTCTTTTGCGAGATCCCCTGGTACTATCTCAACGAACTCCTGACAATTCTTCCTTGCAGCGGAGACTGGCCCGCACATGATCATAGGCTTAGATGTGAATGTGCAAACTCCTATCCCGAGCCTCAATTCGAGCTTTTCGAAATAGTTCCTTTTTCCGCGGATTATAAACGCCCCTTTCGGGATGAATTCTCCGCTTTCCGCTCTCTTACTCACCTGCTCAGGAGTAACCCAATAGGCGGAGCCACCAGCTATGCCGGCATTCCAAGCCTTGGACATTGCCAAAGAGAAAATGCCTGCCTCTTCAAAGGTGATCTCGGTCATATCCTCTTTTGCCTTAACGATAACGCTCGGAGCGCCGTGAATATCGGCGTGAACGTATCTGTCCCCTGGTTTGAGGTGTTTCTTAACAATCTGCTCATTGCTCTTTGCATCCTTACCAGCAATGACAAGAACGCCCTCTGAAGAGATGAACCATTTGTATCGCTCGAACCATGCTGGACGAGATTTTTTCTGCCCTTCCTGCATCTTTGCCTTCAGAACGAACTCCTCATCTTCCAATTGCTCAGTTCTTCTCTTTGTATCCTCAATTGCCTCAAGCGCTCCCTCGAGTTTGGCCTTGAGCTTCTTCACCTCTTCGTAGTAGTGCTGGGCATTTTCCGTGACGCTCTTCTTCCAGTTGAGAATTGGTTCTTCATCACCGATTGACGCCTTAAATTTCCCAGTCGCTGGATCTATGATTTCGACATTCTCCGGTGGAGTAATCGATTTCAAAGCAGTTCTGGCATTTTTAATAGCTCCTTCCACCTTTTCGTAATTTGTAAAAATAAACTCAGCCAACTTCTGCATTTGATCAATCTGCTCACTGAACTCTTCTATCGCGGCCTCCTGAGCTACCAAAGTTCTCTCAAGCCTCAGTTTCTCTTCCTCTATCTTTACCTCTGAAGGCTCACTTGTCGGCAACGATGGCACATATTTTTCAATCGCTTCTGAGAAGCTTGTGAATTCCTCAACTCTTCTTCCCTCATCGGTCAGAAGCTTGATCGGAGAAACGTCCACTGGCTGATCATCTTCATACGATATGTGCGGAAATGGTTTGTTTTCGAGGTCGTTGAGCAACTCATCGATTGCGTTCTTGATCCTCTCCAGCTGCTCCTCATCTATCGTCGCAGCGGGGGTTTCCTTGGCGATGTGTGCTCTCTTACAGATCTCTTCTGCATATCCTCCGCCGAGATTCAATCTAGTAGCCAGTGTTCGGACAATATCCGCTTTTGACCCGCTCGTCAGCTGAAGTAACTTGGCTTTATCAACAACCCTTGGATCGAAGGCTTCGGGAGGATAGTCATATTTAATGCGTGGCTTCAGCTCTCTATGCCGCCATTTTTTTATCTTCATAGACGCAATGATTCTATCATTAGCAACGAGAACGATATTCCCCTCACCAAATAACTCGAAGATAAGTCTGTATTCCAACTCTTTCCGAATAACTAGCTCAATAATCCTGTCACATCCATGCTGAGATACGTCGATGATAGTGCCATTGGATAGATGCTTCCTCAACTGCATGGCAAAGGATTTTGGGGTCGGAGGCATCTCGACTGAGGATTTTGTCGGCCAGATCCATCCATTAAGTTTGACACAGAGCCTGATCTTCTCTCTCTCCTTGGCGGAAATTGAGATAACAATCTCTTCCCTTTTGGGCTGATAGACCTTGTCTAACCTTGCTCCGATATGCGTTTGAAGCTCCTTTGATAGTGCGATCAGATCTAACCCGCTCAGGGATGTTTTCATCGGTCAAATGAATTGCTAAAGCCAATTATAAACATGAGGGGGATAATTCAGGTACTCTCCATATCTGTAATCGATGTCGTTGAGGAAAATTCTTTAATATTGACTCACAGATGCGAATTACCCCTGCCACTGTGGCTTAGCGGTAGATCAAGGATGTACCACCCTGATCCGCTAAATAGCGACGCCTTGGTAAGGCGTAGATCGAGGGTTCGAATCCCTCCAGTGGCTCCATTTATTGGGTTTCGAAGCCCCTTAGGTCACATTATATGATACAAATAGATAATACGATCCAGATGCATAATATCCTTCTGAGAATTATTTAAATAATTTAATATATAATTTATAGTATATTCAATGAGATGAAGCTCTTAAATCAATTCATAAAACGATGATCCACCTTTTTATGGATGAACATTAGAATATCTAGATATTTTTTCTTCAGGTAATTCAAATCGATTTGGTCGGTGTTTCAAATGGAATTTAGATGTCCTCTTGCTTCAAATAGAATTTTTATTACATACTGTTATGAAGGGCTAATAACAGCTATACGTGGTAATTGTGAAATAGATGTCAAAAAAGAAACAATAGAACGGTACAAATAAGTAGATATTAAGGAATTGTCTCACAAGATCCTATAATGCATTAAAGGGTGGTTGAACATGGATAAATTTCAATGCATGGTATGTGGGTATATATATGACCCAGAAGTGGGTGATCCAGATAATGGTGTAGATCCAGGAACGAGTTTTGATGCTCTTCCTGATGATTGGGTATGTCCTATATGCGGAGCAGCGAAAGATCAATTCGAAAAACTTTGAGAAAGGAAGCAGTATTGAGTGACATTCTTTCTATTTCTCACGTTCACATGATTTTCTATTCTTTTAGTCACAGAGTAAATATTTACCAAATTCTTGGTAATTCGTATATGCTATTTCGTTATTATTCGAAATTAAAACGAAAGTTTATAACAAACATCGGAGTTCGGGGGAATGCCCTGTTTGGTGTAATTCCAGACTCAAGGGGGAGCAGGAAATTCAATGAATGACCACTTTTTGATTGAATTATATTGTCTTTCTGCAGAGGTGTTAATAAATGGAGGATGAGAAGCATATCGAGGAATTTAAGAAGAAGACGCCGAAATCGCAGCAGCTTTACATTCAGGCGAGTAAACATATAGCAGGAGGCGTCGAGAGCAACGTACGTATCATTGATCCATACCCTATATATATGACGCATGGCAAGGGTCAGTTTATCTATGATGTCGATGGAAATGAGTACATCGATCTTTTATTGGGAATGGGCTCAATCATTCTCGGGCATAATGATCCCGAGATTCGCCAAGCCGTTATAGATCGTGTCACGAAAGGCGGGGATGTGCTCGGTGCGCCTTCAGATCTTGCCGTCGAGTACGCCGAGAAGGTCAAGAAACCTTTCCCCAGCATGGATCTCATCAGATTCTGCAACTCTGGTACAGAGGCCACAATGAATCTGATTCGCATAGCAAGAGCCTATACAGGAAAGGATTGCATCGCGAAGGCAGAGGGAGCATATCACGGTGGGCACGACTATGCCCTGCATGCACTGCATCTGACGGAGGATCTATTGGATGGTGATCCCAGAAATCCGCCCTGTCTGCCCTACGGATCCGGAATACCGAAATATATCACAGAGGAACTTATCAAGGTCTTCCCCTTCAACGACATTAATGCAACTGCTGAGATACTGGAAAAGAATCAGGATAAGCTAGCAGCAGTCATTGTCGAGCCCGTCATGGGTGGCGGGGGATTGATTATTCCCAAGAACGATTTTTTAAAGGATCTTAGGAGAGTCACGGAGAAACTTGGAATTGTCCTGATTTTCGATGAGGTGCTTGTCGGTTTCAGAATCGCATATGGTGGTGGTCAGGAGAAATACGATGTCAAGGCAGACCTCACTGCCCTCTCGAAGATTGCTGGAGGAGGATTTCAGCTGGCATGCTTGGGTGGCAAGCGTGAGATCATGGAAATCGTCCTGCCAAGTACTCAGGGGACAGCAGCTGAGGTAACCGCTGGTATGACAAGCGCAGTGCAGGTCGGAACTTACAATGGTCATCCAACGGGTCTTGCAGCTGGCTCTAAGGCCATTGAGATTCTCGGTCGCCCAGGAACATACGAATATCTCGAGAAGATCTCAGCCATGCTATTTGGCGGTCTGAGGGATCAGCTTGAGGACAAGAAGATTGTGGGAACTGTCAACAATGTCGGTCCACTCGGGCAAATATATTTCGACTGTGACAAGGCAGATACATGGCGAGAGACATTTGCACTCAGTGAGGAGAAGTGGAATAAGTTCTTCTACGGCGGTATCAGCAAGGGTGTTTATTTCGGAATTCCTCATCCCGATGAGCGCTTCTTCCTTTCAAAGGCGCACACGGAAGAGGACATCCAAAGAGTTCTGGATATAACCGATGAACTCCTGAATGAAATCAAGAAGGGTTGACGGTATTCTCGCAACCTCGATTGCGCAATTCGCTTGAGAAAAAATAGGTCCATCCTTTAGGATCTTTGAATATAAATTATGGGGATCGCCGTTATTCGGCGATCTGCCTTTTATTATCAATAAAATTTTATCTCTTTCTCGAAGCGCTCTGTCACACGGATCTTCCTCTTTCCGAGCTCTTTGAAGAATGGAACTGGATCAACCGATACCTCCGGAGGATAGACTCCTGGCTTCTTTATTTTCCCAGTCCCCTGCCACCGGGAGACGATTGAAGGTGGTACAGCCGTATCTCTCGGAGAGGGTAACCCTGTCTGGGGGTCATTCCAGGTCTCTATTGAGTAGGTGACAGTTGCGGGGAGACCGCCCTTTTTACCGAAGACTTTAACTAAAAGATAGTCAAACTCAAATTCCTCCTTTGGCGGTTTTTCTTTTCTCGCTTCACCAGTCGCCTTTGTGTACATTGCTGTCATATAATCCAGCGGAGAGATAGCTGCTTTTCCAACTTTGAGAGGCTTTTCGTCGGCAAAGCCAAGTTGCATTAGAGTTACGAATGTGCGCAAATCTGTTTCCGGAAACCCGATTCTGAATGTGACATTCTTTGCTTTCAGATTCTTGCCCATTGTTGCCGGTTCTGAGTGCTTCACATAGTAGCTCTTTATCTTTCCCACCGGCTCTTGCATAATGACTTCTTTCTCCCCAGAAAGAATGGGCTGTTTCTGATGTTTGCCGTTAAGCCACATCATTGGTTTCTGTGTAAACTCGTCCATTACGGTTCTGATGGAGTATCCTGGCCATCCCGCTTCCTGGACCGAAAGAGTATTGCCCCAAGTGCAGTAGATATCAATGGTGTCGACGCTATCGAGTTTGGCCGCACCAGCAGCTCCTGCCACATTTGTCATACCAGGTGTGCTGCCAAGCCCGATGGTCGCATTAACACCTGCATCTACCCATTTCTTATGTTCCTTGAGCTGCACGAGCGTTGTATCAAAAAAGCCGCCAAGATCCACATAATGTAGCCCATTTTTCACGGCTGCGCTCATTACGCCCAGGTTGGTCTGATACCATGCACAGTTGACGACTGTATCAGGTTTCTCTTTCTTCATAACACTGCTCAATTTCTTATTATCGGTTGCATTCAATTCCATCATTGTTATTCTGTTCGGATCAACCTTCATATCCTTCGTTGCTTTCTTAATGGCATCAAGCTTCAGATCAACGCCAAGAATATCTATTTTGTACATACTTGCCAGATCTCGAACAGCAAGCGCACCAATCTGTCCTGCTGCACCAATTACAAGAGCTTTCATTTCTTTTCCTCCCCTTTGGGTAGAGAGCGGATTGTATCTCCGCTGCTCTCTGATATAGTCGTCCGAGTGACATACTCCCACCCCTGAAGGGTGTGGGCTTCCTAGTTCATCCACCAGACTCGATGCCCCGCCTGAGCGAGGTTACGGAGGTCTTGATGTCCGAAGGCGTGTATTCGGCTGTGCCCCAGCCTATGAAGTTTGCACAGGTTGGCCTGGATATATATTTTTCTATGGATCGGTGAAACGGCTCGCTCTCATCCCACCACTGAAGCATGTGGGATTTCTCGCTCGCTTTGTTAAATCTAAAATATATCTACTTTTTCTAATCCGAGTTGGAATTTTTTCAGTATTATGCAAAAATTCTTTGCTATATAGAACTTGATGTGAGAATAGATCACATTCTTACTTCCTCGTTTTCTCTGGAAGTCAGTGTACTCCTAAGTCACGGATAATCCGAACAACCTTGTCCACCGTTCGTTCAATATCTCTGTCACTTTTTGCACCCGTTATTACCATCTTCCCTGAGCCAAATAAGAGGCATACAGCATTAGGATCCTTGACCCGATAAACAAGACCTGGGAATTGTTCTGGCTCGTACTCAATATGTTCAGTACCAACAGACGTTATCAAATTTACCAGATTCAAAGTGCAACCAATATCGTATACCGCAACCATGTTCTGCACAGTAATTTCTGGATCTAAGTCAACAGTGACACCCGCTTTATCCAGCAGTCTAGCAACCTTTCGCACAGATTTGCGAACATCGTCCAAATTCTTTCCACCTGTGCAATTGGCTTTACCGCTCCTGAATAGAAGAATTGCCGTCTTTGGATCTCGAAGCCGATAAATAAGACCTGGAAATTTCTCCGGTTCGTATTCCGACCCCGAAAGTATCTCGGCAACCGAATATAAATCAAATTCTTCTGCAAACCTCACAGATGCTACAATATTTTCCACTCGATGCTTATTTTCTATTGCTTTCCCAAACATCGAGAATTTAGATATCGGGAGTGCGAAATAGTTTTGCAGAAAGCTTTATCTTTAAAAGCTAACACAATCCTTTTTTATTATTGTCAATACTCTATCTTTTTACTCGAGAAAGTGATCGTGCGGGAGGAAGTCTAATTGAGAATATGAGTTTCTTCCTCTACTTCCAATCCCTTTTCTGAGATCCGCTCTTTGAACTTCTCGGCCGGAACTTGCTCGGGTAATACTAGACCTTTATCCTTGATTTCACCAGCTATGATCATCTCAGCGCCTACTGCGCCACCAGTTCCCACTAAATATCCGGTGGCAGTGCTATTACACATTTCGTAAGCCTTCTCATGAGACATCATCGTCCAGATCTTGACTATTGTTCTTTTGTCATCCTTATCGCCAAGCATTTCAACAACCACTGCGGCATGCCCCTTCACCTTACCAATCATATCAACTGTTCTTGGCATAAGAGCTACAACGACATCTAATGGTCTAACGATAGCCCCTTTCACATCTATAGGGTCGAGGCTATGGAGACCCACTTTCCTTAATACATTAGCGACCCTTGCAAAATCATCATCGATCGCTATCTTGAAATCGACATACTTGATGCTCTCTATAAATCTCGGGATGAGATAGGTCTCTTCATGTAATGTGTTGTAGACCGGCAGAGGACCAATGGGCTCTGGAAATTCATATATCTCCTTCTTGCTGAGGGGAGGAACCATGATAATCTCTCCGTCTTTGTAGATGGCTGCTGGTGTAGTCGCCTCCTCCAACATCTCTAAGGGCGACCAAAGTGTGAACAATTCATATCCCTCGGCTGTCGCGCTATCTCCGTCCATAACATGAACCTCATCTGCTCTGTCCAGCTTACTTGCAGCATACATTGCAAAAATATCGGAGATTCCTGGGTCGGAGCCCATTGCTGTGAGCATAGTGATATCGCTGTCCTGGCCTAAGCGCAGGAGCTCCTCGAATTCCTCCTCCGAGCTCACAGGCAATGAAAAGTCAACATAGTCAATTCCAGTGGCAATCGCGGTCCTAATAACCTTCTTATTCAGTTCACCTGGTATCGAACTGACGATTAGATCTCTATCTTTCAGCAACTCTTTAACTGAGCCGATGTCTGTCGCATCTACTTTCATAACGGAAATCTTATCGTTATCTATTCTTCTTGCGAGAGCCTCTATCATATCGGTCTGTGCGTCAGCGAGAATTAGATCATCCACTTTAGAATTTCTTGCGAGATGTTCAGCGCACACAAGTCCTGTTATTCCGCATCCAAGTTGGACTACTCTCATGTTTTCACCCTTGCCCCCTTCACGCATGAGAAGAGACGATCTCTATTCATCATAATTCTATAAGAATCTGAAGTGAGAATAATGCTCCTTTAGCAATAGTTATTATAATTGGTCGCAGACATTTTAATGTCCTACTATCATATTTTATTCTTATTGGAATTGATTGAATGAAAACAATAGCACAATCCTGCAGAAATGATTCTCAAATTAGTAAAATCTATGGGCTCATCCAGATCTGATTATGCTTATGGCCGGATAATATCTTTCAGAATGAATTAAGCAAAAAAGCGAAGCCTGTTTCAAACCTCTTTTTGATGAAATTATTTTCTCCTTTGAAAATTCACTCCCATTTTATCTCTATCTTCATTTTATTAATACATGAATATTCAAAGAAGTCATATGAATTACAAATGATCAACTAGACGATTTTCATTAATTTAAGATTTTAATGGCAGGTTTTGCTTTCTTAATATTATGAAAAAAAATTTAGTGAAATATTTTAACGGCCAATACCGAGAAATATCGAAATTGATCTTATTGAGGAAGGGAAATATTGAACGCCCATATAGAAAACGTAAAATCGATCCCGAAAAAAACAAATTTGTTCCATCAACGCCTAATATCATGAAATTATTATTTTTAAAGAGTTTTATTGATTTGTAAAAAGGATAATCTAGATGTCGCTTAAAATCTTGATCGATTGAAATATTCCTAACTTTTTTGAGTAAAAAATCAATTAGATAGGGTAATGAAATCTTATTAGGCAAAGTGATGATTGCAATCCCATCGGAAGACAGAATTTTTTCAATATTCTTAATGATTCTAGAAGGGTCATCAGTATGTTCGAGAACTTCAGTACATAAAATGAAGTTGAATTTTTGTTCTGAATCAAGATTCTTAGCATCCATAATTTTGAATTCGATCTTTTTATCATTGTCATCCGATCTGAAGTGCCGATTCGCATTTTCGATTAACCCTTCATCAATATCGATTCCCAATACATATTTGAACCCGAATTCAGAGATAATTTTTGAATAGGCGCCAGAATTGCAACCTATATCAATAGCTGAGTCATAAGATTTGATAGAATTCTTTTCCTTCAATTTTGAAAGTAGTAAAAAGAATAAATTCATTCGGTTTCTGTGCATGATTTTCGTCGTAATATCATTTTTATAATTGTAAATAATATTTAATTTACTTTGTAATTCCTCATTATCGTCACATGCAAAATCTATTACATAGAACATTTTTTTCATTCCTTCATTTCTGGAGACACTTCTAAATTGAATTGATAAACATTTTCCTTTACTATTAAAGCAATTTGAATCTTATGATTTTTATGTTTTACTCTATCGACATGTAACAGTGGGCCCATCCAGATTCGACTCCTCTCAGTTTTAATATTAGAAGCCATGTATAATAAACCGAGCGGTGGCCATAATTCGGTGGTCTTACCAGAGTCCTTCACAAGTCCATTTATTTCAATTGCAGTTGAAACCGCTCGGTCTCTGCTCGAGATACCCATATTCATCATTCCTTATATGATATCTGAAACGTCAACGCCAGAAACAGAAATCAATAATGTGAAGCTATCGTGGCATCGCAATATGCTTGATCACACTGACAGAAAGGTCGATTATGGATTATTTATATATCCTGCGTATCATCCCAGCTGAGAGATTGAGAGCCTTTGGCAGCCGTCCTCTGCACGGAGCGGGGAATTAAATGGTCTCTGTATGCATGTTAACAGAAGTCGAAAGATATCGCACTATTATGCCTTTCAAGAATCCTGGAGGAATGGGCACAAATGTGCCCATGGTTGCTAAGGAGCTGGAGAAGCTCGGTTGCAGAGTACTGATTGATGAACCCAAGGGCGAGTATGATGTGTTGCACGTCCATAGCCCTTTGCCCACATCTTTTGCGTCCGCCATCAAGAGGAAGATATCTGGAAAGCCCCTGATCGTCCATGGGCGCCATCTTCCTGAGCTGATCAAGGGCGGTTTCATTGGAGGGTCATTGGCCTATCCGATCATGCGCGCCTATTCCGTGATATTCTATAATATGGGCGATGTCGTCGTTGGAGCGACACCGTATGTTGCAAAAGTGCTCGCAAGAGATGGTGTGAAACGGCCGTTCAAGATTATACCGAACGGAATTAACCGAGAGGCATTCCAGAGGGATCCCATAAAGGGGGCTGCATTCAGGGAGCGAATGGGAATCAGAAGCTCAGATAAGGTGGTTCTCAGCGTCGGCCTGAGAATTCCCCGAAAAGGCGTTGACACGTTCATCAATATAGCCTCGAGATTCATCGATAGAGAGGATGTGAAGTTCGTCTGGGTTGGAGCCTCCGAATCAATTCTCGAGGACGCACTCGATGAGCTCTCCCCGGGAAATGTGCTCTTTCCAGGTCATATTCCCTTTGAGGATATCATCGGAGTATATTCCGCGACAGATGTTTTCGTCTTTCCAACCAGGGCCGAGAGCTACGGTAATGTCATGTTGGAGGCTGCCAGCTGCGGATGCCCGCTCCTCATTCGCGATATACCCGTATTCGAGGAATGGGTTGAAGATGGAAAGCATTGCCTGAAGGCGAGAGATGACGAGGAATTCGTATCGAAGCTTTTTTCAATACTTGATGATACCAAATTGAGATATGATTTGGAGGGGGGAGCTAGACTTCTGGCAGAGGAGCAAGATATGAAAAAGACCGCTCTTATGCTCAAGGAACTCTACGAAACGCTCGCGACCGGGGGCGGGATCAAATGATCGGGGAGGACATTATCTCACTGTTTGCGAGCCTCGGGGAAGTTGGCATGCTCCTCTCGCTCTTTGTAATAATAATGATCGATGGTGTTCTCTTTCCAACCCTTCCGGAGGTCTGGATCGTCTTTATATTTGGCGCGCAGGCAGACTTATTTTCCTGGGGTATTGTGATCATCCTGATTGCCAGTCTCTCGAGCTTGGCTGGCATCTTCACTCTCTACGGCGCGGTCAAGATGGCCGGGATGCCCAAATGGATTCAGAAACGAATGAGACAGTATACGCAATTTCTCATCATCAAGGATGAACGCCTCCTGCTATTGAATCGTATTGCGCCCCTCGTTCCATACACTGGGGCTTTCATGGCGGTCTGTAATTGGCATCCGAGAAAATCGGCGATCTATGTCATGATAGGCGCTCTGGCGAAATTCTCCGTGGTCGTCATCATCTCGTGGCTGAGCTTTGATAATCTCCGAAAGGAAGTGGCTCCTTGGGTCTCTTTGGGCATGGTCGCAATCATACTGCTGGCAAGCTTGGTATTATCGGTGATTTATAAGAAGAAAATCGGTATGAGAGGTGAGCCAGAACGCTCTCAATAATCGTGCCAACATATAATGAAAGGCAAAACCTCCAGGAATTGGTCTCTCGGATAGACAGTTCGTGCCAAACCGCTAATATCGAAGCCGAGATTTTAATCGTGGACGATAACAGCCCTGACGGAACTGGCTCCTATGCCGAGGAGCTCGGTAAGAGATATAGAATAGAGGTCATACATAGATCTGGCAAGCTCGGTCTTTCCTCTGCCGTGCTCGAGGGGTTCGAAAGAGCAACCGGTTCCATCCTGGTCGTCATGGATGCAGACCTCAGCCATCCTCCGGAAAAGATACCGGAGCTGGTTGAGAGAATCGTCGATGGCGATGCTGATATGACCATCGGGAGCAGGCACATTAGAGGCGGGAGCATTGAGAACTGGTCATTCTATCGGCGCATCGTATCCAAAGGAGCGACTCTGCTGGCGAGAGGGCTGACGAAAGTCAAAGACCCCATGTCGGGATTCTTCGCCATAAGGAGATCAGTGATTGACGGTGTCAAGTTGAATCCTGTGGGATACAAGATCGGTCTGGAAATATTGGTGAAAGGGAATATCTCGAATGTTGTCGAAGTTCCAATAACGTTCGCGAATAGGAAGAGTGGGAAGAGTAAGCTGGGTGGCTCCGTATATCTCACGTACATAGATCATTTAATTATGCTTTATGAACACAAGAGATTATGGCTGGCAAAATATCTGAAGTTCGCATTCATCGGCGGAATAGGTGCGGTCATAAATATTCTCATCTTTTGGACGGCTATTGAGATTTTCTTCGTGAATTATCTTTGGGCAGCAGTTCTATCATTTTCCATTGCGGTTACAATTAATTTCTTTCTGAACAGATACTGGACTTTCAGATCCAAGGGAAGAATTCCGATTCAATACATCCAATTCATGCTCGTAAGCATTGATGGGTTAATGCTCAACCTGATCATTCTCCATGAGATTGTTGAGAATGTTCTGCCCACACTGGGAATAAGTGAGGATCGGGCCAGCGTGGTGATAACCGTCTCAAACCTCATGGTAATACTGCTGGTCAGCATATTCAACTTCTTTGCAAACTCAATATGGACCTTCTCTGAGGATATGAATAGAAAGTCATGAGAAATCAGATGGCACAATCGGAAGTTGCAGCTCCTCCGCCAAGCTTTCCTCAACAAAGAAAGCGGTCGGTTCTATACCCTCCTGAAAGAGGTCAAGTGTTCCCGGCTCTCCCTCACCGATATATTCCGGTGATATCCTGACAAACCCTTCCGACGAGAGAATACCCACGAGATCCTCCATCTCATTGAGTCTGTAACATACAATAACCACTGACACATTGTATTCAATGATTGCCGTATGCAAGTCTTTTGTGGTCAATTGCGGGTACATTCTATATGCGATGTTCACCGCGGTTGGCGGAATCGGTCTATCAGCATATGCGGCAATCAATGGGTCGCCCGCTATCACATAATCATCTTCGCCAGTCATTTGCTGCAGCTTCTCCGCATAAATCATCTGAGATGGTTTTCCCTGTGTCATGAGACCATAGGATGCAAGGCCACCAGAAATAACCAACCCAGTAATTAGAATTGCCAGCATTGAGTTCACTGAGAAGTCAAATCTCTTCATTTTCGGAGCAGGCGTTGTATCGGCTTTCTCAATTCTTTTTGCGAGAATATCTGAAAATAGAACGCCAGCCAGAATCGCCAGGGGCGGGCTCAGCAAAGCCAGATGATGGAAGAAAATAAGCGGCTGCAGAATAAAGTATGCCAGAAGCGCTAAAACAATGCATAACAACAATCTGATTTCAGGTCCTCTCCTCCAGAAAGAGCGGATGCAAACAAGAGGAAAGATATAGCCAATGTTGAGTCCGAAGAATGCAATCAACGAAAGCTTGAGATAGAAGTCGAAGTCTCGATGCATTTGATTGAAAACCATTCCTTGAAGAACATCCTCCGGTCCAAGAGATATCATGAATGCTACGATTGGAATCACAAATGCTACTATCAGCAGCCCAAGATCTGCGTTATTCCATTTTTGCACAGCATCTCTTCTATATCTCTCGACGAGGAAGAAGACAAGTATACCCAGCAGAGCAATACCACCATGCAATTTGGAAACGGTTGAAAGTCCCAGCAGGAATCCTCCACCCATCAAGGCTAATTTGCTGTTCCGCTCAATTGCGATTAATAGAGCAAGCATTGAAAATGCGAGAAAGAAACTAGATGCCCCATCTAGTGAAAACAGTCTGGACTCACGGAGGAATGCAAAGTCAACTGCCAGAAGGATACCAGTCATCCACATTGCAGTATTTCCGGCCAGACGCCTTGAAATCACCATACAGGCAATCAGAGCCAGTATTGAAACAGTTGCATTCAAAATCCTCGACTGGAGCACATCTCCTCCAAATATCGCTCCAATTTGAAGCCAAAGAGGGGCTTGATCGGTAGGTAATTCTGAGTAGAGGTTAAATCCGCGGCTTATTAATAGGGCACGTTCCAGCATGATTCCTTCATCGATGCCATTATTTGAAAAACTCCATCCTATGTTCGTGAACCTCAAAAGGGCTGCAAGCAACAAGGCCAGTCCAATTGCGATATATAGTTTCCTATTCGAAGATTGCAAACGAAATAGCACTATACCCTCAGACCTCCTGAAGCTCAAGGGGCGAGGGAGATATTGATTTTATCGCATTAGAATCTCCCGAATTCCAACAGTTGATGGGTGAAATTTTCTCTCTCTTTGAGAAATACTAGGCGACTTCTTTTATTTGATGACTTTTTTCATCAATTTGTCTCGCTGCATATAGAGAGCTACAGAAGATTGAAAAGACAAAGAAAAATCAGACAGAAAGATTTCAAGAAGGGAATATTTGATATTGAAAATCTCATTACATGATATTTTGAGTAGTCAGAGCAATCCCGATTCACCTAATGTCTTGATGACCTTTTTCAGCGCTCGTTCGATATCATCGTCATTCTTCGCCCCTATCATAACCATTTTACCGGAGCTGAATAAGAGGCAAACAACATTGGGGTCTCTGATTCTATAAACCAAGCCTGGAAATTGCTCTGGTTCGTACTCAACATTTTCTGGCCCCACGGTCATCATGAAATTCACGAGGTTCAGATTGCAGCTTATGTCTTATACTGCAACCATATTTTGCACTGTGATTTCTGGATCTAAATCAACATCAATTCCTGATCTACTCAGTAATTCAGCAACCTTTCGGACTGATTTGCGAATATCGTATAGATTCTTTCCACCTGTGCAATTGGCTTTGCCACTCCTGAATAGAAGAATTGCAGTTTTAGGGTCTTTCAGCCGATAGATAAGGTCAGGGAAGCTCTCGGGCTCGTATTCTGATTCAGAGAGTACCTCAGCAACTGAATATAGATCAAGTTCTTCTGCAAACTGCACTGAAGCTACAATATTTTCTATCCGAGGTTTATTTTCCATTGCCACTATAGACATTAAGGAATTAGATATGGATTAAACGAAATAGTTTTGGGAAAAGCTTTATCGTAAGGAGCTGACATGATTGAATTTCTTACTCATCACGATTCGATGTTCATCTCATCATGAACATGTGCGTATTCGGTAGAAAGCATAAGTGGGCCCATCCGAGACCGAACATGGCGGAAGCCAGATAGTAAGTTGCAGAATTTAATTGGGAGCGGAAAAGCGAGGCTAGTCGAAAACTCTTTTATCCTTTTTCCCTATTGCTTGATATGCCATGAGTTCCAACTAAACCCTTTTTCATCTTATTGATTTTTGGCTTCGAATCAAACGAATTAGACTTTGTAATCATAAGGTATATGTTGTGACCCCACCTTCATATGGTTGTTCCAGGCGCTCATGAAATGCAAGCCTCTAAATCGGTTTTTTTCCATCCTATACCCTGAAGCATATGGGTATTTTAAAATCAATTCAGTGGACGCAGGCATAACCATCTCAAACATTAAGTAATAAACTTCTTATTGTCGGTTGAGAAGATGAAAAAATGAAGATACTATTGTTAGGAGCAGGGGCTCAAGGATTAGTCATTGCAGCCGAGCTGGCCAAGAGTCGTGAAGTTAGTGAAATAAAAATCGCTGATATTGATTTGAAGAGGGCAAAGTCTGTCGCAGATAGGTTGAATAGCGGTAAACTGATCACCCAACGTTTGGATGTTAGCAATGCCAATGAAGTGGTTAAAGCCGCAAAGGACATGGATGTTGTTATAAATGCTATTAGCATAAAATTCAACGCAAACATTATGGATGCTGCATTGAGAAATGGAGCTTATTATGAAGATATGGCATCTCAATATATCACGGACAATTCTACCTTTTCAGTTGACCAATTGAGATTTGATGCCGATTGGAAGAAAGCTGAATGCACGGCCCTAATAGACATGGGAATATCTCCAGGTCTCACAGACCTAATCGCTAGAGAAGTAACCGACGACCTCGATCGTGTGAACAGAATACGGGTATTGCTCTTCTACAGTATTGAGAGCAAAGAAATAGTTTCATCTTGGGCTCCTGAGATCGCCTGGGAGGACATGTCAGAACAACCCGTAGTCTTCGAGAATGGAAAATTCAAGAGGGTCCCACCATTCAGCGGAGAAGAAACCTATGTGTTTCCCGAACCAATCGGTCCTCAGACAATTGTTTGGCACTCCCATGAAGAAGCCATTCTAATGCCCCTTTTCATTGGCAAAGGCTTAAAACATGTAGACTTTAAGATGGGAGGGGGATTTTGGTCTAATATACCGATGACTGCCACCAAAGCAATAGTTAAACTGGGCTTCACAAACACAAAACCAATAGAGATAATGGGCGCTAAAATTGCGCCCCGAGACATCCTATACGCTCTGACCCCACGCACCCCAACGCCAGAAGAAATGGAAAAGAAGATCCAAACCGGAGCTATATCGGGAAGTAGCGGGAGTATTCTACTCGAGATTGAAGGTGAAAAGGGGGGCGAAGAAGTTCATCACACACTAAGTGTGGAGGCGCCAAACATTTTTGAAGTACAAGAAAAGGTGCCAGGTGCTTCAGATCTCTCTTACATGGTAGGTATTCCTACGGCGCTGGCAGCCATCAAACTTGGAAGAGGGGAAATAGGAACCCATGGAGTTATCCCACCAGAGGGCTTAGAAAGGAATGTGAGAAGGGCATTGCTGACAGAGCTTGCGGACAGGGGTATTGTAGTGCATGAAAGAATTGAGAAACGCTTGGCTTAACCATTTACGACTCAGCATTTCGTTGACGCTGAGCAGCAGCTATTGTTGAGTCTGTCCTCGAGGCTTATGAAATTAGCCAAGCTGTAACTCCGTAGAATTTGAGGGTTTTTACCTCGTCTGTTTTGACGCTTTGAAACTTCACTTTGAAGATTGATGTGTAAATGACGGCGCAATCCATCATTTCGAAGAGTTCCGACTAGTACTTCTTTCCCATGAAATTGGATTGAAATTTAAATTGCTCCTTGCGGTCTCTCGCCTCCTCGTAGTTTGTTCTTTCTTTTCTCCTTCTTTCGAAGAGGTTTCTTTCTTGTCGGATATGACTCTATGCGCGGTTCTCCCGCACTATGGTCAATTCGTCCTTTTTCAAGGACCTGCCTAAATCCTTATGACGTACTCACAGGTGCAAGCTTTTTCAACCGAAGTCTAGTCCATAACTGTGATCTATCTCCTTCTTCAGAAGAATCCAGCATAGGATGGTATACTGGATCCAGAGAGAAAAGAAATTGACTGATATTGATATTAAGAGTTTTTATATATTATATCCAGAGCAATATGAATTTTTATTAAATTCAACATTGAGAAAATAATAGAGATGAATTCACGCCATCGAGAAAACAAGATATATGGTAGGTATAGATATTGTTCTATTACTGCGTGCGAGGAATTCAATGACTCGAACAGATTTTATTAAAAATTAAAGAGTTAAATATGAAATCGATTGAAGAACGGTAATCAATGAAAAATTCTTTTATGAAATCATTGGATATAGCAAATCTCTTTCTCATAATTTATAAATAAAGAAAGACATTTCTTCTAATTATGGCAAAAAAGCTAGTAGATAAAGATATTGAACTATCAAAGGAAATAAAAAGTACGATGATTTTTTAAAATTATTAAAAGCGATAAAAAAAGATGATTTAGAATTTAAAGGAATTAATATATTTCAGGCATAAGCATTTCTCTTATCGAATGGCAGACCCAGGGTAGAATTATGGATCCAAAGCTATACAAGGAGGTGAAGAGCGAACTCCTCAGCATTCTCGGGGAGGCACGGATATTGTGTAGGAAAGCTGATCTCCTTCCCTATACTACAGATGCATACATTGGTTTAATCAGGCTCGGAGAGGACGTGAAGTACTTCCCAGACTTCGTTGTGCTTCCTGAGACGACCGTCGAGGTTCAGAAAATCGTGAAGCTTGCGGCAAGGCACAGAATTCCACTACTGCCTAAAGGGGGTGGTTCTAACCGCACTGGTATGCTGATCCCTCTCCAAGGAGGTATCATTGTCGATACCATTAAGATGAACAAAATAATTGAGGTCAACCTCTCCAACCTTTTTATTACAGCTCAGCCTGGAATCACGCTGAAGGAGCTAGATGAGCAGCTCGAGAAACACGGTATTGCACTGAACCATGAGCAAGGGTCATACAAGGTTGCGACGGTGGGAGGGACTATATCTACTGCAGGCTTCGGGAGAAATTACCAGAAATATGGGATCATCTCCGACCGCGTAATGTCCCTTGAAGTCATACTCGCAAATGGCAGCGTGCTCAGAACAGGCCCGAAAGTACTCTACACCTCGACTGGCTACAGGCTTAATCAGCTGTTTATAGGCGCTGAAGGGACGCTCGGTATAATTACAGAAGTCACGCTGAGGGTCGAACCGCTGCCTGAGGCGAAGGATATTATAATGGGTTTTTTCCCCGATTTCTGGGCCGCACTCGACGTGGCGAAGGAGACATTGGCCTCAGGCGTTACCTTTGTCGGAGGTGATGTTTCAGAGCTGGACAACGGCTCCGAATGGGACGCACCCAATGGCATGAACGGCATTTTCTGTGTTTCTCTTGAAGGAATAAGAGGAGAAGTTGAGGCTGAGAAAGCTTTCATCAGGGGCATAATGGAGCAAGCCGGAGGTGTGATCGCAGACAAAGAATCAGCCCTGAAGCGGCATGAGAATTTCACAATTGAGTGGTGCGGTTCAAGAGCTGTAACCGGATACGAGGACGATTTCCTTCCATATATCCCGATTGAAAGAGTCAGGGAATTCTATGACAAGGTCTGGAACGAGATCATGCTCCAGTTCGGGATCGAACCGCTTCAGGATGCAAAGTACAGCATGGATGTAGGAAGATACCAGATGGTCTATGGTAAGTTCTGCATCCCGGTGGGTAATAAGGGTTGGGAGAATTATACCAAGGCTCAGAAAGCGATTGCAGAACTGGCAATCAGCCTGGGAGGTTCTGTTGCAGCATGCACCGGCATAGGCATCAAGCATCGAGAGTTTATGCCGCTGGAGTTTTCGGAGATTGCGCTTGATGTGATGAGGAGCATTAAAAAGGTACTCGACCCAGATAATATCATGAATCCCGGGAAAAAGCTCCCGCCAAACGAGAGCACCAAGAAAAATTGAAATATCTATCCTACGAGGCATAAGAGTAGGGCAGAGGGACTTGAACCTCCATCGATCTAGTAAGTCGTGGAAAATCGAAATCAGGAAGGATTTTTGGTTTCAGCAAACCTCTTTTTCTTTTCATTAACTGAATCCTCAAATTGAGAAGTTATTATTCAAGCTCAAGAGTATATATGATGCCAGTAGCACTCTCCTCAATAAGATATGATGTGAAATTACTATAGAAAGTGGCAGCTTTCTTGAAACCATATTTTTCATAGAATTGCCAGTTGCATGCCTTATCCTCTGTAAACACTGTGATGATCCTTATATTTGCATTTCTTGCAGCATTGATAAATCTGTCGAGGAGTAATCTTCCTATCCCTCTTCCTCTGTATCTTGAATCAACGATAAATAATTCAATTTCTGTGTTGGATGCAGGCCGATTAATCTTAATCTTTATTTCTTCTAATAAAAGGTTATAAAGAAATTTATGCAATCTCAGCGATTTTTTTGATCCTCCTAATACGGCTTGAGCAATAAATGCAAGGCTTGAAAATAGAATTTTTATGAATTCAACTATACTATGAGGTTTATTTATTGAACCAAAAAGCAAACCAACGATTTTCTGTGAATCACATGCAAGTTCCATCCAATTTGACTCTAATAAGGAGAGCTTAACATACGTTTCTCGGCCTTTTAATTTATCTTTCCCAAAAAATGATCTAATCTCGACTAGCCAAGCATCCTCTATAAGCTCGCCACATCTATGCAAGTCTTTAATATTGTATCTCCGAAAGGTAAGATTTGACAATGACATTGGATTTCAATTGCTGAAAATATATTTATAATAGAGCCTTGAAGCTAAGCTGCAATTTCTATTTGAAATTTAAGCTCAGATATAAAATACCCAAAAAAGGATTATTTCACTTGAAAAATCGGGTTTCGCATCAGAACCTAAGTGCCTTAATTGTTTAAATGAACCCGTGTACGAGCATTTTTCTTCGAAATTTCATGAGATTATCAGAAACGCGTGAATGAGATGGAAAGGTAGAAGAACCGTTTAATATACCCTTTGATAAAACGATTTAACTTCCTCCAGGCATTGTGATAGCAAAAAGATAGCGATATTTCGGATAAGTTGGTGTATTTCATGGCAAGGGTTCGGTTAAAAGTTCTTGAAAAAGAGGAAGAAGATCTAATACATGAGCAGAGTCTAAAGAGCTTGGAAGAAATTGGCGTTATGATCCATAGTGAGTCAGTTCTCAAAATGCTTGAAGAATCGGGAGCCGATGTGAACCATGGGAACGAGATAGCTAAAATACCAGAAAGTCTGGTCAATGAATCTCTCAAGAAGGCGCCAAAGCGAATCATGTATTGTGCTCGTGATCCCAAGCATGATCTCGAGATACCCGTTGATAATTTTCCTTTTACTGCTACGAATGGCCTTGCTATTCATATACCGGATTTGGAAACGGGGAAGGATCACAGTTCAACAAGAGCAGATCTCGCGAGTTTCACGAGACTTGGCGATGCATTGGATCAGGTCGACTATCTTTGGACCTCGTTGACCGCGACCGATGTTCCTCAAGGTGCCCACGGCGTTCATGAGATTTGGGTCACGCTTCAGAATACCGCTAAGCATGTAGAAGGGTGTACAGTGTTAAGTGGCTTAGATGCTCGGAAGCAGATAGAGCTCGCATCGCTTATTGTCGGCGGAGAGGAGGAGCTCAGAAAATGTCCTATTATCTCGGTAATGTCATGCCCAATTGCCCCCCTCACATTTGAGAAAGGAGCTATCGAAGCTCAGGTTGAATTCGCAAAGGCAGGTGTTCCAATTGTCTCGATGTCGATGTCCTTGGGAGGTATGTCGAGTCCTGTAACCTTGGCGGGGATAATCACGAACGTTAATACCGAGAATTTGGCGAGCCTTGTAATAGACCAGGTAGCTGCTCCAGGCTCCCCTCATGTCTATTCTTCTGAATCTACCCCTATCGACATGCAGACCGGTGTCATAAATTACAATGCCCCAGAGGTACCGCTCATATGTGCAGCTACGGGTCAAATGGCAAAGAGATATAATCTTCCGTGCATGGTTGCGGGTTGGGGCTCTAATACTGATTTAAAACCCGGCATAATGTCTGCTTTTTCTGAACTGGCTGGAAGTACACTGTCAATTTTGGCTGAAACAGATCTTGCTGCAGGCATGGGTTCAATCGATATAGCAAAGGGTTGTTCATATGAACAGCTGGTCATTGACGCGTATCTCTGGGAAGATGTTCGCTCATTCATGAGAGATTTTACAATAAACGAGGAAACAATTGCCCTTGATGTCGTGAAAGAGGTCGGTCATGGAAATACCTTCCTCACTCATCCCCATACTGCGAAGAACTTCAAAAAAGAGCTCTTCTTCTTTGACAAGGAGAAGCTTGCCTGGGAGGCGACACTTTCCGATCAGATGGTTCCAGAGGCCAGAGAGATAGCTAAGACGCTTTTAAAGGAGCATGAAGTACCGCAGATCGATCGAGACATCATCAAGCAGGGTGATGAGCTAATAAGGGAATATGAGAAAATACTCGGCACTTCCTGAGTTGATAGATACCCTCAATATCTGATTATAAACATAAATTTAAGAGGCTTTGAGAAGTGATTAAATGGCAGTTGCGCGCATGAAATTCATAGATAAGGAAGAAGAGTATCTGTTACATGAACTGAGTATAGAGCCCCTGAGCGATATTGGAGTTCTAATTGGGAGTCCATCGGTTCTTAAGTTTCTTGAAGACTCGGGAGCGAATTACAGTGCCTGAAAGGAGCACGGGCAAGACTCTCAGAATCTACAATAGCTGAGCGGGAGAGGAAATTGCATTTCCTCGCAGAGATGATTTGCTACCTGGCAATCAATAGCACAATATCCACGATGAATCCCTCGAAATTCACCGAGGAAGACATTATTGAGCTATTTATTGCACTGAAAAACCGTGACATTACATGCGAGACGCTGAGAAAACATATCTCCCTGCTGAAGTTCGTGACGAGAGATTGCGGAAATAGAGTGATTGATGACATGCTGCAAAAAGGGAAAATTGTCATTGGCAATGATTACAGAGAACTGACATCTCTTGACAAACAGGAATTGGAGACCATTATTGAAATCTCGGGTCAAATAGACAGTTGGAAAGGAGCAGTTTGCCGATTTTCCATTCCAATGCTGACCTTCCTGATGCTGAGAACGAGTGAACTCCGAACCGCAACAATCAATCACTTGGATACAAGAAAATGGACCTTCTTTGTCGCCAACCCAAAAGGCAAGGGAAGATACGGAAAACCACAACATATGAACATACCCGATGTCCTGAGATCGTTCGTGCTCGAATATCTCGATAAGAGGGAGGAGATGCTCAGAGCTCGTGGGATAAAATACGCAGAACCGTTGATTCCAGCGATATCATCGAAGGGCGTGGACTACTACTCCCTACAGGCGTTCGGCAGGTTGAAAATGCCCGTCATCGAGCAATCGGGAATACAGTTCAAATGGAAAGACCTGAGGCCGACAGGAGGGCAATTAGCGCTCGATAACGGGGTTCCTGTTGAATTGGTATCTCTTGGTATGAGGCACTCAACGACGACGGTAACGGAGCGACATTATTGCCGCAATAAGCCTGCCCTCGCTTATGCACAAATCAATGAAACATATACTCGGATATTTTCCGATGAGCCAGCTATGAGTGCAAAAAGCGTTTCAATTGAATCTGAAAAATAATTGTCTGGCAAAAGACATGAGTGGGCCCATCCGGACTCGAACCGGAGATCTATGCCTTGTAAGGGCATCGTCATAACCACTAGACCATGGGCCCAGTATTCCCTTTATCATCAACTTCTGTTATAAATATTTGACCGGGTGAAGATGGTTCCAGGGTAATCTAAAATAAGCTCCGCTCCTTTGACCCAATTGCCATGTCGGAAATGACGGTATGTGAGAAGATACTTTCGCGCACTTCGGGTCAAGAATCAGTCAGACCCGGAGAGATAATAGAGGCAAGGCCAGACCTTGCAATGTCTCATGACAATACCTACTTGGTATATCGATCTTTCAAGGAGGTTGGCGCCTCGCGCTTGAAAGATCCAAGTTCAATCGTTGTAGTCTTAGATCATCGTGCGCCTGCCAGTACGGTGAATTCTGCGAACACTCAAAGATTCATTCGGGAGATAGTGAATAGATTAGGCATTGAGAATTTCTTCGATATCGGAACGGGCATCTGTCATCAACTCCTAATTGAGAGAGGATTGGTCAAACCCGGGATGTTGATACTGGGGACCGATTCTCATTCTACCACATACGGCTCTATTGGAGCAATGGGAACAGGCATAGGTGCAACAGATATGGCCTCCGTTTGGTCTAAGGGTTCCTTATGGCTCAAAGTTCCTGCGACTATTAGAGTGGAGATTACAGGAGCTACTCCGAAAGGGGTCTTTGCAAAAGATCTGGCGTTAATTCTCGTTGGGAAGTTAGGCGTTATGGGAGCAGACTATTGTTGCATTGAATTTTACGGAGAATACATATCAAATACAAGCATATCAGAGAGGATGACTTTGTGCAATATGGCTGCTGAAGCAGGAGCAAAAAGCGCTATCGTTCCCAGCGGTTCGGGCTCGAAAGACAATCTCTCGATTCAGTCCTGCTCAATCCCTGATAAGAATGCAACTTACTTAACGAGTTTAAGAATTGATTCGCAAACAGCTGAGCCTATAGTTGCAGTCCCTCCATCCGTTGACAACGTCGTATCCGTTCGCTCTGTTGAAGGAACCAAGATCGATCAGGCTTTTTTGGGTTCATGCACTAATGGACGACTTGATGATCTTGCAATAGCTGCCTCAATGCTCAACGGCAAGAAAGTGCGTTCTAGCACGCGTCTAATTATTACGCCTGCCTCATCCGAGATATATTTAGCAGCTGCAAAGGAAGGTATACTTGAGATACTCGTGCGCTCCGGAGCAGTCGTGACAAACCCAGGCTGTGGCCCCTGTCTCGGGGCACATCAGGGAATCCTTGCCGATGGAGAGACATGTATTTCGTCAAGCAATCGGAATTTTAGAGGTAGAATGGGCTCTCGAGATGCGGAAATATATCTCGCCAGTCCTGCAACTGTAGTTGCGAGCGCAATCGAAGGAAAAATTGCGGACCCACGGAGATATCTGGAATGATATGTGGCAGAGTTTGGAAATTTGGTAATGATATCGATACAGACGTTATCATTCCAGGTAGATATCTCGACAATTATTCACCTAAGCATCTCGCCAAACATGTTATGGAAGGCGTTGATATCGATTTTCATTCCAAAGTTAGCGAAGGGGATTTTATTGTCGCGGAAAAACACTTTGGTATCGGTTCCAGCAGGGAGCAGGCGGTGATTGCACTCAAGGCTGCAGGTATCCGAGTATTATTGGCAGAGTCCTTTGCGAGAATATTCTATAGAAATGCAGTCAACCATGGTCTATTACCTCTCGTCTGCCCGAACTGTTCGGAAGTCTTTGAGACCGGAGAGAAGATATGCATAGATTTAGAAAAAGGGATTATTTTCAGCTCGGAAAAACCAGAGAAAAAACTTGACTTCCAGCAACTACCTACTCCGATTGCACGGATTGTCGAAGCGGGGGGTCTCATAAACATATTGAAATCGGAGATACAAGAACCATCGAAAAAATAGAGTAATAGTTATAATTTATGAAAACTTCGAATATGGTGATGGTATGACTGCAGAGAGAGACCTTATCATATCCCTCGCAAGAAAGATCGTCGAAAGGAAATTGACGATATCAGCTGGTGGAAATATCAGTTACCAGCTTCCGGATGGCAAGATAGTGATTACGCCCTCAAAGCAGCATAAATCAATCTCGGATCTGGAACTCACTGATCTTTCCGTTGTGAATTCTGCAGGTGATCTTATCGAGGGACCAAAACCTTCGGCTGAACTACCAATGCATCTTGCGATTCATTCTGTTACTCCGTATCCAGCTTGGATTATTCACGCTCATCCTCCAATAGCAATGGCATATTCCTCGGAAAGAATTCTGCCAGAGGAGCCGTCTATTGAAGCTTTGAAACTGAAGATCTCTCTTGTTGATGTTAGGACGCCTGGCTCAGAGGAGCTTGCGCGTGAGGTTGCCGAAAAGGTGAAAACTGGTTTCAATATACTTCTCCTTGAGGGTCATGGGGCAGTAGTGATTTCGGCTGATCCCAATAATGCATTCATGCTCTTAGACGAGTTAGAAAATGCCTGTAAAACAGATCTGGTTCGAAGGCTATTGCGTCTTTCGAATCGATAACCTTCCTGGTAATCCTTTTAGAGAGGATTATCATTCATTATTCTCATATAACTCTGGGCTCGTGGGGTAGTTTGGATATCCTTTTGGCCTTCGGAGCCGACGACGTGGGTTCGAATCCCACCGAGCCCGCCAACTAAACCAGGGATTTTGTATACGTACAAGTCCGTGCTATTTTGTAGCACGCTAGGGCTTTCGACATATCCGATAGGTTCAATCCAATGTATATTCGGGTCATATCTGTCGAAGTGTGACCCAATAGCTCCGATATTGTCTCTAATCTCTGACCTATTAGCCAGAGATTTCTTCCAAAGGTACGCCTGAGAGTATGGAAGCCGAATTGTCGTCTGTATACTTTGCAGAAATCAGCTTTACAATTTTTCTGACATTGGATCAGCGAATCCATTTCCAAGTCTATTCCAACAATCTTTAATCCTCGACTAGAAAGCGCTTGCTCATATACTCCAACACCGCAGCCTATATCGAGTATTTTTTGACTGCCTGATTGGTTGATTGCCTCATCAATTAATTTCAGCCTTTTTACGATAGACGCAGATTGTTTTTCAAATGTAGAGGGCGTCCCAGGTTTGACCATTTCCACCCATATCCAAAAAGGAATAATGCTATCCAGTTATTTAATCGCTTCAAAGAAGCAAAACCATTAAGCCCGTATAACGGTGCGGAAACGGGGAAATGATGACAACTCAAATGAGAGAGAATTCGACGCCTGCGTCACCGAGAAGTGCGCAACCTGATTCTTTTGTGAAAAGGATATTGCTGATCGAGCCACCATTCTATAGATTGTTCAAGGAAACCTATTCTTTGACCAAATACCCCCTCTCGCTAGGCTATCTAGCAGGAACTATCCGAGAAAGGACTGATTGGGAGGTGATGGTTTACAATGCCGACTTCTGTCAAGAAGATGATTTCATAGTTATTCGTTTTCTCACTGGAGCAGGATATGAGAACTACCTAAGGACTCTAGGCAATCTAGATTGCTCAATTTGGAAGGCAATTCAAACCACAATTTCTGAATATCGTCCCTCAGTCATTGGGATTACATCAAAGTCGCAAAACTACGCTTCGGCAACTAATGTGGCTCGAATAGCAAAGAGGATCAACAGAGATATAATTGTTGTCCTTGGAGGCCCTCATCCTACACTAATGGGAGGAAAGATCCTTGAGAACCCTGACATCGACATATGCATCCGTGGGGAAGGAGAGATTACACTAGTCGAACTACTCAAGGCCATTGAGAATCATGAGAGGAAAGACACAATCAAGGGTATTTCCCATAGAATTAATGGCAAAATACTCGACAACCCACCACGAGAATTCATCGAAAATTTGGACGGTTTATGTTACCCACATCAATATGCAGCAGAAGTATTGAAAGATTACGATCAATATCCGAAACATGCTTTCAGTTCCATATTTGCGACAAGGGGTTGTCCATATGATTGCACCTTTTGTGGTTCTCGATATATCTGGAGTCGTAGAGTCAGGTTTCGCTCTCCAGAGAGCATTGTAGGCGAGATAAATAGACTTCGAAAACTGGGCATCAATACAATCCGTTTCGATGATGATACATTTGGCATAAACAAGAAGTTCATAAGAGATCTATGTCTAGCAATCAAGAGCAAGTGCCCTGGTACTAAGTGGTCATGTGAAATCCACGTGAATCTCGTAGATGAAGAGAATATTTCTTTGATGAGTGATGCTGGATGCGAGACCATACGTCTTGGAGTCGAATCTGGAAATAATCAAATATTGAAAGAGATTCGTAAGAACATAACCATAGAAAAAGCTCTGGCTGCAGCGGATGTAATCAAGAAACATCCCATTAAATTAGATGCATTTTTCATGGCCGGTTTTCCTCAAGACACGGAAGAATCATCGAATGAGACAATGAGAGCAATGAAGAAAATCAAAGCAGATTCCGTCATATTTAGCATATTCACACCATATCCAGGCACAGAAGCATTTGACTTCTGCAAAGAAAAAGGATTAATCAAAGATGATTTTGATGTCTCGTTATACAATCATCAAAGTCCGGCGAACTGTTTCTGCATGAATATGTCTCCGGAACAATTCAGGAGAGTTGTTGAAAAGATGGAGCAACTAGTGTCCGATATACATTTCCCGATGCGAATATTGTTCTCGAAACAGGGGATAGAGAGGATATGGCACCGCGGGCCATTATGGTCGTTCAGATACATATTGAACTCTATCCAGAGGAAACTAGAAAGAAGATTGTGACTGCGACATTGACAGCCAAGTATCGCATTTTGAAATCAGAAAAAGTGAAGAGGCTTCTCTAATTGCTGGGTTCGAATGCCCAATTTCCGTACGTTGAGGAGGTCAGCCAGTATTTTACCTGGGTTCGAATCCCACCGAGCCCGCCATTAAAGGTAGCCAGGCAAATTACATTTTCTTTCAATCAATGGGTATTGAAATTCTGGAGAATGCACCTAAACCTCTATGTTGAAGAGGTCCTCGCGACTTCTTCTAAATCCTTTTCTTTTACTTTCTTCTTTTCCTCCTGATTTCTATCGGGATTGGAGTATTGCGGACATACCTCTATTCGCGGTTCTCCCGCA
>Ga0209986_10000676_pt1 | contig 33408 bp, 30 predicted proteins | sample BlataG_FD_183168 | JGI IMG/M metagenome (GOLD analysis project Ga0209986, IMG submission 183168) | Deep subsurface microbial communities from Black Sea to uncover new lineages of life (NeLLi) - Black_00105 metaG (SPAdes) (version 2) | ecosystem: Environmental > Aquatic > Marine > Oceanic >...
GAGCATTGGATATCGGAGCTCAAGGGATAGAAATTCCTCAGATTAACAGTAAGCTCCAGGCAATAAAAGCAGTTAGATCTGTTAAATATGCTCCTCAGGGTGAACGTGGAGTTTGTAGATATGTACGTGCAGCAAATTATTCTTCCATAAATAAATTTAAATATTTTAAATCTGCCAATAAAGAGACTATGATTATTGTTCACATAGAAGGGGTTGAAGGTATAAATAATTTAGATGGAATACTATCAGTTCCCGACATAGATGTTATTTTTGTCGGACCCTATGACCTTTCTCAATCTTTAGGTATTCCTGGAGAGGTTAACAATCCTTTAGTAAAGGAAAAGATGAAAGAAGTAGTTTTAAAGTGTAGGGAAAATAAAGTTGCTGTAGGAACTTTCGCGGATGATGTAGAAACAGCTAAATCCTGGGTTTCATTAGGGGTTCAATATATGGCTTTTTCAGTTGATGTAGGCATTCTTTATGAGGCGAGTAAGCAAATTGTAAAGAAATTTAAAAATAATAGGGAATAAAGAAAAATATTTTAATAAAAATGGTAAAAGAAATTTTGAAAAAAACCATATTTTAGATTATGTCGTAGGAGGAGAATTTTTTGAGGATTTAGTTATTTTATTTTGTTAGTATATTTTATTTATGAATCGAGAAAAGTGTATATAAAGGACTTTGTCCTTATTTAGTTTTATTAAGTGAAACGAAATTTGACAAAAATATGAAAAGATTGAAATATTCTGTTTATTGTGATAATATTTAATATATGAAAGTAAGTTTCATATAAAGAAATTTTTCCTACTTTAAATATAGATGGTTGTTAAGAGAAGGAAATAAAAATGCAAGAAAAATATAATGTTTTTACAATCCAAAAAGGGATAAACATATTGAATCTTTTTAAAAAATATAACAAATTGTCCTTTACTGATATTCAGAAAGATTTAAAATACAATAAATCAACATTATTTCGAATTCTTTACACCTTAGAAAAAAATAGATATTTATCAAAAGATAAAAATGGAAGATATGAGTTAGGATTAAATATTTTTATTTTAGGAAATCAAATATCTCGAGTAAATAAACTAAAAAGAGTCTCAGATTTTTATCTAAAAGAATTAGCCGAACAGGTTAATTTAACTGTTCATATAGGAATGTTAGATGGACTAAATGTAATTATTTTAGATAAATATGATTCTCCAAATAGTAGTATAAAAATGGTTTCTCGAATTGGTGCCTTAGTTCCTGCTCATTGTACTGGACAAGGTAAGGCGTTATTAGCTTATTCTCCTCGGGATAAGGTTGAAAAAATAATTAATACTTACGGTTTACATCGTTATACCCCAAATACTATAACTACATCTAATAAATTATTTGCAGAATTGCAAAATATAAGGAAATGTGGATATGCCATAGATAATTCTGAACATGAAAAACATATTCATTGTATAGCCCTTCCTATTTTAAATGAGTTTAATGAATTAGAAGCGGCAATTAGTATTACTGGATTAGTTATAGATTTTCCAAGTCAGGAAGTAGTTAATGAAAATATAAGGCTATTACAAATGACAAGAGATAAAATAAGAGAAAAAATGAATTACGAAAAATAAACAAAAAAGAAGGATAAAAAATGTTTAAATTAAAAGGAGTTGTACCTCCAATGATTACCCCTTTTAACAGGGAAGGTAATGTAGATATCGAGAATTTAGAAAAATTAGTGGCTTTTTTAAGGGGTAGAGTTGATGGATTATATATATGTGGTTCTTATGGCAGCGGTCCCTTAATGTCAGTAGAGGAAAGAAAAAAAGTGACTGAGGTTACTGTAAAAGTAGTTAAGGGAAAGATTCCTATTGTAGCCCATACAGGTACTACTAATACTCGGGATACGGTAGAATTAACAAAACATGCGGAAAAAGTTGGTTGTGCTGCTGCAGCAGCAGTCGGTCCTTATTATTTTCATCATAACGAGGATAGTCTTTTAGAATTTTATGGTTCTATAATAAAGGCAGTAAATCCTGATTTTCCTGTTTATGTTTATCATAATCCTAAATTTTCAGGTTACGAAATTTCTCTAAGCACCATGAAAAAATTAAAAAAGATGGGAATTCACGGCATTAAGGATGCAACTTTTAATATTTTAACCTTTGCCACCTATATGCGTGAATTAGCTGATGATAATTTTGATATTGCCTTGGGAACTGAAGCAATGTGGCTTTCTGCAAGGGCATTAGGTGGAGAATCTTTTATTCCAGGCTTAGGTAATGCCTTACCAGAAATATGTCATAAGATGTATTTGGAAGGAATCAATAATGATTTTGAGGCTTGCCGAAAAACCCAATTTATAGTAAACGAGCTTAGAGATATCATGTATTTGGCTAAATCTACTCAATTAGCCATTTATGCCATGCTTGAGATTCGAGGAATTATCAAGGCATATCCTCGTTCGCCCTTTGTACCAGCTGAAGAAAATGAAAAAGAGGAGATAAAAAAACGTTTAATTGAATTAGGGGTAATCTAATAATGTATTTTGCAATAATAGATTGTGGTACTACAAATTCTCGGGTTTATGTTTTAAATGACAAATTTAAAATAATAAAAAGAGGAACCAAGAAAGTTGGAGTAAGGGATACAGCTATTAGCGGTTCTAAAGATGTTCTTAAATTAGGATTAAAAAATCTTTTAGAAGACACTATTTTATCTGCAAGTCTTAAAATTAGGGATATTAAATTTGCTATTACTTTTGGAATGATTACTTCTGAGATAGGACTTATAGAGATTTCTCATAGGTGGGTACCTGTTGGGGTGAATGATTTAGCATCTAATATTAAAGTAGTGCAGGATAGGAATATTTTTCCTTTGGACATACCTATAATATTTATTCCTGGGGTAAAAAATACTTTTAAGGAAAATTCTACCCATAAAGATATTCGTAAAATTGATTTTATGCGAGGGGAAGAAACACAAGCAGCCGGTTTATTATCTAGTTATCCGAATTTAAACTTTCCAATTATAATGGCAGTACTAAGTTCGCATACTAAATACCTTTATATTAATTCTCAAAAACAAATAGCTTGTTCTTTAACAAATTTAAGCGGCCAAGTTTATGAGGCAATTAAAAAAGAAACTTCTATTGGAAAATCCTTGATTAGTGATGATAATCTTCCACCTGTTGATTACTTTGATCTCCAGGTAATCGAATCTGCTTATAGTTCGGTTAAAAATGCTGGCTTTTTACGAACATTACTTATGCCACGTTTTATGGAAGTTTTATTAAAAAACACTTGGTATGAAAGGGATCTTTTTCTTAATGCAGCTATTTCTGCTGAAGATTTAAAAGTGCTGAATGAATTCTCTTTGTTTAAATTTTCTCTATTGGAGACTAATTTTGTTTTAGTGGGTCACCCCCGTCGTTGCCGTTTATTAAAACATTTTCTCATTAAACATTATCATATAAAAAAAGAAATTCGAATTATTTTCAAAAAAGAAGAGATTGACCAGTTAGGGATTAATGGAGCAATTAATATTGCCCAAAAAGCAGGATATTTGGAAGAAAATAAAAAATGATTTAGGGAGTGAACAAAATGCAATTTGTACGTTTTCAACAAAAGGAAGGATTGATTGCTTATGGAATTTTAGAAGATAACATGATTTATGAAATTAAAGGGTCTATTTACCAATCTTTTAGGAAAACAGGGAAAACTTTTAATGAATCTGATGTTAAATTATTAGTTCCTTGTGAGCCTAAAAATATATATTGTGTTGGTCTTAATTTTCGAGAGCACGTTAATGAATTAAATTTGGAAATACCTAAAGAACCTGCAAATTTTATGAAACCAGTTACTAGTGTCATAAATACAGGTGAAAGTATTATATATCCTGAAACAGCAACAAGGGTAGATTATGAGGGTGAAATGGCATTAGTTATTAAAGATAAAATAAAGGATATATCTATAGAGGAAGCAATGGAACATGTTTTGGGTATAACTCCGTTTAATGATGTTACTGAAAGGGAAATGAGTTATACTACAAGTCAAGTAACATATTGTAAAAGTTTTGATACATTTACTTCCTTTGGTCCTGTTATTGATACGAATATTGATCCGGAAAATGCGGTGATAAGAACATATTTAAATGGTAAAAAAGTTCAGGAAGGGTATACAAAAAATTTAATATTTTCTTGTGCATATATTGTTTCATATTTTTCAAGAAGCAGAACTTTATTTCCAGGAGATATAATTTCTACAGGCACACCTTGTAATGTGCTTAGCATGAAGGATGGTGATAAAGTAGAAATTGAGATTGAAGGGATTAGCTCTCGTTTGATTAATTATATTCATAATCCGAAGTTGCATAAAGACTAATTTTCTTTGTTTGCTAGATTTATTTTTAACTTTAATTTGCAACAAATAATAAACAAGAAGGGAGGGGATAAAAAGTAAAATTATATATGTTTTAAAGAAATACTAACTAGTGGTATGCAAAAACATTAAGTAAAAAATATAAATTCTAGAGAGGAGAAATGAAAAATTATGAAAAAGTCAATAGTATTTGGTGTGATTTTAGTAGTTCTTTTTACTACGATTAGTGCCTTTGCTGCTTATCCTGATAAGAGTGTTACCATTGTTTGCCCTTGGGGTGCTGGAGGAGGTACTGATAGAGTAGCCCGTTTCTTAGCAGCAGAATTAGAGAAAGAATATGGAAAGCCATTCACGGTAGTAAATAAAACTGGTGGAGGAGGAGCTGTAGGACATGGAGCAGGTGCCTATGCTAAACCTGATGGATATACTCTTACTCTTGTAACCCTTGAAATTGCAAACATGCACTGGATGGGTTTAACCAAGCTTACTTATGAAGATTTTGATTATGTAATCCAAGTTAATCAAGATCCTTCGTGCGTAATAGTAAAAGCTGATGCTCCTTGGCATTCAATAACAGAATTGTTAGTAGATATAGCCATGCATTCTGGTAAGTATATGTTTTCCGGTAGTAGTGCAGGATCAATTTGGGATCTTTCAAGGATAGGTTTATTTGATAAGGTTGGAGTTCCTATGGATTATGTTAAATGGATACCAACAAAGGGAGCGGCTCCATCCATAGTAGAGTTACTTGGGGGACATGTTGATGTAATAACTTGCAGTGCTCCAGAAGCAGCTGCTCAATTAGATTCAGGGCAGCTTAGGGCTTTGGCAATAATGGCGGACGAAAGGAATCCAAAATATCCTGATGTTCCTACTCTTAAGGAATTAGGAATTGATTGGTCTTCTGGAACTTGGAGAGGAATTGCTGTACCAAAAGGAACTCCTAAAGAAGTTATAAATTCTCTTTACGGGAAGCTATCAAAAATTACTAATTCTGAAAAGTATAAAGATTTTATGTCTAAGAATGGATTTGGAATTAAGATAGGAAATTCTGAAGAATTTTCTAATTTTGTAGAAGAACAAAATACTACTTGGAAAAAGATTTTAAAAATTGGTGGATACTTAAAATAAGAATATCTCCGCCTCCCTTAACGGGGAGGCGGACTTTTGAGGATTAATAATGGGAAAAAGTACAAATATTTGGTTTGGAATAATACTTATAGTTATTGCTGTTTTTATTATTATTATATCATTAGGATTCCCATCTTTTATAGTTGGAGATAAAAAACTTCCCGGCCCAAATTTTTTTCCTGTAATATTAAGTATAATTTTAATAATTGCAGGAGGATATGAAATTTTAACTGCCCGGAGAGGAGATATGCTTGCTAAAATATCTACAAAATCTTCCAAGGAATATCTAAAGGACTGGGGTAATCAGAATATCTTAATAATAGTTTTTAGTTTACTTATTTATATTTCCTTTATAAAATGGTTAGGCTTTACCCTGGCTACTTTTATATTTAGCTTAACTCTTATGATTCGTTTAAAAACTGGATGGATACGAGGAACAATTTTTTCAACTATTGCAGTAATCGTTATAACGTTACTATTTACAAAAATATTTATGGTTCAATTACCAGAAGGATCTTTAGGAATTATTTTTTGGAGATAAATTAAATATGACACTGCCAAATATTTTTCAATTACATATTTTGATACCCTGGATTATTTCAATGTTGGTTGGGATACTGGTAGGAGGAACTCCTGGATTAACTGCTACTATGGCAGTAGCATTAATAGTCCCCATAACTTATTATATGGATCCTTTAGCAGGTTTAGCGATGATTTTAGGAGTAAGTTTTACTTCTATATTTGCTGGTGATATTCCAGCAACTTTTCTTAGAATTCCAGGTACCCCCGCTTCAGCAGCGGCAGTTCTTGATGGTTTCGAATTATCAAAAAAGGGTAAAGGTTCACTTGCACTTACTATAGATTTGATATGTTCAGCTATTGGAGGTCTTGTCGGTGTGTTATTACTTATAATAATTGCTCCTCCTTTGGCAAAATTTGCCTTGAAGTTTACAAATTTCCAATACTTTTGGCTTGGTATGTTTGGGCTTAGTATGAGTGCTGTGCTTAGTACAGGTAATAATGTTCGAGGTCTTATATCTGCTGTTTTGGGATTACTCGTTTCCACAGTTGGTATTGATATAACTACCGGTTTCCCGAGGTTTACTTTTGGTAATATTGAGCTTATGGGGGGTATTGGATTTATTCCCGTTATGGTTGGGTTATTCGGCATTTCCGAAGTTTTTAAAAATGTAAAAAATCGAGATCGTTTAACACAAAGGACTATACACGATAAAATTAATATATCTTTATTTAAAACGCTGCTTATTGTTTGGGAAAGGAAGTGGATATTGTTAAAATCATCTTTTATTGGAACTTGTGTAGGAGCACTTCCGGGAGCGGGAGCAGATATAGCAGCTTGGGTTGCCTACGGTATAGAAAAAAAGACTTCCAAAAAACCTGAAGAATTTGGAAAGGGAAGTATTGATGGAGTTATTGCCCCTACGAGTGCAAATAATGCAGCTTTAGGGGGTACTTGGATACCGGCATTAGTTTTTGGTGTACCGGGTGATTCAATAACTGCTATTGTACTCGGGGCAATGTTGATGTACGGATTAAAGCCAGGACCACTAATTTTCCGGCAGAGCCCAGATCTTGTTAAAGGCATTTTTGCTATCGCACTAATTTCTCAATTTTTTTTAATTCCTATTGGATTACTAGGTATTAAAGCGTATGGTCGAATATTGAGATTACCACGGAATATAATTATGGTTTTTGTCTTAATATTTTCAGTAGTCGGTTCTTACGCAATCCGAAATAGTATTTTTGATATTTATATAATGTTATTTTTTGGTGTAGTTGGTTATATATTTGAAAATTTAAATATCCCCCTTGCCCCTATGGTTCTTGGGATTATCCTTGGACCTATGATAGAAGATAATTTAAGAGTGGGATTAATAAAAACAGGAGGAAATTATCTTCCCTTCCTGACAAATCCTATTAGTGCTGTTCTAGTTCTTTTAATTATTTTTACTTTTTTTAGCAATAATATAATTAATTTATTTCGAATGATATTTAGAAAAAATAAATAAAAAAAGGATGATTTAAATGAATAAAATTCTTGAGAGAATCGGTGAGATTGGGATTATTCCCGTGGTTAAGATAGAAAAAGCTAAAGACGCGCTTCCTCTAGGAAGAGCACTTATTGATGGTGATCTCCCTATTACTGAAATTACTTTCAGAACTTCTGCTGCAGAAGAGTCAATTAAAACCTTAACCAGAGAACTCTCTAATCTTTTAGTTGGAGCAGGGACTGTATTAACCGTTGAACAGGCAAAAAAAGCAGTTTCTGCCGGCGCTCAATTTATCGTTTCGCCAGGTTTTAATCCAAAAGTAGTAGATTATTGTATAGAAAATAACATTCCAATAACTCCGGGAATAAATAATCCAACCCAGATTGAGATGGCTCTTGAGAGAGGAATTGAGGCAGTAAAGTTTTTTCCTGCTGAAGCATCAGGAGGATTACCACTTCTTAAATCTATGTCAGCACCTTATACCGGGATAAAATTTATTCCTACAGGAGGGATTAACCAGAATAACTTATGTTCTTACCTATCCGATAATAAAGTTCTTGCTTGTGGTGGTAGTTGGATGGTAAAGCCTGAACTCATCTCTTCAGGTAACTTTGATGAGATTACCAGACTTACCAAAGAAGCTGTTTCTACCATGTTAGGTTTTGAGTTTGCTCATCTTGGAATAAATGAGGAAAGTAAAGACAAAGCTCTTAATTCTGCAAACCTACTTTCACGCCTTTTTTATTTTCCTATAAAAGATGGAACGAGTTCTATTTTTGCTGGTTCAGGATTTGAGATTATCAAAAACAGATTTTTGGGAGAACATGGACATATTGCTATAGCTACTAACGATATTCATAGGGCAATAGCCTATTTAAAAAAGAAAGATATTTCAGTTCTTCCTGAAACTGCTAAAGAGAAGGATGGTAAACTTAAGGCAATCTATATAGCTCAAGAAGTATCGGGATTTGCCATTCATCTTTTGCAAAAATGATTTTTGAAAGGGAGGAAATAATATGAAAAAGTATATTACTTTTGGTGAGATAATGTTAAGGCTTAAACCACCCAATTGGGAGAGATTTTTTCAGAGTCCTCTTTTGGAAGCTACTTTTGGAGGAGGGGAGGCAAATGTAGCTGTGGGACTAGCCCGATTCGGTCTGAATGTAGCCTATGTTTCCGTGATTCCTAATAACCCAATTGGAGATGCTTGTATTAGAGAACTAAGAAGGCAGGGTGTAGATACTTCATTTATTGTAAGAAAAGGAGACAGGTTAGGTATCTACTTTTTAGAAGCGGGGGCCAATCAGAGACCCTCCAAGGTTATTTACGATCGTTCTCATTCGGCTATTGCCGAGGCAAAACCTGAGGATATTAGTTGGGACAAGGTATTTAATGAGGTAAGTTGGTTTCATATTAGTGGAATTACTCCCGCTATTTCTCTTTCAGCCTCAGAGCTTTCCTTAGAAGCAGTGAAAAAAGCAAGAGAAAAAGGTATTACTGTATCCTGTGATCTCAATTTTAGAAAAAATTTATGGAAATATGAGAAATCCGCCCACGAGGTAATGGAGGAATTAGTTAAATATGCTGATATTGTCATAGGGAATGAAGAAGACTGTCAGAAATCTCTCGGGGTTAAAGTGGATGTAGATGTAGAGTCAGGAAGACTTCAAACAGAAAAGTATAGAGAACTGACTGAAAAAGTTCTTAGCTTATATCCCAATATCAAGAAAATTGCTATAACTTTAAGGGAAAGCCACTCTGCAAACCACAATGGATGGTCGGCGGTGCTTAATAATCGGGAGGAGTTTCTTGTTTCAAAAAAGTATGAAATTAATAATATTATAGATAGGGTAGGAGGAGGAGATACTTTTGCCGCAGGTTTGATTTACGGTCTTAATAACCTAGATAATGACAAGGAGACCCTTGAGTTTGCAGTAGCAGCCTCTTGCCTCATGCATTCCATCCTTGGTGATTTACCTTTACTTTCAGTAGAGGAAGTAAAAAGCTTAGCTGGAGGAGCAGGGTCAGGTCGAGTACAGAGATAATACCATTACTAAAGATTAAAGGAAGAAGAAATAGATGACAAAGGGAAAAGAGAGAATAGTTAGATTAAGACAGTCATTTTTAAATAGCGTACGTATGATAGATGTTGAAAGAGCTGTGATTGTTACAGAAGCTTATCAAAAACATGAAGCTGATCCGCAAGTAGTGAGAAAAGCTCTTGCCTTAGATGAAATTTTACAAAGGATGAGTATTCAAATAAGAGATGATGAATTAATTGTGGGGAACCAATCCAAAAACCGTCGAGGGGTACCTTTATTTCCCGAATACGCTATAGATTGGATTAAGAACGATATGGATACTTTCTCTACAAGAAAAGGCGATCAATTCCAGATTACCGAAGAACAAAAAGAAACCTTAAGAAAGATTTTTTCTTACTGGGAAGGTAGAACGTTACGGGCTAAAATTAAAGCGGCTCTTCCTAACGATCTAAGCGAAATATTAGAATACGGTGTTTTTACAAACGAAAATTATTCAATGTCAGGGCCTGGGCATATGATTCCGAATTATGAATTTGTCATACAAAATGGTTTAATTATTATGAAGAAAGAATGTGAAAATTATATAGAAGAATTAGAATTAGATGACGAGGATTATGAAGATAAATATCATTTGTATAAGGCTTGTTTCATAGTATGTGATGCTTTAATTAAATGGGCTAAGAGATATGCTCAGGAAGCCAAAAAAATGGCTGAAGAAGAGGGTAATGAAGGAAGAAAAAAAGAACTTCTGCGTATATCAGAGATTTGTTCTCATGTTCCAGCCAAACCGGCTCGCAATTTCTGGGAAGCACTGCAATGTATTTATTTTTTACAGGTAGCTATTCAAATAGAATCCAATGGATTGGCTATTGCCTTGGGCCGTCTTGATCAGATACTTTTTCCATATTATAAAAAAAACATTGAAGAGAGAAGAATAACTAAAGAAGATACCTTAGAGTTAATTCAGTGTTTCTTTTTAAAAATATCAGAAATAGATAAAGTCTATTCTAATGCAGCCACCAGATTTTTACAAGGGCCAGCACAAGGTCAGACTATAACCTTGGGAGGATGTGCCCGTGATGGTAGAGACAGTATTAATGAACTCTCTTATCTATTTATAGAAGCTGATCGGGATATTCGCTTAATTCAACCTGATTTAGCTGTCAGGATAACTCGTACTACCCCAGATAATTTCCTAAGAGAAGCATGTATTAATATAAGAGAGAGGTTAACAAAACCAAAGTTATTTAATGATGAACTTATTATCCAGTCTAATTTAAATTTAGGAATGTCATTAGAGGATGCAAGGAACTGGGGTGCCCTTGGTTGTAGCGAATCAGTTGTGTGTGGAAATCAAAATAGTTGGGGAAATTCTGGCCTCATCTGTTTAGCTAAATGCTTGGAATTAGCTCTTAATGATGGGAAATGTATGCTTACAGGTAAGCAAATGGGACCACATACTGAAAAGCCGAATGAATTTAAGACATTTGAGGAAATATTAACTGCCTTTAAGATACAAGTAGAACATTTTACTAAGTACTTAGCTCTTTATGATAATATAATAGATCATGTCCAGATGCAAGTTGTTCCTTTACCACTTTATTCGATACTAACTAGCGATTGTTTAAGAACAGGAATTGAATTTAACAGAGGTGGAGCAAAATATAACACTACTTCTCCCTTAGGAGTTGGACCGATTACAACCGGAGATTCATTAGCAGCAATTAAAAAATTAGTATTTAAAGAAAAATTAATCACTATGAAAGAACTAAACGAGGTTTTAATCAATAATTTTGAGGGGAAAGAAAACATTCGCCAAATGTTATTAAATCGTGCTCCTAAATTTGGTAATGATGAAGATTTGGCCGATGATTTATGTAATGAAGTCTTAAATATTTACTGTGATGAATTAGCTAAGTATAAAAATGCAAGAAGCGGTCCTTTTATAGCCGGGCTATATTATTTATCAGCTAATATACCTTTCGGGTTACATACAGCAGCCACACCAGATGGTAGAAAAGCCAGAGCAGCATTAAATGACGGAGGAATATCTCCATCTCAAGGACGAGATAAAAAAAGTATTACAGCAGTAGCAAAATCAGTAGGGAAATTAGATGTGATAAGAGCACATCATGGAGCTATCCTAAATCAGAGATTCCATCCAAGCTTACTCGAAAGAGAAGATAAGTTAAAATTATTTATACAGTATATACATACCTTTATGGACTTAGGAGGATGGCATGTTCAATTTAATGTACTTACAACAGATATCTTAAGAGATGCTCAGAACAACCCTGAAAATTACCGGGATTTAGTAATTCGTGTAGCTGGTTATAGTGCATTTTTTACTGATTTGGAAAGTGAGCTACAGGAAGATATCATTAAAAGGACAGAAAAAGTTGCTTATTAAGACCTAATACCCATTCTTTTACTTTTTAGTAAATCTTTTATTGAAATAACTACATAATCATAAAACAAATATTTTAAAAAAAGGAAAATAATATGAGCGAAAAGGGTATAGTTTTTGATATCCAGCGGTTTTCAATTCATGACGGTTTAGGCATACGTACTTTAGTGTTTTTGAAGGGCTGTAATTTAAGGTGTCAATGGTGTTCTAACCCTGAATCTCAACGATTTAAACCAGATCTATTTTTTCAGCCAGAAAAGTGTGTTGGCTGTCAAGCATGTATAAAGGTTTGTCCGCAGAAAGCAATTATTATTAAAAAAGGCCAGATATTTTTTCGCAGGGAGCTTTGTAAAAATTGTGGCAAGTGTGCTGAGGTTTGTTATGCTGAAGCACGAGTAATAAAAGGCAAAGAAATGAGCACAGATGAAGTAATTAAGGAAGTAATTAAGGATAACGCTTTTTATTCAAAAACTCAGGGAGGAATAACCTTAGGAGGTGGCGAACCTCTTCAGCAGTCTAATTTTGCACTTTCAATTCTTAAAAAATGCAAGGAAAAAGGATTAAGTACTGCCATAGAAACTAGTGGATATGTTCCATGGGAAAATATAGAAAGAGTCATTCCTTATACTGATTTCTTTCTTTATGATATAAAACATATGGATCCAAAGGTTCACAAACAATATATTGGGGTAGATAATCAATTGATATTGTCAAATTTAGAAAAACTTGTAAAAAGAGCAATGATTATAATACGTACACCATTAATTCCTAGTTTTAATGATACAGAAACTGATGTTAATGATATTGCTCAGCATGTGGCAAAGCTTGGTATCAATGAACTTAATCTTTTACCTTACCAGAATTATGGAAGATATAAATATAATTTATTGGGGCGGGATTATCCATTTAAAAATGATAAAATACTTGATAAAGAAGATGTTAATAAACTTAGAACGGTGGTTATTAAACAAGGATTGAAGGTAAAAATTGGCGGTTAAATTGCGATAGTTGTTAACGATAATCTGATGAATATATTATAGAAGATTAAATAAATATTTATTGGTATATACATTACCCTAGAAAAAAAATAAATTTTAAGGTAAGTTAAGATTTTAAGCTAAAAGTATACAATATGTTATGTGTAACAAGGGGTAAAAAAGGGTTATTTATGGTTAAGAAAAATATTTTTCTAAAGATTAATTTTAAAGATAATGTTGCTATTGTTTTATATCCTATTAAGAAAGGCACTAAAATAAATATAGATGATCGTGAATTAGTAGTACAGGAAGATATACCAAAAGGGTATAAAATCGCCCTAACATCCATAGATAAAGGAGAAGAGGTAATAAAATATGGATATGGAATAGGGATTGCAAGCCAACTTATAAAAAGGGGTACCTGCGTTCATATTCATAATTTAAAAACAGGTTTAAAAGGGAAAATAGAATATCGTTATAAGCCTGATTTAAAAGAAATAAAATTTCTAAATGATATGCTGTATTTTCGTGGATATGAACGAGATAATGGTCAGGTAGGGATAAGAAATGAAATTTGGGTTATAAATACTGTAGGATGTGTCAATAAGGCAGCTGAAAAAATAGTATTGTCTGCCAAGCAAAAATATGAAAATGAAATTGAAAATAGTGAGATAGATGGGATTTTTAATTTTCCCCATCCCTTCGGTTGTTCCCAATTAGGCGATGATTTAGTAAATACTCAGAAGATTTTAGCAGGTTTGGTTAAACACCCAAATGCAGCTGGGGTATTAGTAGTAGGTCTTGGATGTGAAAATAATTTAATTAGTGAATTTAAAAAAGTAATCGGAGATTATAATAATAGTAGGGTTAAGTTTATCAATCTTCAGGATGTAAAGGATGAAATTAAAGAGGGTTTAAATAAAATGGATATGCTAGTAAAGTATACTAAAAAATTTAAAGTAAAAGATATACCGGTATCTAAATTAAAGATAGGAATTAAGTGTGGAGGTTCAGATAGTTTTTCTGGCATTACCGCAAACCCTTTAGTAGGAAAAATATCGGATAGAATAGTATCATATGGCGGAACAGTTATTTTAACTGAAGTTCCTGAAATGTTTGGTGCTGAGAAAATTTTAATGAATAGAGCTCAAGATAAAAAAATTTTCCAGAAAATAGTGAATCTAATTGATGGATTTAAAGATTATTTTCTCTCAAATGGGCAGACTATTTATGAAAATCCATCTCCAGGAAATATAGAAGGTGGCATTACTACTTTGGAGGAAAAATCTTTAGGATGCATAAAAAAAGGTGGAACAAGTATAATAAGAGATGTGATTTTTTATGGTGATCAATCAAATGGAAATGGCTTAAAATTGCTTGAAGGGCCAGGAAATGATCTTGTTTCTATTACTGCATTAACAGCGGCTGGATCTCATATAATTTTATTTACAACTGGAAGAGGAAATCCTTTGGGTAGTCCTGTTCCTACAATAAAAATATCTACAAATAGTAAACTTTATAAAAAGAAAAATAATTGGATTGATTTTAATGCTGGGCAGTTGATCGATGGAGTTGATATGAATAAACTTGCTGAAGATTTAATGGTATATATACTAAAGGTAGCTTCAGTAATAGTAAGAACGAAAAATGAAATAAATAATTATAGAGATATAGGTATTTTTAAAAATGGAGTTACATTATAAGTAGTAAATTTTTTCGGATATGAATTTACTTTAAAAGCAGAGTTTATAGTCAATTACTTCAGTAAAAATTGGTGTAAGAGACGGTAAAAATAATGGCTATTAAAAATATATTATTAAAAAGAATTATTAGAAGGAAAATTCATTGGCTTATTTATAAGAATTAAAGGGTTAATATTTAAAATAAAACTTAATTTTAAAAAATGAAAGGAAAGTTTTAAAAATGGATATAAAAGAAAAGACTATTAATAATATAAAACTAGGAGATTTTGTTGAATTTACTAAAACTATTACTGAAACAGATGTTTATTTATTTGCCGGCATAACTTGTGATTATGCCCCACATCATATCAATGAAGAATTTGCTAAAACTACTATGTTTGGTGAAAGAATTGTTCATGGTTTCTTAACAGCATCATTAACATCAAGTTGTACTTCACAAATTGTCGCTCCAGGAGGATTATCACTCGGTAATTCTTTTAAATTTTTGAAACCAGTTAGGTTTGGTGATACAATTACAGCTAAGGCTGAAGTTACAGAAATTATTCCTAAGAAAAAAATTGTTAAAATCAGGACTACCTGTACCAATCAAAAGGGTGAATTAGTACTGGATGGAGAAACTGTTCAACTTATGAGAGTGAGATGAGTTTTATTTAATTGGGGAGATAAATATGAGATTAAAGGATAAGATTGCACTTATCACCGGTTCCAGTCGGGGAATAGGAAAATCTATTGCTTTACAATATGCTACGGAAGGAGCTAAGGTTATTGTTAGTGCAACTACATTAGAATCTGCGGAAAAAACTGTAAATGAAATTAAACAAAGTGGAGGAGAAGCGTTTGCTATCGCAGTTAATATTGCTAATAAGGATAATGTTTTTGCAATGTATGAGAAAATTTTAAATCAATATGATCGACTAGACATTGTTGTTAATAATGCCGGAATATCTATGACAAAATCTACTATAGAGCTTACAGAAGATGACTGGGATAGGACAATAGATATTAATTTAAAAGGTACCTTTCTCTCTTGTCAAATTGCAGCAAAAAAAATGTTTGCTCAAGGAGGGGGTTGCATAATAAATATTTCTTCCATTTGGGGTTCAGCAGCTGCTCCGGAGCGAGCTGCATATTGTGCCAGCAAATGGGGTGTTGAGGGATTAAGTAAAGTATTAGCTATTGAATGGGCAAGCAAAGGTATTAGAGTTAATTGCATTGCTCCAGGTTATACTTATACTGATCAGGTAAAAGAACTTATAGAAAGAGGAATAGTTAAAGAAGAAATATTTAAGAAAAGAATCCCACTACAAAGGTTTGCTACAGTTAAAGATATAGGGAATGTAGCCATTTTTCTAGCAAGCGAGGAAGCAAGTTATATAAATGGAGAAACAATAAGAGTTGATGGCGGATTTAATGCTTTTGGTTACCTCGTAGAATAAGTGTGATAAATTAATTTTTTTGGAGGGATAATATTGAGTAGTAAGATTGTATCTGCAGAAGAAGCTATTTTAAAAATAAAAGACAATAGTACTGTTGCTATTGGGAGTTCCGGGGGTGGATTTCTTGAACCTGCTTTATTACTAAAAAGTTTAGGTGAAAGATATAAGAAAACGGCTGAACCTAAAAACTTAACTTTACTGCATTCAACTGGTATAGGTGATAACAAAGATGGAGGTTTATGCCATTTAGCCTTAAAAGGATTAGTTAAAAGGGATATTGGTGGTCATTGGGGTATGGCTCCAAAGATGGTTGAATTAGCTCTAAATAATGATATTGAAGCATATAATCTACCTCAGGGTGTATTATCTCAACTATTTAGAGAAATTGCTGCAAATAGGCCGGGTTTAATTACCAAGGTTGGGTTGAGAACCTTTATTGACCCAAGAATTGAGGGGGGTAAATTAAATTCAGTTACAATAGAGGATATTGTTAATCTAATTGAATTAAATGGTGAGGAATTCCTATTTTATCCGGCAATAAAAATTGATGTTGCACTCATAAGAGGAACTACCGCTGACTTAGATGGTAATATTACTTTAGAAAAGGAAGGTACTTTTTTAGAAAATCTATCCATTGCCCAGGCAGCCCATAACAGTGGAGGAATAGTAATAGCTCAAGTTGAAAGAATTGCCCAAAGAGGTGCATTAAATCCCCAAAATGTGAAAATTCCTGGTATTTTAGTTGATTATATTGTTGTTGATAAAAAACAACAACAAACTTGTATTACCCATTATAATCCAGGTTATAGTGGAGAAATAAAGGTTCCAATAGAAAGTTTGAAACCCATGCCTTTAAACCATAGAAAGATAATTGCTAGAAGAGCTACAGAGGAATTAAAGAAGAATTGTGTAATCAATCTTGGTGTGGGGATAGCAGATGGAGTAGCTTTAGTAGCTGCAGAAGAAGGAATAGAAAATCAATTTACCTTTGTAGTTGAACAGGGTTTAATTGGCGGTGTCCCTGCTCCAGGAGTGGAATTTGGCGCTTCTTTAAACCCCATTGCTATTATAGATGCTCCATATCAATTTGATTTCTTTGATGGTGGTGGGGTCGATGTAGCATTTTTAGGAGCTGCAGAGATAGATAGACATGGTAATGTAAACGTTAGTAAATTTGGTTCACATATTGCTGGGTGTGGTGGCTTTATTAATATATCACAAAATGCTAAAAAAGTTGTTTTTTGCTGCACATTTACTACTGGAGGATTGAAGACAAAGATTGAAGATGGAAAATTAAATATAATTCAAGAAGGTAAAATTAAAAAATTTGTTAAAGATGTTGAGCAAATTACCTTTAGCGGAGAGTATGCAAGACAGATTAATAATCAGGAAGTTTTATATATTACTGAAAGAGCTGTTTTTAGATTGAATTCAACAGGTCTAAAACTCATTGAAATTGCACCGGGTATTGATATAGAAAAAGATGTATTGAGTCTAATAGATTTTGAGATAGAAATAGCTGATAAGATTCATAAAATGGATTCAAAAATATTTAATGCAAATTTAATGAATTTAAAAATTAGTTAATAGTACTAATTTTAAATATTTTTTAAGATTTAATTCAAAAAATACTAAATTATATTGTTTCTCTTGTAAAATATTAATAATATAAAGAAAAAATTTTTAAATCATTGTTATTTGATATGAAGGAGATCTTATATGAATGAAACAGTAAAAATTGATTATCAAGGTTCAATTGCTACAATTATAATCAATCGCCCGGAAAAGAGAAATGCAATTAACAATAATGTTATAGAAGGTATTGTTGAAGCAGCAAAAATAGTTGATAAATCAGATGATGTTAAAGTCATAATTTTGACTGGAGCAGGGAAAAAGGCTTTTTCCGCAGGTGCTGATATTAAAGAAATTTCAAATGAGGATGGATTAAAACGGCAGGAAAAAACAGAAGTATCACACATTATTTATGGTATTAGTAAGCCTGTAATTGCAATGGTTAGAGGTTATGCTGTAGGTGGTGGTTGCGAGTTAGCCTTAGCTTGTGATTTTAGAATTGCTTCTGAGAATGCTAAATTTGGATTCCCTGAAATAAAAATGGGATGGATACCTGGTGGAGGAGGAACCCAATTATTGCCAAAAATAATTTCGCAAGGGATTGCTATGGAGCTTCTTCTCAGTGGGGATTTTATTGAAGCTAAAAAGGCAAAGGAAATAGGCTTGGTCAATAAAGTATATCCTGATAACAAACTTGAAGAAGAAACTTACAAAATAGCTAGACATATCGGAGAATATAGTATGATGGTTTTAAAGTTTATTAAGAATGCAGTGAGAATGTCTAGTCAACTTGATATTATTTCTGGTTTTGCTTACGAAAAGAAACTACTTGCTCTTTGTTTTAATACCAAGGAAAAAGATGAGGGAGTGAAACGATTTTTAAAAAAAGAAGGATTTTAAAAGTAAGTGTAGTATGAATAATATATATGATATCTTAAAAGTAATTAGTTATCATTGTATACTTTAATTTTTTTAATTTATGATTTAAGAAAATACGAAGACAAAACTTGGAAAATATTTATACTCAGTATAATTTTTATCTTATCTCTATCTGTAAATTTAGTAGCTTTTATGGAGTTAAATTAAAGATACAATAACACGGATTTTCCTGTAGATGAATGTAAACTCGCCTAAAGGGCGTCGAGCATAGGCCGAAAAGTGGAAAAATTCCCTGAGCATGCCTGTGGTGTTTCCACATACTTTTAACTAGCGATATATAAGTAAAGTTAGGGGGGGGGGTGGTAAATTAAGATTGCAAAATATGTTTTTTTTAAAGGATCTATTAAATTTTTGAAGGGAGAGAAAAATGAAAATATCTAAAAAATTGTCTGTAATGTTATTAATTTTGGTGCTTGTTGTCTCTTTTAGTATGGCAATTTCTTTAACTGCCTTTGCTCAGAAACCTGTAAAGCTTGTTCTTGCCACCATGTTACCCAAGGAACATGTGTATTTTAGGACTTTAGAATTTTTTGCAGATAAAGTGAAAGAATATTACGATGGACCAGTTGAATTCGAACTCCATCATTCTGGTGACATTGGTTCTGAAAAAGATGCGTTTGAGTACATGATGCAGGGTGTTTCTGTAGATGTTAGTATTATTTCTCCTGCTTGGATGGCTACCTGGGATAAAAGAGCATCTTTTATGGATGCACCTTTTTTATTTAAGAACCTTGCTGCCTGGGAAGAAGCTATGGATACCGAAGTATTTAAACCCATTGCTGACGTAATTACAAAAAAAGGAGTTAGGATCATTGGTTATGGCGGTGGTGCAACAAGAAATTTAATTTTAACCAAACCAGTTTGGAAAACTGCAGATTTACCTAGCATAGAAATGAGAGTCCAGGGTTCACCATTAGCAAAAAAGGTATTTGATGCCGTTGGCGTTCAGGCTACACCGATGGATTATATGCAGGTTTACAATGCGATTAAGACAGGAGTATTAGATGGATTAGAAAATGAACCTGCTGGGATGTCTCAGATGAAATTTTACGAAGTTGCTCCTTATTATGTATTAACCGATCATCAGATGACTGTTCGTGTTCTTTGTGTAAGCGAAAAGAGATTCCAGAGTTTTCCTGAAGGTTTGCAGAAGGCGATATTAAAAGCCGGGCCAGAGTCATCTAGATTTCATCATGTAACTGAAGTTGGTGAAGGCACAAAAATATTGGAAGATTTAGTTGAAGCTGGAAAACTGAAAGTAATAAAATTCTATAATACAGAGATTAGGAAAAGAGTTGCACCTGTTGTAGAGGAATTCGCTAAAGAAGTTGGAGCATATGATATCTTATTAGCCTGCCAGGAGATTAACAAGAAACATTAGTAAAAAGATAGAAAATTCATAGGCAGACAGATAAATATTTTCTGTCTGCCTATGTTAATAGGAATATTATAAAAATATTAAAGAGGGAATGAAATGATTTTTCGGATGATTGATATTTACGCGAAATTTATAAACAAACTTATTACTATATGTATGTATGCGCTTTTATTTTCAATGAGTTTACAGGTTGCAGGAAGATATATTCCTTTTATACCCAGATATTTGTGGCCATTAGAAGTTACTAATTTTTCTCTAATCTGGTTAGTATTTCTTGGGTCAATAATTGGGGTGAGAGGAAGAAGACATTTTTTTGTGGATATATTTGGTGAAAATATAAGTCCTAAATTAAGTAAAGCAATTGATGTAATCTATTTTTTTGTGTTATATTCGATGACAATTATTTTTATTTTTTTTGGTTATAAATACTTTACAAAATGGGGTTTAATTCAAAATTCAGATATTACCGGAATGAATATGGGATTTCTCTATTTTTCTGTACCTTTCTCCGGTATTTCTTGGCTTATTTTTTTAACAGAAGATTTATATAAAAGTTATTTTCAAAAACCATCAAAACGTAGAAGGGAATAAAAATAATGAGCGCCTTAGTTGTATGTGTAGTAATGTTTTCATTGTTAATTGTATTGATATTTTTACGTGTACCCGTTAGTTATTCATTAGGTTTTGCCGTCCTTCCTATTTTATTGCTTACTCCCAGAATAACCCCGGTAATGTTATTACATAGAATGATGGTACAGTATGGTTCTTTTATTTTAATTGCTATTCCTTTTTTTCTTTTGGCGGCTAACATAATGAATGATTCGGGAATTACTAAAAAATTGATGCGTTTTTCCCGTTCAATTGTAGGATCTCTTCCTGGAGGAACAGGACATGTTAATGTTTTAGTGAGTATGTTATTTGCTGGTATTTCTGGTTCTTCAAATGCAGATGCAGCAGGGATTGGTGGAGTCCTTATTCCCGCAATGATAAAAGAGGGTTACGATAAGAATTTTACTGTTGCAGTAACTGCCTGTTCAGCAGTTATGGGAAATATTATTCCTCCAAGTATTATCATGATAGTCTGGGGAGGAATAATGAGTACCTCAGTCTCGGGTCTTTTCCTAGCTGGATTTATTCCTGGGATTATGATAGCTGGTTTCCAAATGATTATAGTTTTATTCTATGCCCGTAAGAGAAAGTATAAAACTATTTCAAAATTTAGTTTTAAAGAGGTGTTAACGAGTTTTAAAGATTCTCTTTTAGCATTGTTTACTCCTGTGATAATTATTGGTGGTATTGTTGGTGGATTTGTAACCCCTACTGAAGCCTCCCTTATTGCCGTGATATATTCTTTTATTTTGGGAGTGATAGTTTATCGTACCATTCCTTTAAAAAAAGTCTCTCCAGCGCTTTTAAAAACCGCTAAATTAGCATCTTTAGTGTTATTCGCGGTAGGAACAGCATCTATATATGCATGGGTATTAGCATATTTTAAAATCCCTCAATTTTTAATTGATGTTTTAGGGTCTTTAACGACTTCTCCAACTGTTATGCTATTTATTTTTGTAATAATTTTTCTTATTATAGGAACTTTTATGGATGCAATACCTGCTATTGTTGTTCTAGGACCGTTGCTAAAACCTTTGGCAGAACATGTTGGTATTCATCCTCTTCATTTTGGAATTGTAGGAGTAATGGCTTTAGCTTTTGGTTTGGTCACACCCCCATATGGTCTTTGTTTATTAATTACCAGTGAAATCGCTGGGATAAATTGTATGAAAGCATTAAAAGAAGTTGGTGCTTTTTTATGTGTAATGTTATTAGTTTTAATCATTATAATTCTGTTTCCTGGTATCACTTTATGGGTACCAAAACTCTTTATGCCCGGTCTTTTTATGTAAAGATTTAAAATATAAAGCTGAGATTAAAAAATTACTCTTCTTCTTAAATTATTAGGATAATAAAATTAGTTTAAAAATTTCTTTTATTATTTGAAGCTTAAATACCCGTCTTTTCTTAGAAAATAAAGAAAATTAAAACATAGTTTTGCATATATTCATTTTATTAAATTATAGTCATAAGATCTTATCTGTCCTTGTTCCGGATCATAAAATATATTAATTTCTTGGAGGTTAGATTATGAATTTAGACGAACTGCATCAGATGGGAAAGGAATTAGAAATATGGCTAAGAATGCGTGTTCACCCTATTGCAGTGAAATTGTTAAATAGTAAAAATGAAGTGCCGCAAGAAGCAATAATTCCCACTCGGGATTGGAAACATAAATATGCCTTATGTCAGGCTTTTGCTAGATCCCAGGATGGTCATGAAGAAACCATTTCCATGTTTAAGGAAGATCACTGGTGTTTTGAACCAGTCATTGGTCTTGGTTTAGCAAAGCGTATTCCTGAATTCCTGGATGGACATCATCGATATCCTGATAGTGTTAAGACACTTAAAGCAGGAGCTCAATGGTGTAAAAATATGCCTTATTTACCTTATGGTAAATATCAGGGTATTGTTTCAGCACCTATTCATCTTTGTAATTTTATTCCTGATTTAATTATGATGCATGTAGACGGAAGAATGGCTACTTATCTAATGATCATTCGAAATTATATCGATGGAAAAGATATTACCTGTCAGCTTTCTGGACATGCGGCTTGTGTATATGCAATTGTTCCGTCAATTTTAAACCGGGAATGTCATATTGCACTTCCTTGTAAAGGGGATCGAACCATCGCCTTTGCCCAGGACAATGAAATTATATTTACTTTAATCCCGGAGATGCTTCCTGATTTTATCCAGGGCATTCAGTATGAACAGGAGCATGAATGGGGATTACCATTCTTTACCAAATTAAAGGAAGAATATTTTTTAAAACCAAAATATAAAGCATTTGGAGAAAAAATCGGACTTGACTTAAATCAATCTCCACCACGTCTCCAGCAATATGAGAAATTTTAAGTATATAAATTATCCTTCTTTAATTTAAGCTGTTGAGTGGTTTTATAAAGTTTTTTAGATGATTATAGCGATTATCTAAAAAATATTATAGATAGATATAATTATCACTATATTTTATATCGAGTTAGGAATTTAAATAAAGTAGAAATAATGGAAGAATCTTATTTTAAAATGAAAAGCATCAGTGTTTAAGAGTAAGAATTAATATAGGAATTAAGAAACAATTAACTATAAATAGGAGAAATTTGATTTTTTATCACCTTAAGAAAACTGAATCCTATAATAAAAAATAATAAAAGAGGTTGAGGTGAAACTCGTACCAGGGAGGTAATCGCTTTAAATAAAAAAGAGGAAATTAGACATGATTATAAATTAGGTATTTTTATGATGATTATTGCTTCATTTTTTTTAGCCCTTTCTGCTGCTTTAGTAAAATATATGCGACATTTTCCTTTAATGGAAATTACTTTCTTTTTAAACTTACCCGCTATGATAATTACTCCTATAATATTAAAGTATAAGAATATCTCATTTTGTGGTAATAATAAACGAATTTTATTATTACGTTGTTTTTTCGGTTTTGTAGGTATGATTGGCTATTATTTTACTTGCACAAAGATGCAGCTAAGCAATGCTATAACTATACAGCAATTATCCCCGTTTTTTATAATCATATTAGCCGGAATTATACTAAAAGAAAAAGTTATCTTTCAACAAATACCCGCATTAATCCTGGCATTTTTAGGGGCATTACTTATAGTTAAACCAGGCTTTCGTCTAGAAATGCTCCCTGCTATTATTGGTATATTAGCCGCTATATTTGGAGCGGGAGCACAAATTACACTACGAATTTTAAGATTAACAGATGAACCTTTGGTAATTGTTAATTATCGAGTATATTCAGCTGGCATAGGAGCATTAGTTATTTTGTTTCTTCAAAATAGTTTTGTTATTCCAGATTTGCATGCATGGAATATATTATTATTGATGGGATTTATTTTTTGGGTAGCGCAAATTGCCTTAACGAATGCTTATCGAGCAGCACCAGCCAGTTTAATTTCTCTATATTTTTATTCTCAGATTATTTTTGGGACTATCTATGGATTATTATTTTTTCAAGAATTACCGGACATATATAGTATTTTAGGGTCGAGTTTAATAATTATTAGCGGTTTTTTTAATTACAGAGTAAAAACAAATAAAATAAGGTATCAAAGGAGAGAAGTTTAATATGGTTGATAATAAATATAAATTTAATCCTATAAAAGATTATGCTTTATCTAAAGAGGAACTACTAAAAATGTATCAGGATATGCTGAAAATTAGATATTTTGAAAATAAAATAACTGATCTTTATTCCAAAGGGCTTATGCCTGGTTTAGCTCATTTATATATTGGGGAAGAAGCTATTGCAGTAGGAGTTTGTAATAATTTAACTGAACGTGATTTTGCGGTTAGTACCCATCGTGGACATGGACACTTAATTGCCCAAGGTTGTGATCTAAAAAGAATGATGGCTGAAGTTTTAGGCAAAGTAGATGGTTACTGTAAAGGTAAAGGTGGCACTATGCACATCGCAGATTTTAGTAAAGGTATATTAGGGGCTAATGGTATAGTTGGAGCAGGAATACCTATCGGCACTGGGTCAGGTTATTCAGCTAAAGTGAGAGGTACAGACCAAGTTACTGTAGCTTTTTTTGGCGATGCAGCCTCTAATCAAGGGACCTTCCATGAGAGTATAAATATGGCTGCTGCTTGGAAGCTACCAGTTATTTATGTCTGTGAAAATAATTTATATGGCATTTCGGTTGACATACGAAAAGTAACTAATACAAAAAATTTAGCTACTCGAGCTTTAGCCTATGATATCCCTGGAATTGTAGTTAATGGCAATGATGTATTGGAAGTGTATAGGGTTACCAAAGAATCTGTAAAGCGAGCCAGACGCGGCGAAGGCCCCACTTTAATAGAGTGTAAAACCTACCGTTGGAAAGGCCATCATTTAGGAGATCCTGGACGTATTTATCGATTAGAAAAAGAAACAAAGGAATGGAGGGCACGTTGCCCAATAAAAACATATAAAGAGAGATTACTAAGCGAGAGTATTACCACAGATAAAGAGTTACTCGTAATTGAAGAAGAAGTAGAACAGATGATAAAAGAAGCTGTTGATTTTGCGATTAAGAGTCCTTACCCCAAAGAAGAAGAGGTCTTTGAAGATCTTTTTACTGAGCAGGAAGGAGTGAAATAAAATAATGAGAAAAATAACTTATGGTCAAGCAATTTGTGAAGCTATCGATGAAGAAATGGCTAGAGATAAAAATGTCATTTTTTTAGGAGAAGATATTGAAGTATTAGGGGGAAATTTTAGGGCTACTCCAGGGTTATATGAAAAGTATGGCGGATGGAGAGTTAGGAATACACCAATTTCTGAGAATAGTTTTACTGGTTTAGGTTTAGGTGCAGCTTTAACTGGTTTACGACCAATTATTGAGATTATGTTCTGTGATTTTATGATGCTAGCGGGTGACCAAATAGTAAATCAAATAGCTAAAATACGTTATATGTCAGGAGGCCAAGCAACAGTACCATTAACTATACGTACCACTTTAGGAGGAGGACGTTCTACTGCTGCACAACATTCTCAAAGCCTCCAAGCAATAGTTTGCCATATTCCGGGTTTAAAGGTGGTAATGCCTTCTTCAGCTGCTGAAGCCAAAGGCCTACTTAAAACGGCGATTCGGGATGATAATCCAGTAATCTTTTTTGAACATAAAATGGAATACAAAAATGAATATGAAGTGCTAGAAGAAGAATATACAATTCCTTTTGGAGTAGCAAATATTTTACAAAAAGGAAAAGATATTACAATTATAGGAACTTCTAATCTGGCTCTAAGAGCTCATAAGGCGGCTAAAGAATTAACTAAGGAGGGAATAAGCGCAGAAGTTATCGATCCCAGGACTTTAGTTCCCTTTGATAAAGAAACGATAATTGAGTCTGTAAAGAAAACAGGTAGATTGCTTATTGTAGATGAAGGTTATGAACGTTGTGGGGTAGCTGCTGAGATTGCTATGTCAATTTTAAAAGATGTTTTTTATTATCTAAATGCACCTATTGAGCGTTTAACTACTGCGAATGTCCCATTACCATTTAGTCCGGTATTAGAATATTATGTAATTCCGGATGAAAAGAAGATCTATCAAGAGGTAAAAAAGATGGTAGAGGGATAAGGGAGGATTTTAAATGGTAGAATATATAATAATGCCTAAATTAGGTTTTAATATGGACAAGGGGACTCTAGTAAAGTGGAGAAAGAAAGAGGGGGATTTTGTTAAAGAGCAAGAAGTAATTTTTGAAATTGAAACAGATAAAACTGTTATGGAAGTGGAAGCTCAAACTTCTGGTACTTTAAGAAAGATATTGGTGGCTGAAGGCGAAGAAGTCCTTGTAACTCTGCCTATTGCCATTATAGGTGATAAAGAGGAAGATATTAGCAAAATGATTGAAAGAGCTAATCAAAAATTAGGAAAATCCGAAATGACAGAAGAAAAACCTAAAGCAGTTAAGAGAATCTCCCAGGAGATTGCGGAGAAACGGCAAATAGAACCGAAAAAAGAAAAAGAAGAGTTTAAAAAGATTTCTCCAAGGGCTCAAAGAAAAGCAAAAGAATTGGGAGTAGAAGTGCAGTTAGTGGAAGGAAGTGGCCCAGGGGGAGTTGTGATCGAAAAAGATATTTTAGACTATTTTCAATTAAAAAGAGAAACATCTAAAACCCTTATTGAAGAAAAAGAAATAGAGAAAAGAATACCATATGCAGGTATACGAAAAATTATCGGTGAGCGGCTTTCTCAAAGTAAATTTAGTGCACCACATGTATACTTTACCATATCTATTGATATGACAAAGGCAATAAGTTTTCTGGATACCTATAACTCGGGTCTTCAATTAAAGGTAACAATTAATGATTTAATAGTTTTTGTAGTAGCTAAGGTTTTAAAGGAACAACCCAACATTAATTGTTCATTAATTGCTGAAGAAATTGTCTATCATAAGGATATAAATATCGGGATTGCGGTAGCTCTAGAAGAGAGTCTTATTGTCCCAGTGCTAAAAGATGCTGATAAAAAAAATTTATCTATACTATCTGCAGAAACAAAAAAACTAATTAAATTAGCCCGAGAGAGAAAGTTAATGCCTGATGATTATAAAGGAGGAACTTTCACTGTATCTAATTTAGGTATGTATGGGATAGAGAGCTTTACTGCTATCATCAATACTCCTGAAGCAGCTATTTTAGCAGTTGGAGAAATTAAGAAAAGTCCTACTATAGTTGAAGAAGAAAATAGTAAAAAAACTGAAATACGTTCTATAATGAAGATGACTTTGTCTGCTGATCATCGTTTGATCGATGGCATAATGGCAGCAAGCTTTTTAAATCGAATAAAGTACTATTTAGAATTTCCTGAGCAGCTTATTATTTAATAAATAAAATGGGAAAGTGATTAAGTGATTAATAAATCAATTTTTGAACATGAAAGAGTTTGCTTTATGGAGGTGGAATATTTGAAGAGAAGTAGGGATATTAAATGGCTTAAAAAAATGTCAAAGAAAATTAGAGCAGATATTTTAGAAACGATAGGAGTTGGAAAAAAAGGTCACCTCGGTGGTTCTTTGTCTTCAGCTGATTTGGTTACCGCTCTCTATTTTTATAAGTTGAACCATAACCCTAAATATCCAAATGATCCCCATAGAGATCGTTTTATTTTTAGCAAAGGCCATTCGGTTTTAGCACAGTATGCTGCCTTAGCTGAATGGGGTTATTTTTCCAAATCAGAGCTAAAAGAAACCAAGACTCTGGGTTCTATATTACAGGGTCATCCAGAAATTAGAACCCCAGGAATTGAAGCAAATACTGGTTCTTTAGGCCAGGGACTTTCGATGGGAGTGGGGATGGCTTTGGGTGGTAAAATGGATAAGCTGAATTATAAGGTATATGTAATAACTGGAGATGGTGAATTAGCAGAAGGTCAAATTTGGGAAGCCGCTAACGCTGCAAGTTTTTATAAATTAGATAATTTGGTTAGTATAGTTGATAATAACCAATTACAAGCCACTGGTCAGATTAAAAAAAGATTTGATTTGGGTGATATAAGAGCTAAATTTTTGTCGTTCGGTTGGAAAACTTTTGAAATTAATGGGCATAATATGCAGGAGATAATAGATGCCTTGGATTCAGTTGATGAAGTAAAAAATTTCCCATCAGTCATTATTGCTCATACTGTTAAAGGGAAGGGTGTTTCTTTTGCAGAAAACAATTATCGTTTTCATAATATTGCATTAACCGAAGAGCAATTCAGACAGGCAAAAGAGGATATTGCTAATATCGAAGCGTGAGGTGAAGGAATTGATTAGAAAAGAAAATTTAAGAGAAGCTTATGGAAGAGAATTAGTTGAGATAGCGAAGAAGAATCCCCGCATTGTTGTCTTAGATGCAGACTTATGTGGATCTACTATGACCTGTTATATGGAGCAAGAAATACCACAAAGGTTTTTTGAGATGGGAATTGCCGAACAGAATATGCTTTCTGTTGCGGCTGGCTTAGCCTTAGTTGGGAAAGTACCCTTTGTGAATTCCTTTTCTGTCTTTACTACCGGACAACCGTTTAATCAGATTAGACAGGGGATAGCCTTACCTAAACTGAATGTGAAGATTTTCGGTTCTAGTTGTGGTTTGTCGGATGCAGGGGATGGAGCTACTCATCAATCGGTGGAAGATATCGCTATTATGCGAGCTATCCCCAATATGAGTGTGATTATTCCTGTTGATGCAATTGAAACCAAGAAAGTAGTAAGAGCGGTTGTAGAATACCCTGGCCCTGTCTATGCAAGGATTAGTAGGACATCACTCCCTATATTAACTGAGGAGGATACGCCTTTTCAAATTGGTAAAATATCCCTTATTAAAGATGGTTTTGATATTACTATTTTCGCTTGTGGCTTAATGGTCTATCAAGCTTTAAGGGCAAGAGAAGTCTTAGACAATAAAGGTATTTCTGTTCGTGTGGTGAATGTTAGCACAATTAAACCTTTGGACAGAGAGACCGTAAAGATATATAGCAAAGGAATGAAAGGAGTAATTACCGCTGAAGAACATAGTATAATCGGAGGCCTGGGAGGAGCTATAACTGAAGCCTTAAGTAATCAGATGGTGCGTATAGAGAGAGTAGGAATAAAAGATACCTTCGGTCAATCTGCCCAAACCCACGAAGAGCTTCTCGAACATTATTCTTTGATGCCCGAAAATATTATCGAAAAGGCAGAGGAACTGATTAAATATAAGTGATACCAATTAATTAATCTCTTTTATTAAGGATAAAGTAAATTTTTTTAATTAAAAAGTTATGATTAAATTTAGCGGAATATTCTCAAGTGCTTCGGAGAATATGATTTAGTCTTTTTTATTAATATATTGATATTTTATGAGATTTTAGAAATTTTTTATATTAATAAGGAGCGATTTTACTTTATGAAAGCTCTCGTATTTAAAAGTCCAGAAAAGATTTTTCTAGAAGAAATTAAAAAACCTATTCCTAAAGAGAATGAATTATTAATAAAAATTAAAGCAGTTGGAATCTGCGGTTCAGATTTTGAAGGTTATTTAGGAAAAACAGGAAGAAGGATTCCCCCCATGATTATGGGGCATGAGCTATCTGGAGAAATAGTAGATACCAAAAATAGCAATAAATTTAACCATGGCGATAAAGTAGTTGTGCAGCCTATAATCTATTGCGGTCGATGCAATTATTGTAAGAAGGGTTTAATTAATTTATGTAAGAACTGGAAATCACTGGGGGTATTAGATGTCAATGGGGGAATGACTGAATATATTGCTGTTCCAGAAAGATATATTTTTAAAATAAAGGATAAGATTAGTTTCAGTAGGGCTTGTTTGGTTGAGCCTTTAGCGGTTGCATATAGGGCTACCCAGAAACTTTCTAGTTCCAAATTACGGGAGGCAAAGTTTATCTTGGTTATCGGAGCAGGGACAATTGGATTATTAATGTTGCAAATCCTTAAAACCAAAGATTGTAAGAATGTAATTGTGAGTGATATAAGTGAATACCGTTTGCAAATTGCAAAAAGACTGGGGGCTGATTTTATTATTAATCCTACTAAAAGAAATTTTTTTTCTAATATAAAAGCAATTACTATAAATCACTTGGTTGATTATTCCTTTGAGGCAGTTGGTCTTTCTATTACTGCAGCCCAATCTTTAGAGGTGTTAAGAAGCCGTGGAATAGCGGTATGGGTAGGTAATGCCCAAAAAATAATTAAAATTAATATGCAGCAATTAGTTACAAGTGAGAATAGGGTGATTGGGTCTCGTGCTTATACAGAGGAGGATTTTTTAACCAGTATTAAGATGATTGAGGAAGAAAGAATTGACCTTGAGTCCATTATTAGTTCCGAAGAATCGTTAGAGAATGGCGTTGAGGCTTTTGTTAAACTAAAGGAAAATAGGGATGGGAAAATAATTAAAATTATTTTGAGAAATGATTGAAATAATTTTTACCAGATAATTTTCGGAATAATATAATTACCCAGGTAGGAAAATATTAACCAGGAAGGAGTGATTTATTTGAAAGCAGTAGTAAAATACGCTAAGGAGGATGGAAATACAGAAGTTCGAGATGTCCCTATACCTAAGATCGGGCCTCAAGATGTATTAGTAAAAGTAAAATATATCGGAATTTGTGGAAGCGATCCCCATGTATACCATAATAATGTATCCTATAAAATGGAATATCCTTTAATATTAGGCCATGAGTTCTCTGGTGTTATTGATAAAATAGGAGGTGATGTAAAAAATTTTAATATCGGGGATAGAGTGACTGTAGAAACCCATGCCGAATATTGTGGAAAATGTTTGATGTGTCGGACGAATAACTATCATCTCTGTAGAGATCGAAAAGGGTATGGTTTTAGAGTGGATGGTGCTTTTGCTGAATATGTAAAGGTTCCCGAGAGAATATTACATCGAGTACCAGATAATGTAAACATGAGGGAAGCTGCTTTAACAGAGCCCTTATGTGTAGCTTATAATTTAGTAGCAAAAAATATTACTATAAATCCTGGTGATATTGTAATGATTATAGGCCCAGGTCCTATCGGTCTTCTTTGTTGTAAAATGGCTCAGATAGCAGGGGCTAGTGAATTGATTATGGTAGGAACTTCAGGTGATGATAAAAGATTGGAAAAAGCAAAAGAGTATGGAGCAACTCACATTATTAATGGGGCAAAAGAGGATCCTCTTATCTATGTTAAAGATAAAAATGAGGGGTATGGAGTGGACGTAGTTATTGATGCTGCTGGTCCAGCAGAGAGTTTAAAATTAGCATTAGAAGCAGTAAAGCCAAATGGTATTATAGGTAAGGTAGCTTGGGGGCCGAAGCCCATCCATTTTGGTTTAGATAAGTTATTAGAAAAGTCGCTTACTCTAAGAGGTACTTTTAGCCATACTTGGGATGTATGGGAAAAGTGCCTAAATCTATTAAAAACTGGCCAGGTTAATTTAAGTGGCTTAATTACACATGAGTTGAAAATAGATGACTGGAAAAAAGGTTTTGAATTAGTAGAGACAAAAGAAGGAATTAAAGTTATACTTAAACCTTAAGTAAAAAATATTTTAGTATATTAATAATTTATAGAAAAATATATAGAAAGGAGTTTGAAATATAGAAAAATGTCTAAAATAATACTTATTACTGGAGCAAGTACAGGTTTGGGAGCAGCAACTGCTAGGCTATTGGCTCCCCAAAATAAAATCATTGTACATTATTATAGTTCTAAAGAGGCAGCTGAGAAAGTTGCAAAAGATGTTGAGGAAAATGGGGGAGAAGCTTTTATTGTTCAAGAGGATTTAACTTCTGAAGAGGCTTGTATAAGATTGGTTAAAAAAGTTGCTGATAGATATTCTAAACTTGATGTTTTAATTAATAATGCTGGTGGTTTGATTCGTAGACAAACTGCGCAAGAATTAGAATGGAAACTGATGTTAGAAACTTTTTCTTTGAATACATTTTCTACTATAAAGATATCATCTCTTTGTATACCTTTACTGGAAAAAGGAGATGATCCAAATATTATTAATATAACTTCTATTGCAATGCGTCATGGAGCTCCTTCAGCAACAATTTATGGAGCTTGTAAAGGAGCGATTGATTCTTTTACTAGAGGATTGGCTAACGAACTAGCTCCTAAAATTAGAGTAAATGCAGTAGCTCCAGGTGTAATAGATACCCCATTTCACAAGAAAGTGTCAACTCCGGAGAAAATGAAAAAATTTAAGGAGATTACCCCTATTAAAAGAATAGGAGAGGCAATTCATATCGCAAGTACGATAAAATTTTTAATTGAAAATGATTTTATTACAGGAGAAACTATTGATGTAAATGGTGGCCTATTTATGAGGTAAATAATTCTAAGAAAAATTAGTGTTTTCAATTATAATAAGATTAATTAAATATAAAAAATTAATTAATTTTAATGTTTCCCTATTTCACTTGATTCAGAATAATTATATTGGAAAATTAGTTGAAGGTATATGTTTAAAAGGATTTGGTTAATATTTGAAATCTTGATGAAGTATTTATATCTTTAAACATAGGAGGGTAAGTGTGAGCATAAGAAAAGTTTCTATCGATGATATTGAAATTAAAAAACTAACTGGAAGAGATATGAAATTGATGATTACTCCAGAATCTTGCGGATCAGAAAAATTAACCTTCGGAATAATTTGGGTTCCTGTTGGAAGTACAGTAAAGCCTTGCCATTCTCATCCTGGAACAGAAGAAATTATCTATATTTGTAAAGGAGATGGTGAAGCTTGGGTAGATGGGGATATTACAATTTTTACCACTGGGGATGCAATTCTATTCCCTTCGGGATCTAAACATATGATAAGAAATATAGGTGATGAAAATTGTGAAGTTATTTTTGTGTACTCTCCACCAACCTCTCCGGAGAATTATAATTTTTATCCAGAAATTAGATTTAAATAAATGTCTTCGGATAAAATAAATAAGTAATACAAAAAATTTATTAGATGAAGGTCTTGACATTATCTGCTTTTGTGATGATTTGGGGAGTGGAACAAATCTATTGACTAGTCCAAAGCTTTACAGGAGCTATTTTCAAAAATGGCACAATAATTTAGTGTAGTTATGTCATTCTTATGTGGCATTAGTACACATATATATGCATAGTCACGGAAATATTGCATATTTCGGAAGGATCCGGACACTGTTTCCGGTAACATCCGGACAGCGTTTCGGAATTATCCGGACAGCATTCCGGCATATCCGGACACCTTGTCGAATCATTAAATAAAAGGTACTCTTTAATTATAATGATTAAAGGGGGCCAAATAATGAGGAGGCTAGATATGCTAAAAACGAGAGAAATACTAAGATTAAAACAC
>Ga0209986_10000677_pt1 | contig 33396 bp, 28 predicted proteins | sample BlataG_FD_183168 | JGI IMG/M metagenome (GOLD analysis project Ga0209986, IMG submission 183168) | Deep subsurface microbial communities from Black Sea to uncover new lineages of life (NeLLi) - Black_00105 metaG (SPAdes) (version 2) | ecosystem: Environmental > Aquatic > Marine > Oceanic >...
TTAAGGTGTACCAGAACCTTGCCGGCTTTCACTTTGAATCTAAGCTGTCGACCTGGGTAGCCCAGATAGCGCATAACGCTTGTATCAACCATCTGGAGAAAAAGCGTCTCCCACTTCTGGATGACCTGCACCAGGAAGAGAACGCGCTCGAAAAATATCCCAGCGACGCCGCTACTCCGGACCATTATACCGAAACACAAGACACCCTAACCCGGGTACGCTCAGAGATCGATAAACTGCCGGTTCATTTTCGCGCCGTTGTGACCATGTATCATTTAGACGAGATGTCGTATGAGGAAATCACCGAGGCAACCGGCATGCCGCTGGGAACGGTGAAAAGCTATCTCTTTCGGGGGCGGAAGCTCTTGAAAGACAGGTTGAGCGAGAAATACCAACTGGAGGATATATGGCAGTGAGACATCTTACCGACGAGCAAATCCAGCGCTATCTGGATGGAGACATGTCCCGCGACAGTGACGTGGCGTATCACCTGCAACACTGCCCGGCGTGTCAGCGACAGCTTGAGTTATACCGGAAGGTGTACGAGAGTCTCCAGCAGGATGTCGGCTTCGAACTGGCGCCCGGCTTTGCCGAATCGGTCATGACCCGACTGGCCGCAGCGTCCGAGAAAAGCTCACGGGTTAGCTTTGCCGGTCTGATTCTACTTGTTTTCGGGACCGTCGCTTTGGCAGGTCTGGCGCTTTATTTCCTTGAGGTGAAAGCTCTCACCGAGATGTTGGCAAGCCTTTCCACGGTGGGGATCAACTTCGGCTCATCCATTGTTGAATCGCTGAAGGCAGCCACGGCAAGTTTAGGGGTGGGCATGGACATAATGTTGTCCACCGGCCTGATTCTGGTCACCTTTGCAGCCATTGATCGTATCGTAGTCCGCTACCGTGGCAGCCATTTTTGTCTGTGACATTGTCGCACTATCCCATCAGCAATAACAACTATGCGCGTTGATAGCATCGCCCCGCGTCCTTTTTTTGCTGGCGCCAGCGTAGGCCGTTCTATAACTTTGACAGAGACAGATTGCAGCTTAGATAAGAGACTATATGGAAGACAAAGAAATGTCGGTGAGCATGGAGCTTGTCAAGGACTACGAGTTTAAGGTCACCTTTGATGAAAGATTGGCCGAACTGTTGATGGACGAACCACCGCCGCTGGGCGCCGGCAATGGACCGAACGCCTCAACAGTGCTCTCGGCGGCCGTTGGCAACTGCCTCAGCGCCAGTCTTCTGTTCTGCCTGCATAAAATCCGTGTTAAACCGACGGCGCTAAAGACGACCGTCACGACAAAGATGGTACGAGACGAGAAAAAGCGCCTTCGTATCGGCTCCAGCCATGTCACCATCACGCTTGGTTTTGACCCCGAGGGCCGCGACCGCCTCAGCCGCTGCCTTGATCTGTTCGAAGATTACTGCGTCGTCACCCAGAGCGTGCGCGGCGGTATCGACGTGTCGGTCGAAGTCCAGGACGAGAAGGGAGAGGTCATTTATGACTCCCGGGACAAGTATGGGAACCCGTAGGGGATTCTGGGCTCTCAGGTGTTGTAATACAGCTCAAACTCGTGGGGGGTGGGACGCACCCGGACGGCATCAACTTCCTTGCGTTTGAGCTCTATCCAGCTTTCAAGCAGATCCTCGGTGAAAACTCCTCCGGACAGAAGGTACTCATTGTCCTGCTCCAGAGCGTCAAGGGCTTTGGTCAGGGAAGTGGGAAGGTGGGGAATCCGAGTCAGTTCGCGCTTAGACAGTCGGTCGAGATTTTTGTCAAGTGGCAGGCCGGGGTCGGTCTTGTTTTGTATCCCGTTGATTCCCGCCATCAGCATAGCGGCATAGGCGAGGTAGGGATTCATGGAGCCATCAGGCGGCCGGAATTCAAACCGCATCGTCTTGGGGTTGCGCAGGTAGCCGGGAATGCGGATACAGGCGGTACGATTGCCAACAGAGTAGGTCTTGGCTACCGGTGCCTCAAAGCCGGGGACCAGCCGCTTGAACGAGTTGGTTGAGGGATTAGTGAAGGCCAGGATGGAATCGGCGTGCGCCAGCAAACCCCCTATGTAGTGCAGACCCAACTGCGAGAAACGAGCCGGGCCTTTCTTGTCGTGAAACAGAGAGCCTTTGCTGCCTGCAAGGAACTGGTGTACATGCAGGCCCGATCCTGGCTCGTTGAAAAGCGGCTTGGGCATGAAAGTCGCCGATTTGTTCATCCGGAAGCACTGATTCTTAACGACATATTTGACCAACATCGACTGATCGGCCATCTTCAACAGAGGTGCAAACTGTACTTCAATCTCGTGCTGACCGCCGCCGCCCACTTCGTGGTGATGATATTTCATTTCAATACCGACATCAGCCAGCATCGTCGTGATCTGGGAGCGCAGGTTGAAGGCGCGATCCATCGGCGGTGCGATATGGTAACCTCCTTTGTGCGGTATCTTGTGACCGAGGCTCTCCTCATCTTCCGAGCCGTTCCACACTTCCTCGGCTGATTCCAGGAGATAGAAGGCCTTGTTTGGCCCCTGGAAGAAATTCACCCGATCGAAGACATAAAACTCAAACTCCGGACCAATGATCGCTCTGGCGCCCCGGATAATCTTTGTCAGATGCTTCTCAGCATCGGCTGCCACGCGTCGCGGGTTTCTTGAATAAGGACTAACACTGTCGCCAATCTCCATAATGTTGCCCAGCAAGGAAAGGGTGGGACGTTCGAAGAAGAGATCAACAAAAGCTGTCTGTGGATCCGGCAGCATAATCATGTCCCCCCGCTCAATAGAGGAAAAACCCGGCATGGAGGAGCCATCGATACCAATACCCTTGCTGAAAAGGTCCGGCTTGAGGGATTTTATCGGTAGGGTTATGTGGTGCCACTGACCGGGAAGATCACAGAATTTCAGGTCTATGTATTCGGCCATAGTATCTTTGGCCATTTTCGACAGCTTTTGTATTGTCATGCGGCACTTCCTCCTACAAACCAAGATTGTGATATTATCAGCACAATATAATCAACTTGGCAGATTTGACAAGGAATTCCGGCCCGCACGAGGGTAGAAACACCGTGTCGACTGACAGCAGGCACCGATAAGTTCCCTCATCGCCCCGCACGATCAAGACTAACTTTGCCTTGACAACTGAACATTTATATTGTATACTGGTATTATTAGCCAGGCGAATAATTCCGATAAGCGGATGCGTTAAGGTACTACTTAGAGATTGTCGAACCAAACCGAGGAGAAGGACATGCAATTTCAATTCAAAAGAGTTAAAATGTCGCGTTATCTTGTTGTCGTAAGTTTAGCAGCCCTGCTGACAATCTCGGTGGGACATGCCCAGGAAAGCCTCGATCTGGAGGTCATCGTTGAGGACGTCACTGCCTTCCCAGGGGAGCAGAATGTTGTTATCCCGATTTACATGAAGAATTATCACGATATTATAGCCGGATTCAATTTATGGCTTATGCTTGACCGGTCTGACATCATGGAGTTTCAGATAGTCTTGGATCTTGATGGCACCCTGATGGAAGATTGGGAAATCTGGGGCGTCAACTCGCTGGGCGGGCAGGGCCACGATCTCGTGTTCTACGGCATATCAAATTTCGCACCGCCGTATACAAACGCCATAAGTCCACAATACGGCGAGATACCGCTGGTGAAGGTTATCGCCGATGTCTACGACATTCCCGACACTATGACCGAGCGGGCGGTCAACATACATGTCGTTACCGAAACCATTGACCACTTCAGCTTCTCTGACCCGAACGGCAACAGTATTGGCATTATGATCGATTCCTTTCCTGATACAACATGGTTCATCTGCACTGAATGGTCGGAGCCGGACCCTGACAGCTTCTGCCTAAACTGGGAAGAGGTCCCCGGTCCGCCGGCGGACTCCGTTGACATTACTTGGGTTCTGTACGGAGTTGTGGATACAACGAAGGTAGTTGTTACCGACGGCTTGCTCACCGTTCTGTTGCCGATCTGCGGGGATATAGATGGTTCGGGTGGGAATCCCAATGTCGCCGATTTGACCTACTTAGTGGAATATCTGTTTTTTGAGGGGCCACCCCCGCCGGTCATAGAAATGGCAAACGTGGACAGAGACAGTGGGATAAACGTCGCCGACCTGACGTATCTGGTGGATTTTTTGTTTTTTGGCGGTCCTGCACCGGATTGTCCGTGATATGGTTCTCAAGCTCTTTCCAATCGGTTCGTCAGGTCATTCGCCTTTGGCGAACCTGGGCGGACAAGACCTGACGAAACTCACAATCCCAACTTGTGAGATAACCTCAGGATGTTTACCAACCACGTAATAATAATTAGAAAATTGTACTACTTCGCTAGGCGCTCAAGCTGGTCAATTTGCCCCGTCACCATCTCCAGCGTGATGCCGTGCATACACTGCATCCGGTCGTCCCCGGTCAGCGGGCACTTGTTTTTCACGCAGCTAATGCAGCCGAGGTGGTCGAGGTATATGAGCCGTTTGCGGGGAGAAACGGGCGAGGTCGATTTGGGATCGTCGGCGCCTGATAGAACTATCAGCGGTATACCGACCGCCGCCGCGAGGTGCGCCGGCCCGGAGTCGTTGCCGACAAAAAAGCGAGCGTTTGACAGAATAGCGGCTGCCTCTCGCAAGGTGGTCTTTCCGGCCAGGTTGGCAACTTCTTTGGCACCGGCCGAGGTCGCGATTTTGTCGCCATCAGGCCCATCCTCAGCAACGCCTATCAGTACGACCTTCAAGCTATGGCGGGAAACTATGGCTTTTACCAATCCGATGTAGTTCTCTGTTCCCCACCGTCGTGATTCAGCAACGGCTTTGAAGGCGACGGTTGCATATTTATCGTCCTCACTAATCCCGAAACTTGAAAGCGCTTGCATGCCGCGCTGCATATCTTCATCGTTGAGGAACAGTTTTGGCCTGGTAAAATCCAGCTCCACCCCTGCGCCGCGCCTGAGCAGGTTGAAGTACAGCTCGCTGCGGTGGACGGAGTTGAGCGGGGCCGGCAGGGCCAGCGGACGAGACAGCAACAGCCTGCGGCCATCGGCAATGTAGCCGATGCGCACCTTGACGCCGGCCAGCTTGAAGGCGGCGGCCGCTCCAAAAGACGGGGGAAGGGTGTATCCGATGTCAAAATTGCCCGTGGAAATCAGGTCTTTGATTTTCACCACCGCAATCAGCCCGTGTACATGAGCCGGCGGAATCCTGATAATCTCATCTATAGCCGGGTTCTGCTCGAACAGTTCGGCCAGATGCTCGGGAACCAGAAGGGTAACCGTCGCGCCGGGGTAGGCCTCGCGGGTTTCATTGATCATGGGCAGCGCCATGATGCAGTCGCCCAGGTGATTGGGGGCGCGGATCAGAACCTTCAAAGACATTACCCGGTATACTTCCCTTCCAGAACAATCTTGTCAAGAAGATAGTTTTTCAGCTCTTCCAGATATTTGTCTTTCGCCTCAAGGTGGTCAATCTTGCTTTCAAGGTAAATGATCCTGGAAATCTGGCCATCGTCGAGGCGGAATTTGGCGATATCGAGTTTGCTTTTGGCCAGCTCAATCTGCTGGTTCAAGAGGCCCAGCTTACGGAAACTGACGTCAAGCCGGTTTATGAGGTTGACGATCTGAGCGCGGGCCGACCTTTTGCTGCGTTCATATTCTATTTTGGCCTTTTCTTCCTCCAGTCTTGCCGCCTTAACAGAAGCGCCTGACGCCCCTCCATCCCAGACAGGATAGGTGAAGTTAAGAGAGACCTCCCAGCTATTGGCCTTAATATTGTCGTCTTCCATCCCTTCGGTTTTCACCTTTCCCCGTCCCAGAGAGTACCTGGCTGCGAGGTTTCCATTCAGCCCGTGCGATGAAGCGGCGTAGTCGGCGGCGCGTTGTTCCTTCCGATATTCATGGTGTGCTTTGCGGACATCAACACTTTCTTCCCATTGCTCGATGAGCATCTTTTTTTCTCTCTCATCCAGGTGCTGAGCTATTTCCGGCGCCGAGGGCATGATTGCCTCGGCCGCATCAAAATCCAGAAGAATCGCCAGCTCACGGTTTTTCTCCTGTCGTTGGTTGTCGATATCAAACTGCTCCAGCTCGGCGTCGAGGCGAGCAGATGCCGACTCCAGCCAGGCTTCATCTGAAATGACACCATCCTGCAGCTTCACCGAATCGACATCTGCTTTCAGACGAGCCGACTCAAGCTTGTCGTGCGTAAGCTCCTCTTTCAGTGACAACTGCAAGACCCCAAAGTAGGCTTCCGTAACTTCTTTTTTTAGAGCGGCAACTTCTTCGAGCTTAGCCAGGCGGGCAATCTCAAGGTCATCTTTCTTGTTATTAAGGTCATTCATGGCGTCTGACGGCTTGAGGAACGGCTGCTCAAATTCGAAATTGAAATAACCCTCACGTGTGGTCTGCTCGACTATGTCGTCCAGGTCGCTCCACAAGGGGTATCTGGCATCGCTGCTCAATAGGTTTCCCCGGATGGTCAATTCGCCGCCGGAAATCAGACTTTGTCTGAGCTGAATGTTGCCGGTAAAATCGAAATCCGTTGTCTTGACCAACTGCTTCCTGCCCAGCCCGCCGTAAAAGCGAAATGATTCGTTTACGCTGTAGGCCGGCACATTGCCGTTGATGCTGATCTCCGGCAGGTAGAAATTGACGCGCTCGGCAAAGTAGTTTGTCTCGGCGACTTCAAGGTTGCCCTTGATAATCTCGGCCCGGCTGGTGCGAGTAACGGCCAGCGCGATGGCCTCATCCAGTGTCAATTCCCGCGACCAGGATAGCTGCGTGGTGATTACAACTAATGCAACAATGACACTCATGAATCTACTAAGACATTTTCTTACCATAATCACTGTCCCTTTCATATTCACACTATGCTTTGGTTGCGTTAAGTCCATTGTATTGTTTTCTTCATTAATTCCTTTTGCCGCTACGCTTCTTTGGATAACGACAACTACCTAAATAGTATCATGGTTCGACTCCGCTCAACATGACGGCCGGAGGTTAGTTTATATTCAACAGCAACTGCTGCCGAGGGCCAGCACAATGATGCTCATAAAAGAGACTCTGTTCCTCGTCACCCTGAGCGGAGAGGCTGTGTCATAATTGTGATTCCTGACCGTAAAAAACCCCGGAAACCGTCGTTGCGAGGAGCGAAGCGACGTGGCAATCTCTTGTTGTCCGTACAGTTGCCTGGTGAGATCGCCACACTCCCTCCGGTCGCTCGCGATGACGGTGGAGTTGCGACACAGTCTCGGAGTCAAAGGGTGGCAGCATCGCCGCATTTATTCTCATACCATATGTTAGTTGTGATGTCATGACAAGAGGGTAAATGTAACCACCGGCCTACTCATATCTCAATGCTTCGATGACGTCGAGCCTGGCGGCTTTGCCGGCCGGATAAAGGCCAAAGACAATCCCCACGGTGGTTGATACTCCCACGGCCAGAAAGATGGAGAAGATCGACACAATAGTCGGCCATTCGGCGTAAAAAGAGATCACCTTGGCCAGAGCCAGGCCGAGACCGATTCCAATGAAGCACCCGACCAGGCAGATTACCACCGCCTCCACCAGGAACTGGCGCATGATGTCCAGCCGTGTTGCGCCAATGGCGCGGCGCACACCAATCTCTCGCGTGCGCTCCAGAACGGTAGCCAGCATGATATTCATAATTCCAATGCCACCGACCAGCAGCGAAATCCCGGCGATTGCCCCCATGATGATGTTGAAGATCCGCTGGGTCTTTTGTGTCTGACGCAGCAGCGACTCCGGTACCACAATGTCGTAGTCATCGACGCCAAAATGCCGCCGCCGCAGTATCCGGTCGATCAGTTTGGTGGCCGCACTAACATACTTCAGGTCCGTCACCGTGACCGTCAACTGATCGATCTCCGGTATATTGAATTTCTGTGGCTCCTCCTCCTCGGTGCTGGGCCCGTGCCGCCCGGGTCTCGTGCGCGTCTCCAGGAAAGAGCGATCGAGTTTTTTCAGTGCCGTGTTAAAAGGGATATAGACATCGTCATTGAGGTTCTTTAGTTCAAAACCCTCCACCTTGCCGCGCGCAATATACTTGTCGGCCATGATACCAACGACGGTAAAATCAAGATCGCCGATACGCACCGTCTGGCCGATGGGATCCTCAAAGGCGAACAAAATTCGTTTGGCCTTTGCCCCCAGCACACAGACTTGCGCAAAGGAACTGTTGTCCGAATCGGTAATAAACCTACCCCGTTCCACCTCGATCGAGGAGGAATAGACATAAGAAGGGATCGTGGCCACCACCCTCACCGGGGCTTCGTCGGAGCCATGATAAATGGTCTTGACAGCCTCAAATCTCTGCGGAACGACGTTCGCTACCAACTCGGTGAACTGGGCAATGTTCTCGCCGTCGGCCAACGAAAGCCCCGGCGAGCGGGCCAAGCCCAGGTCAGAGCTGAGGCCTTCTTCCGGTTCTTTGGCGTTGACAATCACGTTGTTGATCCCCAGGATGGATATCTGCTCGAGAGCTTCCTGCTTGGCCCCTTCACCGATGGAAAGCATAGCGATCACCGCCCCCACCCCAAAGATGACGCCGAGCATGGTCAGAAATGTCCGCAGCTTGTGAGCTGCCAACGAATCAAGTGAGATTTGGAAGACGCGGCGGTAGATCATCGGGAACGCTTCTTAGAGGATTTATCTTTGACGTCCTGGGGAGGCGGCCGTTTTCCTATGTTCATCTCCGGTTCCGTCGCCTTGTCACCGGGCAGCCCGGGTTCCTCCAAAGTCGGGTCGATGAGGCAAATTTCCTCTCCCCCTTCCAAACCACTCACGATTTCTATAGCCATATCGTTCCTGCGGCCGACCGTGACATCTTTTTTCTTTTTGTCCTTGAAGTAAACAACGGTCTGTCCTTCCTTCTCGAACACCGCCTCCAGCGGCGCTGCAACAACGTCGGCAATGCGGTCGATAATTATCGCGCAGGAGGCCGACATGCCCGGCTTCAAGTTCTCGTCGCCGTCGACGATGGAGACCTCAACGTCAAAGACGTTGATCCGGGAGTTATAATCTTTCTTGCGCGCCAGGGTGCTCTTTTTCGAGACAACTCCCTGGTACCGCATGTCGGGAAAAGCATCAAGTGTCACTTCCACCTCCTGGCCGGTGTCGACCTTGCTGGCGTCAACTTCGGAAACGGTCGTTTCCACCATCATTTCCGAAAGATCAGGCAAGTTGATCAGCCCTTGCCCGGGCCAGGGCGCATCGCCTTCCTGTACCTTGCCCATTGTACCCCCTTTCCATATTTCAATATAGACCACCAGCCCCGGGATGGAAGCCGTCATGGTCATCTGCGCTAGCTCTTTCTTGGCCAGATTGACCTTGTCCTGAGCGCGTTTCACTTCAACTTCCGCTTTCTCCACGTCGGACTTCAACTGATCCAGTTTGGCCTCAATGTTCAGTTCTGCCAGCTCCAGTTCGAGCTTTGCTTCCTCGGCAACGCGCGCGGCTTCGTGCTTTTTCTCGTCGTAGTTGCGGCGCGCCTTTTCCAGATCTAGCCGCAACTGCTTTTCCTGAATCGTATATTCCTGTCGAGCACGATCCAGGGCCGCCAACATGATTTTCAGATTAGATTCATGATCGGCCAGGTCCGTCTCTTGCTTGGTAGCGTCAAACTTGATCAGCGGGTCGCCTTCCTGTACCATAGTGCCTTCGGGCGCCAGCCAGGTAATCTGCAGGCCTCTTATCCGCGGAGTGGAGAGAGTGACGGCGCGCGTGGCGTCGACCGTGCCGTTCTCGTTGAGAGATATGACAAACGCCCCCTTGGTGACTTTGGTCGTCGGTATCTCATACGAGGTGGAAAAGAGAGCGTTGACCGCGTAATAGCCGCCAAGAATTACAAGCAGCACAATGACAACGAAAACAAGCTTTTTCAAAACGTTCTTCCTTATTTTTGAGATTCCGCTAAACCAGACGTCAGCGCCATTTGTAGGGCAGGTCTCTCCGAGACCTGCCTTAATTGGCAGGAGTCAGGGACTCCTGCCCTACAATTCTGTGTCATTAATGCCAAAGCTTGTACATTTTTCATTAGCACCCTCACCTGCCTGGAAAGGGCTTCTCGGTTACCAATCCTTGCTTGGCATAGAAGATGTTCAACAATTTCATGGCCGCCATTCACTATAGCTGCAATATCCACTATTGTGACAACCTGCGGAAGAAAAAGATTAATGCCGTCGCTTCATGACAGAAGATAAGATACAAGGGCAGGTTTCTCCGAGACCTGCCATGATTGGCTAACACACCAACAACAAGAACGGATTTCTTCACAATGCCGTCCCTCACAGTTGAGACTCTACTCGGCTGGATATAGACCCCGGCCAAGCAGATGCATAGTAGGTCGGGTTCCGAATGGAGTCCGCCTCAGGCGGACGAATGAGAAACCCGACAATAGCTCTAACTGCTCCATATACGTGTTGTACCAGCACACCGAAGGGAAAGTTGCTTCCTTTCTCATAGTTTCCACCGGCGGTGGGTCCACATCCACTGGTCGGGGTACCTGCATATGCCGTTCTCAAAGAACTTTGTGTACGCCATCGTCATCGTTTCAATATCCTTTTCGTCATTGCCGCTATTGGGAGGATAGATCGGCGTGCCGGCCATGACCACGTGCCGGTCGTATCGTTCACGGCGTATTAAAAGCGGGATCAGGGGACATTTCGCCTTGAGCGCAAAGGCCGCCGGCCCTTTGGGAGTGGCCGCTTTGCGTCCGAAGAATTCCACAGTTACGCCGCCGGAATGTGCATGTTGGTCCGAGACAAGGCCGGCAAAGTGATTTGCTCTGAGGCACTTGAAAACGCCCCGGATACTTGTTTTCAGGGGGATAATACCCACCCCCATTTCTCGGCGGAAGTCATTAAGTAGGTTATCCACCTTTTGGTTGTGCTGGGAACCAACAAGGAAGTCCATAGGATAACCACTTGCCGCAATCCAACTGCCCAGCAGTTCCCAGTTGCCAAAATGAGCAGTCACTATTATTCCCCCCTTACCCTCGTCATGCACCTTCCGAAGATGCTCCAATCCATCCAGGAATGTAATCTTTCTGGTCCCTTCCAGCTTGATCTTGCCAAACCTGGCGAACTCCACGAGAGTGCGCCCAATGTTCTTAAACACCCGCTTGATTATGGCCTGAATCTCTTGCTCAGTAAGAGTGTCTCCCATTGCTTTTTTTAGATTGTCATAGGCAATCCGCCGGCGTGACGGCAACAACGCATAAGCCAGGTTGCCCAGCGCCGCGCCGAAGGCGTCGGCCACCCGGGGCGACAGGAGACCGGCCAGCTTCACGCCGAGCAGGGTAAAGCAATACTCGATGTTATGGCTTAATCGCGCCATGGCTCGTCTTCATCGTCTATCTTTTCGGGGTGGGCGGGATCGCCGTAATCAAAGTCGGTCGATTGCAGCCGCTCTTCCTGTTCCCACTTCTTGTAGTATTGCCGCTTCTTGCGGTAGCGCAACGCCGCCCCGATGATAACGATTATTGCAAGGGCCAACCAGAAATACATAGTGTCCATGAATAGTGTTGCAATATTATAATGAAGGGTCAAATATTCGTGAAATTCTTTTTCGAACTCGTTGTAGTTCGACCCAGATGACGCCATCAAGGCACTATCAACTGATGAACCCTTCGCGATTTCGTCAAGAAACCTGTTTAGCGCGTTCGATCCGTACTGATCAAGCAGGTATTTCACCGCCAGATACGACTGGGCATAGGCCACGCCCGCCTGGCTTTGATTAAATCGATTGACCTGCTTGATCTTTCTTAGCGGGATAAACTCCCCGAAAATTGCCGCCTTACTCATCGCCAGGTTGTCCGACCAGCTCCACTCCGTGGAGACCAGCATGGCCACCCCCTCATCAAACCACCTGGGCGCCGAATAAAAACCGCTTCGGTGCGCCACGACAAGGTGAGCATACTCGTGCGCCAACAGCTCGGCCAGGGACTTGCCGATATTGAACTTGTCGGGTGATTTGATGGCTATCGATCTGCGTTCGGGGAGAGCCACCGCCGCGCCCCAATCCGGAAAGCGCCCACGTATCAGCCTCTTGAAAGAATCGGCATCTTCAATGATGTAGACCGACGGTTTATACGGTAACGTATCGGCCAGCATTTCTTTCAAAAGAATCCTGACATTGTTCAGGACGGAGTCAGCCAGATCAACATACCGCGGATTGTTAACATAAAAGACAAAATTGCTCCGTTCAATCGGCTCGGTGTCTATTGGGTGCCCCACTCCTTGACTTTTGATCCCACCGCGAGCGGTGGGCCACCCAAGCCCACTGCCCCAGAAGCTAAGGGACAGAAAGAGAATAAGTATCCACGCCATTTTCCTCATTGAAGTAATATATGAATTACACCAAAGAATTGAAAGCGGGTTGTGTTGTTCTGTAAGTTGTTGTCCTGTATTTAATTCAATTCCGCCAGATCTTGGCTCAACTCAGACTGGTTAAGCAGCCAATCTGGCGTAGGGTCCAGCTTTCTATCACTTCGTAAAAGTGACCCGGCGTCGGCTTCAACGCCATTTGGTATGGTTACAACTCAACCAGAGATTTCAATCTGGAGACCTCAGCCGTGGTAAGGTGCCGCCAGGAACCGGGCCGAAGACCTCTTGCTGTAATACGACCAAACTCCACTCGGCGCAACTGTCGGACCGGATAGCCAACAGCTTTACACAACTGCTTGACTTCCCGCTTGCGTCCCTCGGTTAACGTCAGTCTCAGCCGGGTAGTTTTTTTGCCGTATCCCAGAACATCAACCTGCCCCCGGCCAATGGCTCCGTCCTCCAGTCTGACACCTTGCTGAATTCTCATACTGTCCGTTCGCTTGAAGTGGCCGGTCACAATGGCTTCGTATACCTTTTCCACCTGATACTTAGGATGCGTCAGTCGGAAAGCCAGTTCGCCATCGTTGCACAGGAGCAAGACCCCCTCGGTGTCATAATCAAGCCGCCCGACCGGATAGACGCGGCACAGCAGGTTCTTCAAATAATGCCGAACCGTTTTGCGCTTGAAGGGGTCATGCAGCGTCGTCATGACTCGCCGCGGTTTGTTCATGACAATGTAGACGTTCTCCGCGACGGGAACAACGACCGTACCATCTACTTTCACCACGTCGGAGGCTTCGTCAACTATCGTTCCAATCTTCTCGACGGTGGTGTCGTTGAGGGTTACGCGCCCTTCAGAAACCAAGACTTCCGCCCCCCGGCGAGAAGTAACCCCGCACAGAGAGAGGTATTTACTGAGTCTGATCAAAGGCCTTTCCCTCCGGGGCTATGACTTTCGGGACACACCGGATCATTCCCGCGAGGATCACTGAGCAGCTTCAAAAGCATTAGGGCCCCTTCAGTACAGGACGATACTACGAACTCTCTCGCACGGCATCATGGTCGATAATCAAACCTGTCCGTTCTTGCTCAACCTCGTCCGTGTCGGTCTCGTTCCCACTGTCATCGGCCGAATCGGTATCGGAGTTGGCCGGCGACGGTTCTGAGATCAGCGGTTCGCCGGTGATCTCGTCAATCTCTACCGTCTGATTGGGGTCGTAGGTCCCGTCGGCGATGTTCAGCTTCACCCCAGTATGGTCGTCTTTCTTGCTGTTTTCCAGCTCCAGCTCGGTTTGTGGTTGCGGTTCCCGGGATGAGATGAGCTCCTCGATCTCAGACATCTTGGGAAGGTCCTCCAGGCTGTTGAGGCCAAAAAACTTCAGGAATTCATCAGTGGTGCCGTACTGCAAGGGTTTGCCGACCGTAGCGGCACGCCCCCTGATCGTAATCACTTTCTTTTCCAAAAGATTGCGTATCACGCCATCGGAGGCAACGCCGCGGATATGTTCTATCTCCACCCTGGTCACGGGCTGACGATAGGCAACGATGGCCAGCGTCTCCAGCGCCGCTTGGGTCAGACGCATCTTGCGCCGCCGCGTGAATAACTCCTCCACGTAGCCGGTGAATTCGGGAACAATGTAAAACTGGTATCCGCCGGCCAGCTCCCGTATCCGGTAGGCCATAGCGGCCTCCATGTAACGGTTATTCAGCTCAGCCACGGCCTGACCGACTTTGCGGGGAGTCATATCATCGACTACCTCGGCGATTTTGCGGGCGGCCAGCGGTTCCGGCGAGGCCAGAATCAGCGCCTCAACAATTGAATTTTGAGTTCCATTATGCATCGTTTAAGCCATCACCTCGTTTTCAATTTCAGAATAATCCAGCAACTCGACCGCCTGTTGCCCGGTCTCAAAAGTTTTTCCCCGGTAGACGCGCAACTCAGCAAAAGGCCGGGACTGATCAATAGCCACCCGTCGGGTGCGAGCTAGCTCCAGCAGAGCAATGAACGTAACCACGGCCACCACTTTGACCGGAAGGTCGGCAAACAACTCGTTAAACGTCGAAAACTCCTTCTCCCGCAACTGGTGCATAATATGGCGTATTCGGTCCTGTACCGATATCTCCTCAGCGTTAACCTCGTGGAAGGTTTCATCCCGCTGGGTCGACATCACTTCTTTGAAAGCGGTCAACAGATCAAACAGAGTTGCGTCTGGGCGCCAATCGACTTTGCCGTCAGTTTTCCCCACCGGTGACGGTGGGATATAGTTTCTTTCCTCCAGAAGAGCCTTTTCCCGCAGGATTTCTCCTGCCTCCTTGTACTTTTTGTACTCGATCAGCGCCCAAATAAGCTCCTCGCGGGGGTCGGGCTCATCGGCGTCACTTTCACCTCGCGGCAAAAGCATTCTGGTTTTGATACGGATCAGGGTAGCCGCCATCAGGATGAATTCACCTGCCATCTCGAGGTTAAGGGTGGTCATCAACTCAATATACTTCAGGTACTGTCTGGTAATTTTGGCAATCGGAATATCATAGATGTCCACTTCCTCTTTTCTGATCAGGTAGAGCAGCAGATCGAGCGGCCCATGAAAGACGGCCAGATCGACCCGGTTGTCGTCGGTAGGCGGATTTATTGTTGCCGTCGTCATGGTTATTTTTCTCTATAATTCATCTTCATGGCCGCGCGGACTTTCTCCATAACCGCCCGGGCGCGGCTGCGGGCGCGAGCGCCTCCGGTCTTCAGGGTGTCCCAGACTTCGTCCGGACTCTTGAGCAGTTCCGCCCGTTTGTTGCGGATCGGTTCAAGGGCCTGGTTGAGATTACGACTCAAGCGTATCTTGCAGTCGACACAGCCCAGTTCGCCAGTCCGGCACGGGGGGGCTATCTCAGTCTGGGCCTCATGCGTGTACACCTGGTGGAGGAGAAACACGGGGCAGCCCTCCGGATGACCGGGATCCCCTTTGCGGATTTTCTTCGGATCGGTATAGAAACTCTTGATCCGCTCTTCCGTCTGCTTTTCGGTGTAATCGATAGGAATATGGTTGTCGTACGACTTGGACATCTTGCGGTTGTCGGCGCCTAAAATCAAAGGAATCTCGGTAAACAGAGCCACCGGCTCATTGAAGACTTTCTTGTATAGATTGTTAAAACGCGCGGCCAGGTCGTTGGCCAGCCAAATATGCTTTTCCTGATCCTTACCCACCGGCACCTTATGAGCATTGTAGATACAAATATCGGCCGCCTGCAAAACCGGATAGCCCAGAAAACCATATGAATCGAGTTCATCTTTCTTCTCAAGGTAGGTCGGCAGTCGGGTCAGGGTAGGGACGGTAATCAGCATGGAAAAGATCAGGTGCAGCTCGGCATGTTCCTTGACTTCGGACTGGATGAAGATGGCGCACTTGTCGGGGTCCAAACCAGTTGCCAGAAAATCGACAGCCATCTGGAAGATGTTTTCCTTCATGCTCTCGGGGTCTTTGTACTCAGCCGTGAGCGCATGCCAGTCGACCAAGCAGAGGTACATGTGGTACTCATTTTGAAGGTGGACCCAGTTGCGCAGCGCCCCTTCAAGGTTGCCCACGTGCAACGACCCGGTCGGCTGCATACCGGAAAGAATTGTTTCTTTGCCGTTCGAGGCATCGGCTTGCGAATTGTTACCTGTATCTCTTTTGCCAATCATGATGCACCGACACTTACTATGTTAGACAATTACCTTAACCGTCAAGCTCAACTAAATCAATTAAAACTTTTGACAAAAAGATGTCTGACGAGGGCGGGGCAGATGTGGAGAGGTTGTCTCAAAAGTCTTGTCTAGGTACTGGGGGACCGGAACGGGAAACAATAAGTGACGGAAACGGGTGCCGCCTTCAAACTTGTTTTGTGGGTGCTTCTTATCACTGCCATTCAACTGTTTGATATGCAATTACAAACCTGTTATGTCCAAGAACATCCCCAAACAAGTTTGAGGATGCCACCCTGAATACAAGGGCTTCTCTTGTTTTTTATCAATGCTGATTCGTTAAGGCCATAGAAGGTATCCTTTGAAACAGCCTCTGGACATCTGCCGCCCACAAGTGTGCCCGACCCTTCCGGGCACACAGCCTGCACTCACAGGACAAAACCAGTTTTATAGATCAACTTTTAAGTGGTGGCGCCGCCGATGCTGGAGTCGAGGAACAGGTAGGGTCGCCACTGCTGGGCGATACTATAATTGCGCTGGATGAAGGTGATATAAGTCGGCCGGGTTGGTCTCCTTATCAGTTTCATGCCCGCTTCCTCCGGGGTGCGGTCGCCCTTTCTGTTGTTGCATTTGGAGCAAGCGCAGACCAGGTTCTCCCATGCTTCCTGCCCCCCTAACCTTTTGGGGATGACATGGTCAACAGTCATGGAGCCCCTGAAGCCGCCGCAGTACTGGCAGTGGTGGTTGTCGCGCGTAAGTATGTTCTTGCGCGTCAGCATGATCCGCTTATGGGGAACTTTCCGATACTGCCACAGCCGGACTACTGAGGGAAGGGAGTAGCTTCGTGACACGGTGCGGATCATCAGCCCATCGGCCTTTTCGATCATCTCGGCCTTGCCCAGAAACATGAGCACAATAGCCCGTTTAGCCGAACAGATTGTGAGCGGCTCGTAGTTCTGATTGAGCATCAAAACTCTTCTGTTGACGACTAATCTTTGCATACCCACTTCATAAACATATGCAGCACCGGCTTGATTTCGGTTACTGCCGCTCCCGGACACCAGCAGACGGGAGGACCAAAGGCCGAAGTAGTATACCATTATATCGGAATCAGCCGACGTGTCAACAGGTTTTTGCCCTACCTGGTACCCTCCTCCTGTCAAGCTGATTATGTAAATTCAGTGATATTACCGAAGTGTCATTGGGAAAACGTCTGGCGTATTGCTGGAAAATGTTGTATAACTCTTGTCGACTATGGTCATGAAAAAGACCCTTGTATTAACTGTTTTTTCTCTTCTTGCCACTGCAGCCGGCCCGATTTGTGCCTTCAACCTTGACTCCCTGCTGGTTGTGTCAATCGGGGGGCCCAAGGCTTACGACCGGCTGGAGCGCTTGACCTCGTGCCGCGCTGAAGGTTCGGTCAATCTCAACGGCCTGCAGGGGCGGTTTGAGCAGTATTTTGCGCCCCCGGACCGGTTCTACGTTGAGGTGAACTTTGAGAACTTCAGTCTGGTTCAGGCCTACGACGGGCAAACCGCCTGGCAACTGGACCACAATGACCAGATATCGCAACTGCAAGGATACGAGAAACGAGAGTTATTGAAAAATGTCTACTTTGAATCGTTTTCGTACCTCTTTCCAGACCGGCTCGCGGGCGGTAAAGAATACCGAGGGGAAACCGTCAAAGAGGCTCAAACCTATCACGAAGTTGCTTTCTACCCCCTCAATACCGACACCGTTCTGGTATACTTTGACCGCGAAAGCGGGTTGAGAAAACTGATGGTCACCCGGCTGGATAATTTCAGCACTGTGACGTACGTCAGCAATTACCACGAAGTTTTGGGAATTCTGATACCGTTTTACTCTAAAGCGATTGCTGAGGAAGCGGGGCTGTTCTCGGAATTTGTGATTGACACCGTCGAACTGAACGGGCCGGTTGACACCTCTATCTTTTCCATGCCGTTGGCCGGAGCGGCGGACTACCACTTCCCGCCGGGAGCGCACTTTGTCGAAATCCCTTTTGAATACCACGCCGGCCATATTCGCCTGCCGGTAACAATCAACGGCAACAGACAAGTCTGGTTTATTCTTGATTCGGGATGCTCAGCAAACATTCTGCACAGACCGCTCGTCGACGAGATGAATCTGCGGGTGGTGGGAAGGCTTCCGGCAAAGGGGATGGTTGGGTTTGAGGACGTCGAGCTGGTGAAGACCGATTCGCTTTCTATTGGCGAGCTGACGCTCTACAATCAGGTAGCCGGGTGTATTGACCTTTCGCTGCTGGGTCGAGGCCGAGCAGAGAGCGAGCATTTCGGTGGGCTGTTGGGCTATGATTTCCTTTCCCGCTTTCCGGTAATGATAAACTATAGAGATTCAATGTTGACCGTGTTCAACCCCGACCATTTCGAGCCGCCGCAAGGGGGCGTCGAGGTTACTTTCCATCTCACCATGATGGTTCCCACGGTCCGGGGTGAACTCAACGGCATCCCCGGTGACTTCATCGTTGATCTCGGTAACGCCTTCGGGCTAATCATACACCAAAGATTCGCCCAGGTAAACGAGCTTGAAAAAAAGCTGGATGACATTCGAGATAACCTGAGAGCGTTTGGTGGAATTGGCGGCAGTTTGAGCGGCAAGACCGCCTTTGCCGCCACATTTAAGGTAGGGGATATCCTGATACAATCGCTGCGCGTCATCTTGCCCGATTCCTCGGCCGGTCTGGCCGGCTCGCAGGAGCTGGCCGGGAATATCGGGAACCTGATCCTCGAGAACTTCAACCTCTTGTTTGACTACAAAAATTCTCGACTGATTTTCTATGATGCCGATAGATAATTATGTGAATAGCAGCGACTTGCCGTGAACCGATGCCGGATAAAAGAGGGTGGCCGTCACCTCCGAGGAGATCAGTAAGTTGACATGCAATGGGCTGTAAATATATTTACACGCGGTGATACCGAGTTGCATACAAAGGGGTACTAGTGATTTTGGTGGTGTCGGGCGACCCCGCCCGACACCCAATAGCGAAGGAGCTGTCACGCGGGGTCGCATGACAGCACCCACAAATTGGTTACCTTTTGGAATGCACTAAGTATGAATCTGGTTGACTGAGGTACGAAGACTATGAAGATAGGAATGCTCACCGGCGGCGGGGACTGCCCCGGCCTGAATGCCGTTATCAGGGCCATTGTCTACAAAGGCGTTTTGCATTACCAGGACAGCATTTACGGTATTTACGGAGGCTGGAAGGGACTATTGGACGGTGGCAGGATCGCGCCTCTACTGCTGGAGGACGTGGTCAATATTCTGAATCTTGGCGGGACCATCCTGAAGACATCCCGCACCAACCCCTTCAAGCATAGAAACGGCATAGCGACCGTCAAAAAAAATATCGAAAAATATGAATTGGACGCCGTCATTGCCGTCGGAGGGGAAGACACCCTTGGTGTGGCGGATAAGCTCTACGAGGAGGGCGTCAAGATCATCGGGGTGCCCAAGACAATTGACAACGATGTTTCCGGCACCGACCAGACGTTCGGTTTCGATACCGCTGTCAACATCGCTACAGAGGCGATTGACCGCCTTCGCTCGACGGCGGAATCGCACAACCGGGTTATCGTCGTTGAAGTGATGGGTCGCCACTCCGGATGGATAGCTGTCAAGTCCGGGATCGCGGGCGGGGCCCACCTCATTCTGGTACCGGAGTTTCCCATAGATGCCGGCGATGTGGTAAGCAGGATCGTCAAGCGCCATGCCTGCGGAGAACAGTATTCAGTTGTAGTAGTAGCTGAAGGCGCCACGCTCACGAGTGAGAGCAGCGAAGCAAAGGTGGTGACATTCGACCACGAAAAGGACGAGTTTGGCCATATCCGATTGGGTGGTATCGCTCATATCCTCTCGACCATCATTCGCGATAAGACAGGCTATGACTGCCGCACCGTGACCCTCGGCCACATCCAGAGAGGAGGAACCCCGTCGGCCTTTGATCGGGTGCTTTCCACACAGTACGGAATCCACGCCATCGACCTTGTTCACCAGGGAGATTTCGGCAAGATGGTCGCTCTTCGCGGCACCAAGATTGTCTCTACACCGCTGATTGAAGCGATGAAAGAAGTCAAGACAATCGATCGGGAATTCTACGAAATTGCCGAGGTGTTCTTTGGTTAGATGCCTGATACTTTCCTGCGCGCTTGTAGGCCTGGCGATCCCAGGGACGGTTCAAGCCGAGCAGTCTGACGCCGACAAGTATCTGTTGTTCAACCAAAAGCACCAGGCCGGAATCCGCCTCGGCGTCTGGGCAAATAGCGGCGAGAGTCCTACCGACTCCGTGGGGGTTTTCGAGACCAGTTTCAAAGATGCCAACTTCTATTTCGAGGGATACTTCGCTTATCGGTTGTTCTCGCAAGCTATGCTGGAGTTTTCCTTAGGCATTGTCAATAGGGGGTCGGTAACGTTCAGGGAGGCTGGGGCCACAAATGTCGGGAGCGTGCTGGTTCATCCTATTCTCCTGCAGTTGAAACTTTACCCGCTGGCTTCCCTGAAAGCAAAACTTCAGCCATATCTTTTGGCCGGCGGCGGATTGTACTATGGCCGTCGCAGCGTTCAGTTTACCACCTCCAGCGACGTCTACTACTACGGCCTGGCGGAGCAGTCGGGTACGGACTTTAACTATGTGCTCGGAGGAGGAGTCGACTGGCCCATCGGCGCCTCAATCGGCCTGGAAGTCGGTGTCAAGTATATGCCCGTAGAGTTCTCAAAAGGGCTGCAAACTATCCACGACTACGATGCTGTTGCGTTTACAGTTGGAGTTAAGTATCTTTACTCTTCGAAAAAACCATAACTTTAGTATAGCATGGAGGCGTACATGAAAGTCGGAATCAACGGCTTCGGAAGAATCGGGCGGCTGGTATTCAAAGCGGCTCGCGACAAGAAGATAAAGTTTGTCGGGATCAACGACATTACCGATGCCGGCACACTGGCACACTTGCTGAAATACGATTCGGTCCACGGCCGCTACCCGGACGAGGTGCGAGTCGAGGGTAACAACCTGGTCGTCGACGGCAAGAAGATACCGGTCATGGCCGAGAGAGACCCGGCCAGGCTGCCGTGGGGGGAACTTGGGGCCGACATCGTGCTGGAGTGCACCGGTCTTTTCCGGACAAAAGAGGATGCGCTTAAGCATATCAACGCCGGCGCCAAAAAGGTCCTCATTTCTGCTCCGGCCAAAGGGCACGACGGCACCTTTATTCCCGGCATCAACTGCGACAATTATGATAAGAGCCAGCACCACGTTATCTCGATTGGCTCCTGCACGACCAACTGCCTGGCGCCGATGGCCAAGGTGTTGATGGACAACTTTGGCATTGTCAAGGGGTTCATGACTACCATCCACTCGTACACGGCTGATCAGCGGCTTTTGGACGCTCCCCATGGGGACCTTCGCAGAGCTCGTGCGGCGGCAGTTTCGATGGTGCCGACGACGACCGGCGCGGCCAAGGCGATCGCTGAGGTCATTCCGGAGTTGGAGGGGAAAATGGACGGCGTTGCCATCCGTGTCCCGACGCCGAACGGCTCGATCGTTGATCTCACCGTCATACTGGAGAAAGAAGCGACGGTGGAACAGATCAACGCCGCTTTCAAGGCGGCAGCTTCCAGCGGACCTCTGTCCAAGGCGCTGGAATACTGCGAAGACCCTATCGTCTCGTGCGATATTATCGGCAATCCACATGGCTCCATTTTCGACAGCAGGTTGACGGCAGTACAGGGAACAATGGCCAAGGTTTTCAGTTGGTATGACAATGAATGGGGCTTTTCCTGTCGTATGGTTGATATGCTTCTGATTATGATGTAGAAACACAAACAGAGGAATAACGCGATGAACAAAGTGACAGTGTCCGACATAAACTTTCGCGGCCGCAGGGTTCTTTTGAGGGTGGATTTTAACGTGCCGCTCGATGCCAATCACAACATCACTGATGATCGCCGTATACGCGCCGCCCTCCCGACAATTGAGAAGATTCAGGGCGACGGCGGTATGGTTATCGCCTGCTCCCACCTTGGCCGACCGAAGGGAAAGCATGTGCCGGAAATGTCACTGCGACCGGTAGCCAAACGCCTCTCGGAGCTGCTGGGCAAGGAGGTCACGTTTGCCGAGGATTGTATCGGACCGGAAGCGGCCAACCTTGTCGGCAAGATGAAAGATGGTGACTGCCTGCTTCTCGAAAACCTCCGTTTTCACCCTCAGGAGGAGAAAAACGACTCCGATTTTGCCGGAAAGTTAGCCGAGCTGGCCGATATTTACGTCAATGACGCCTTCGGCTCAGCCCACCGCGCACATGCCTCCACCGAGGGTGTCACCCGCTATTTCAACCAGGCGGTGGCCGGCTTCCTGATGGAAAAGGAATTGAAATATCTGGGCGAGGTGCTGTTAGATCCCATACGGCCCTTTGCCGCCATCTTAGGCGGGGCCAAAATATCCGGCAAAATTGACGTTATTGCCAACCTCATGGATAAAGTCGACCTGCTCCTTATCGGCGGAGGCATGGTCTTCACCTTCTCCAAGGCAAAAGGGTATCCTGTAGGCGACTCGCTCGTAGAGGAAGACAAGGTAAAATTAGCCAAAGAAATACTCAAAAAAGCCGGTAGCTCTCAGGCCAGACTCATCTTCCCCACTGACGCCGTGGTGGCCTCGGAAATCTCCGACAGTGCGCAGACAAAGGTTGTCCCTATCGACAAGATTCCGGACGGCATGAAGGGACTTGATATCGGCCCGGACACCATCAGACTGTTCTGTGAAGCTCTCGCCGGTGCTCGGACAGTTGTGTGGAATGGCCCAATGGGAGTGTTTGAGCATAAGCCGTTCGCTGAGGGAACCTTTGCCATCGCGAAACTTCTGGCCGATCTGACTGACAAAGGAGCCACAACCGTTGTCGGCGGCGGCGACTCGGCGGCAGCCGTTGCAAAAGCCGGTCTTGGGGGTAACCTTACTCACATATCAACCGGCGGCGGAGCGTCGCTGGAGTTCCTCGAAGGAAAGCGGCTGCCTGGCGTCGAATCCCTGACGGACCTGCCCAAAGTTGAGGCCGTTTGACGTGCGCCGAAAAATCATTACCGGCAACTGGAAGATGAACGGCACTATTGCCGGTACAGAAGCGTTAATCAAAGAGCTTCTGGCCGGAGATTTCAACCCTGAGCGAACTATGGTCGTTGTTTGCCCTCCTTTTACGTCGCTTTATGTGGCCGCCAAGCTGCTGGAAACCAGCCCGATAGCTCTTGGCGCTCAGGATATGTCCCAGCACCAAAGCGGTGCCTACACCGGCGAAGTGGCCACCGACATGCTCTTGACAGTAGGCGTCAGCTATGTTATCTTGGGGCATTCCGAAAGGCGGCAGTATCATGCCGAGGATGACCGGCTGGTGAATGCCAAGGCGAAGGCTGCGCTTTCGGCGGGTCTAACGCCAATCATCTGTGTTGGCGAGACCCTTGAGCAAAGAGAAGCTGGACAGACCGAGCAGGTTGTCGGCCAGCAGGTCGACGGAACGCTGGCAGGTTTGTCGGCTGATTTGATTGCGAAATCGGTGTTAGCGTATGAGCCGGTCTGGGCAATCGGGACCGGAAAAACGGCCACTCCCGAAATGGCCCAGGCGGTTCACAAGTTCATACGCCAAGAAGTGGCCGAGGCTGATGCGGCGGCTGCCGAGACGCTCCCCATACTGTACGGGGGCTCAGTGAAGCCGGGGAATGCACGCGGCCTGCTGATCCAGCCTGATATTGACGGCGCCCTTGTTGGCGGAGCATCTTTGAAGGCAGCCGATTTTGTCGCGATTATTAACGCTGTATGAGTGGAGGAATGACGCTTGTTTACTGTCGTGGTAATATTTCATGTGATCGTCAGTATCGGCCTGGTTCTGACCGTACTGATGCAATCCAGCAAGGGTGAAGGTCTGGCCGGCACAGCCTTTGGCGGCAGCCTTTCCGGTGCCGTTTTTGGCGGACGGGGAGCAGCCTCTTTTCTGTCGAAGGCAACGACCGTACTGGCGGTGTTGTTTATGGTCAACTGCGCCGCCCTGGCCTTCATGTCTGCCAGCAAACGTCCTGGAGGCTCGGTCAGTACCCCCACGGAGTCTGTCGTCACCAGGCAGGCGCAGGAAGAACGAGAGAGGATGCAGCAGCAACAGCAGCAGCAACAACAACAGCAGCAGCTCGTTCCTCCTTCCGACTCTGCCCCAGGAATCCAGATTACGCCTACCAAGGACGCCGAGAGTGCTCAGCCGCAATCGGGTGACGATGCCGGCAAATAGATCTGACGATTGGCGGGTACGGTAGGTCGGGTTCCGAATGGAGTCCGCCTCAGGCGGATGAATGAGAAACCCGACAACAACCTTTGCCGGCCACAATGGCGGACAAGAGTCGTAGACTCCTGCCCTACGAAGAATGACGACTAATGACTTGCGGAAGTGGTGGAATAGGTAGACACGCTATCTTGAGGGGGTAGTGAGGCAACTCGTGGGGGTTCAAATCCCCCCTTCCGCATAAGAGCTTGGTCCCGTGGTTAATTGCAACTCACGGGATTTTTTTTGCTCCTAACGAATTGGGACGTTGCTTAGCAAACAGTAAGTTCCCGTGGTCGGAGTACATCCTCGTGCGCTGACTCCGTCTGAGACGCAGATGAAGGGCGTCCTCCGCGTACGAAACCTCCTCCATTGCAGGCTGTTACAGGCACTGCGCAAAAACCGCTTGCTTTTTCTCTGCCAGGGTATATTAATGGGGCCAGCAATGCTCGGTGCGAGCGGCGTGGGTATCCGTTCTCTCGCTTCGTAGGGATAATGGTAATGCTTTGGGTAGTAATGAAAGTTAACCGTTTAGATTAGGATAGTTCGATGAAGTTTAATGATCACCTTCAAGACGACATCGTCATCTTTGAGGTTTCCGGCAAGATCATGGGCGGGGACGAGACAACCCTGTTTCACGGCAGAATGCACGAGTATATCAACCAGAACAAAAAGAAGATCGTGATTGACCTGGCTAAAGTTGACTGGATGAATTCTATTGGGCTGGGGATGCTCATCTCCGCCATGACGACCGTGAAAAAAGCCGGCGGTCGGTTCGTGCTGGCCGACATTGGCAAGATTGAATCGATCCTGACCGTCACCCGCCTTATTACGGTCTTTGAGCATTTCGACAGCCGCGTAGAGGCAGTCAAGTCGTTTTCAGACTGAGCAGGGTAGCGCAAATGCCATCGAGGAGCCTCTTGGTGGGGCCCCCTTTTTTGTGCGTCCGCCCGGGAAATCCTTAGCTGAGGCAAAACTACCCGGCAGATGAAACCTTATCAGCCCTCTTGTCGTAAAACTTTCCAGTAGGAACAAGGAAAGTATCTGCCACGAAAGGGTTTCAATGCAACGTTGGTTATGGCTTCTTTTGGCGTCAGCATCAGTCGCTGCACAACAAACTAATCAACCTCCGGTTCCCCCCACGTTGGAAGTCCCCCGCGTGGTCGGAGAGATAGAGATCGACGGTGATCTTAGCGACCCCGGCTGGCAAGATGCGGCCCGAGTCACTGATTTCACACAGTTCTTACCCATCGACAATGTGAAGTCGTCAGTTGAGACGGAGGTGCTGGTCGCCTATGACGACAGCTACCTGTACCTGGCGTTTGTGTGCCATGACGATCCCGCCACCATTCGCGCCACCCTGACCGACCGCGACCGGATGTTTTCCGATGATTTTATCGGGATAATACTTGATACGTATGGTAACGCCGCCTGGGCATATGAGTTCTACGTCAACCCTCTCGGAGTTCAGGGTGATCTGCGCTGGGTGGCCAACGAGGACGAGGACTGGCGGTTTGACCTTGTGTACGAGACTGCCGGCAGGATTACCGAGACTGGCTGGCAGGCGGAAATGGCGGTGCCCTTCAGTTCGCTTCGCTTCCCGAACAGCGAGGAGCAAGCCTGGCGGGCGACCTTCTGGCGGAGCCATCCCCGTGACAACATATACAAGTATTCCTGGGCTCCTCTGAAGATCGGTGAGCCGTGTTTATTCTGCCAGTTCGGCTACCTGACTGGAATCCGTAACGTGAAACCGGGCAGCAAGTTGGATCTGTTGCCCTCGGTGATTGGATACCAATCGGGCATGTTGAGTGACCCCGACAATCTTAATTCTCACTTCGACAATACCGATCCCGACGCCGAAGTGGCGCTTAATGCCCGTTACCAGATTACTCCCGGCCTCACCGCCGAAGCCGCCATCAATCCTGATTTCAGCCAGGTGGAATCGGATGCTGCCCAGATCGACGTGAACACCACCTTTGCCCTATTATATCCGGAGCGGCGGCCGTTTTTCCAGGAAGGAAGCGATCTGTACAACACCTTCATCGATGCCATCTATACCCGGTCGGTCAACGACCCCGACGCCGCTTTCAAACTCACCGGCCGGATGAATCGGACGAGCTTTTTCCATCTGCTGGCGCATGACGAAAATACACCCAGCATCGTACCGCTTGAAGAACGAACGGCCTTTGCTCCTCTCAAAAACAGCGTCTCCAATGTCGCGCGCGTCCGCCGCACAGTCCTCGAAGATTCTCATGTCGGAGCACTTGTAACCGATCGCCGGATCGAGGGCGGCGGCTCTAACAGCGTCTATGGCGCCGACATGGCTGTCCGCTTTTTTCACAAGTACCGTCTTGAGTTTCAAGCTCTGGGCAGCCACTCGGCAGAACCGGATGCCCCCACCGCTATCGATACCACGGCTGAGGACGGGTGCGGACAGATGTATTTCGATGGCGGCCAACACACCGTCGCTTTGGATGCCGAATCGTATGACGGTCATGCCCTGTATGCCAACATTGAGCGCGACGCTCGGCTGTGGAAATTCGATATCGATTTCTCCGCTACCAGCCCGACCTTTCGCGCCGACAACGGCTTTATCGTCCGCAACGATTCCCGCCGCGTGAGCGGTTGGACGGGGCTGTTTTTCAGACCCAACGGCAAAGTTGTCACCAGCATAACGCCCGGACTGGCATTTGGCCGGATTTGGAACTACCAAGGAACGCGAAAAGACGAGTGGCTGAGTGCCGATCTGTGCATAAACCTTGCCAAGCGAACGCACTTCCATTCCTCATTCATGCTCAGCCGTGAACGGTGGCGCGGGGTCTGGTTTGACGACATTAGACGCGTGAGTGTCAATGTTGATAACGAAACCTTTGATGCCTTCCGGTTGGGAATCCATTTCAGCTACGGTAATACGATTGCGCGTAACGTAGACCCTCTTCCGGTGATGGGCCGCGCCACCGAAGTCAGTATATCGGGAACCATCAAGCCGCTGCAACAACTGACCTTCGAACCGTCAGTCGACTACCTCAAGCTCAACAACCGTGACACGGGGGAAAAGATTTACGAAGGGTCTGTCATTCGCGCCCGCCTGAACTACCAGTTTACCCGCGAACTTTTTGTGCGGATGATCGTACAGTATGACGACTTTGACAATGATCTCCGTTTTGAACCGCTGGTGACCTACAAGCTGAATCCCTACACAATCTTTTATATCGGGTCGACGCACAGCTTCTGGTATGAATTGGGAGAGGCCCACTATCCCGAAAAGAGCGAGCGCCAGTTTTTCCTTAAGTTCCAATACCTGTTTCGGGTGTAATATTGTTTTCTAATTGAATTATTATATAATTTTTTAGCCAAAAATAGGCAGGAGTCACTGCTTCATGTCCGCCTTCGGCGGATATCGAGAAGACCTTCCCTACTCGATATGTCAGTTCTCAAATAAGAATCTATATAACTGCCAAAGGGCTGTCATGCGGGGTCGCATGACAGCACCCTTCAATGAAACGTAGTTATTGTTTGAAAGCAACTCCGTATCAGCCCCCTTCTTTCTCTTCCTTTTTGACCACCAGGTCCTGACGCTTGAGGCGGAGTTTCTCAAAGCTGTCGGCCGAGATCACATAGTACCAGTCGGCAAAGCCGGCGTTAAGCTCCTCGCTGATGCGCCTGGCGTTCTCCACATCCCGCTGCCATCTGTCGTGAGTATCTTGCAGAGCTTTGTTGTCTCGATCTTCATCGGTCCAGAGGCTGTCTGGTTTTTTGAGAAAGTCGGTATTGACCGGTTTTTTTGGTTCGGGGAAAACTGTTTCATCGAAGTCGGTCGTGATAAATAGATACCGGTTTTGAGCGGCGCTGCTTTGCTTCTCGTTGCCCTCCTTGTCGACCCCCGCCGTTACTGCCAACCCAGAACCATAAACGACCTCCCCAAAACGCAGCGTGTAGCTGACGCCGCCTTTAGTGTGAACTTGAAGTTCCCCTTCGTTGGAAAGAAGCCGCCCGTCTCGTGTAAAGTAGAACCCCTTACTTCGCAGCGATCTTACATCCGACTGGGAGATGGCCTGCCCTTCGGAGCTTTTTTTCAAACTTGCCGAAAGACCTTCCGGCTTGGGGCGCACACCGACAATAGCGAGCTCGTCGAGAGCGGTAAGAACGGTCTGCATTTTGGCTGAATCAACCTGCTGAGTTGATTTCATCTGGTTCGCTTTCCATTCTCCGTCCTTAAGGTTGAACATAAGGTCATCCCGCTGCTGGACCGAACCTGTCCGTTCATTGATGGAATAGTCCCGCAACTCCACCCGGTCAATCTTGTTTTTGTCAACCTTCAGCAGGTCGGCTTCAATCCAATCTTTGAATTCGGTCGAGATGTCAATATCCATACGGGCCGCATAGACCCGCTTCTGCTCGGGAACGCGGACAAAGCGAAAGCCCTCCCGGTTTTCAACCGGCAGGCCGATGATGAAATCAGCCAGGACCTGTTGGTTGCTGCCCTTGATAGTTACCCGCTGGCCACGTCCGGTCAGGCCGGCGGTCTCATCGAGAGGGTCGATGACGCCGCATGCCTCGTGGTCGGAGACGTTGTCAGAACGGAAATCATCCTTTCTGATATCAATAACCCCGGCGGCCGTTCTGGCCAGGCGGTCTTTGCCGTCGGCGAGGTAGTTGTGGTGCGAGGGAATGATCCATCGGCCGTTCTCAAACGTCACCTTGAACGGATGGGCAGCCCCGGTCGCTTCGTCGAAATCTAAAACCTCCAGCGTGATGGCCTCGTTGGGATCGGTGAACTCAGGAAAGAACGGCTCACCTTGTTCGAGAAAAGCATCGGGAGTAATTCTTTGGGGAACGAAAATCAGTGCTAATGCCACCAGCACCACCGCCACGCCCGCAAACAAAACCGTCTTTTTGTTTTCATTCATGGTTAGCTCCTCAACCTCCTGGCGGCCGCTGCCCCTTCCCGTTCACGTTGACGTCGCCGTACAAAAATCCACACCCCCATGGTAAAAACCGGAATCGGAGGCAGCAGCACCGCCAGGGATCTGATTCTTGTCTGAATTCTACGAATGGCCGATTCCATGTTTTCCTTACTGGCAGCTATGGTGGCCTCTTTTTTAGCCTCGATATTGGCCTTGAGAACCTCGAAACGACGGTTTTCGACCTCTTGCAGGTTTTTTGCCATGATTTGCTTGGTTTGCTGATCGAGGTCGGTACGATTGCGAACCTCATCGATCTTTTCATTCAGCCGCTGCTGGGCTTCCGCCAGCGCCTGCTGGGCCTCGACTTCTGCATTTTTCTCATCCTCAATACGCTGCTCGACAAACTCGCGTGTCTGCGCCTCGACCGTCTCGAGAGTACGGTGTTCAGCCCGCTTTTTCCTTAAGTTAATGAACGATTCGTCGCCGATGAGCACATCCATGCAATTAAGGAAGAAGTGGATATTGTCGAAATGGAGGTTTGCTATTCCTCTCTGTCTAATCTGAAAGAACTGGTCGGAGATGAAATCGATATCGGCAATCACAATCGCATTGATCCGTTCGGGCGTCTCGCCTTCGGTTACCGTTGTCTCGCCGCCTGAGGATCCGAAGAGCCGGGCAGCCAGGATATAGGTCTCGCTGGTGGGCACCCGGCGCGGGTGGCGGTTCAGGTTGAATCCGAATCCGAAAAAACCACGTTGGACGAGTTGGTTAAAGGACAAAAGCCCCGAAATGCGGCCGGTGCGTAAAAGAGGTTGAAACTCAAAGTCGCTGTTGACCGCCTTGAAGAGATAGCCCGGGTAAAGCATGACCAGCTCCTGCAAACCAGCGCTGGCCTGATTCAGCTCGTTAAAGGCTTCTGTAGTTTCGTTCCCCTGAGCGACAAAAATGATTTCGGGAGACAGTTGGGCCAGGTCCGGGTGCGGATTATAGCTGTCCCAGGCAATCTGCGTTGTGCTCCAGTTCAGCCCGATCGCCGTCGTCAAACTGTTGATATCCCCTTTCGGTTTTGGTGGGGGGCTCTGGCTTCGCATGAACGGATTTTGCTGGGCTTCGCTGGGGATGACTGGTGACAGAGCGATGTTGAATGTCGGCAGAGGGTCAACGAGTAGAAGCGTCGGATTGCCGGTAAGAACGTAGTTTTTTAGGTTGTCCAATTCTTCTTGCGACAATGACGATGGCAGAACAACAAGCAGACCGTCGAGGTTTTCGCTGATTGAATCAGTTGCTGAGATCTGGACGACGTCGTATTGCTTTTTCAGTTCCTCCACCACCGGCCAGGAAGGAGTGCTGCTCATGGTGTTAAAGTTAAACCCGCCGAACAGCTTGGCCGCAGTGGTCAAGACGCCGACTTTCTTACGGCTGGTTTTGGCAGCCACACGGATAGACCGCATCAACTCATACTCAACCGGCAGACCGCGATCAAAAAACTCAACCACTTCCTCGTTGGCGCCGCTGGTAAAGGCCACCCCCATAAACAGCGTGGAGGTGCTCGAGCGGGCGCTTTCGGTGACCATCACCTGCCGGGGGTTGATGCCGAACTTTTCTCGCGCGTCGCGGGCTTCAGGCGTGAACGGCTCGGTATCGTGAAGCAGCACCTGAACCTTATCTCCGGCAGTGGCGGAAATCTCTCGCAGCTTGCCCAGAAGATTGGCTCGCGTTTCGACAAATCCTCGCGGCACCTCGGGACTGACAAAGGCCTGAATCAAGACCGGTCGATTGTCCGGCAGTTCATCAAGGAGCCGTTTGGTTTCCGGCGACAGCGAATGCAGTTGTTCGGCGGTGGCGTCGAGGCGTAAGGATGGTCGACCAAAAAGGGAATTGATACTGATTACAGCCACAACCACTGCCAGCACCCGCACCAGATGATGCACCCAGAACTTGTAGCCACCGGCTTCCAGCGGCCAGTGACGGCGGCCGATGATAACCACGTTGAGGTACAACATCACTGCTGCAATTGAGAGAAAGTACAGAAGTCCTGAAAAGCTGATAACGCCCTGCGCAAAGTCGCCAAAGTAGTCAAAAACACTCAAAGGTGCCAAAAACCCCTGCAGCCGGTGACTGATGACCCAGGTTCCAGACTCTACAAAAACAAAAAATGAGCAAAACAGAGCGCCAAGAATAAAGCCGACCGTGACGTTGGCAGTGAGCAACGAGGCCAGCATACCTACCGAGAGCAAAGCGCCACCGATCAGCCAGTAGCCAAAGTAGTTGGCGAACATGAGGCCGATATCGGGACTGCCTAACCAGAAAAGCACCAGCACGTGGCTGACCGAGAGCGCCAGAGAGGCGGTGTAAATGCCGAGGACAGCGAGGTATTTGCCCAGCACGATCTCTAAATCGGTAGCCGGCAGGGTAAGCAGCAGTTCGTCCGTTCCCCGCTTGCGCTCCTCCGCCCAGACGCTCATGGTGAGGGCCGGTACAAAGAATAACAGGAGGTAAGGTAGAAGGCTGTTGAGCTGGTCAAGGTTGGCCAGGTTGTTGGCAAAAAAGCGCTCCTGCCAGAAAGCCGCCGCAGCGCTTAAGAAGATAAAGAGCGTAATGAAGACATAACCGGTGGGACTGTTGAAATACGACCGCAGGTCGCGCTTGCAGATCACCCATATCACGTTAGTATTGAGCTTCACGCCGCACCCCCATTCTGGCTAACAGCAGGCATCCGTCCATAGTCGGTCAAGCGATAGAAAGTCTCTTCTAAGGTGCCGTCCTGCGTCAACTCTTGCGGCGTACCGTCGAATATCAGGCGGCCTTCGTGCACCAGAAGCACCCGCTCCGCCACCGCTTTGACTTCCTGCAGGATATGGGTGGAGATCAGAACCGTTTTTGATTTGCCCAACTCGCCGATATTGGTCCGGAAGTCCCGAATCTGGTTGGGGTCCAGCCCGGCGGTCGGTTCATCCATGATCAGAACGTCGGGGTCGTGTAACAGAGCCTGGGCCAGTCCCACGCGCTGGCGAAAGCCCCGGGAAAGCTTGCCGATCGGCTTGTCCAGAACTTCATGTATGGCACACAACTGATCAACTGCCTCCAGCCGATCCGACAGCCGCCTTCCTTTCAACCCCCGCGCTTCGCCAAAAAAGCGCAGAAGCTCGACGGGCGTAAGGTCATCATAGAGGGGGCCGTCCTCGGGCAAATATCCCAGATGTTTAGCCGCTTCCAGCCGCTGCCTGCGAGTATCAAGACCGGCAATCGAGGACGTTCCCTTGCTGGCGGCAAGAAACCCGCTGAGGATTCTCATGGTGGTCGTCTTGCCGGCGCCGTTAGGACCCAAAAAAGCGACAATCTGGCCTTTCGGGATGCTAAACGAGATGTCCTTGATAGCCACGAACGAGCCGAAATATTTCGTCAGCCCGCGGGCTTCGATCATGGTCATGTTCAAATCATCTGTCACCAGGTTTACCTCACTGTTTGTCTGAAAACCTACGACCAAACAACTCTATTTCATCTTCCCAAAAAACTGGGTGAGGCAGAAAATATGCGCCGTTTAGCCTGCTGTCAAGAGGGGCATCAGGATGCCCTTCTTGTTCTGCTAAACCGCACTCACAGTTATCAAGTCATTATAAATCAAGTTAAGGCGACTGGTTCCATTCTTATTCAATTGCTTTGCGGAAGATAGTCAAACAGGGCAGGTAGGCTCTTCTTCAATAGAACCTCACCTACGCGTGATACACATGCAGTATCGAAGCCCGGCTATTTCAGAATCTCATTGAACTCGATGACCAGAGCGTTGATTTGTTCCTCGTTGAATCCCTTTTGCCGGGCCAGTTCGGCCAGCGTTCCCCAGAACGGCTCGCCGCAGACAACACAGGGCAACCCCTTTTTAATCAGGAAGCCCACCGCGTCAGGGTAGCGCCCGATCAGATCATCGATTTTGATGTCGGCCTGAATCACATCACGAAATGACCGGCGCTCAGAGGCTGCGTTTTAGCGCATTTTTCAAGGACTCGATAACTTCTACCGGAGTGGGGTCGACCTCGTTGAGAATGGCTAAGTAATAGGAAACGAAATCCCCCAGTTGAATCAAGCTCAACATCCGCTCCAACGGCAGCTCACCGCGCGAATGAACCTCGATCACGTCCACCGACTGCTT
>Ga0209986_10000678_pt1 | contig 33359 bp, 33 predicted proteins | sample BlataG_FD_183168 | JGI IMG/M metagenome (GOLD analysis project Ga0209986, IMG submission 183168) | Deep subsurface microbial communities from Black Sea to uncover new lineages of life (NeLLi) - Black_00105 metaG (SPAdes) (version 2) | ecosystem: Environmental > Aquatic > Marine > Oceanic >...
ATGCTATGGGCATGGTTTCAGAAGGTTCGAGCAGACGAGACCTTTGAGTGCCTAGAGGGGCAGAATATCAAGTTCGACATCGCGTACCTCCGCTACGCTTACCCCGAGTGCCGGCACTGGCTGAACTACCCTCTCCCCCTGGCCGACCTCATCATCGACAACTACCTCCTGGATGAGGGCCGGCCCGAGCGGTCCCTCAAGGCCGTCGCTCCCCTCCTCCGTATCACGAAGTACGTAGACGGCGGCAAGTTCCGCCAGTACCCCTCCGAGGACGACCCCGCCCTCCATCAGTACAACTGCCAGGACACGATGGCCGTTCACCGAGCCCGGAAGATCGTCGAGCAGGACATCCGGGACTTCTACGGAGCCGGCACATCCAAACTCTCCCCCTTCAGCCGCCGGTGGTACTCCGACCTCCTGTGGCTCCTGATCTGGATGGAGGAAACTGGCATCACGATGAACGAGCCCCGACTCCAGACCCTTCTCGACCATCACACCAGTCGGCTGGGTCGCCTGGAACAAGGAATCGAGAAGCGATGGGGCTTCCGGCTCCGTGGCAAAGGTTCCGAGAAAGCCAAACGCCAGATCATGGAGGATGCCATCAGTGAGTGTGGTGAACTTCAGATCGAGACACCTCGACTCAAGCAAACAGACATCAAGAAGGAAATTTCGTTCTGTATTGAGAACCGCAATGCTCTGACGGACATCCTTCCCTCGAACACAGAGTCTTACGCCCAACTGCGAGCCGTGGGCCGTGTGCACGATGTGGGGGGCATCTTGGATCGCTATCTCTATCCGATCCTGAAAGGCCGTGGTAAGGACCATAGTGACCCTTCCACCCGCCTCATCCGTGGTGTGCTCTATCCTCGTTGGTACCCGGTCCCATCTGACTGGGAAGACGGTTCCTCGGGCGGCACCAAACAAGCCCGGATCGTTGCTAAGGGGCCGCCGGCCCAGACCTTCCCTCCCCTCATCAAGAAGTGCATCACCGGCTGCTACCCGGGCGGGTGGCTCATCTGGGCCGACTACAGCCAGATCGAACTCCGGATCGCCGCTCTCCTCTCTGGCGACCCGTGGATGGTGGACACCTACCAGCAGGAGGGTTCCGATCTTCACCGAGCTACCGCTGCCCACATCTTTGGGGAGGATCAAGCCGACCGCTACCGCCAGGTTGGTAAGACCCTCAACTTCCTCGTGATCTATCTCGGTGGAGCCCTCCAATACCAGACAACCCTCATGCGGGACGAGGGTATCGCCCGCAGCCTCTCTCAGTGCCAGGCGGACATCGATGCTTTCTGGCAAGCTGCTATTGGCCTCCGAGCCTGGCAACACTCTGTCATCCAATTCGTCCACCGCCACGATTACTATGAGCTGCCTCTGATCGGCCAGTCCCGTCTCTTCCTCGGTGGTAAGACTTCCAAAGACCGCTCCACCAGCGAGATAGTGAACATGCCCGTCCATGCCATCGCCGCGGATATCATGCTCTCAGCTCACTTTCACCTGTGGTGGGAGTTCCAAAAGGCAGGCTTGAAAGCGTCCATTCCTCTCAACATCTACGATGCAGTGGCAGTTCAATGCCCCCGCGACGAGAGGTACGCCGTCGAGAGAATCATGGATCGAATACTTCCAAACCCTCCCTATTACGACGCCCTTTGTACCGAGTTGGACCGACGGCTTCCCTTGAAATGCGACACGAAGTTTCTCCGGGTTCCGTCTTGACATGACCACGAAAGGATGATAAAATGGCCGATATGCCTACCACCCGTCGCACCCGAGTCTACATCGCCGGCCCCATCTCCATCGGAGACCAGGCCGTCAACGTCCGCAACGCAATCCTGGTGGCTTCCGAACTCCTGGAGCGAGGGTACGCCCCCTACTGTCCCCATCTAACTCACTACTGGCAGACCGTAGCTCCCCAGAAATACGAGACTTGGATTGCCCTGGACCTGGAGTGGCTCCCCTTGTGTGATTGCTTTCTCCGACTTCCAGGTGAGTCCAAAGGGGCCGATCGGGAAGTAGAGTTTGCTATGGAGAGGGGGATTCCGGTTTACTTCGCCAACAGCATGGATGCCAATTCTTATACGATCGGAGGCTTCCTAGCTAGATATGAAGCCCCCGAACGGGAAAGGACCGATGATGCACCGAAGAATCTGCCTGAGTGATTGCCACATTCCGTTCCACGACAAACCTCTCTTGGGTTTGTGGCTTGAGTTCGTGAAGGTTCTGAAGCCCGGCGGCATCGACATCATGGGGGACCTCATCGACTGCTACACCCTCTCCCGGTTCGAGAAGAATCCCCTCCGGCGACACAATATCCAGGAGGAGGTTGACGTGGCACGAGACTTCCTTCTTGAACTTGTTGCTACAGCTCCCCCGGGGTGTGACATCCGTTACTCCGAAGGCAACCACGAGAACCGTCTCCAGCGGGTTCTTTGGGGTAGAGCCAAGGAACTGGCACCTCTCCGGAACCTCTCCATCCCCCAGTTATTTGAGTTAGAGGACTTGGGTGTCCGGTACTACACTCCCGAACAGCCCTACCGGATCGGTTCCCTTTGGTACCTCCACGGGGACCTCGCCCGCAAGTCCAATTGGGCCATGACGTGCGGCGGCATGGGGGCCAAGGCCGTCTCTCAGAGGGTCGCCGGCAATGTCATCATGGCCCACACACACCAGATGGGCTACATCTCCTTCCGAGGTTGGGAGGGCCTCCGCGAGGGCTACGAAGTCGGCTGTATGTGCAGGTTCAACTTGGAGTACATCGTCGGCATTCCCCAGTGGCAGCAGGGATGGGCCGTCGTGGAGTTCCCCACACCCGGCACTTTCGATGTGTCCTTCGTCCGTGTCCTGGAAGAGAAACGCCGCCGCAAGGTGATCTATCGTGGAGAGGTCATCGGGACCCTCCCTCCGATCAAGAAACACGTATAGTTTTGTGGGTGAGATTATGCTAAGAATAGTATGTTGCGAGAACGACTTTAGTGCGGCTGCGAATGTGGGTGGACCCTCCGAGGTACGCTACAAAACCTTTGACGTGGAGTGTCCAGAAATCGAGGCTTGGTTGGGTCGTATCCAGGAAGAGAAGTTTCGTTACGTAAATCGGTTCATCTCGGGGGTGGAGGTATTTCAGGAGACGAGCGATGGGGAAAGGTGACACACCACGACCCCTCTCCATTCCCCGGGAGGAGTATGAGAAGAACTACGAGGCAGTCTTCGGACGCCGCGAGATTAAGACCTGGAACCCTGACCTCGCTACATGCTGTGAATGTGGGAGGAGTTGTCCAGTAGCGGAAATGCTGCCAGCGTACAACCTTCCCGAGTCCGACCCGATCTGTGCTCAGTGTCTTGCTAGGAAGGGCATACGTGAGGGGTTCTTCACCCGGGGGGAAGCGGACGACTTCCTAGCAGACCGGGGCCTATCACCCACATCACAATCTCACCCACAAGAGGAGGACTTAAATGACCGCGAACAGCAGAGAAAATCTTCAACTAACTCTGGAGACGGCCCGCCAGAGGAAGGAAGCTCTGGAAGTCCGTCAGTCAAAGCTGATTGACAAATTCATGGCTGCCGACCTTAGTCCACATCCCGGCCCCGGGAGTGTTACCAGGATTTTCATGGGTAAGAACAACAGGTTGAAAAGTCAGATTGCCAGCCTAGAGAAGGAGATAGACCGATGTCGGGAGTCCCTCGACGCCTTACCGTTCTCATAGACAAGCGAGAAAAGCTGCCGATTACGTTTCCGGCTTCCTTAAAATTTTGGCCGGATCGCGGTCTCCACCCAGTTTTCATCCCAGTCCGCACCAAGAAAGTCACCATGAACGCGGGGGACTACGCACTGAAAGACTACGAGCACATTTGCATTATCGAACGGAAGGGCTCCATGAGGGAACTGCACAACAACTTCCTCACCAAGGACTGGAAGCGAGCGTCCGCAGCACTCGACAGGCTCGCCCGATCCACCAACTACCCATACCTGATGTTGGAGATGCCCAATCCGGAGTTCGCCCGTGTGACAAAGGAAGTCCCTAGCCCGGAGCGAGTCTTCGACATCCTTACCCGGCTGGCTCACAGCTATGACCTCCGGTTGTGGTTCGCTGGGAACTGCAAACACCCTCGCACTCGTCGTGCCCTGGGTGAGCAGATGATCCGTATCATGCTGGCCCACGCACTAGGCTTTTACGGAGACAAGTGATGTCTGACTATACCCTCAAGCAATCCGGGAAGAAAGAGACGTTCCCCGAAGGAGCCCAGCGAGACTCCCAGAAGGGCAAGCCCCGCTACGATCTGATCCCTCCACGTGCTCTCAAGCGAGTCGCAGACCTCTACACCAAGGGAGCCGAGCACTACGGCGACCGGAACTGGGAGAAGGGCATGAAGTTCAGCCGTTTCTTCGCTAGCCTTCTCCGCCACGCCTACCAGTTCTCGATGGGTGAGACTGACGAGGACCATCTGGCCGCCGTCGTCTTCAATGCCCTCGCCATCATGCACTTCCAAGAGACTTATCGCTACGACCTAGAGGACATCCCGGTAGGGAACGAAAAAAATCTCGAACTCGTAAAAAAAGTCTTGACTTCCGAACCGCCGCCCACTAAGATCGAAGCGAAGGGCAACAAAAGGAAACCAGGTTATGGACTCAGCTAGCTACACACGAGGGGTTGAACCCCGTATGATGCACAGGGACCCCGGAGTCCGGGAGCACACGATTCACCAGACCCCGGCTCCGGACTGCAAGTTCGGGATAGCTGTCCCGAAGTCCCTGGAGGAGTTCTTCACTGACATCCGGGTCTCTCCCATCAGGTCTACGGCGATCTCTACGTTCGAGCATTGCCCTCGCAAGTTCCTCTACCGAGAGAAGCTGGGTATAAAGCCCAAAGGATATTCCTCCGCCCTCAGTATGGGTGGTGTCTTCCACAAAGTTCTCCAGGCCATGTTCATGGGGCAGCCCCCCGAGGAAGCCCTGGATGCGGCCCAGCCCCTAATCACGAAGACTGTTTGCGAAATCAGGGGACAGGCTGATGAGGTCGGGATGGTCGGCAACCAAGACGCCGAGTCCCTCGTGAAGAAGACGGAGGAGGACTACCACAAGGCTCGTGCAATGGCTTGGGCCTTCATGCAGTTCAATCCTTTCAACTGGGACGAGTGGGAAATCCTCACCCACCCCGACGGTACTCCTATGGTGGAGTGCCTACTCGCCACCAACGTCCCCGGCATCTCTGTTCCCCTCGTCGCTCCCTGCGACCTGGCCCTAGTCAACAAGGATACCCGTGAAGTTTGGATTGTGGACCACAAAACCACCTCCATGAACACCCGGGACCGAGCGAACTCCGTCCGCATCTCCGCCCAGATGTCCCTCTACCGCCTCGTCCTCCAGTGCCACCTCGACGCCTGGGTCAGAGAAGGAGAGGAGCCTAAGCGAGAGGTGGTAGGTTCCATCCACAACATCGTCAAGAAGCCTACCATCAAGTATTGCCCTTCGACGAAAGACAAGGGGGGGTTCCAGTCCTACCTGGATCGTCTTCTCGCGTGGTACAAAGAGAAACACACAGCCGACCCAAAGAACTCTCCTATCTTCCAGTCCCAGACTCGCTTCTCCGAACCGGCCCTCACTGAGGAGGTCTACCTTCGACTTCGGCAAATGGCTCGGGCCTCCCGTGCCTGCCCGGACATCCACCGATTCTACCGGGCGGGGGACTACGCCTGTCTCAACTTCAATAGCGTATGCCCCTACTCGTGCTTGTGTTCCAGTGCCCCCACCATGTGGCCGGGCCTGGTCCGTGACCGTTTCCAAATCTCATTCCGCGAAGACGAAGAGGAGGGAGAAGACTAATGACAACAACAATCAGTAGCCCCATCAGCATCCCGGACGACCTTGCTAGGATTCCCGGCGTGTCCTCCGGCTTCGACATCCCGTCCGCGAACCGGGGCCGGTACGTCATCACCGGGAAACCCGGCACCGGCAAGAGCACGTTGGTCCACAGCAACCCCGCGGCGTTCGTCCTTGACCCCGAGCACGGCGGCAGTTCGGTCGCCGACCCGATGGCCCTCCGCTATACACCCCCCGACGATACCCCCGAGGGCTCGCACGCCGATGCCTATCTAGCGGTCGTTGAGGCTCTCATCAAGCGACGACGCTCCGGAGCCCAGGACATCCAACTCATTGGTATTGACACGATCGACGAGATGATCGAAATCTTCCTCCGGGACTTCTGTAGGAAGCACAAGATCGACGACCCTCTCGACTTCAAGGACGGCACCGGCAACGCCTACACCATCGTCCGCAAAGACCTCTTTGGGATGCTCGATCGAATCTATCGGGCCGGCTTCGGTTGGGTCATCCTCGCACACGTCCAGCCCAAGACCGTCAGGCTCGGCCAGGAGTCCAAGATCATACAACAACTCGCCGTCTCGGACTCTTTCAAGGGTATCATCAAGCGCAAGTGTGAACACATGCTGTTTGTTGAACGGAGCACCCGCCAGGACAAAGAGCCCGACACAGTTCGCATGGTTGGCGACAAGAAGATCATGCTCCCCGGCAAGACGATCACCATCCCCTGCCGTATCCTCAAGACCAGTCCTGGTGGTCTCTGGGAAGGTGACACCACCGACGAGATCAAGGTCCGCATCCCCCTAGAGAACCGTATTGACTTACCCGAGACCGGAGGTTGGGATGCGTTGTCCCAAGCCTATGATCGAGCCGTATCCATCCTAACCAAGGAGAAAACAAATGCCGAATAACGAAGACGCTGCTTTCATGGAGGTCCTCGCAAGCTGTAACGAGGCCGCCGAGCAGATGGACTATGCCGACGATGGTTGGATGCCCGACGACGGGGAGTACACCGTCATCCTGGTGGGCTACACCATCGGAACGAAGGCGAAGAATGACGTGGTACACGGCTACGGAAAGCCCCTGTTCCGCATCCTGGATGGGGACTTCAAGGACCGTTCCTTCACGGACTTCATGTGGCTCCCGCCAAACCCCTCCGAGCCGAGTCCCGGCCTCCGCCAGATGCTCCGCCTGGGCACCTGCCTGTGTGACCGTGAACTCCACAACGCCGCCGAAGCCTCCACCATCATCAAGGAGGCTGCCGACGCCGGAGAAGTTCTGAACGTGGAGGTGTTTACTACCGTCTCCAAGAGCAATGGGAAGGCCTACACGAACATCCGTTACAAATCGCGGATCGCCGCGTCGGCCCCTCCGACCGAGGCTCCTAAGTCAGCCTCCTAGTTTTGTGGGTGAGACTCCCGTGCATCTGGATGAGCTACGCGGTGGAGGCGATCGGGCCTCAGTCATCCTGAACCATTGGTCAGGAGGCAGTAGCTACACTGGGACAACCTGATCTTACAGGCTAGTGCCCATCCCGCCGCCGAGTGCCGGGTTCGATTCCCGGGGGAGTCTTTTGTGGGTGAGATTGGGGGGGCCTCCGAGGCTGGCCCTCGTGCCCCCCTATCCTGACAGTGAAAGGGAAACTACCATGAAGACTAAGAAGAAGGCCTCTCACAAGTTCCGGTGTTCCATGTGTGGAAGGCTTTTTGATACACCCCCCGTAGAAGGCCATCACCGGGTAGTGTGTCAAACATGCTGGGCCAGGATAACAGTTTATACTGGTGGGTCTGCTATCTGCCTGTAAGAGAAAAGCTTGGAGATCACCCCATGACCACTGAGAAAGTATCACCCCGGGTCACAGCCCACCCGGCTGTGATGACGAGCAAGCCTCGTAGTCATACGTCTTCGTCAAGTAGGTCGGTAAACCTCACTATCCAGTGTCAGTTTATGCCTCACATCTTGGAGACATGGGAAAGACCTCTCCAGGTCGCTTGGCACCAGCCGTCCTGCCGATCTAATCTTACCCACCTCCTGGTGTTTGCTGGGACTAAGAAGCCTCCCTCAATCAAGTGGCATAGGGTCCACACCTGGCGTTTCCAGAAGTCCGATGGGAAACTGATCCTCACCCTGCGATCTAAGCATACCCGGTCCATGAAACATCCGTTTCCCATTGGAACATGGAGTGGCCGGATGGAAACCTCACCCACAAGATGGTGTCTATTTCATTTCCAGGCACAAACTCTAGTGATGAAGTCGGAAGAACCGAAGGTCCCCGAACGTCGTCGGATTATTCTACCCCATGAAGCGAGAGGATTGCCCCGTGTCGTCGCCCCTCCAGGAACTAAGATCGTACTTCCATGAGTTGATGGATTGGTCCGGTCCCGAGTTGGACCCAGTAGACTTCGTGTGTGCCGCCTACCTGGGGACCTTCCTTTTGGGCTCGGTCGAGAGGCCTTGGTGTGACCTCTGCGGGGGGGCTGGCACCGGCAAGGGAGAACTGATCCGTATGATGGAGGAGTACGAGCGATCCCACGTCCGTCACCACCTGACAGAGAGTGCCTTCGCTAGTGCCTTCCGGGATGAGAAGGACCCCGACAAAGACCACTCCCTTCTGGAGGACCTCAGCTATGAGAGCAAACCCGTTGGTCCAAAGGTTCTCCTACTCCCCGAGCTGTCCAGCTTCCTATCCATGCGGACAGAGAAGGTTGGAAAGTTCTTCTCCGATCTTCGTGCTGCCTTCGATGGGAAGTTCGACGTACAAGCTGGGAATATTGGGAAGGTCTCCCACGGAAAACTGAACTTCGGGTACATCGCTGGATGTACTGAGGCCCTGGACATCTTCCGAAAGCGGAACCAAACGCTGGGGGAACGAACCCTGGTGTGTCGGATCGCCCGGCATCTCTCCCGGTATGAGGCTCAGCGGAGGCTGGCCCACCACGCAGCCTGCACAGATTGCCTCAAGAAGGAGGCCCTCCGAACCACGATTGTGGAATACTTCAACGTCGCTATGACACGAGCCATCCTACGAGTGTCCCGGGGGGAGACCGTCCGCCGTGATAGGGCCATAAACATTCGCGTAGGGGATGTAGCTCACCTGTCCGTCATTGCCCGCTCCGTCCCGATGGAGTACAACGGTACCCCCTACTTCGTGACACACGGAGAGGTTCCCACTCGCCTCCCTCTCCAGCTCCTCTCCTGGGGGGACGCCCGAGCACTCTTCGACCGCCGCGACACCTGGAACGACAGTGACTATCAGATGGTTCGCCGCATTGCCCAAGACACCGCCCCCCCAGAGAACCTCCGCATCCTCTCCACAATGTGGAAGAATCATCATGGCCACTGGTGGAGTGTAGGAGACCTCGCTATAGCCGCCAAGGTGGAGTCTCCCCCACTGCGGCGTCAACTAAGACAGTGGACTATCCTCGACCATTTTGAGCAGCGAGGAACAAACGAGTTTCGTATGAACCCTCTGATGGTGGAGGACATCCACTCCACAGACTTTATGAAGGACCTGTAATGATGGACTTCTTCGACGACCTCAACGGTGAACCAGACCCCTACGAGCCCTGTAGGGGGTGTGGCCGCGAACCTGGTGAGTGTGTATGCCCCGACGATCTGTACGACTTCGATCCGTTGGGAGAGACTAAGGACTACGATCCCGACTGGGATGACTATGTGGAGGACCTTAACCGTGACGAAGACGATGAGCCCCAGGCCTTTAGCTAAAAAGATTCTGGTGGTACATGAAGCTGCCCCTGAGACAACGGAGGGCGGTATTGTAATCCCCGACAGTGTGAAGGAGAAACCCCAGTTCGCCCGGGTCATCGCTGTGGGACCAGACACAAAACACATTCTTGTGGGTGAGATTGTGATCTACTCCTCCTTCGCAGGGACCCCCCTGAGTCTGGACGGTCAGGAGATCGTGATCGTAGATGAGGAGGACGTGCTCGTCCGCTTCGAGGAAGAAGGGGCATCCGATGACGACTAGAGAAAGAGTCCTCCGCCACTTGGAGACAGCGGGGGATTTCGGGGTCACAGTAGCGGACTTCCTCACTAGCCACCCCTACATGAAACCACAATCGGTTTACCCTGTCTTCACGAAGTTGTGTGCAGAGGGTCAGATTAGGGACAGCCGCAAACGCCGGCGAACTAGGAGCACGCCCCGCCGCTGTATCGTATGGTGGTTGTCACGCTACGGTGGTACAGTCCCAGTGTGGGGTTCCGGCTCCCCCCGGTACTCCTACTCAAACCGGGCGAGGATCGTTCTGGATATGTTAGCCGCTCATGGACCCAGGACTGCCCCCGAATTAACCGTTTGGGGTGGCCCCCGGCTGACTTCAATCGGAACCTCCTCTCTACTGTCCTCGTTGGCTGCTCAGGGGTGGGTCCGCAAGACTAAAGAGCGACGAATCTCACCCACAAGTAACCGTCGGTGTATCGTGTGGGACATTACCGCCCTCGGGCGGTCCATCAGAGGAGAATCGAAATGATACATTATTGCGACGTGTGTGGTGGACCTCTCCCTCCGGGGGGTCACATTAGAACCCAAAGCGTCCGGTCGGAGGAGTTGGCTGCCGGCCCACCGTCTGAGGATTCACCTGGTCGAAAGGCCCCGTCCGGTATGGCTTTCGGGACACTCGACCACTCGGCCCTCTTCCTGGCCGAGGTTGACGTGCAGCCTCGCGTTGAGGTGCGGGTTCCCCCAGCATGGCGGGGTCTATCCCTAGAAGAGCAGGTGCGGAAGCTCCAAGCTCTGTTGCAATCAATTGGATAAACTGGTCTCTCGCGGGGCCGGGAGGCATGGTACGGACCATCTGCTCAAGGCGGGCGGTCCGTCTTCGTACCTGCATAGCCTCGATGTGCTGCTCGGTCACGGGCAGAGCAAATCCAAATTGCTTGACGAACCGCTCCGCGATACTCTGGGCCGTGTCCGCATCGTTCTTGAGGCGAGCGTCCAGGTAGTCCCGCCTGGTCTCACGGATTGCATCCCGGTTCTTGACCAGTAGGGTCATCAGCTCCTGCTCTGCGGCCTGGTCCCCCGTGCGGACTCCGAGCCCCATCCTTATCAGTTCCCAGGGGGTGAAGAATCCCTTGAGGGCTCCCTTCCCAGAGTACACAGCGATGCGGCCATCTGGGGCCGGCTGCTCGTAGTCAGCGTAGGTCCGCTGGAACAGTTTGGCGGCTCGCTGCCCCGGGGCTCCGGCCTCACCTGGGAGTAGGCCCATCACTCGGAATGCTGAGACACCACCGGGGATCAATAGGGGAGTCGATCGCATGGCTTCCGAGAAGTCCCCCGTTGCGAGGCTGTAGCCCACGCTGCCGGCAAGCTGGAACGCCGGTGGGATAATCGGAAATCCACCGAAGGCCCCCTCCCGTCCTTCCTGGAACGTCGGCATGGCCCCCCCGAGCAGTGCATCCCGCATGTCCACCCCCGCGGCGTCCCCCAACTCCATAGCGAGGACTGACCCGGCAATCATTCGAGCGAATGTCCCCGGGTTCCTACCAAGGACGTTCCGAGGCTTCTTTGTGATGGGATCAATGTCCGTCACCCCCAGATTGAATGCAGTGTGTGTTGCGAACTCCAGCATCCGGAGGGGGAACTGCATCAACTGTCGGACCAGAGGATTCTTGTCAACCAAGAAGTAGGGGGTATTCTGTGGCCCCGTCAAGAACTGTGTCTCCTCCACCAGTCTCGCTGCGAACTTGTGGGCCTTCTCCACTGGCATCCGGGACCTCTTTGCATGGAGAATCCCCGCCTCCCACGTGCTCAGCCGCACAGCAGTTTCCGAGGCCGTAAAGATCGCCATCATGGCCGCCGAAATCTTCTGGCCGACGTTCCTCAGCTTCCCTGTAGGGAGAGCCGCAATGTTGTGAGCATTCTCAAAGGAGTTTAGGAGTACCACATCTGTAATTGGAGCCGCTGCTACCCCACTCTTCCCATATTCCGGCCATGCGAATCGAATCGCAGCATCATGGCTCAGTTTTCGAGGTCCTAGCCGGACGGCAAAATACTTGTGGGACTTCTGCATAGCCCGCATCAACCCGGTGGCAGCAGTTCTGTAGCCCACCACATTACCAGTGGTAAGAACCAGTTGGAGCATGTTCTTCAGGGCGGACGCGGGGTTCATCCCCAGCGTGCTCAAGTAGAACCACCCCGCGGCTCTCTGACTCATGTTGACGTAGGAGAACGCTCCCCGATTCGTTACCATTTGCTGGGCCATAGTCTTCGAGAGGCCTTCCCCGAGTACCCTCCTGACCTTCGGGGTCTGCGTCCACGCTGCGAGCTGGTGCATACTCTGGTCCCAGGCCTGTGCTTTCAATGCTCCCTGCATTGTCCCCCGCCCGAGAGCCATCGGGATGTACGTATCCTCCAACATTTGAGCCCGCATCTTCGCATAGGCCGACCCTGGTACATCATCCCGGCCTAGGGTCTTCAACATGACGAGCTGTTCTGTAATCTTTTCCCCACCCCCCTTGATCGTCCAGCCATACGTGTGAGACAACGTATGCCGGTACGACGACAACACCGGCAGTAGCTTCAAACTGTACGGCTTAGGTTTTGCCCTCGCAAAGATGAGTGCGAACTCCTCCGCCTCCCCACGGCTCATTAGCTTCGGGTAATGCTCCTGAATTGTCGCCAGGTCATACTTCTCTAGCTTTCGGAGTGTCTGGAGAGCCAAGTCTCCCTCAGTCCTCGCCGACTGGAGAACCTTCGCCTTAACTACCTCCTCCAACCGCGTCATCTGTTGCGGGTCTACCAGGTCCCCCAACCCTTTGAGGTCCTGGACGGAGGGGAGCATCCCGAACTCCCGCTTATATGTCTCTGGCCCCAACCACCGCATCGACTTCCGTTCGGCTGACCGAGCAAACGCCTTCAGTCCAGCAGTGTTCGTCATCGCGTACATGAGCTGCCGGAAGTCCTCCTCACTCTGAAGAAGCCGGTGTGGGAAGTAGTCCTTGACCTTCCTGGGATGCTCGATGAACTCTCGCATCGAGATAGAGAGTTCGTCAGCCCACCCCTTCTTCTCCAACCCCTGAATCACCTGAGCCAGTCGCTCTCGGTTCTTCACACTCCCAAACGACCTCTCCCACATATCGTCCAGGATAACTCGCGTGTCTCCTGCAAACTGCCGCAGGGCCGGCGTCATCTGCCGCTCCAGGTTCGGGAGTAGAGCCCCCACCGCCGGCACCACCCTCCGTCCTTCCCCCTTCCCAATTGTGATAACTCCCCTCGTCCCCTGGAACCCCCGCAGTGGCTTGTGTAGTCCGTCCAGCCACGCCGCAGCCATGAGCTGCTCCCGTTGTGTCAGGTCCCTCCCGGTTCTCGCCTTGAACCGATTGAGAGCCGTGAGTGTCGCCCCCTCGTACCTCGACTGGAAATCCCGTACATCCCGCACGACTCCCCCAAAGATTTCCGGTACCTTAGTCCCTCGATACAACCCTTGCATCGACGCGAGCCGCCCCAGAATCGGGAACCTCCTCGTCATCGCCTTGATTGCATTTTCCGCCCGAAAGATATTCTTCGCAGACGCGACTGGGAACTTGTAGCACAGTGCCAGTGACACCAACAGCACCGGATTCGTCACGGCTCGGAACAGCCGGCCCCACGGCCCCGTATCCAGCCCGTGCTCCTTCAAGAAGGCATCTCGCTCCTTCACCGTCAACGTCTGAGGGGTAAACATCGCCCGCATACCGGCGTCCAGGTCCCCCAGCATCAACTGCTGGGCAGCCTGTCCAGGCCGCTCCAGGGCTCCTACGTCCGCCGGCAATGCCCCGATCTCAAGACCCATACCGTGGCCCCCCATCCGGTGACAATTCTGCCCTCGCACAACTTAGACAGATCAACTCTAACTTCTGGCCCCTGTAGGTTGGCACGGCCATTGCCATGTCATGCCACTGCTGGCACCTGTGGCAATAGAAATGATCCTGATTCTCTTTCGTTTCAACCATAACCATCCTCCTCTTGTGGGTGAGATTTATGCAAGGTGTCGTCCCTGGATGGGGGTATCTACGGGGGCGGGGTGCCAGTCGTTTGTGAGGAAGTCTGCGAGAAGGGGAGTCCATCGCTTAGGTTCCTTCCCTCTTTCGTGAAACCACATCTCCCCCTTGGGTCCCTCGACTGACACATAGCGTCGGCCCCCAAAAGCCCAACACACACCCCAACCCGAACGTGTAAATACTCGTCCGTCCCGGAGGCCCTCTATTGCTTCTTGGAACGTCATTACATCCCCTCCATCTCACCAAGGAGTTGGTCCAAGAGGTACTTCATCTCCTCGGGGCTTCGTTCTTTCTGGGCTGGCTGGCTTGCGGCTGTCCCCAGGGCCATCTCGCTCCGGGTGAGGGGTCCACGTCCGACCTGCCCGGCGAGGGCCTGGATAACCTGGTTCATCAGGTCCGGGTCCTTGTTGAGCATCACCCGACGCCGTGAGATCGCGTCCCGCTTCGCTAGAATCTCCCGGATCATCTCCAGGGATTGCAAAGGCTGTCCAGTCCCACCCCGACTGGCCTCCACCATCGCACGGGCTCTCTTCTTCTTACCGACGAGGCTGTCGTATAGGCCCCACCCAACGAGACCCGCTCCGATTATCGGGCTGGCTCGACCTAACCCCCGCAAACCTCTCGAGACTTTCCCGAGCCCTTTGACCCCCTGCTTTCCGGCAGCCTTCAGGACTCCCGGCTCTGGCGGCGGCAAAGCCCCCGGCCTGGTGACCCCCATCTTCCGGGCTGCTTTCCCAACTCGTGTGGTGGGCTCCCCCCCAACCTCGAAGCCTTGGACTCGTGCCAACTCACTCTTGATCTCCGCGGAGAGCTGGGGCCGTCGTTTCCCCCAACCTCCGGGCTTACCTTTACTGAGGGTCCACGCCCACATCTTCGCAGCGAGAGTCTCCGGTCGAGCTGATTCCAGGGAGGACAGTACCCGGGCTGCCCCGAACCGCCCGATCACCTTGGGGCCGACCTTCCGAAGGTCCGCGATGGCCTCCGCCGGTACCCCCGCCTTCTTGGCCATACCCAGGGCTTGCTCCAGGTACTTCTTCTGGATTACTGGAGGCACACCCTTGGGATACTGCCGTGCTAGAGAGAGCGTCTCGGAGACTAGAGCCTTCTGTTCCTTCGTCCCCGCTGCCTTCCAGAGGGCCTGCCCCAGTTTGTTTGGACTCTTCCTTAGAACATCTGGACCCTCGGCTTCGAGGATGTTGATAGCTTCCTCGGGAACCCCCTCCGCCCGCAGCGTCTCAATCACGGCTGCGAACCGCTCCTCCAGACCGGCCTTCTGCATCCAGATTCGGCCCCAGTCTGCCATACGACGGAGGTTCCCAATGTCCTCGCCGGCACCGACGGCGGCTCCACCCTCGGCCAGCCCCAACACGTCCCCTGGATCACTAAATGGGATTCTAGCCATGTCTCAAACCACCTCTATCAAGAAAAGGTCTTCATCCCTGGGTTTTGAGGGAGGACCCTTCACGATGTCCCACCTCCAGCTTGGTCCTGTCGCTTGTAATACCCAGTCAAGTTGTGTGAATTCTCTCTCGTGAAATGCCCTCGCCTCCTCAATCTCCTCTTTCCTCCGCTTCCTTCTTAGACACCGGGTTTGGTGGACCTGACTCATCACGGCTTTCCAAACCCACGCCGGACACCAAGGGTAGTCATCCTGGACCTCTTTTAACAGAAAAAGACCATCGGCAACCCCCCCGGCCCACATGGAAATGAAAAGATTGACGGTAGCCTTTCCCCCCAACACCTTCTTCAGTAGTGGAGCCTCAGAACAAGGATACGGTCCCCCACCCTCGTTATCTTGCTTGCTGAAGGCTTGGAGAGCTGTACGCCCTATAGGGCAGGGGGCCACCCAAAAGGTTCTACAACAAGGTCCCCACTCCTCCCACGCCCTCCGGTAGAACTCAAAGTTGCGTCGCGTCTTCACATCAATCTTTTCCTGAAATCCTCCCATAACAATCTCACCCACAAGAACTGGTTTATCTCTCTGTACTCTTGGGTCTCCGACCAAACACTGCCCGGGAGAGGCTACTGAAGTCCCCCCCTCGGCGGGGGTCAACTCGGCGAGCCAGGTCACGAGGGTTCATTCCCATTCTCGCGGCCACCGTAGCCAGAAGTCCCGTCTGCACACCGCCGGGGATGAGTCGTTCGTCCATCGTGCCGGCCCGAACTTGGGCAGCCCGTGCTCCCATCCGCCCCGGGGGGACTTCGTACTCCCGAGCCAGAGCCTCTTCGGACATCTGCTCGTGAGCCGCCCCCATCTGTGCTGTGGAAGCTAGGAACTGCTCCCTCTGTAGCTCTGCCTTCACATCCTCCTCGGGCGTCCCCCCCAGACGACGGATGACACCATCAATGAAATACCACGCAAGGATGGTTCCTCCGATAGCAATAGGTGCAGGAATAGGCATCTCGATCTCCTAGTCTTGGGCCATCCCGGCGGCTGCCTGGGGCCACTGTGGACCCCGTGGGCTTGGCTGCCCCCCCGGAGCCGCCGGGGCTGGTTGTGGTTGCTGTAGTTGCTGACCCGGCTGAGCCTGACCGGACATCTCCTGCATCCGCTGGCGTTTCTGCTTCTGGTACTCCTTGACCTTCTGTTCAATGGAGGCCCGGTTCGCTGCGAAGAATGTGTCCCGTTCCAACTCTGCCTTATTGAAGTCTTCCATTTCCTTCAGACCACTAGGTAGGTCTTCGTCATACCCACCGGAGAGGATAGCCATCACAAGGTCCGTCTGCCCCGGCACCAGGGTGGACAACTCCACCATCGCCTCCATAGTGCTGATCTGGAGTTCGGCCTTGGGACTCGGGCGGAACTTCATCGACTCGATCTCCTCCAGAGTCATACCCTCCACGTCCTCTTCTAGCTCCCCTCGCATGGTTGCCAGGATTTTTGGCCCACCGATCCCGCGGGGCATTCCGTTCTCATCCTTGTTGGACTTCCAGGAGGTGACGAGCATGTCGGAGTACCGGCCCAAGAAGCCAGCGTCCGCCCGAAGCTGAGCCACGGGGGCCGACCGCTCCAGGGTATTGATACCTTGTGTCATCCGGGCACGGGCTCCCCCCAGCATTCGCCGGAGACCAGCCGCCACCTTTACCTCAGACGCCGCAGTGTACTTCTCCTTGACGAGCCAGGCTCCCCAATACTTCTCGACGTGGCCGGCGATGTTGGCTACGGTCTGTTCGTCCTGGGTGTCCATAAGCTGCCTCGCCATAGACGCCAACATGGAGCCCTCGGCAGCCGGAGCCGCCGATTGGGTAAGAATCCAGTTCGAGGCTGCTCGGAGTCCAGCCTTCACGTGGGCTGCCAGAAAGAACTCAGCGGGGGTGTCCAGCACCCGGTCCCCTGTGGTGATCTTGTCGTACTCGGCCAGTAGCTTGTCGGAGCCCTCCCCCAGGACCTCCCGTAGGACGTGCCGCTCCAATTCTTGTTCAGCATTCCCCCACTTCTTCTGCAACCGTCCAGGGTCCCCAGTCCCATCTCGGAGGAAGTTCTCCAGACCACGCAGTACCCCCTCAGAGGCTCGGTCCTCCATGACCTTGTGGGTCCGAGTCTCGAACTCCCGGAGTGGGCGAATGGAGGCGTCCACACGCTCCAACATCTGCATCTGCCCCTCTAGGTACTTGTCCCGGGCCTCCGCTGTCCCCATAATATTCAGAACCTCCTCATCCATGAGACCCTGCATGACGGTCCTGAAGTCAAAGACGGAAACATGGGGTAGCATCGGGTCGTCGGGGTCAGCTCCCGTCAACCCTCCGGGAAGGTAACCCCCACTGGACACGATCTGGTCGGCCTGCTCCTGGGTGATCTCCGGTAGTTCCCGACTACGCTCTCCGTCCGCGTCCGGGAGGGGGAGCATTAGAGGATCAACCTCAAGTTGGGTCAGGTCCATCGGGTCACGCCCGGCCATGATGTCCTGGAGACTCTCGTTCAGTAACTTCTTCGCATTCTTGAGGTACTCTGGCCTAAAGTGGTTCTCCGTCAGGATACGGGAGGTCGCCAGGTAGTTCTTGATCTTAGCCATTCGTGACGGGCCGTTTGGGGCTTGGTCCCACAGCCCGGACAACCACATATCCTCCACCCTCTTATCCATCGCCTCGATGGTATTCAGGACGGTACTCCGCTGCCGGTCAAACTCCACGATGTAGTCCCGTGTAGCGTCTCGCTGACCCTTCATGGCCTCCATCATGGAGAGTTGCTCATTCTGCATGTCCTTCTGAAGCTCTGCCTGGTACTGTACGAACTCCTCCTGGAACTGTCGCTCCTCCATCCGCTCCCCCTTACGTTCCTCCTTCTCCCTAACCTCCTTCTGTCGGGCCACGATCTGATTCAAAGCGTCGGTTACTCCCCGACCAATAGCACTCCCTTCCTCCGCCTGTGTCTCCTGCATCTTCCCAAAGGTGTCCAGCAGCTTCTTCATGGAGGCATCCTGTGACTTCGCAAACCCAGATAGGGCAATCTCCGCTGCACTAGGCCCACGAGGTCCCCCACCACGCCGCCCACCTAGAGCTTCCTGGGATAAAAGTGGAATCTGTGGTTGCTGTCTCGGCATTAGCTTACCCCCCGAAGAAGGGAAGGAATCCGGCCACCCCTTCTATGATCCCCAAAATCATATTTGTCCGGGCCATCTTGTTCGCCATCTCTACGTTCTCATGCATGATGTCGAGGGTTTCATCCATGTGCCCCATCCTGATCTCTGTCGATACGAGGTTGTTGATAGCCTGGTAATTATTTATCGCAGCCGGGGTTGTCAGAATCGCAGTCTCCGCAAGATGATCCAACATCGCTATCCTTGTCGTGTCGTTCGTAGCGAAAGCAGCAGCCCGATCCGCAACAATCGTCGAAATCTGAACGTTCCTCTGGTTCGTAGCCTGAGCATCCAGTTCCGTCAGCCGCACGTTCAACTCGCCCACAGCTTGGGAGGTAGCCGTAAAAGCCTGGCCAGCCGCGACTCCCATCGCCCCCCCTTCCTGGAGGCCAGTTGTCTCCACTGACGTAAGCATACTCCCAAACTCTATGGCAACTTCGGCCTGTGTCTGGGTGAACTGGTGGGTTGTCGCCCCGATCGCCGGGGCGATCGCCATCGCTCCCGACATCCGAGCCTGCATCTTCATCGACTGAGCCTGAGCCGGACTGAGCTGCCCAGTCACTACCATCGCGTCGATCTGAGCGACCGCCTGGTTGACCTGCCCGTGCATAGTCTGGACGGCTGCGTCCATCGCGGCGGCCCGGCCCTGCATCACGTTCGAGAGGGCCTCATCCCGCTGGGTCCCCACCATACCCTCGGCATGTGTAAGCTGCTCCTGGAGTTTCCCCCCTTGCCGCTCGAATTCTGCTGCCACCCGCTGGGGTAGCCGGCTGATTTCGCCCCGGGTCTGCTGGATAGTGTCCCTGATCTCTGTCAGCCCGGTCTCAGTAGTCGTCTCCGCTCGTGTAAATCCTGCCTCGGCCTCCTTCTGCCGCCGTTCAATCTCTGTCGATGTTCCTTCAGCTTGGGCGAGGCGATCTGCCTCCGTCCGCTTTTGCTCAGAAATATCCTCCTCCCCTGCCGCCCGGAGTTCCTCCCCTACGTCCCGAAGAGGATCGAGCGGGTCAGCCGGGGCTGTTCCTAGAGGAGTACCGACTCCGACTTCCCGGGTATCCTCCTCCTGCTCGCCGAGGGGACGACCCCCGAAGATTCCTCCCAAAATCCTTCCGAGACCACTCTTTGGGTTGTAAGTACCTGGCATAGAAAGACACTCCGACTACCCACCATTATAGTGGGTGAGATTGGTTTTGTCAAGACCCTTATGCAGATTGAGTCTCTGATGCACCCAGGATTCCCTTTACCAAGAGGGACTGTAGTTGGAAGTCAATATTGGACCCCACGAATTTCAAGTACGGGTACAATCGGACATCTGCGGCGTTGACCCGCCCGACACACTGATCTGGGATGAGGCTGAGGTCCACCTCCGTACTCCTCAATACCTGGTTGTTCCGCTTGAAGCCCATCGTCACGAAGGCGTTGGGATCACTACCTCCGGTCTCGCCCCCGAAGTCACTGAACGCTACCGAAATGGCGTTCCCAGTCTTCCGGCAGAAGGGGTCCAGCCCCTGGGGACCAGAGAGCTGGGGCATCACTAGCTCCGTTACGACCGGAGCTACAGAATACTGGTCACCGATCGTCAGGGAATCCGACAGCCCGGTGACCGTCAGGTCCGTAGCCGAGCCGCGGGCTGTAACGGTCGCAATCTCACCCACAAGGTCTCCGCTCGTGATGTAAACCTTGTGTCCCACACAGTTTACGGGAAACGTAGCCCCGGTGTCAACGATGTGGGTTTGGGAAGCGGAGGTGACATCCCCGTTCACGGTCTCGCCGGCCCCCGTCCCACACATGGTACGCTTACCCATCTCCCTGGCAGCGTCGATGCAGGAGACGACTCCCGAGTCGTCAACGAAGTACGCCCGCTGAGGTCCGTCCGTCTTGACGTTGGGTCCGCCTACCAGGAACGTCCAGGGGCAATCCACCAGGCGGGTGACAGCCCCCGTGGACTCCCACAGGATGAAGCATTCATGTAGGGTCGGATTCAGGAGGATCAGGGCACCACAGGTCGCGTCATACTCCAGTATGACGGACTCCAAGGACTGAGCCCACTCCGCGTTGTCCTGGATAATCCGGTTCATGGAGGAGATCGACTGGATCGAGCCACTGTTCCCATCAATGGCTTTCATGCCGGCCTTCGTGATGATAAAGAGGACGTTACCAACTCCGGTCTGTCCGTGGCGAGACACCCCTCCGAGGCGGAACAGGAGTTTCGTTAGAGCCAAGGAACTACCGGAGCGTGTCACTTTGTAGACCGCCCCTGTACTCACAGCGAAGAGATGATCCCCCGCCCGCTCCAGCGATAGGAACTTCTCCCCCGCATCGTCCACTTCATACAAGTTCGCGGGAGGGAAGTTCTCCGGCTCCTGGGTAGTTAGGGTAGACCATACCAGGGATTCCCTTTTCTGCTCCGTCTCTGACCAGTCTACGTCCAGGGTTGCCGGCTCCTCCGGGTCCGTAACGCCCACGAGGAGGTTATCGTAAGTAGCGATACGCTTCATGCGGGGAGCCGGGAAGAACCCGTGATCGTAAGGATTATATGTGGGCTGCCCCACTAGTCCTTCGTCTACCCACCACGTTGATTCCGCATCCCAGGAGACTACCCCAGGCTCCGAGTCGTGCTCGTATGTTTGCTCTAATTCTGTCCGATCGTGTAACTCTCTATACTCATCCACTAGGTGTAGGGGTTGCATGAGTGTGTATTTATCCCACTTCACTCCCGTATCGTTCACCAAGGTTCGCCAGAACCGGAACCCATCCATGTGGGGAATTCCCCACATAATCAGACACGTAGAGAGACTGGCAGGGGCTTTGATTTGCTGAGTATGTCCTCCCCCGTCCTCCGGTAGGCGGCATCCTCCAGGAATACGGTAGCCGACTGCTGCCGACCCCCCGTATGAGGGGTCCTCAGTATACCAACGCATCCAGGACCGCAGGTTGTGCTTCCGGCTCACCTGTTCGACAGCATAGGTGTATGCCCCGGCAGCCTGTGAGTGACTTCCACCCGCATCGTATATCCCCGCGTAGAAGGCATAGTCTGATCCTCCCTGTACGAACTTGCCATCGGTACGGTCTTCATTCACTGGAATCCCTAGACACCGAAGAGGGAGAAGACCCATGAACCTGTGCTGGAGACCCGCCGAATAAGTATCCCAGTCGTTGACCTTGAAGTCCCAGAAGTACGCCTTGTTGTAGGGGAGGGCCATCTGGTGGAATGAGTCAACCCGGTCTCCCGCCGGGGACTCCGTAGCTCCCGAGGCCACGAAGTAGATGTACCGTCCGAGGGAGCACACATCATACTCGTCGGGGGTGCCTACCAACTTGAAGTCGTCCCAGGAGTCGAAGTCCTCCAGGCACACCACGTCTGAAGCAGGGGGACCACCAGAACTATCTTTATAGGCAAAGTACAAGGCAGGCCCAGTGCCTCCTTGGTTGTCTGCCAGGTAGACGAGCCCCTTCAGTGTATGGCCGGCAGTTCCCCGTTGGATGGAGACATACCAGGCTCCGAGGATATTGGCGATCGACTCGATCGTCGTTACACCTGTCTCGGGCTTGGGGACCCCGTGGACGGTAACGTCTGCCATCCCGGGGAAGGGTCGGACGGCCCCGAGGAATCGGCCATCGACGCCCGTAGCCTCCACTAACTGAGGAGGTGCTACGCCCGCACGGTTCACCTTATAGTCAGCTCCGGGGAAGAGAAGATCATACTTCCAAGGAGCATTCGGGTCGTCTCGTCTCTCTGCCATTCTCTATCCTTTGGGACTAACTCCTAGTTCACAATGTCCGGGTCGATCACAACTTCCCCTGCCGCCGCAGCAGCCTCACACACCTGCACTTTCTTCCGCATGTCTTCACAGACGCAGCGGTGGATGAAGTCTAATGTAGACTCCCCTGCATTCTTAGTACGGCCTTCATACAGGAACCCCGCTTCAATACGAAGTCCATTCTCGGTATTGGTATTCAACACCAGTTGATGTTGTGCCATTGTTCTGTCTCCTATCCTATAAGAATCTCTCTATCGCGGCTTGCATAACCGCTACCCAGTGTAACCCCACGTGCAGCCGGTGAAGCTATCTTTATCAGCAGCGAACACAGACAATCGTACATTTTCCAAGTTGGCGGGAAGCCGCCGGGGATAGCGGCCTCAAACCCATATTGAAAATACTCATCCGTCGTCGGCACGTCGCCAGCAGCTTCGCTTACGATAAGATGGTTGGTAGTAAACGCCTTTGAACCGAGATTGGTTTCACTTGTATTATCAACACCCGTCTCGTCGTTCGGCGTCTTGCCATAATGGAAAATGAAGGTGGCAGTGCTCCGTCGCACTAACCAACTGGCACCGAGAATCTCATCGTTCTGTCCGATTCGGCCATCTTCATATGGACCAGGGGTTGCCGCAGCACCACCGTAATCTGTTGTTACAACACCTTCATCACCAGCGGTAGTGTACTCCCCATAATTGGCATCGTTAAACGGTATCTCCGCCGCATTCGCCCAGGTGCCTGAGTCAAGATCATCCCCGATGTCCGGTGTTGCCTTGCCCTCATCGTGCCGATAAGTCAAGCTGCCGAACGGTCCGATGAAGTCTGCGACACTGGAAGCACCACTATAGATGTAAATTCCTGCAATGTGCACATGCACATCGTCCAACAATGTAGGTCCTTGCGACTTGAAATGGGCTGACCAGTTAGGAACTGCCATCGTAATCCTCGCCACTGGTGTTCAGGGCCTCACTGCCGTCAACATGAACTATCAAATCGCCCGGATCGCCATGGGTAAGCAGAAACTCCACAAGGTGCCATGTATCCGCCGAAAAGACCCCATTGCTTGACTTGATAACGAGAGCATTATTGGCATCGTAAATGGAGAACGCCCCATTGTCGTTTAACTTGAGACGGAAATCTATCGCAGTACCATTAGTGCACCACTGAAAGAATTCAAAATCCGTAATCCTGCCAACGTAACTGAATCGAACGTAGAAGCCTATGACATATTTATTCTCTCCGGTGGGAACAGTGTCAACAAATATCTCATTGTAATTGACAGAATCCTGTTCCAACTCCACCACGTAAGTTTCATGCCCATATGGCGGTGCTGGACTTGTCTCAATTGTAGGACTACCTTCAGTCCAAATAAGTTCATGTAATGAACCCGACTCGAAGTTGATGAATGTCTTTAGGGCAAGTGCCATTAGTCCACCGTGTACTTTCCGAATATCCACACTTTGCCGGGCGTCCCGACAACGGCGGAACTGTGATAGACCAGCACTGAGTTGGCCGCCATGCCGGTATTGTTCATCGTAACGTCCGTCGGTGTCGTCGTCGCCGTGATCGCCGCAGCCGAAATGTCCGTGCCCCCCGCATCTGGTGTGTCATAGCCGCGTTCCGTCAACTCAAAGGTAGTGCTGGTCGCAGCCTTGACGTGGACTCGCACTTGGGTAAGTGTCGCCGCATGTGGGAACCAGTGAACAATGAACTCATCATCATCCGCAGGAGTAGGAACTTCGACAAGGAAGCTCCGTGTCCGCCACTTGGCAAGTAGGGGGAGGTCTTCGACCTTGACTTTCCTGTGGCGGGAGACACTGACATCTTGTATACACAACCAATCACCGCCGACTGCCCCTCCCGAAGGTTCCGTGAGTTCCGAAAAATGAGCCCAATACGCTTTACCCTGTGGGGAATACAGCAGGAAATCGGTTTCTACCTCACCCCCGCTCGCAGGCCATTCTGTACCATCGAGGACTATCTCTCCAGGACCGTCCGGGGTGATGTTTATGTCCCCACTGTTGATGGAGACTATCTCTAAGTCTGTAGCCACAGCCCGAATAGAGGCTGTCCTCAGTTGCGTAGATACAGTTTGGACGGTCCCATGAGGATCAGTCACGTCCGCAATGTGAGTATCTATATCAGCATGGCTGGTAGTCCCAATGTTCGAGATGGCCGTGTGGTCGATGTCTCCGTCGTTGACCATCGTAGCATCAACGTGGCCATCCGCATCGAGCTTGATGGGCTTACCCGCATCCCCGGCACCAGCACTCGAATTCAGGTGTTCAGCTTCGGTAAAATAACGGTCATCGAGTTGACCACCATCCAACTCAGTTTCAGTGTAGTACCGAGCATCCCCCCGTGCGTCATTGTGGTATTGATTGTGGTCATCGTCAGCAAGTCCGGCTACACTGCCATGGTCAATACTTCCTTGGTGTTGCGTCACATTCGACGCTGCCACACATGCATCCGGCAGGGTCCCAGCCGCACCTCCGCCGAGCACCTGGTCCGCTTCCACCATACCGATGAAGCCGTCTCCCGCCGGAGCCACCTTCGCAATGAGATTGATGTCGCCTTCGCCCATTATGCCGGTTCCGTCGTCGTAACGACTTTCGTACCAAGATTCGGATTCGTAGACCGCCAGGCATAGTAATCTTCGGTATACCCGTTGGCGTTGGTCACCGACACCGTTTCAGGGTTTTGGAATCCGCCCTCAAACCCCCCAACCCAAAACGCTACCAGCCCCAATCGCTTCGGGAACGCGAAGAGCATGTACTCTCCCGCGCCGGTGGTCACCGCGTCCCACTCCTGCGTGTTGTCGTTCGTGACCTCCGAATTGGCGAGCCCCTCAATGTCCGCCTCGGTGAACGTGTCGGTCTTTACCGTCACACCGTAGTAGAGCGGGTCGATCGTCGCGTTGCCGGAAGAGGAGACGAGCGTATGGTCACCAAGACTAGCAAGATTGGAAACGTAGACCTTGTAGTTCTCAGTGAAGCCCGCCGAGTTCGTAATACTGAGAGTCGAGCTATCAAGAGTCATCGCAATGGCAATACCGTTGTACGTGAAGCCGGTATGCCCGTCGGTCTCGTAGTCTGAGCCCGTCTTGATGGTTGTGTAAGTCGCTGGGTGCGCGAATACCAAGTAGTTCGTACCGACCGACGACAATGCCATGCTGCGGGTGGTGTCGTTACTGATCGCCTCGCTACCACCAGTAAGACCTTCGACCTGAGCCTCAGTCAGACTGCTCCCGTTCGCGTGGCTGCCCCAGATAATCAGATTGCGAAAGTAGACCGTTTCGGTATCCGTATCATTCTCCTCGCCTTTGTCTGCACTAAGCGTGAACTGGATGTAGGTGTCCTTACTGGTCGGGTAGTTCGTAGCTTCCGTCGTACTCTTCTGGGCGTAGGGGGAATCCATTACGAGTGGGTTCGTACCCCACACCCCCCCACCGCCGTTCGTTGCCATCGTGATAGTCGCCGCAGTCGGAGGCCCGTTGTCATACGTAGCGTCGAAGGTAATGTCCCCCGCTGCTTCCCACACTCCATCACCAATAAGTTGTGTAGTTGCCTCGTTGTCGGTGAAACTAGCAATCGAGAAAGCAAAGGTGTAATCGTAGGCGGCGGGGACCCAGTTTGCACCATCCCACTTGAGAACCTCGTTCGTCTCCGGAGAATCAGTAGTCGTATCTACGTCGGCTACCGCATCCACACTTTCTGTGCGTTTAACATACTGTGCATGGTCATCGTCCTCCAGGCCCCCCAATACCCCATGATCTGTTACCGCATTGTCGTCTACGTATTTCTTGGTAGCCGGCTCGTAGTCCTGGTTAGGTGTGAACTCACGATCATTGTTCACTGACAGATATTTCCTCACACCATCAGGCCATCCTAGAGGGTAGTCCCAGTCTAGGTTTCCTAGAAGGGTGATGAGTGTTTTCGTGTAATACCGAGCATCCCCCCGGGCATTGTTATGATACTGGGTATGGTCATCGTCCGCGAGACCGTCGAGGTTACCGTGGTCGGAGGTGCGGGTTCGCTCCAGCTCCTCAGCCAGGTCGGCTGTCTCTGCCACCATCCGGGCTATACTATCCAGGCTACCAATGCCCCCCGGCGTCTCATCGACGGGTACGATCTCAGGAATAGAAGTGATTTGTTCCAGACGCTTAAGGATATTCTTCTCTGTGGGTGAGATTTCCTCCGCCTCGGGAAGAGTCTGGAAAGGGATTTGGTCAGCAAAGGCGGAGGCTAGAGGAGAGGACTCCCGGACAACCTGCCGCACCCGAGCGGGTGGGTGAGCCATACTCCGGGACCAATACCGCATTGCACACTACCCCCAAGCCAAGAAGCCACCGCGGTTCTCATTGTCCGACGTGTCCCCCTCGGCGTGCCCTGGGAACCTTGCACACTTACGCTCGACCATCAACCGCATCGCCCTCTGTTTCGCAACGAACCTCGTGTGAAGGGCTTGCAGTCGTTTCGTGCTGGCCTCTATCGCCAGAATGTCCATCGCCGCCGACATGCACACGAGGTGCTTCAAGACCAGACTGTACTGTGGGACCACCTCATACGTTATCGTCCCAGTGGGAAGCTCAGTCCAATCCTCCGCCAGAGTTGCTACCCGCGTCACGTTGTTGTAGGCCGTGATGAGCCTCTCCTGAACCACCTTTTCGTAGCCGGCTGGCCCGGTCGCGGTCAGAACCCTCACCAGGTACCCCGCATACGCATTCTCACGGGTATCGAGGGTTCCATCAGTGGGAGTGGCTGCGAGTGTGATCGACCCTGCTGCCATTGTTCCCGCCGTACCGTAGTGCATGAGCGGCTCACCTAGCGGCACGAACAGTACCTCCAGCGTGTCGGTTGACTTCCAATCCCGCAGCAACCGGAGAGTGTTCCCCTCGATAACGACACCACCCTGCCCCGAGCTGAAGTGGTTGTCCGGCCACATCTCATACTCCGGCAGACCGCTCGTCGAGTTCAGCTTCGCAACCCGCCAAACCTCACCCACATTGGGGGGCAGTGTATAGTTCTGCTTCCCGGACTCCAGGGTGATGTTGTAGCGAACCAGCACCGGGTGGTCCGTGTTCACATTCAGGTCCGTCAATATGGCAGCAAACGCCGTCTGGAGGAAGTCCACAATCTCCCCGTTCGTGTACTTCGGGTTCACAGAGGGTTCGTCCGTCATCTTCCGGATCAGGGTCACACAGTCACTCAGGAACCCCGCTCCCGACATCGCCGAGGACCCCACCACAGCCGGAGCCACGAGCGTGTCGATCGCGTCCCGAATCTTCGTCAGGCTGTCCGTCCCCGTGGCGAATCCGGCCCCGGCCGTACCATCCCCTAACTCCCGAAGAGACTCCACACTGTCGGTCGCTGGGTCAAACGTACCGGCACCCGTAGGAGCCGAAGCTGCCTTAGACATCAGAGCCAGAAGGAATGATCGTAGGTTGTTCGGTCCAGCAGCAGCAAACCCGGTCGTCAGATAGTCATGGTGATGGTACCCAGTACCGTCGTAGTCGGCCTCCAGGTTCACGGCTGCCGTTGCGTCCCCACTGATCTGCTCCACGTTCACATCGGGGGTGGCACTCACCAACCGGACCTCCTCTACAGCCGGGTCAAGCCCAGCTCCCGTTACCATCAGAGTCACGCCCTCTGCTCCAGTGGCAAATGCAGCATCGGGCCAGTCCACCCGATAGAGACCCGGGGAGGAGGTCGCGTCGATCTGAATCATCTTGTTGTCGGCGTGGGCTGCATCCGTGGACCCCAGGGCCGTAGCATCTACCTTCGCAGCCGGAGCGGCTCCATACCGAGTGTACTGGAGGTCCAGGTCCGTGATGGTATACCCCGTCTCTGGAGTAAAGTCAGCAGAGTCCCGAAGCATTATGTACCGCGAGACATCTACAGTGTCTACAGCAATCTCAGCCATTACCCTATCGCCCTTGCTGGACCAACCTGCCCACCGGAGATCGGAGACGAGAACGCATAGGGAAGAGGACGGTTCATCTTCTTCTTCAACCAGTCCCACTTCTCCTGTTGATCCATGATGTCATCCGTCTGCTTCCGGATACCGGCTCTGTTCTTCTCCAGGAGTCGTCTCTTCGTTTTCTTGAGGTCCACCGGCCCGTAGCACCCCACGATCATCTCAACGAACTTTGCGGTCATCTTCTCGAAGCGAGCCCCCAGGTCCTCGATCTCGTCCACAATCCGTAGCGTCCTGTGCAGCCAATACGCGAGGACCCACTGCCCCGTAGCCTGGTTCCAGAACGTCACCATGTCGGGGTCGTGGAGCCTCCTCCGGAAGAATTGTGCGGCTGGGGTCTCCCGCACCAAGTGCTGCTGAGGGTTTAGGACTGTCACACTCATATCGCTCCTCCCAATCTCCTCCTCAATCTCACCCACAGAAAAGGGTTGGCGGGTCCCGAGCTATGGGAGTCGCCCAGGACCCGCCGGAGGAGGAGTTTTCTAACCTAGCACCTCTGAGATGCCCGTCAGCTTCATAAAGTTCGGCTGAGTGGGCATACAGTTCCACTGCCGGACGAACGGAGCCTCGATGAAGTCCGTCGTCGCTCCGGAAGCACTGTGGGCGTGCTTGAATATACCTTGGTAACCACCGCCGCCACCCAGTGACGCGACGAAATCAACCTCAGTACCGAACCGGGAGTCCGTCTTGGTCCCGGGGATACTGGGGGGTACATACCGCGTGATCCCACCGTTTTTCAGCTTCCCAGCGTAGAACGTCCCGCTGGCACAGTAGGTCGAGGTGTAAATCTCGCACGGCCTGGACGCGAACCGATACCGGAATCCCTCCCAGCCGGCCTCCACTTCCAGGGGACGACCGTTTCGGTCGTACCGGAACCGACCCGGCTGATCCGCCACAGCAGCGTTGTAGCTGTCCAGGTTGTCGATGAACCCAATCAGCACGCCCATAGTCGTGATCGCCGCATCCATTCTCTTCCCCGGGAACGACTCATAGTACATGGCAAAGTGCCGGTTCAGGGCACTCTCCGTGAGAGCCGCACCCAGAGCAGCCGGAACGTAGCTCTGGAACTGCCCGTGATCCGCGATGGTAATCCCGAAGAAGTCGGTGACCGTAGTACCATCAGCGATCCATGACTCCAGGGAGTTCGGGGCCACAGCCACTGAGTCCTTGATGACGATCACATCATTGTCACCACCAGCACCCGCGTAGGTGATTCCACCACCCAGAACCGTCTCCACCTGGAACGTCCCACCGTCCACTCGCCGCAAGGTAATCGTCTGGTCCAGAGGAGCCACGTTGTCCACGACTACGTAGAAGTTGGCGTTACGCTTCGTCGCCCCGGTGGAGTCGTACAGGTCCACCATCATACCCTGGCGGAACCTATGCACACGACCGGAGGCATCCGTACCACTCAGGTCCACGATGATCGCAGCCGTATCCGCCGCTTTGTTGGACATCGTGTCCGAGGAGTCCCCAACGTCCCCCAGGGCGTAGGTCGTAGTGTCTGTACTGTAGAACAGGGCCGCTTCCTGCTGAGCTAGGAGGTCACCCACACCCTTCAAGTTCTGAGCCACGACCGAACCGATCGAGGCATTCAGACGGTCTGCCCGGAGAATCTGATGAGGTAGGTAGAAGTTCCCTCGGTGCTCGATGAGCTGGAGGGTTGTCTGAATGAACGCGGGGGCCGTGACCTCATCGACGGCCTGGAAACTCTGCGGCGTATCATACATGGTGAAGTTGTTGGGTCCGGTGACGACGTTTCCGCCCACCGGACTCGTAAACTTCGCTCCACCAGCGATACCCGCAACCCAAGACTTGAGGACATTCCACCCTCTCCCAATACCACGGTTCCGTACCACATTGGTACTAGAACGGGCGATCATAGGGTAAATCGGGTCGAGGGACCACAACGATTCAAAAATCGTTGGCACTATCTTTTCCTCAAGTGTGTATTGAACTGCGTCACTAATCGTTGCCATCTCGTTACTCCACAAGGGGGCTGGGTCGTCTCTTGAGCAGCTTCAACTGACCAGCCAGGGCCATTCGTTGTTCCTTCTCGTCTTCTGTTCGTCTGGCTCCCCCTCGTTTGAACAGCGACACAAACTCCGAAGCAATCTCGGCCTGCTCCCTCTTGATTACCAAGTGCTCCGAGATCACTCGCAGGAACCCTCCTGCTTGGCGGTCCCACACAGTCCAGGACCAACATGGTCTCTCCCGTAGTCGATCCCTTGAACGTGAAGGAGTTACCGGATGATACTGCCCACCCCATAGTTTCTTCAAGTGAAGCAACATACGGGCGTCAGTATTTTCGACCCGGACTACTAGCCGGAACTCATCGGTACGTTGACCACCTCGGGTGTAAATACCAATGCACCCTTCACCGTCGATGACTCCGGCGGTCCAACCTAAATCAGCGTCAGTCACGTCCGGTAACCCCATTCTGTGGATGAGGTTTCAGAGGTCACAACGTCGATTCGACTGTTAGCCCTTTTGCATGTGGTGGGCTATGGTCTGCGTTATGGAATCCTCGAAACCAGTCTCCGTTGAAGGCACGTGATCGGGTGGCTTCGTCGGGTAGACTTGGTTTCCAGTACCGCCCGGTGCAGGCCCCAGCCCCATTTGGGGTGTGGTGCGACTCGGGGTGCCGATTGCCTCCAGGTGTGTCCGGACTTCCGGGATCACTTCACGGAGGATTCGAGCCCCGTCACCAAACTGGCCATCGGAATCATCCAATCGCCCTCGGATTTTCTCATCGACCATCTGACGGATGGCCTCCTTACCACGATCTTCGTAGCTGTTCATATAATACCTGATTACCTCGTCCGTGTCAAGTGCTTTTTCCACAATTTCTGAGATTCTTCTCTCCTCCACGTGGAGAAGGGCCGTCCGCACGTCGTCCGACAGGTTGTCGTACCCCACCTGATGACCTTCCAGCTCAGCTTTAACTTGGGACAAGAGCTGCCGGCCATCCACCCGTCCGCCGGCCTGTGGCCTTCCACCAGTACCCTCTTGCTTGTCCCAGTACTGATTCTCGTCGTCGGGGTCGCCGTCCGGACCCACGCCCTCGTATACGATCCGGGCGGCCTCTTCCACCTGGTCGCCTGGGAGGCCCATCGACGCACCGATACGCCGGAACGCATTGATGTCGCCGGTTTCCTTGAGCAGGTCGAAATCCGCCTGAAGTCGGAGAGCCGTCTCGGCCCCTTTCCGCTGCTCGGCGGCCTCTTGGAACTTCTCGTCCGCCGCGGCTCCCTTCTGGGCGAAGGCTAGGTACTGCTCCTCAGTGACCTGTTGGTCCTTCCCGTTCACGCGGATCGTCCGCATCTGTGGATGGGGAGCGTTCGCCAACTGTGGCGGCACCGCTGACGCCGGCACCTGGACCACGGGCGTGTTGTCCCCCGCATCCGTCGGAATCGGTACCTGTGATAACCCAGCACTCGGGCTCATGTTCTGAGCATTGTCATCTGCCATTGTCTTTCTCCTCTACTGCTTCCTGCCATGCTACGATCTAAACCATGTTCACACCAGGACCCGGAGCCATCCCTGGAGGGATACCAACTGCCGGGACACCGGGACGCTGTTGACCACCAGCAGCCACCTGGGCTGCCACATCTTCCGGATTTCCTAGCCCGATGGGGAATGATTGCCCCGTGAGAATCTCCAGGGCCTCTTTCCACCGCTCGAACTCCTGTCTCACCCGCTCGGAGGCAAGGGAGAACTCAATCTTATTCATAAACTGTTGGACCGCCATCAGTTGGATATCGGGGTTCTGGGTGTGTTCCCCGAGTACGAGGGGACCGGGCGTCTCCCCGTCCCGAAACAGCATGATGATCTGCCACGTAGCCTTCCGCCACGTTTCCCATATCTCCTTATCAGCCCCCGGAAAGTCCAGATTCTCTTCCAGGGCGGCAACCCAGAATCGGGTCGGACTAACCAACTGGGCACCGTACAGTTCAAGTAGTTCCTGTTTGCGGATTTGACGATCACGTGGAGTGCGGTCTCGTACATTGACCTCAGTTTCCCACGCATCCGGGATCGGGTTCCTCGACAACTCCATGAGTCCAGTGGTCGGGTCGATAACGACCCCCGCCACCGCATCATCAACAGTTGCCAGCTCAATGGTATCACCAGGCCCGAGCCGGTCTTTAGCCGTCTGCAACATCCGAGCATACACGCTAGATAGTGCATCAGCCATTCCGTGAGTAGGCAACCCCAGAGCGATATTTCCTGTGTTAAACAGAAATCCCAGTCCGGCTGCTGAATCGACTCGTCCACTTGTTTCTCCCTGATAGTAAGGACCCTGGTTCGCTAGTTTCTGCATCGTGTTGGTAGCCAACTCCGCCACCTTTGCCGGCATCGTCCCCGTGTTGTGAGGTACCAGGGTGAATGGTGTCCCCGCGGGGTTCAGGGGGTCCGGCTCAAACTTCTCAATCTTCGGGCGAGGTCCAGTCCGCCACCTCTTCAGGTCGATCCCCGACGCCCCCGGTACGAACAGCGTCCCGAACATATCCATCTCCTGAATGTTCTTGAAGAGGGACGCAAACATCTTCTCCACCTGATCGTTGAACGGAATCAAGGGGGACACAAACCCGGATGCAAACATCTTCCCAATGTCCGAGTGTCGGGCTACGTGCAATGGGCACAACGCCTCGATACTCTTCGACTCCAGGTCCTCGTCTACGATGATGAGGTCCCCACACTTCACGATGTGTCGGGCGACAAACTGCTGAGAGTCGTCGTAGACATAAATCTCCTCCAACTGCACGAAGGGACGCCCATCCTTCTTAGACTTCCAGCCCTCCCCCTCGGGGTCACTGATCTGGGTTCCCAGGAGGTCCTGTCGAGAAACCTGCACAGTCGATCCCGGCTCGAAGCCTTGCCGGTCGTAGCTACTCTGCCCCGGAGGTGTGGTTCCCCACTGCACGTCCCGAGCCCGCAAGACCTTCCAGGGGTCCGCCTTCAGAGTGTAATTGTGGGCGGCCTTGAGACTCGCAGCGAGCCACTCTATCGGCACCCACCGTACTCGGGCTAGGGCACACAGATTCTCCGTCCCGTCCACCCAGGCGGGGAACCCTCGTAGTTGCCTAGCCGGGACCACCTCAACGAGGTCCGGCCTACTCTTGTTCCCAGTTTCGTAGTGAGCCACCCCCACTGTCCCATACTTCAGGAAGGGGATCACAACTCGCCTCTTCAGAAGATTCTGGGGTATCTTTGACGCGAGGGACCCCAAG
>Ga0209986_10000679_pt1 | contig 33345 bp, 34 predicted proteins | sample BlataG_FD_183168 | JGI IMG/M metagenome (GOLD analysis project Ga0209986, IMG submission 183168) | Deep subsurface microbial communities from Black Sea to uncover new lineages of life (NeLLi) - Black_00105 metaG (SPAdes) (version 2) | ecosystem: Environmental > Aquatic > Marine > Oceanic >...
GATGACGCGCCCAAGATCATCGACCTACCCCAGACCGCCGCGATCAACCCACCCAAACCACCAGAACCGGAGGCCCAGACGACAGCCGCTTAACACCCGCTGGACTCAAACACCTTGACAAATTCCGCGCTCATGACAGCCATCCTGTCACAGGGCGGGTGCCGCAGGAAGGTGTCAGCCGGCGCGGTTGTCGCGGCGCGCGGCGGCGATCAGGTCGTCCCTGGCGCGGGCCACCCGGGAGCGGATGGTGCCCAGTGGGCATCCGCACACCTCCGCGGCCTCGGCGTAGGACAGGCCCAGGACCTGGGTGAGGACCAGGGCGTCGCGGCGGTCGGGCTCCAGGCCGTCGACCAGCATCCTGATCTCGACGACATCCTCGAAGCGCGCCGCGTCACCGGAGGTGGTGAGCAATTCCTCGACCGGCACCTGACCGGTGGTGCGGGGGCGGGCCTGGTTGCGCCGAATCTGATCGACGACGACGCGGCGCGCGATCGACAGCAGCCAGGTGCGCGCCGTGGACCGGCCGGCGAAGCGCGGCAGGGCGCCGATCACCCGCAGGTAGGTCTCCTGGGTGAGGTCGTCTGCGCTGCCGGGATCGGCGAGGAAAGCCACCGTGCGCCACACGTCGCGCTCAGTGGCCCTGATGAACTCGTCCAGGGCCCGACGATCGCCCCGACCGGCGGCCAGTGCCAGCCTGGTCAACGGATCGTCGTCGGTCACTCCCAGCACCTTAGGGGATGACAGCACCAGGTGTGGGCGCAGGCGGGTAATTTGAGGCTGTCGCTGCGGAACTGCGAGCCGATTCCAGCCGACTGTTTCAGCGGGAAGTCTGCGCGGCGTACTGAGGAGGACGATGACCACGACCGTCGTCGGCGGGGCAGACGCGCCGCCGTCGCGCCGCGTCGAACTCGACGTGTCCGGGATGACCTGTGCGGCGTGCGCGGCCCGGGTGGAATCTCGACTCAACAAAGTCGACGGGGTTCGGGCGTCGGTGAACTACGCCACCAGGGTGGCCACCGTCGACGCGCCCGGTGTGGTGGCCACCGATGACCTGTGCGAGGTGGTCCGGCGGGCCGGCTACGAAGCCGACCTGCGCGCCGCCGGCCGCGACGACCGTCCGGACCCCGACGATGCGGTGGCCCGGTCACTGTTGCGCCGCCTAGCGGTGGCCGCGGTGCTGTTCGTTCCGTTGTCGCACCTGTCGGTGATGGTCGCGGTCCTGCCGGGAACCCGGTTCCCAGGCTGGCAGTGGGTGCTGACCGCGCTGGCGTTGCCCATCGTCGGGTGGGCCGCGTGGCCCTTCCACCGGGTGGCGGTACGCAACGCCCGGCACGGGACGGCGTCGATGGAGACATTGATCTCGGTCGGAATCACCGCGGCCACGCTGTGGTCGCTCTACACCATTTTCGCCGTGCGCCGTGATCAGCCGACCACCGGTGTATGGCAGGCGCTGATGAGCAGCGACGCCATCTACCTCGAGGTGGCGGCCGGGGTCACGGTGTTCGTCCTGGCGGGACGGTACTTCGAGGCGCGGGCCAAGTCGAAGGCGGGCAGCGCGCTGCGCGAACTGGCCGCACTGAGCGCCAAGAACGTCGCTGTTCTGCTGGCCGACGGCAGCGAAATGGTCATCCCCGCAGAGGAACTCAAGGAGCAACAGCGTTTCGTCGTCCGTCCCGGCGAGACCGTCGCCGCCGACGGTCTGGTGGTCGACGGGTCGGCGGCCGTCGATATGAGTGCGATGACCGGGGAGTCCAAACCGGCCCGGGTGCAGCCCGGTGCCAGCGTCATCGGGGGGACGGTCGTCCTCGACGGCCGGCTGATCGTGGAGGCGGCGGCGGTCGGTGCCGACACCCACTTCGCCGGCATGGTGCGCCTGGTGGAGGAGGCCCAGGCGCAGAAGGCCGACGCCCAGCGGCTGGCAGACCGGATCTCCCGGGTTTTCGTGCCGGTGGTGTTCGTGATCGCACTGCTGACCGCTGCCGGTTGGCTGCTGGCCGGTGCCGGGGCAGACCGGGCCTTCTCCGCGGCGCTGGCCGTTCTGGTTATCGCGTGTCCGTGCGCACTCGGTCTGGCGACTCCCACGGCGATGATGGTGGCCTCCGGCCGCGGTGCGCAGTTGGGTATTTTCCTCAAGGGATACCGGGCGCTGGAAGCCATCCGGGCCATCGACACCGTCGTGTTCGACAAGACCGGAACCCTGACCACCGGACACCTCGCGGTGACCGCGGTGACCGCCGTCGAGGGGTGGGAATCCGATGAACTGCTGGCGGTGGCGGCCGCGGTGGAATCGGGTTCCGAGCACGCCATCGGCACCGCGATCCTGAGTGCCACCGACGAGCGGGTGCCGGTGGAGGACTTCCGGGCGATACCGGGCCGCGGAGTCACCGGGACCGTCGTCGGCCGGGCCGTCGAGGTGGGCCGCCCGGCCTGGGTCGGTCGCGATAAGACGATTCCCGAATCGGTCGGGTCCGCTCGCCGTGACGCCGAGTCGCTCGGCCAGACGGTCGTCCTGGTGGCGGTGGACGGGGCGGTGCGCGGGGCGATCGCGGTGGCCGACGCGGTCAAATCCAGCGCCGCCGAGGCGGTCGCCGAGTTGCACCGACGCGGCATGCGCACCGTACTTCTCACCGGGGACAACGCCACCGCCGCCGCCGAGGTGGCCGCCCAGGTGGGTATCGATGAGGTCATCGCCGAGGTGCTGCCCGAGGGCAAGGTCGACGTCATCGAGCAGTTGCGCGCGCGCAACCGGGTGGTGGCGATGGTCGGCGACGGTATCAACGACGGTCCGGCGCTGGCATCGGCCGACCTCGGCCTGGCGATCGGTCGGGGCACCGATGTCGCCATCGCCGCGGCGGACGTCATCCTGGTCCGCGACGACCTGCGTTCGGTACCGCAGGCACTCGACCTGGCGCGGGCAACCATGCGCACCATCCGGATGAACCTGGTGTGGGCGTTCGGGTACAACGTGGCGGCCATCCCGATCGCCGCCGCCGGGATGCTCAACCCGCTGATCGCGGGGGCGGCGATGGCCTTCTCCTCGTTCTTCGTGGTCTCCAACAGCCTGCGCCTGCGCAAAGCCGGCGGCGTCGATCCTGCACCGAAAGGTATCTAACAGAACATGTCTCAGACGTTTTCCGTCACCGGCCTGAACTGCCAGAGCTGCGTCAACCACGTCACCAGCGCCCTGACCGCGCTTCCCGACGTCGCCGCCGTGCGGGTCGATCTCGAATCCGGTGGCGCCTCGACGGTGCATATCGACGCCACCCGGCAGTTGGCGGACGACGAGGTGCAGGCAGCACTTTCCGAGGAAGGCGACTATTCGCTGGTCCGGTGAACTCCGGACCTCAGCGCTTCTTGGCCAACTCGCGCAGCATGTTGTTGTAGGCGTCCATCTGGTCGTCTCCGTAGCCGGCGTCGGCGTGGCGGTCCGATCGGACGGCGGTGCGACGGTCCTGGCGTGCCCACTGGATGACCAGTGCGATGACCACCATGACCAGCGGCACTTCGCTCGAGCCCCAGGCGATCGCCCCGCCCAGATGCTGATCGTCGTTGATGGAGGGCACCCACGGCAGGGCCAGGCTGCGGTAGAAGTTGGCGCCCACGGTCGTGGTCATGGTCATCATGGCGATGCCGAAGAACGCGTGGAACGGCATGACGGCGAACAACAGTGCCAGCCGGCCGATGAAGGGAAGCCGTCGCGGACCGGGGTCGACCCCGATGATGCCCCAGTAGAACAGGTATCCGGTGATCAGGAAGTGCACGGCCATGAACTCATGACCCCAGTGGTAGCGCACCAGGGTGTCGAAGAGTGGGGTGAAGTACACCGCGTAGAGCGAGCCGACGAATAAGACGAAGGCCGTTGCCGGGTGCGAGAGGAATGTGGTGATCGGCGAATGGATAAGGCGCAGAATCCATTCCCGGGGTCCTGGCGGTTGTCCCGGCTTGGCGCTCGGCAGCACCCGTAGCGCCAGGGTGACCGGTGCACCGAGGACAAGAAGGACCGGGGCGAACATGTTCAGCGTCATGTGTTCGGCCATGTGCACGCTGAACATGGCCGAGCCGTAGGACCGGATCCCGGAACTGGTCGCCACTACTAGTGCTGCGCACCCGGCGACCCAGGCCACCGCGCGGCCTACCGGCCACCGGTCCCCTCGGTGGCGCAGTTTCACCATCGCCAGCAGGTAGCCGCCGGCCAGGACGATGGCCACCACGCCGAGGAACACATCGAAACGCCAGAAGGTCGCCAACCGCAGCGCCGTCGGTGATCCGGGTAGCTCGTAGCCGAGCAGGATGTCCCATACCGTGGGCTTCTCGGCCAGCAGTGTGGGCGCAGTCTGGATGGCTGTCGCCGACAGCGCCGCCAGGGCTGCCAGCGCGCCGAGTGCGGCGGCCGTTGCGGGGGTGCCGCGCCGGGTCCGCACCGCGACGATATCGGCGACGACCGCGGCCAGCACCGCGGCGAGGGCCAGCAGGGCGAGCCTGCCGTATCCGGTTCGGAACAGGTCCCCGGCGCCGACCCGAAGTGCGATCAGCCCAGCGCCGTACCCGACGGCGACCGACCCGGCGGTCAGCGTCGTGATCGTCACCCGGTGCCGCAGTTCCGGTTCGACCCCGACTGCCGCCGCGACGATCGCCACCCCCGCCCACACCGCCACGGCCAGGGCGAACACGATGACCGCGCCGGTGGCGTAATCGTGATTCGGGCCCTGGCCGGCGTCGCCGGTGACCGGCGCTGCCACGATGCCCACGATCGCGGGAATCAGCAGCGGCACATGCCATTCCCAGCGCAGTACCAGCCGGGAGGTCACGGTGAGCACTAGGGCGCACACCGCAACCGCCACCCATCCCCGAGCGCTCTCCGATGCGCCGAGGGCCGACGGGAACATCCCACTGCCCAGGACCCGGGTCGCCGACACCCCCGCATCTGAGGCGGCCTGCATCACCACCATGACCAACGCCGCGGCCAGCCAGACTGGCGAAAGTCGTTCGACGGCGAGGTGGGCCCGGAACGCCGCGGCGTCGATGACTCCGCGGTCGTCGGGCCGCGCGGTGATCAGCACCAGAACCAGGCCACCGAGGCAGACGGCACCGGCCACCGAGGCGGTGAGGTAGCCGACGGCACGCGTCACGGTGGTCGGCGAGGCGGGGGAGAGGGCCAGCAGGGCATAGCCGGCGACCGCGGCGGCGGCCACCGCGAAACCGGCCAGCAGGGCACCGCCGGTGCGGGACCGGCGGGATTCAAGGTTGGTGGACGTCGTGGGCTCCAATCCGAGTGCGCCACTGGTGAGTGTAGATCTCCCCTACGCTGCGGAGCGGCGCCCGGGAACTTTCCCGGGCAGGTGCTCGACCAATCGGCATGCGATATTCGGCAGGAGTGGCGAGATGATCCAGGACATCGCCCTGCGATGGTCTGTCACGGTGCTGTTCCTGTTCAGCGCCGCGGTGTGTGTCCGGGGGATCGTGACCGGCCGGCACTCTCCCCGGGGCGTGGTCAGCCATGCGCTGCACGCCATCATGGCGATCGCGATGGCGGTGATGGCCTGGCCGCGTGGCGCCGAACTGCCGACTGTGGCGCCGATGATCTTCTTCGCGGCCGCGGCGCTGTGGTTCGCGGCCATCACGATCACCGCGGGTGACCACCGGATGGCCAACGGCTATCACACGCTGATGATGCTGGCGATGGCCTGGATGTATGCGGTCATGGGGGGCCTTCCGCTGAAGAAACCGGCGCAGTCCGCCATGTCCGGTATGCCCGATATGCCCGGCATGGCGGCCGAACCGGGGCATGGCGGGCATGCCGGACATGGCTCGCACGCCGCAGCCACCCACACCACCGGGGAGGGGGCCGCCTGGATCGGCGCGCTGAACTGGGTGTGTGCCATCGGGTTCGGCATCGCTGCGGCGTTCTGGGTCTACCGCTTCATCGCCGCTCGCGTTCAGGGCCAGGACCGCGAGCCCGGTCAGAGCCTGGGCATCCTGTGCCAGATCGCCATGGCGGCCGGCATGGCCATCATGTTCGCCGTCATGCTCTGAAACGGCCGCGTCACGCTGCGGAGCCGTCGCTGGGCCGGAGGTGTCCACGCCGGCGGCCGCGCGAGGCGTTGTCCGGCAGCACGATCTCGTCGTCACCCGTCACTGCGGTGTGGTCGGGACGGCGGCCGTCAGGGTGAGCGGGCCGCCACACCAGCCAGGCCAGCACCGCCCCGACCAGGACCGGCAGGTGGGTCAGGATGCGGTCGGCGGTCACCCGGCCGGCGACGGCATCGCTGACCACGTAGACCGACAGCACTGCGGTGAAGGCGCCGAGAACCCACACCAGCCCGCCCGCAACCGGGGGTTTGATCGCCGCGGCCACCATCACCACGCCCAACGCCGCCGACCAGGCGGTGGACTCGTTGATCACATGGCCGCCCATGGCCGCATGCGGGATACCCAGATGAACGCCCAGGCCCTGCGCAAGGGCCAGAACCAACTGGACGACACCCACCGCCCCGAGTGCCCAACGCTGCCAGGACATCGAGAGCGACCGGCGGCGCGGCGGCACCGGCGTGGTCCGGGGCCGGACTGCGCTGAGTTGCGACCGCCCCGATAACCTGCGAAACAACTGGGTCTGTTCGACCGCGTCGGCCTGCCACTGTCGGCATGGCCCGCAGTCGGCGAGATGTTCATCGACGCGCGCGGCGGGGATCTGCTCACGCTCCCCGTCGATGCGGGCCGACAGTGCCTCCCGCGCGACATCGCAATCCATGTCTTCATAGTCGCGCATCCCGGCGGCTTTGTTCCCGCGATCCTGCGGTCTCGTTCACCGGGAACCAAACCGCGTCGGGATGCGACTACTTCTCTGGTGGATCACACGTCAGGTGTGTGACCAGAGGGAGAAAAATGTCGACCAGCACCACCGCTCCAGCCGCGCCCGCCGAGATTGACGCCCGGGTGTCGCGCTTCACCGCCACCGTCACCGCGGCCGTGCTGGCCACCGCACTGGCGGTAGCAACGGTCAACCCACCGGTGGCCGCGGCCATCCTGGCCGTCCAGGCGGTCATCTTCGGGATCGGCGCAGTGCGGGGCCCGCTGCAGCACCCTTACGGGAGGGCTTTCGACAGCCTGATCGCCCCGCGACTGGGTCCCGCGGCCAAGCTCGACGCGGTCGCGCAGGTGCGGTTCGCCCAGATGCTGGGGTTCTTCTTCTGCGTCGTCGGTGCCACGGGTTTCGCTCTTGGGGCACCGATGATCGGCTGGATCTCAGCCGGCTTCGCCCTAATTGCCGCCGTCATGCGGGCGGTGTTCGGGATCTGCCTGGGCAAGGGGCCCTACATGCTGGTCTGCCGGCTCCGCGGTGAGGTTCCGGCCTGTTGCCAGAACAAGTGACGGAACTTTCCCGGCCCGGCTGCGACTAATCGGCTGAGAGTTCCTCGACGCATCAACCGAGCGAATCAACGAATAGGAGAACACCGTGGCTGCTGGAGCCTTCGTCGGCCGGGTGGGCGCACTGGGGGTGGCGCTCGGTGTCGGGATCGGGACGTTCGGTTCCGCGACTGCCTGGGCTGAGTCCGGCGCAGCTGCGTCGTCGTCGGCGGAGTCCTCGACCGGGGCGCGGGAGTCCCGCTCATCAGGGGCATCCGGCGAAAGCCGGAAACGCGCGGGCAGGTCCGCGTCGGTTCAGCAGGCTGCGGGCGCAGGTCGTGGCACGGCCGCACCGGCCGCTGCCGCAGCGGCCAGTGAAGCGGTGCCGGATCTGGCGGGCCTGACGCCTGGCCCGGCGCGCACATCCACTGCCCGAAAGTCCGATTCGGCTCCGGCGACGGTGCCGGCACCTGCCGCAGCGATCGCCCCGGCCCCGGCGGTCAAGATCGCGGCAGTGGTCGCGCCCGCTGCGGCCTCGCCGGTCGCGAACCACGAGGGGCACGACCACCCGGTCGCCTCGGCCGCCAACCCGATCGCCGATCTGATCCGGACCTTCATCGGCGACGGAACGGCAGCCAATCCCAACGGCGGAATCCTGTTCGGCAACGGTTACAGCTACACCGAGATCGACGGCACCTATTGCACCGCGGCCGCGGCCTGTAACGGCGGCAACGGCGGACTGATCGGCAACGGCGGCAGCGGCTTCAACGGTGGCGCCGGTGGCGCCGCAGGCTGGTTCGGCAACGGTGGCAACGGTGGCAACGGGGTATCGGGTCTGGCCATGGGTGCCGGCGGTGCCGGCGGCCGCGGTGGAATCCTGTTCGGCAACGGCGGCAACGGCGGCGCCGGCGCCGCAGCCACGGGCATGGCCAACGGTGGCGCCGGCGGACGCGGCGGCATGGCCGGATCGATGATCATGCTCGGCGAACTCGGACTGCCCACCAGCCTGTACGGCAACGGCGGTAACGGCGGTGCCGGCGGTGACGCGGAGATGGGCACCGCCGGTTCCGGTGGCCGCGCCGGAATGGCCGCGATCATCGGCGACGGCGGAACCGGCGGCGATGGCGGTGACGTCGTCGGGATGGGCGGCGGCACCGCCGGCCGCGGCGGCAACGGCGGAATGGCCGGCTGGCTGACCGGCGACGCCGGTGACGGCGGCAACGGCGGAAACGTCAACGGCGTCAACGGAGGAACGGCCGGCAACGGCGGCAACGGCGCGATGGGGATGGTGATCCTCACCCGCGGCGGCAACGGCGGCGACGGAGGCACGTTCGGTGAGAACGTCACCGGCTCGGTCACCGGCGGCACCGGCGGCAACGGTGGGCCCGGTGCCTGGTTGATCTTCGGTGCGGGCGGTAGCGGCGGCAAGGGCGGCGCCGGTCTCGGCATGGGTGATGGCGGTGATGGCGGTCGCGGCGGAAATGGTGTCGGCATCAGCGATGGCGGGAATGGCGGCATCGGCGGTGCGGCCGAGATGGGCAACGGCGGGTCCGGCGGTCGCGGTGGAACCGCCGGGGTGTTCGGCAACGCCGCCAGCGGCGGGGCCGGTGGCGCTTCCGCCATGGGTGCGGGCGGGGCCGGCGGCGACGGCGGTGACTCGGTGTTCATCGGCAACGCCGGCAACGGGGGCATCGGTGGCGCCGGCATGACCACCGGCGGTGACGGCGGAAACGGCGGCAATGCCACCCCGATCAGCGGCAACGGTGGCAATGGGGGCAACGGTGGCGCCGGCATGGTCACCGGCTGCGGTGGGACTGGCGGGATGGGCGGCATGCTCGCCAGCGAGATGGGCGCCAGCGGCACGCCCAGTTGCGGCGGCGGAATGATGGGCGGCGGCGGTGGCATGCATGGCGGCGGAATGGGGGCGATGGCGTCCGTTGCGGCACCGTAGGTCCTTGACCGATCCGATCCCGCGAACGGGCCCTGTGCCCATTCGCGGGATCGGCGTTTGACACACGATGGGAGCAGAACGTGGAACTGGCGGCGATGGTCGGGATGCCCGGTGAGGCCCTGCGCGTACCGCGTGCGACGTGGCGGCAGTCACTGACCGACGCTGTGCGCGCGGCGTTCTCGTACCACTACGAGAGGAATGCGTTCTACCGTGCCCAATGCGATGGCGTCTCACCGGCCGATATCTGCGGTCACGCCGACCTGCACAAGATCCCGCTGGTGCCGGTCGGGATGTTCAAACAGGCCGGCGCGCACGTCCTGCTGACTGCGGGCCTGGCCGATATCGAGACCGAGATCCGTTCCACCGGAACGGGCGGGGTGCCGTCGGTGGCCCGCCGCGACGCCCTGACGACGACCCGGGCTTCGGTCGGAATACTCGGCGGTTACCGCGACCTGTTCGGAATCTCCAAGGGCGCGGGCCTATTCCTGTGCCCGTCAACGGCGGAAGTTCCGGAGATGGGGATGGTCAAGGTGTTCAACCTGATGACCGCGATGCTCGACGATCACCGCTACCTGGTGCGCGGCTACTCCTTCGACCCCCAGGAGGCGCTCCAGTACCTGCGCAGCTGGGAGGGAACGATGACCCGATACATCATCGGGCCACCGTTCATCATCGCCCGGTTCATGAGATACCTGGAACTGGAGTCGATTCCACTCTCCTTGGACCCCGACTCGATGATCATCATGCTCGGTGGCTGGAAGCAGTACACCGGCCGATCCATCAGCCGCGACGAGTTCAACGACAAGGCGCAGCGACTGCTGGGCGTCGACCCGTCCCGCATCCGGGACATGTACGGGATGATCGAGTCGAACATGCTCGCCATCGAGTGCGAGCACCATCGCAAGCACGTACCCCCGTGGTGCTACGTGTCGATCCGCGATATCACCGACCCGGCAATCGAACTCGCGCCCGGCAAGACCGGCGGCATCGCCATTCTTGATGCGCTCAACACCGCCTACCCCGGGTTCCTGCTGTCCGACGATGTCGGCGAGGTTGACGAGAGTGACTGCCCGTGCGGCCGGACCGGCCAGACGGTGCGATTCCGTCGCCGCCGCCAGGGTGCCGAACTGGGCTGTTGTGCGGTGAGCATCGAGAAGTATCTGGACTCCAATGAGGTCGTCGCGGAGTGCGAACTCGCGGACGCGGCCGGACGGGTCTGAGGCATGCCACGGTTCAGTGCCGCGGTGATCGACCATTTCACCAATCCCCGCAACTGCGGCCGGTTGGCCGATCCCGACGTGGCGGCCTTCGTCGGCAACCCGGTGTGCGGTGATCAGATCCGGCTGACCGCCAGGGTCAGCGAGGACGCGGTCAGCGATATCGGCTTCGAGGCATTCGGCTGCTCGGCGTCGCTGGCGGTCGCCTCGATCCTGACCGAACGTCTCGCCGGTATGCCGGTGTCCGATATCGCGGGGATCCACCAGGCGCAGGTCGACGAGTGGGCGGGCGGACTGGCGCCGGACCAGCAGCATGTCGCCGTCCTCGGCGCCGATGTCGCGCACCGCCTCGCCGAAAACCACCGCGACGGCGTCATCGACGAGGCGGGCTCGGTGGCCGGTGGCTGAGCCGGCCGGCCGGCCCGAGATCTATCTCGACTACGCCGCCACCGCGCCGATGCACCCGTCCGCCGCGCTGGCCGTGCAGGACGGTCAGCGGCTGGTCGGCAATCCCTCCAGCGATCACGAGGCGGGGCGGGAGGCCGCTGATGCGCTCGGCAGCGCCCGGCGGTCCATCGCCGGGCTGCTCGGCGTTACCCCCGATGAGGTGCTGCTGACCTCCGGGGGCAGCGAGGCCGACACCATGGCGCTGTGGGGGACCTTCGCCGCCCGACGTTTCACCGGACATCTGGTGACCACCTCGATCGAGCACTCAGCCGTTCTCGAGAACGCCCGCGCCCTGAGGGATCTGGGCGTCGAGGTGACCATTGTCGACCCGCGCCCGACCGGCCACATCGACGCCGCCGAGGTCGCCGCGGCGATCCGGCCGGACACCGTCCTGGTCTCGGTCATGCACGCCAACAACGAGACCGGCGCGATCCAGCCGGTCGGCGAGATCGCCGCGCTGGCCGGCCGGGCCGGGGTGGCCGTGCACACCGATGCCGTTCATACCGCGGGCAAGCTCGACCTGGGCGCACTCGGGGCGACGCTGGTGTCGATATCGGGACACAAGTTCGGCGGCCCGCGCGGAGTGGGCGCATTGGCCGTCCGTGCGGGTCATCGGCTGTCCCCGCTGATCCTCGGCGGTTCCCAGGAGAATGGCCTTCGGGCGGGCACCGAAAACGTTTCCGGGGCAATGGGAATGGCCGCTGCGGCGCAGGTGTGCATGGACCGGTGCTCGACGAGCTATCGCCGGGATATGCGGGAGATGCGCGAGCGGCTGATCGACGGACTCGCCGCTGTGGGCGGTGTGCATCGCAATGTCGCGGGCCCGGTTCTGGAGGAGACGGTCAGCCTTCGCTTCGACGGCATCCGCGCCGACACCCTGGCCGACACTCTCGATGTGCACGGCATCTACGTCTCCATTGGATCGGCCTGCCACGCCCAGAATGACACGGTGTCACATGTGCTGACCGCGCAGGGACTCAGCGAGCAGGCCGCCCGGTCCTCGGTCCGGTTCTCGCTTGGTCCGGGGGTGTCGATGGCCGATATCGACCGGGTGGTGTCGGTGGCAACGCAGGCGGTCGAGCGGCTCCGGCGCGCGGCCGGCATGGTCGGGGTGTTGCGGTGATCGCGGTCAAGAACCTGCTGGCCGAGAAGACCCGACTCGCGCTCTCGGTGCTCGGCGTGGCGTTGGGGGTGCTGCTGATCCTGGTGATGACGGGTCTTTTCGTCGGCACCACCCGGCAGGTGACCACCTATATCGACCACTCCCGCAACGCGGTCTGGGTGATGCAACCCGGTGTCTCCCAGATGTTCAAGGCGGTGTCCTGGCTGCCCGCCGACACCGAACGGCGTCTGACGGCGCTACCCGAGGTCGCCTCGGCGGACCCGATCATCGGCCTGCCGTCGGACTTCGTGCATGACGGTACCCACACCGCCTATTTCGTCCTGGGCTACGACACCGCCACCGGGGTCGGTGGCCCGTGGTCACTGGACCAGGGCCGCACCGTCGAGCAGCCCGGCGAGGTCGTCCTCGACCGGATCCTGGCCGGTAAAAACGGTATTCGACTCGGTGACACCGTTGAGCTGGTCGACGAGGAGTTCACCGTCGTCGGGTTGTCCAACCAGACCGCCGCCGCGACGAACTACTACACCTTCATCTCGCTGCCGGACGCGGCCCGGCTACTGCGCGCCCGCGATCGGGTGTCCTACTTCCTGGTCCAACCCAATCCTGGCTCCAGCCACGATCAGCTGATTGCGGCCATCCGCAACGGCGTCCCCGGCGTCGACGCCTACAGCGCCGCCACCTTCGCCGAGAACAGCCGCGACATCATCGTCACGATGATCGGTCGTCCGCTCAAGACGATGATCGCCATCGCCGCCCTGGTGGGTATCGCCCTGGTCGGGTTGACCATGTGGGCGTTGACCGCTGAACAGCTGACCGCATTCGGCCTGCTGCGGGCCCTCGGGGTGCAGTCACATCAGCTGTGGCGCACCGTCCTGGCTCAGGCCGGCCTCATCGCGGCGCTGGGCTACCTGGTCGGGGCCGCCGCGGCCTTCGCCGCCGAGGTCCTGCTCGGTGACCGCCTCGGGGATGTCACCATCGCGATCACCCCCACCATGTTGGTGGCGGTGGCGGCGGGCACCGCGGTGATGGCGGCGCTGGGATCGGTACTGCCGGCCCGCCGTGTCGCAAAGATCGACCCCGCCATCGCTTTTCACCGCTGAGAGGACATCATGCGCTGCCCGGTATGCCACTTCGACGCGTCGCCGCCGCGATGCAGCCGCTGCCGCAGAGCGGTGTTGGGGGAGGCGGCGAACCCGGTGCTCCAGCTGATCGACGTCACCCACCACTACGGCACCGGTGGTGCCGCGGTGCAGGCACTCGGCGGTATCACGATGTCCGTCGACCGCGGTGAGGTGGTGTTGGTGGTGGGCCCGTCCGGGGGCGGCAAGACCACCGCGCTGCTGGTGATGGGACTGTTGCTGACGCCGGATTCCGGGACGGTGCGTGTGGCCGGGGAGGATGTGGGCGCCCTGGCCGAACGGGAGCGGGCCACCCTGCGGCTGATGCGGCTGGGCTTCCTGTTCCAGGACTACAACCTACTGAATTCCCTGACCAGCGTGGAGAACGTGGCGGTCCCGTTGCGCTACGCCGGGATTCGCAAGTCCGCGGCCTTGGCGCGGGCAACCGAACTGCTCGATTCGCTGGGATTGGCGCACCGGGCCGGGCACCGACCTGCCGAACTCTCCGGCGGTGAGAAGCAGCGCGTCGCGACCGCGCGTGCGCTGGCGATGGGACCGGAGGTGATCCTGGCCGACGAACCGACCGCCAACCTCGACTCGGTCACCGGCCGCAAAGTCAGCGAGCAACTCGCCGAGGCGGCGAAGGCCAACGGAGCCGCGGTGGTCATCGTGACCCACGATTCGCGTCTGGACGATATCGCCGACCGGGTGGTCCACCTCGAGGATGGCCGGATCCTGGAAACGGCGGGCTGAGGGTGTCAGTTCCGTACTGCGCCGGCCGGAACGGCGGAACGTCGAATTGCGTTGACCCTGGTGTTCATCGCCTTGCGCATGATGGTGCGGTACAGCCAGCCTTTGATGCCACGGGCATTCACCCCGTGCGCACGGTAGAACGCATCGGGATCGTCGAACACGCCGAAGTCGGCGTTGACCCCGGTCGCCTGGATCACGGTGTCTGTCCCGGTCCAATCGACGGGTGGGTCGGCCAGATCCTCGGTGCCCACGCCGTACCCGAGGAACGGGCCGTCCGGATTCCCGATCCGAGTCCGCAGTCCGGCCAGGTAGGCCTCGTCGAGGATCACGCCTTCCAGTCCCACCCAGCGGTCACCGACGAACACCTCGGCCCAGCTGTGGATGATGCTGCGCGGTGCGAACCAGTAGAACGGGCCGACCATCACCCCGTGCTGGAGTTGCTTGTCGATGGTGGCACCGTGGAACCGGCAGCCGATCCCGTTGGCCCGCAGCAAAGCCATCAGCAGCGTGGTCTTGGTGTTGCACTGGCCGTAGCCGTCGGCCAGTACCGCCGAGGCGGGCAGGTCGTCGGAGGTGTTGTAGCCGAACGGGATCTCGTCGCGGACGAATGCGTAGATCGCCCCGATCCGGGCGTCCACCGGAAGGTCCGGCCATCCGCGGCGATCCCCGACCGCGCGCAACCGCGGATCAGCGATATCGAGCAGTTCGGTGGCTCCGAGGTAGCGATCGCCCATGCCGGTGAGCGTACAGAGGCGGCGGCCGCGTGATCGTCGCCGTGAAGAATCTGGCCGCCGAACGTACCCGGTTGCTGCTATCGGTGTTCGGTGTCGGCTTCGCGGTGCTGCTGGTTCTGGTGATGGCGGGAATCTTCGTCGGCACCACCCGGCAGGTGACCACCTATATCGACCACTCCCGCAATGCCGTCTGGGTCGTCCAACCCGGAGTCTCCCAGATGTTCCGGGCGGTGTCGTGGCTGCCGGCCGGGGACGAACGGACGCTGAGCGCACTGCCCGAGGTCGGCTCGGCCGACCCGATCCTCGGCCAGCCGTCGGACTTCGTCCACCACGGCGAGCAGACCGCGTACTTCGTGCTGGGCTACGACACCGCCACCGGCGTGGGGGGTCCGTGGTCGCTGGCCCAGGGCCGCAACGTGGATCGACCCGGAGAGGTCGTTCTCGATCGGATCCTGGCTGACAAGAACGGTATTCGCCTGGATGACACCGTTCGCATCGTCGACGGCGACTTCACCGTCGTCGGCCTGTCCAACCAGACTGCGGCACTGGGTAACTTCTACGCGTTCGTCTCACAACCCGATGCGGTGCGACTGCTGCGCGCGGGTGACCGGGTGTCCTACTTCCTGGTCCAACCCGCCCCCGGGTACACCCCCGAGCAGGCTGTGCAGGCGATCCGCGACGGGGTGCCCGGCGCCGACGCCCTGACATCGGCCGAGTTCGCCCAGAACAGCCGCGACATCATCATCTCGATGATCGGACGCCCACTCAAGGCCATGATCGCGATCGCCGCCCTGGTCGGCGTGGCCCTGATCGGGCTGACCGTGCTGGCTGCCACCAACGAGCAGATGGCCGATTTCGGCGTTCTGCGCGCGGTGGGAGTACGCCCGGTCCAGCTGGTTCGCGCCGTCCTGGGCCAGGCCGCCCTGATCGCCGCACTCGGGTATTTGGTCGGCGCCGCGTTGGCGTATGTCGCGCAGTTCCTCATCCGCGACCGACTGGGCGATGTGACCATTGCCGTCACCCCGGTGATGCTGGCAGGGATGGCCCTGGCCACCGCCGTGATGGCTGGCCTGGGCTCGTTGCTACCCCTGCGCCGCGTCACCCGTATCGACCCCGCCGTCGCGTTCCGCCGATGAAAGCAGACCCCGTGAGCAGACTTCCCGAAACCGCCGACGTTGTTGACGCAGTCCGCACCGGGCTGATCAAGCTGCTGCCGCCCGAGGATCTGGCCCAGGTCGACCTCGACGCACTGGACGCCCAGACGTCACTGCTCAGCCTGCCTGTGGACTCGGCGGTGCTGATGGCACTGATGACCGAACTCGAAGACACCTTCTCGGTCTTCATCGAGGAGGAAGCGGCGTTCTCCTTCGCCACACTCGGTGATGTCGCGGACTACATCCGCACCCGCATCGCTGGACGCGCCGAGCGTGCCGACGACGCATGACCCTGTTCACGCCGGCCGTCCGGGCGCACGTCTTGGCGAATGCACCCGCGTTGGCCACCGGTGCCGTCGATTACGACGTCATGCTGCGCGGGGAACTCGGGTACCTCGACTTCTATGACAGCCGGGACCATCTCGCGACGGTGCCGGGGCCAGTCCTGGCCCAACGGGTCCGGGGCCGTGCGGGGGCACTCGCGGACAGGGGTCTGGGCCACGGCGACCGGGTTCTTATGGTGGCCGCCAACAACGAGGATTACCTGACGACACTGCTGGCGGTCCTGCTGCTCGGGGCGGTGCCGTGTGCGGTCGCGCCGCCGCCGACACCCTCACGCGAGGACTCGGCGGGGGTGGCGCATCTGCGGGCCGCCATGCGTGTCGTCAACCCCAAGATGGTGCTCACCGACCGCAGATCCGCCGTCGCAGCGCCGCACCCCGGATTGATCGACTACGCGGACATCGTTCCAGTACAACCGGATTCGCGGCTCGACCGGATACCACCGCTACCGACCGACCTGCACCATATCCAACTGACATCGGGCTCGACATCGGCGCCCAAAGCAGTACAACTGACACACGGCAATGTCACCGACAACATCGCGATGATCGGGCACGCGATCGGCAGCCGGCGCGGACGTGACCGGGTGTTCAGCTGGCTGCCGATGTATCACGATATGGGGTTCATCCAGGTGCTCGGCGCCCTGCTCTACGGAGCGCCGGTCGCGCTGATGACCCCGTTGGGATTCCTCCGCGACCCACTGTCGTGGCCACGGCACATGACCCATCACGGTTCCACCCTCACCGCGGGCCCCACGTTCGCCTACCGGGCCGCCGCTGATGCGCTGGGCCGGGTTTCGGGCGGGGCACCCGAGGTGGACCTGGCCGCGCTGCGCTACGCCTACGTCGGGGCCGAGCCGATCCCGTACTCCACGCTGCGTCACTTCACCGATAGCTTTGCGCCACTGGGACTTCGTGCCGATGCGCTGATCCCGTGCTACGGGATGGCCGAGTCGGTGCTCGCGACCACGCTGGCACTGGCACCCGCACCGGAAGGGCCTGGCAACTTCGGCCGGGTTCGGGTCCTCGGCTCCGATGACGGGCAGCAGCCGTTGGTGTCATGCGGTCCGCCGGTCGACGGGATGCGGCTATCGGTGGTGGATCCCGACGGTGTCGAGGTCCGTCCTGGGACGGTCGGCGAGATCCGGATCAGCGGCCCGTCGGTGATGGTGGGCTACCAGCAACCGGACGGAACGACGAGCCCCCCAACCGGTGGCTGGCACGACACCGGCGATCGCGGATTCCTCTGCGACGGTGAGCTGTTCGTGGTGGGACGCAGCAAGGAGATGCTGATCATCCGTGGCCGTAACCTGCCGCCCTACGATGTCGAGCGGACCATCGACGGGCTGGCCGGGGTCGGGGCAGGGCAGACCGTCGTGTTCAGCGCCCCCGACGAGGCCCGCGGTGCGGAGCGAATCGTCGCAGTCGTGGCGACCGCTGTCACCGACCCGCAGTGGCGGGCGGGGCTGCGGGCCGAGGCCGCTGCCCGGGTCCGTCAGGTGTTCGGATTCTCCCTCGACGACGTGGTGCTGGTTGCCAAGACCGCCATTCCGCGTACCACCAGTGGCAAGATCCAGCGACTCCGGGTTCGGGAGCTCTATTCCTCGGATTCGCTTCCCTGAGAGGGTCGTTGCGCGCCGGCGTGCTCGACGGCGATACCGACATCCGCGGCGATGAAATCCTCGATCAGCTCCACCACCTCGGCGGGACGCTCCACCTGAGGGAAGTGTCCGACACCGGCAAGTACCTCCAGGCGGATATCCGGGCGGGCCTGCTGCGCGGCATAGGCGTGCTTCACCGGGATGATGGCGTCCTTCTCGCCCCAGATCGCCATGATGGGCAATTCGGTCTTGGTGTTGAGGCGGTTCAGCGCGCTGACGGCCTGGCCGCGGTAGTCGACGACGGAGCGCAGCGTGCGCAGGAAGGCCTGCCGGGTCGGGGCGTCGGAGAAGGTGCTGTAGGAACGCCAGATCTCCTCGCCACGTGGGGCTTCGATGCCGGCCTTGCGCAGCCAGGACCAGACTCGGTCGCCGGCGGTGAGCACCTGCCGGGGCGCGATGATCGGCATGATCAGTTCCGCTCCCGGGGCGGACAGAAGTCGCAGAGTCAAGCCCACGTCCGGGCCGAGGCCCCCGCTGCCGATCAGGATCAGCCGCTGGGCGTAGTCGGGGTGCTGATAGAGGAACTGCATGGCGACGCCGCCACCGAGGGAGTGCCCGATGATGGTGGCGCGGGTGACGCCGAGCTCGTCGAGCAGATCGCGCAGCAGCACGGCGAACGCACCCAGCGAGTAGTCGCTGCGCGGCTTTGTGGACTCGCCGTGACCCGGCAGATCGGGTGCGATGACCCGGAACCGACGCGACAGCGGTTTGATCACCGATCGCCAGGTCTGGGAACTGCCCGCCATCCCGTGCAACAGCAGCAGCACCTCGCCGCTACCTTCGTCGACGTAGACGACCCGTTCACCGTGCAGGTCGAGATTCTTCAGTGCGGTCATTGCTGGACTCCTTTGGCGTGCTGTGATGGTCGGTTCGGTACCGAGAGCCGGATGATCTCCCGCCAGGCGGAGGCGACCTGTTTGGGCAGCGGACCGGTGGTGTAGGTCAGGCCGTAGCGCTCGAAGATCTCCTGCACCTTGGGGGCGATCTCCTGATACCGGTTGCTCGGCAGATCGGGGAACAGGTGATGTTCGATCTGATACGACAGGTTGCCGGTCATGAAATGCATTGCGGGGCTGCCGGAGATGTTGGCCGATCCGAGCATCTGCCGCAGGTACCACTGGCCCCGGGTCTCACCGTCGATGGAGTCCTTGGCGAAGGTCTGGACTCCCTCGGGGAAGTGTCCGCACATGATGACCGAGTGCGTCCACAGGTTGCGCACCAGGTTGGCGGTCAGGTTGGCGGTCAGCGTGCTCAGCGCCGAAGGGCCGGACAGCAGTGGGTGCAGCACATAGTCGCGGGTGGCCTGCCGGCGGATCTTGGCCAGCACTTTCTTTCCGCGGCTGATGAAATCGTCCTTCTCGACCCGGCCCTTGAGGTACCGCCCGATCTCCAGGTCATAGAAGGCGATTCCGTACTGGAAGAGGCAGGCGTTGATGGCGTTGGAGATCGGCTGGATCAGGTAGAGCGGCTTCCACGGCTGCTCGTCATCGACGCGCATGATGCCGTAGCCCAGGTCGTTGTCCTTACCCCGGACGTTGGTGTAGGTGTGATGCAGTTCGTTATGGGAGTGCTTCCACATATCCGCCGGCGATGCGTTATCCCACTCCCAGGTGGTGGAATGGATTGCGGGGTCGCGCATCCAGTCCCACTGGCCGTGCATCACGTTGTGGCCGATCTCCATGTTCTCGATGATCTTGGAGACCGACAGCCCGACCGTGCCGGCCAGCCAGGCGGGCGGGAACAGCGAGAACAGCAGAACCGCGCGGCTGCCGAGTTCTAGTTTGCGCTGGGCGTCGATCACGGTGCGGATGTAATCCGCGTCGCGTTCGCCGCGGCTGGCAATGACCTGCTCGCGGATGGCGTCCAGTTCGGCGCCGAGGTTCTCGATATCGGTGTCGGTCAGATGTGTGGTCGGGTCGGTGAATGTTTCCTGGACTGCGGTCATGTCGGTAGTCCTTTCCTTGGTGTTCAAGTCCTTGGTGTTCAAGAGTTCAGAGGTCGATATCGCAGGGGCCTGCGGCAGCGGAGATGCAGGTTTGGATGACCACACCGTCGCCTTCGGCGGCGGTGGTGAGCGCCCCGGTGCGCAGGTCCCGGACCGCCCCGCGGCGAAGCGGGGCGACGCAGCCGAAGCAGATGCCCATCCGGCAGCCCGACGGCATGAGCACACCGGCGGCTTCGCCGGTGTCGAGCAGGCTCTGGGTGCCGTCGTTTTCGGCAGCGGTGCCGGCGGCGGTGAACGTGACGGTGCCGCCCTCGCCGGTGGCGATGACGGTGGTCCGGAACCGTTCGGTGTGCAGAATCTCGGCGAGACCTGCTGCGGCCCAACGGCTTTCCAGAGCATCGAGAAGGCCGATGGGTCCGCAGGCCCAGGTGTGTCGCTCGGGAAGGTCGGTCACCACGTCCTGCAGCGAGGCGACGTCGAGTAAGCCGTCGGTGTCGGTGTGGATCTCCACCAGCCTGATCCGCCCCCGGTCGGCCAGCTTGCGCAGTTCGCCGCCGAAGATCACGTCGGCGGCGGTCGGCGCGGAATGGACGATGACGACGTCGGTCGCCGAGTTCGCCGGCAGGTTTCGCAGCATCCCCATCACCGGGGTGATGCCGCTTCCCGCGGTGACGAACAGGACCTTGGCCGGGGCGGGCCTGTCGAGGGTGAACTCGCCGGCGGCCTGATCGAGTTGGATGACCGTGCCCACCCGGGCGCGGCGCACCAGGTAGTTGCTCACGACGCCGTCCGGGATGGCCTTGACGGTGATGCTGATGCAACCGTCGGGCCGGCCGGTGGGCGAGGTCAGGGAGTAGGCCCGCCACTGGCGCACCCCGTCGACGTCGACGCCGATGCGGATGTACTGGCCGGGCATGTGGCCGCGCCAGCCGCGGCCGGGTCTGATCACCAGGGTGACGGCATCGCGGGTTTCCGGGTGGATGGCCACGATGCGCCCGCGCAGTGCGGCGCCGGAGCGCAGGGGGTCGATCACGTCGAGGTAGTCGGCCGGAAGCAGGGGAGTGCTGATCCGTTCGGCGAGCTTCATCATCTGTGCGCGCAGCGTCGCGGTCGGGGTGGTGCGGGATGCTGTCAGGGGCGCTGTCAACGTCATAACTCCACCATCCATGGCTATTAGGGATAAAGTCTTGACTTGAGGGTGTGGAAAAAATCCAAGGCTTTGTTCATTGGAGACAAAAGTGACGGATTCGCAGGCACGCTTGTCCGGGCTGGCGCTCGATCCGGAGGTGGTCACGGCGCTCGAGGCGGTGCTGCCGCGGATGGCCGAGCGCACGGTGGAGGCGATCATCGCCGAGGTGCCTGCCTACACCGACCCGTTCAGCGGGCAGATGGGCCAGAACATCGAGAACGCCGTGCAGACGTCGCTGGGGGCCTTCCTGCGGCTGGCCACCCGCGCCGAGGGTTCCGATCCCGGGACCCAGCTGTCACCCGCCGTGGACGGGGCCTACGCACTCGGCCGCGGCGAGGCTCGCAATGGCCGGTCCATCGATGCCTTGCTGGCGGCGTTCCGGGTCGGTGCGAGGGTGGCGTGGCGGGAGCTGTCGGCCGCCGCGGTCAGCGCCGGATTGCCGGCCACCACCATCGCGCGCTTCGCGGAGTTGGTGTTCGCCTATATCGACGAACTGTCGGCCTCCAGTGTCTCCGGGCATGCCGACGAGTCGGCGACTGCGGGCCGGGTGCGGCAGCGTCACCTCGACCTGCTCACCGCGCACTTGCTCGCCGGCGAGCCGCCGGAGGTGCTGCGCGACAGCGCTGAGCGGGCGAATTGGGCTGTGCCGCAGACGCTCACGGCAGTCTTGCTACCGGCTACCCAGACCCGCGGCCTTGCCGCGCAGCTGAGTTCACCGGTGCTGCAGAGCACCGACGAGCTTCCGGGGCTGGACCCGGCGGAGTCGTGGGTTGCGGTGCTGGTGCCCGATATGGACGGTGACCGGCGAACGAGGCTGCTGTCGACCCTGGCCGGTCGGGGGGCGGTGGTCGGACCCGCGCGGCCGTGGCTGGCGGTGCACTCGTCGTTCCAGCGCGCGATCCGCGCCCGCCATCTCGTCGGTGGAGGGCAAGGCGTCGTCGACACCGATGAACACCTCGTCGAGATCGTGCTCGGTGCCGACCCGGAAGCCGCCGAGGACCTGCGCCGCCGGGTGTTGGCACCGTTGAACGCGTTGCGGCCCAACACCGCCGAGCGGCTCGCCGAGACATTGCGGGCCTGGTTGCTGCACCAGGGCCAGCGCGAGGCGGTCGCCGCCGAACTGTTCGTCCACGCCCAAACCGTGCGGTACCGGATGACCCAGTTGCGGGAGCTCTACGGTGATCGACTCAATGATCCGCAGACGATCCTGGAGCTCACGGTGGCGTTGGGAGCAGAGGTACCGTCATCGCCGTGAGTCAGAACCCGTTCAACCCGACCCTGTGGCAGCCCGTCGAGGGATTCGAGAACCTCACCGACATCACCTATCACCGCCACCTGCGCGACGGTGTGCCGCAGCCGACGGTCCGGGTCGCATTCAATCGACCTGAGGTGCGGAACGCCTTTCGGCCGCACACCGTCGACGAGCTGTACCGGGCGCTCGATCACGCCCGGATGTGGCCGGAGGTGGGGGTGGTGCTGCTGACCGGAAACGGGCCCTCGCCCAAGGACGGTGGGTGGGCGTTCTGCTCCGGCGGGGATCAGCGCATCCGGGGCCGCAGCGGCTACCAGTACGCGTCCGGCGAATCCGCCGACACGGTGGACCCCGCGCGGGCCGGCCGACTGCACATCCTCGAGGTTCAGCGCTTGATCCGGTTCATGCCCAAGGTGGTGATCTGCCTGGTCAACGGATGGGCGGCCGGCGGCGGGCACAGCCTTCACGTCATTTGCGATCTGACCCTGGCCAGCCGTGAGCACGCCCGGTTCAAGCAGACCGATGCCGACGTCGGCAGTTTCGATGGTGGCTACGGCAGTGCGTACCTGGCCAAGCAGGTGGGCCAGAAGTTCGCCCGCGAGATCTTCTTCCTGGGCGAGGCCTACACCGCCGAACAGATGCACCAGATGGGGGCGGTCAACCGCGTCGTGGACCATGCCGACCTGGAGACCCTGGGTCTGCAGTGGGCGCAGACGATCAACGGCAAGTCTCCCCAGGCCCAGCGGATGCTGAAGTTCGCCTTCAACCTGCTCGACGACGGACTGGTCGGCCAGCAGATCTTCGCCGGGGAGGCCACTCGGTTGGCGTATATGACCGACGAGGCGGTCGAGGGCCGTGATGCCTTCCTGGAGAAGCGCGACCCGGATTGGAGCAGCTTTCCGCGGTACTTCTGAGGGTTCTCGGTCTCACCCGTAGTGATACCAGGCTGGTATCAGCAGACCGTGGCCATGACCTCGCGACTCTCCGAAGAGCAGACCGCCAAACTGCGTTCCGCCGCCGAACGCGATGGTATGTCCATGCACGCCGCGGTCCTCAAGGCCGTTGACGACTACCTCGACCGCCGGACGGCGCGCCGCGACGAGATGCTGGGCCGCATCGTCAAAGAGCACGCTGGTTTGTTGCGTCGTCTCTCCGATGCATGATCGATTACCTCACCCTGGACGACGTGCTTGCCGCCGCCGAAGCTCACCTCGGCGATCCGGCTGAGGTCGGCGACTACGGCTTGCTTGAATCCGCTGTTGCACGACCGCAGGCCACAGTTTTCGGCGAGGACGCGTACCCCACCATCCACGAGAAGGCGGCCGCGCTGCTGCAGTCCCTGGCCGCTAACCACCCACTGCTCGACGGAAACGAACGCACGGCGTTCGTGGCAACGGCGCTTTTCTACGGACTCAACGGGCACCATGTGCCGGGATCGGCCGAGGACGAATTGTTCGATCTGGTGATTGCGGTGGCGACCGGGGGATTGGACACCGTGTCGAAGATCGCCAAACGGCTATCGCTCATCGTCGGCTGAAATCCCCCCGACCCCAGCGCGGTAGCCGGCCCGTGCATGATGGGGTACCTCACCCCTGACCCGAGGATGTTGACATGGCAGATCGTTCCCTTGACGGCGCGTCCGTGGTGGTGGTCGGCGCCAGTGGTGGTCTCGGCCGCCAGATCGCCCGCCAGCTTGCCGACTGCGGGGCCCTGCTGACCCTGGCGGCCCGGGATCGAAAAGCAGTAGAGTCCCTAGGTTTCGACGCCCCGGTGGTGGCCGCGGACATCCGCGACGCGGAGTCCGGCGCGGCGATCGTGGACGCCGCGCTGTCCGCCCGCGGCCGGATTGACGGTCTGGTGAACGCCGCCGGGGTCGTCGCGTTCGGTTCGTTGGCCGATACCGGCGACGAGGTGATCGAGGACCTGTTTCTCACCAATGTCCTGGGGCCGCTGTGGCTGATGCGGGCTGCCATCCCGGCGCTCACCGAATCGCGCGGTTTCATCGCCAATATCAGCGCCGTCGTCGCCGAGCAGCCGCTGGCCGGGATGGCCGCCTACGCGGCGTCCAAAGCCGCGCTGACCGCAGCCGACCGGGCGCTGACCCGCGAGCTGCGCGCCGCCGGGATCACCGTGACCGATGCCCGCCCGCCGCACACCGAAACCGGACTGGCCGACCGCCCGATCGCCGGCACCGCACCGCGGCTGCGCGAGGGCCTGCAACCGGAGGTGGTCGCCGCCCGCATCATCGCCGCCATCCGGGCCGGCGAGCGGGAGATCCCCGCCGAGGCCTTCGGGGTCTGACGCCGGCCATGACCGTGGCTGTTCCGGTGTGGTTGCGCGGGCGGTGGGCCGACCTCACCCGGATACTCATGGTCCTCGTTGCGGTGTGGCTGCCGGTGCTCGCGGTGCCGGCACCCGCCGCCGCAACCATGATCTCCTATCTGTAGGAGCATCCGGTCCCTAGGGGGTCGCCCGTGAGTTGGCCGCAGTTGCAGCCGTTCCTGATCGCCCTGGCGATCGGACTGCTGCTGGGCTTCGAACGCGAACGCAGTCACAACCGGCGGATTCCGGCCGGCTCGCGCTCCTTCGCCCTGCTGGCGCTGCTCGGCACGATCACCGCGTCGTTCGGCGCGTGGGCGGTGGTGGCGGGCCTGGCCGCCATCGGGGCCCTGATGGCGCTGGCCTACTTCCGTACAAACTCCGACGACCCGGGAACGACAACCGAGATCGCGGCCCTGGTGACCTATCTGCTCGGCGCACTGGCGTACTCCCGGCCCGCCCTCGCCGTTGCACTGGCCGTGCTCAGCGTCGGTCTGCTGGTGTCCAAGAATCGGATTCACCGTTTCGTCCGCGACGTCGTCACCGAGGTCGAACTCGAGGACGCCATCAAATTCTTCGTGGTGGCCTTCGTGGTCCTTCCGTTGCTGCCGGACCGGGCACTGGGTCCCTACGGCGTCCTCAACCCCGAAAAGGTTTGGCTGCTGGTCGTGCTGCTCACCGGGATCGGGTGGGCCGGCTATATCGGGGTGCGGGCGTTAGGGCCCGAGCGGGGCCTGCTGGTCACCGGACTAGCAGGCGGTTTCGTATCGGCCAGTGCCACCACGGCGTCGATGGGACGGCTCAGCCGCGGTGCCGCGGGCCTGCGGGCTCCGCTGGCCGGCGCGCTGGTCGCCAGCCTGGGGACCTTCGTGCAACTGCTCATCGTCACCGCCTACGTCGACACCCAGGTACTGCGCCGGCTGTGGCCGCCGGTACTCGGCTCGGCGCTGGTCCTGGTGGTGATCGCGGCGGTGGTCTATCGGGGCGCCGGCCGGAACCACGGCGCTTCGGCATCGGACCCGGCGGGCATCCCGCCCAGTCGTCCGTTCGCTCTTCGGCCCGCGCTCGCGCTGGCCGCGGTGCTGGTCGCCGCGCTCCTGGTAGGCCGGTGGGGAGCCGATGTGCTGGGCCCCGAGGGCGCGATTCTGGCCGCCTTCGCCGCGGGACTCGCCGACGCCCACGCCGGCGCGATCGCCGCCGCGACGCTGGCCGCCGCGGGGGATATCACCGTCGACACCGCGCTGGTCGCCATCGCCGCCGCGCTGGGCTCCAACCTGATCGTCAAGACCGCGCTGGCCTTCGCTGCCGGCGGTCGGCGCTTCGGGCTCGGATTCCTGGCCGCCATGGCGGCGCCGACGGTGGTGTTCGGCCTGGCGCTTACCGCGGCAATCGTCGTGTCCTGATCAACCGGCCGGCGAAGGCATCAGGTGCGACAATGCCGTCATGGCGCAGGACGAGGCGGTCGTCGACCCGCCAATGCACGAACTGAGATCCAAGGGCCTCAAGAAGGGCTCGATCTCCTTGATCGGCGCGGTGGCGATCGGTCTGGCTGCTACCGCGCCGGCCTACTCGCTGACCGGTGCGCTGGGGCACGGCGTCGACGAGGCCGGCTATCAGATGCCCATCGTGTTCATCCTGGCCGTCATCCCGATGTATTTCATCGCGCTGGCCTACAAACATCTCACCGACGCCGCCCCGGATGCGGGCACGGTATTCACCTGGGGAGCCAAGGCGATCCTGCCGCATATCGGCTGGATCGGCGGTTTCGCGCTGATGCTGTCGAGCATCCTGGCCGGCGTCGGCGCCGCCGGGATCACCGTGAACGCGGCCACCGTGGCGTTCTCGATCGAGGATCCGCCGGACTGGCTGAAGGTTGCGATCGCCGCGGTGTTCATTCTGGTGACGACCTGGCTGGTCGCCAGGGGGGCCGAGGAGTCCTCGCGGACCACCCTGGTGCTGACCGTCGTCCAGTTCGGCGGACTGGCACTGTTCGCCGCGATCCTGGGCATCAACATCATGCGCCAGAACAGCAATCCGACCGCCGAACCGTTCTCGTGGCAGTGGTTCAACCCATTCGCCATCAGCAGTTTCAGCGCGCTGCTCGGCGGTTTCCTGGTGGCCGTCTTCATCTTCTGGGGTTTCGACGCCGCACTGTCGATGTCGGAGGAGACTGAGGGCACCGCGGAGCAGTCCGGCCGCAGCGGCGTGACGGCCATCCTGATCACCGTGATCACCTACGTGGTCTTCAGCGTGGCGGCACTGGCCTACGCCGGCATCGACGACAGCAGCGAAGGCAGCCTTACCCATTCGGCCAATATCGACGACATCTTCTCCGGACTGGCCCGCGACGCGGTCGGATCCGGTGGCGCGTTGATCGCGGCCGTGATCGTCGGGCTGTCGGCGTTCTCGGCCACCCTGTCCACCGTGATGGCGACGGTGCGCGGCCTGCTGGCGATGGCCACCTACAAGGCGCTGCCCAGCCGATTCGCCTCGGTTGACGAGGTCCGGCAGACTCCGACATTCGCGACCTGGTTCATCGGACTGACCACGTTGGCGATCTACGGCGGTCTGGTCGTGGTCAGCGACAGCATCGTGGAGGACACCGTCTACAGCGTGGGCATCGCGATCATGACCTACTACACCGTGGTGGCGATCTCGTCGGTGGTCTACTTCTGGGATACCGCATTCGACCACTGGCGCACCGCGCTGGAGCAGGTCATCCTGCCGGCCATCGGCGCCCTGGTGCTTATCCCGGTGGGCCTGATCGAGGCCTATCGGATGGCCAACCCCGAGTACGGGTCGACCGGATCGCTGGCCGGAATCGGAACGGTGTTCATCATCGGGGTGTTCAGCCTCTTCGTCGGGGTGCTGCTGATGATCTTCTGGAACGTCAAGGCGCCGGCCTTCTTCCGCGGCCAGACCCTGGCCCGGGAGCGCACCCACCGATCGAAGGGCACGAGCTGACACCCGAATACCCGACGTTGATCGTCGGCGCAGGGTTCGCAGGCCCGGAGGACTACGAGTTCAGCATCAGTTAGCGCGGTCAGGTATGGTCACCGCGCCGGCGATTCTCAGGCGCCGCTCAGGTTCATCACCGGAAGGGTCTCCTCACGTGCTCGTCTCATTGCGTTCGCAGCTTGTCGCGGGAACAGCGGCGGTCCTCGGCGCCGGTTCGGTGGCCGTCGTGGGCATCAACCATCCGCTGCCGGCGCTGCCGACCTCGGCGGTCGTTTCGCTGACCGCATTCGACAACCCGATCGAGCAGCTGCTGGGGACCTTGGAGGTCGGCCAGAATTATCTGCTGGGCACCTATTTCAACGGTGGCGACGCGCCGACCCCCGGGGCTGGTGAGGCCAACTGGCCCTTCGCCGGGTTCGGCCAGACCGGCGGGGACGTTTTGAACTTCCTGCTGTACAACGATGCCACGCTCGGCAACTACAGCGCGGTCGGGTTGCTGCCGCAGCTGACCAACCAGGCCAATCCGATCATCCGGCAGCTGACCACCAACCTGTTCACCTACGTCAACGCCGGGCTGAGCGGTGTTATCGACGCGGTGGCCGCGGCCAGCGCCGGGGTATGGAACTTCCCGGCAGCCGCCGTGGAAGCCCTGCAGCTGGCACTGAATGGCGATGTCGGTCAGGCGTTCACGGTGCTGACCGACGCGATCGTCGATCCGATCGTCGCCGCCGGTGGCGCGCTGTTCGATGCGGGCGCCTTCGTGGTGACCGACTTCATCGCCAAGGCCGTGGCGGTCCTCGAGGTCATCCCGGTGAACCTCGCCCTGTTCGCCGGTGCCGCCTTCGGAGGTGCAGCCGTGCTGGCGGAGAAGTCGATTCAGATCGCCACCGACTGGCTCACCAACCTCGGCAGCGGGGACTGGGAGGGCGCGTGGAACGTCGCCGTCGACGGCCTGCTGGGCCCGTCGGGGCTGCCCGGCACCGCGCTGGACCTCACCATCGGCGCGGGTGTGCAGACCGGGCCGATCCTTGATCCGGAGACCGACATCGTCGACAACTTCGTGCCCAGCTTCCGGACGGCGACCCAGGCGACCATCTGGAACACCCAGAACGCGCTGACCGCGACCGCACCGCCGCCGCCGGCCGTGAGCGCCGAGACCGAGGTGACTGAGGTCAGCGAGCCGCCTGCTGCGGCGGTTGTTTCCGTCACCCCCGGTGCCGAGGCCCCTGTGGCCGTCAAGACTGGCGAGTCGCCTGCCGCGGCGGTCGTTTCCGCCGCCCCCGGCGCGGAGGTGCCGGCCGCCGTCGAGACCGCCGCCACTGTCAAGGGTGAGACCGAGTCGGCCCCCAAGCGTGTCAAGAGCAACCGCGCCGGCAAGCGCGCCGCCCGGGGCTGAGCGGGGCTAGAGGTTGAGGTCTCCGGGCCCGGTGGGTGATGGCCGCTGCGGTGGCGCGCCTTCCGGGGCCGGGGCCACAACCGGGTCGTGACCGGCCGGCAGGTGGTCGGGAGGCTCGATCCGCAGCTTGTGCGCGACCGGGACGTCGGTCGACGAATGCAGAATGATCGACAATGCGATCGTGACGGCGATGAGGTCGAACAGCTTCTCGCCGCTGGGAATTCCGGCCTGCAGGACGAGCAGTCCGTAAACCACCGACGCGAACCCCTTCGGGCCGAACCATGCTGCGGTCAGTCGTTCGGCGCGCGGCATCGGTGTTCGGATCAGGGACAGCAACATCGACGCCGGCCGCACCGCGACGATGGCCAACACCGCCAGCAGCCACTCCTGCCATCCCAGATGGGACAGCCGCTCCGGGGTGATCAGCGCCCCGAACAACAGCAGCGCGGCAAACTTGGTGAGCTCGGAGAGCAGGTCGCCGAACGGCTCGAACGTCTCGGCGGCGACATGGTCCAGAGTCGCCAGGGTGGAGCCTGCGGCGAACGCCGCCAGGTAGGGGTTGGCATGGGTGAGGTGGCAGGTCGCGTACACCACGAGCGCGATCGCGACCGGGCCCAGCGGTTGAAGTCGCGGTTCGGCGGTCAGGATATTGCTGCGCCAGGCCAGCGCGACCACCGCGGCGACCCCGACCCCGATGGCCAGGCCCAGGACCAGTTCGAGCAGAACGATCCCCAGATGGGAGTCTTCGTGTTTGGCCAGGGCCAGGAAGATCAGCACGAACGGGAGCGCCAGGCCGTCGTTGAGCCCGGACTCCACGTTGAGTAGTCGCCGCAGCCGCAGTGGGATGTCGGAGCGGCCCACCAGTGCCGAGGCGAAGACCGGATCGGTCGGTGAAAGGATCGCGCCGAGCAGGAAGGCCGTGGGCCAGTCCAGGTTCGCCAGGTAGTGCGCAGGAATGGCGACACCGATCATCGACAGTGGCATGCCCAGCCCCAGTGCCCGGCCGGACAGCCGCCAGCCCTCCCGCAGTGCCGGAACGCTTGCCCGCTGGCCATCGGTGAACAGCACGGTGAACAGCGCAATATCGGCGAGGACCGCGACGATCGCGTCCTCGGCGCTGTAATCGACCACATCCAGGCCGCCGGGTCCGAGCAGCGCCCCGGCCACCAGGAACAGCAGGGCGGTGGAGAGCACGGTGCGAGCCGCCAGCCCGGACAGCGAGACGCTGATCAGCAACATCACACCGAAGGCCAGGACCAGCGCCACGTCGAACTCCTACGTTGTTGTTCCGCTGTCCGAGCAATGGTGCACGCCGGGGCGGCAGTAGCGGTGCGGTTCGGCCCAAACCGGCACGTTCTGGGAGAATCCGACGATCATGCGGATCGCCGCTTACGGCAGCTTCGGTGCGGCCCGCCAGTACGTGCAGACCCCCGAACAATCGAGGCATGTCCTGGGTCAGGCCGTCGACATCGGAGGTATCGATGCCGACCACTGGCTGATCGCCAACCTCGCCCGGTTCGGGCTGTGCCAGATCTATGCCAACGAACTGTGGCACTTCGAGTTAGCCGCCGATGCGATGGGCAACTGCCCGCCACTGCTGGCCACCGCCGCGGGTTAGAGTCCGAGGGTGACCACCCAGCCCGACTACGTCGACTTCCACTTCGACGTCATGTGCCCCTACGCCTATCAGACGTCGAGGTGGATCCGCGAAGTCCGTGATCTGACCGGCCTGCAGGTGAATTGGCGGTTCTTCAGCCTCGAGGAGATCAACCGCGTCGAGGGTAAGAAACATCCCTGGGAACGGGAGTGGTCCTACGGCTGGTCGATGATGCGGATCGGCGCGCTGCTGCGGCGGCGCTCGATGGACGATGTCGGTGCCTGGTACGAACGCGCCGCGCGCGCCTTGCACGTCGAGGGCCACAAACCACATGAGAAGGCGGTCGCGCGACACCTGCTGGGCGAGTTGGGCTTCGATCCCGCACTGGTCGATGAAGCCATCGCCGACCCGACCACCGGCGATGAGGTGCTGGCCGATCACCAACGGGTGGTCGACGCCGCCGGCTACGGCGTGCCGACGCTGTTCTTCCCAGATGGCCAGTGCCTGTTCGGTCCGGTGCTGATCGACCCGCCGACCGGGGATGCCGCGGTGCGACTGTGGAACGCGGTGCTGGCCTGGACCGAGTTCCCGCACCTCTACGAGTTGCAGCGGCCCAAGACCGAGGCCGACGGCATGCTCATCACCGAGACGTTCCGGCCCTACCTCGAGGCCCGCGACTGGGTGTCGATCAACCGCGGCGAGGTGATCAACTTCCCGACCCAGCGCGCCGAGTGAGGAACCTCGCAGACATCGTGCGAGTAGACCTCTGCAGGACTCCTCACTCAAGGGGCGCAGACGCTGCGCGGATTTTCTGACACTATCCGTGCTGTTCTGGCAAGCTCTGCCGCTACCCCGGAAGGAGGCGGCATGACCATCACTACTGAGCGACTGCCGCTGCTGAGCGGTCGCGACCGAATCATGATCACCGTCACGGTGATCGCAGCGGTAGCGGCCGGTGCACTGCACTTCGCCGGGGCAAATGCGGTTCTGGCCTTCATCGTCGCCGCCATCGCGCTGGCCACGCTGGCATCCCTGGTCGGTCGTTCGGTCGAAGCGCTGGGCGACCGGCTGGGCCCCAGCGCCACCGGTGTGCTGCAGTCCGCGCTGGGCAACCTGCCGGAGTTGTTCGTCATCCTGTTCGCGCTCAAGGCTGGCCTGTATGGCGTGGTCAAGGCCACCCTGGTGGGTTCCATCCTGGCGAACGTGCTGCTGGTCCTCGGACTGGCCTTCGTGGTCGGCGGGCTCAAACACGGTCGGCAACGGTTCGCCGCCACCGATGTGCGCACCCTGGGCCTGATGCTGACCCTGGCGGTGTTCATCCTCGCGGTGCCCTCGCTGACCTCGGCACTACACACCCCCGCGGAATCCCACGAGCGGATGGTCTCGGTGGTGGTGTCCATCGTCATGCTGGCGCTGTTCGCGCTGTCGCTGCCGGCAACCCTGTCTCGCGGCAAGGCAGCCGCCGGCCCGCACGGGGAACACCTCCAGGGCGGATCCTCTCCCATCGCCGCCAGCCCCGAATCCGCCCGGGCCGCCAGCAAGGCGACGGCGCACGGCCAGTGGCCGCTGGCGATGGCGATCGGCATGCTCGCCGCCACCGGCATCGGTGCGGCCTTCGTCTCGGAGTGGTTCGTCGCCGCACTGCAACCGGCCATGGACGCCGCCGGAATCAACGAGGTGTTCGCCGGTCTGGTTATCGTGGCCATCGCGGGCAACGCGGTGGAGAACGTGGTCGGCATCCAACTGGCCGCGAAGAATCAGATGGACTACGGGGTGCAGGTGATCCTGCAATCGCCGGTTCAGGTGGCGCTCACCATCGCCCCGATCGTCTGCCTGTCCGCCGCTCTGCTCGGCCAGCCTGGTTTCGACCTGGTGTTCTCGCCACTTCTGCTGGCGGCGTTGGTGATGTCGGCGTTGGTGGCTGTCGTGGTGACCTTCGACGGGGAATCGAGTTGGTTCGAGGGCGCAGCGCTCATTGCGCTCTATGTGGCCATCGCCACCTCGTTCTGGTGGGGCTAGCCGCGGCGGGGAGTAACGTCGACCCCGATATGCGAGGGGGGAGGGTGACGCCAAAGACGTTCCGGCGCTTGGTGCTCGCCGTTGCGGTCATGGTCGGCCTGCTGATCGCCCCGACGCCTGCGGCGGCCGACACCGTTGCGGACACCCTGGCCACACTGGACACCCTGGCGATCAAAGGACGGGCTCCTAAGACCGGTTACGAGCGGGAGTTGTTCGGCGAGCGCTGGACCGACGATGTCACCGTGGAGTTCGGGCACAACGGCTGCGACACCCGCAATGACATCCTGCGCCGCGACCTCGTCGAGGTGGTCAGCAAGCCGGGTTCCAACGGGTGTGCGGTGCTCAGCGGTGTGCTCAACGACCCCTTCACCGGAACCGTCGTCGACTTCGTCCGCGGCCCCGGGACCTCTGCGGAGGTTCAGATCGACCACGTGGTCGCCTTGTCGGATGCCTGGCAGAAAGGTGCCCAGCAGTGGGACGAGTTCACCCGCCGGAACTTCGCCAACGATCCGGCCAACCTACAGGCCACCATCGGCTGGGTGAACCAGCAAAAGGGTGATAGCGACGCGGCGACCTGGCTGCCGCCCAACGGTTCCTATCGCTGTGCCTACGTCACGCGCATCGTGGATGTCAAAGCCGCCTACGGTCTGTGGGTGACGCAGGCCGAACACGATGCGATCGCGCGGGTTCTCGCCGGGTGCGGCTGATATAGATCGAGTTAGTCCTTCTCAAATACCTCCGGAGGTGTCAGGAAGGGATCTGTAACTGATTCCTTTCGGGGGTCCGTGTGTTGACGCACGTGGACCTCCTGACACGCCCCGGAGGTG
>Ga0209986_10000680_pt1 | contig 33325 bp, 31 predicted proteins | sample BlataG_FD_183168 | JGI IMG/M metagenome (GOLD analysis project Ga0209986, IMG submission 183168) | Deep subsurface microbial communities from Black Sea to uncover new lineages of life (NeLLi) - Black_00105 metaG (SPAdes) (version 2) | ecosystem: Environmental > Aquatic > Marine > Oceanic >...
AGGTCTACAGGCTGCCGAGGAAGTCCTCGATAGCCTGGTTCACCTCCGCGGGCTTCTCCATGAAGGCGAGGTGGGTAGCGCCCTCGATGATAGCCAGCCTGGCCCCACCGATTTTGCTGGCCAAATACTGGGCATACTTCACGGGTGTCATGTCGTCCTCATCGCCACAGATGACCAGGGTGGGAGCCTTTACGCCATCAACCCTGTCCATGATGTCAAACTTATCGCAGCACCTGAAATCGTTCAGTTGGACGCGAGCACCCACCTCAATCACCTTGTTGACCACTGCCTCCCTTACCCCGGGCTCCACCCGGCCATAGAGGGGTTCGACGAAGCTCCTCAACGATTCAGGAGGCTGGTCAACGCCAGCTTCCAGTGAACTGAGGAGCTCGGGCATCACCCGCAATCTGGCCCCGGTGCCGATGAGCACGAGGCCCTTGATGTCCCCCGGGTAGTCCAGCGCGTACATCTGGGCGATGGCACCGCCCATTGAGTGCCCGGCCAGGACCAGCTCAGAGTAACCCCGCTCAAGGACGTACTGGTGGAGCCATGTCACGTAGTCTTCAATGCTGCTACAGGGCTCGCCTTCGGGGTGACCTGGAAGGCTGATAGCCTCAGAATCGGGGAAATGCTCGGTCTGATAGTGCCAGGCCAGGCCGGTGTTACCGGAACCGTGGATAAAGATGAGTTTCATCTCGAACATACCCTCCCGTACTCAAGTGCTACCTCAAGCGCGCCTTGAACGCCAGGGTTCCATCCGACAAGGTCGAAGCCTCATCCCAGGGCTCCCAGAACACCCTGGCGAATCATCTTTACGGCAATAGCCGCCAGGAAGAGACTGACTATCTTGGACGCTGCCCGGACTCCTCCCTGCCCCAGGAAGGCCACCACCCGGTTGGCCTGAGCAAAAAGCAGCCAGGCTATTGCCAGGTTAACGATGAAAGCCACTACCACGATGACAATGGAGTATAGGTCAATGAGTATCAACAGAGTGGTGAGCACAGCCGGCCCGACCACAAGAGGGGTGCCCAAAGGGACAACCCCTATCATGTCAGCCCCCACTGAGGCCTGAGCCTCCACCATCTTGCCGGTGATTAAGTCCTTGGCAGCTAAGAGGAAGAGGATAAGCCCGCCGGCAATCAGAAAGTCAGCCACCTCAATGCCCAAGAAGAGAAAAATCCCTTTGCCAACGGCAACAAACCCTAAACCCAGACCCAAAGCAGTGAGCATGGCCAACCGGGTCACACGCCTACGCTCACTCACTTTCATGTCCTGTGTCAGGGGAAGCAATATGGGCAAGACACCAATAGCATCCATGGCTACAAACAGAGGAACAAAAGTCAAGCCAAATTCCCGTAAGATCTGGAGAACTTTTTCCATGGCTAGAAAATAGGAGAGGCGCCCTTACTCGGCCGCGGCCTTATCGTTCTCCCCATCCTCCTCAACCCCGAGATAAGCTATAGAAACCACCCTGTCATCTTCATCAAGCCTATTTACATGCACTCCCTGGGTAGCTCTGCCCAGAAGCGAAACTTCTTCATCAACGGGTACACGGATGACGATACCCTTGGCCGAAATGATGATAATATGCTGCCCTGTAGGAACAAGCTTGGCTGCGATAACTCTGCCCGTTTTCTCAGTAATCTTATGACCAACTACCCCCTTGCCACCTCGGGCCTGAAGAGGATAGGTGCTTACACGGCTGCGCTTACCGTAGCCGTTCTCCGTAACCGTAAGCAGATGGGCATTGGGGAATATAGTACTCATGCCCACCAGACGGTCACCAGGATCAAGTCTAATGCCGCGCACCCCGCCGCTACTCCGAGAGGCAGTCCGCAAATCCCTTACACCAAACTTGATAGCCTGTCCGCTCTGGGTTATCAGAATGAGCTTATCTGCTTCAGCGACCACACTGGCACCAACCAACTCCTCCTCACCTTGGAGCTTCATGGCAATAAGCCCACTGCTTCGGACAGAAGCAAACTGATTCAGGCTGGTCTTCTTCACTATCCCTTTGGAAGTAGCCATAACCATAAACAAGCCAGGAGCAGCATCCTTTGCCACCATCATCGCAGTTACCTGCTCCTTTGGGTCAATAGGCAACAGGTTCGCTATAGCCGTTCCTTTCGTCGTCCGGGACAAGTCCTGAGAGATGTCATAGCATCTGAGGCGGTAGACCTTACCTCGATTGGTAAACAGCAGCAAGTTATCATGGGTATCAGCTACCACGAGGTGTCTCACCATATCGGTTTCTCGCGTCACCATGCCCACAATACCTCGGCCGCCACGATGCTGCTTGTGATAGGTGGCAGCCGGTATCCTTTTTATGTAGCCCTGCTCGCTCAGCGTAATAACCACATTCTGGTGGGCGATAAGGTCCTCATCCTGAAACTCCTCGGCTTCCTGCCGCTGGATCAAAGTACGCCGACGGTCACCGTACTTAGACTTGAGCTCCCTTACATCCTGCTGAATGAGAAAGAGTATTTTCTTCGGATTTGCCAAAAGGTCTTCAAGATAAGCGATGGTCTGAACCACCTCGCTGTATTCATCAACTATCTTCTTTTGCTCCAGTCGTGCCAAACGACGTAGCTGCATATCCAGGATTGCCTGTGCCTGAATTTGAGACAGGCTGAAGTTCTTCATCAAAGCCGTTCGGGCCGCGTCAACGGTCTCCGCTTTTCGAATAGTCTGAATAACCTCGTCCAGATGGTCAAGAGCGATTCTGAAGCCCTCCAAGATATGGGCTCTGTCCTTCGCCTTCTGGAGGTCAAACTGAGAGCGGCGAGTGATAACCTCCCGGCGGAAATCTATGTAACAAGTCAAGGCTTCCCTGAGATTAATGACCTGAGGCTGCCCGTCAACCAGAGCCAGCATGTTGATGAAGAAAGAGGATTGCATCGGAGTATGCTTGTAGAGGTTGTTGAGCACCTTGGTAGGTTGAGCATCTTTTCTGAGCCCTATGACCACCCTCATACCATGGCGGTCTGATTCATCGCGAACCTCGCTTATCCCTTCAATCTTTCTGTCTTTGACCAGCTCAGCTATTCTCTCCACCAAAGCAGCTTTGTTGGTCTGATAAGGAAGTTCACTAATGACTAATCTCTCACGCCCGCCTTTCAGGCTTTCCTCAGTAACCTTGGCCCGAACCACAACCTTGCCCTGTCCGCTGACGTAGGCGTTCTTTATGCCCTCACGCCCCAGGATCATGCCGGCGGTGGGGAAATCCGGGCCTTTCACAAATCGCATCAACTCGCTCACATCAGCCTCGGGATTATCGATGAGATAGTTGACGGCATCACATACCTCGCCGAGGTTATGAGGTGGAATATTGGTAGCCATGCCCACAGCAATGCCTGAGGAGCCATTGACCAGCAGATTGGGCAGCCTGGCTGGCAGGACCGACGGCTCCTCGAGGCTATCATCAAAATTCGGTGTGAAATCAACCGTGTTCTTATCGATCTCAAGGAGCATCTCTTCGGCAATTCTTGCCAAACGCGCTTCGGTATAACGCATAGCTGCTGGCGGGTCATTATCCATACTGCCGAAATTGCCCTGGCCATCAACAAGTCTATACCTCATAGAGAAATCTTGTGCCATCCTCACCATAGCTTCATATACCGGCGCATCTCCGTGAGGATGATACTTACCAAGAACCTCACCAACTATGCGAGCGCTCTTCTTGTAGGAAGTGGTATGCCGGAGACCCAGTTCATGCATGGCGTAGAGGATACGCCTGTGCACCGGTTTCAGGCCGTCACGCACATCGGGCAAGGCCCGAGAGACTATGACACTCATGGCATAATCGAGGTAGGAGCTTTTCATCTCCTCCTCAATGACAACTGGCTTAACTACTCCGATTTCCATTTCATTAGTCCTCTTCAATCAAGTTCTCTTCTATTGCCTCCTCCTCCTCATCATGGGTGACTCCCTCAAATATGGAGAAGCCCTCAGGCAGGAGCTCACCCTCTTCCAGGTCCGCATATTCAGCCTCGTCGAAGGCTTCCTCATCCATGGCCTCGTGTCTAAGGAGACTGTCTTTGACATGAGGGTGAAAGCCTTCAACAGCCCTAACCGGGAAAGAAAGCCGTCCAATCTGACTTGGATGCTGAAACACCTCACGTATGAGGATCTTTGCCCTATCACTATCAAGGCTAACAACAGCCGCAGTGTACTGGTTACCGCCCTCGATCAACTTGACCAAGCGAAAACCATACTGGGGCTCAACCCTCCCCAAATACTCTCCTTGCTCATTTTCCACGATAAGTTGTTGCCCCCTTACCTTCAAGTAGACCCGGTTACCGGCGGCCACCCTCGCTAGCACTTCCTGGGGAGCCAGGTTCTGTAGATTCACCACCCCAGCTTTGCCCATTTCACCGATGAAGAGATGCGGGGCGACTTCACTGCGTTCTTCTCTCACCGGGCTCTGGGACTCGGGCAACACGGACAAGCGCTGAAGGTTTCTCTGGGCGATGATATTATTGGGATCAAGTTCTAAGGCTCGCCCATAGGCTTCCTTGGCTCGGGCAAACTCGCCTAACTCCATGAAAGCCCTACCTAGCCGGTTATGGGCGTCAACATCGGTTGGGAAGCTTTCAACTATACCCTGATTAGCAGCTACTGCTTCCTGCCACCGGCTCTGCATGGCCAAAGCGATAGCCTCCTGACCAGCCTTGCGTTTCAGTCGGTCCTTGTCTTCCTCGCGGTCAGGCATTCCTAGCCCCCGTTATTGTCTTACCAACCAATGTCTTTTTCGCACCAAACGGCAATGTATGGTCTGAAAAGCCACCTCACATATTCCCCAAGCGAAGCGCATACTCAGGGCCTCTGCCCCCAACCAGCTAATTCTATAGCACCCACTGTGCCAAAACAAGCCAACGATGTCAAGAACCAAGTGCCAAGCCAAGAGTCGTTTTGACAAAACCGGCCAACTATGCTAGCCTTTTATTTTATCAAAAACAAGCCAACGGCAAAAAGGAGAACCTGTGCGACACGAAGTAGAAGAAGTCCTGAACCGTATCCGACCCAGTCTGCATGCCGATGGTGGAGACGTGGAACTCGTCGACATCAAGGATGGCATAGTCAGCGTCAGACTTACCGGTGCCTGCTCAGGATGTCCGCTGTCAACTCTCACCCTGAAAAACGGCATCGAACGTTTACTGAAAGAAGAAATAGCCGGCGTAAAAGAAGTAGTCGGAGTGTAGCATCACACTCCGGCTTGCTCCAACTCAAAAGCCTTGTGCAATGCCCTCACAGCTTCCTTTGCTCTAGCCTCAGAGATAATACACGTTATCCTTATCTCAGACGTGGTAATCAACTGGATATTGATGCCCTGCTCATAGAGAATGCGGAACATTGTAGCCGCATAGCCAGGAGCATTCAGCATTCCAGTACCAACAATGCTCACCTTGGCTAGTGTTGAATCACTGACGCACTCCCTGGCGCCAATAGACTCACTCACCGGACTTACCAGCGACATCGCTTTATTCAAATCGCTCCGAGCCACGGTAAAGGTCAGGTCAGTGATGTTCTCGATACTGGCATTCTGAACGATGGTATCCACGCTTATGTTCGCGTTGGCCAAAGGCTCAAAGATGGCCGAGGCTATTCCCGGCTGATCAGGAACACCAACCACGGTAATCTTGGCCACATTTGAGTCATGAGCGATACCTCGCACCTTGTTCCTTACTTCCATCGAAACCCCTCCATGAATAATAGTACCGGGCTTGACGCCGAAGCTGGAAGCCACCACTACGGGCATATCATAAAGCTCGCCTAGCTCCACCGCCCGAGGATGCATCACCTTGGCGCCAAGGGTTGCCAGCTCCAGCATTTCCTCGTAGCCAATCTCCTCGAGGGCACGAGCCTCAGGCACCAGGCGAGGGTCAGCAGTGAATATTCCCTCAACATCCGTATAGATCTCGCACCTCTTCGCCCTCAGGCTGGCAGCCAAAGCCACCGCCGTAGTATCCGAGCCACCCCGGCCCAACGTGGTAATGTCCATATCCCGTGTCATTCCCTGGAACCCGGCGACGATGACAATGCTGCCTCTGTCGAGCTCCTCAACAATCCGCTTAGGTTGAATCCGAAGGATGCGAGCCCGGCTGTGGCTGGCATCGGTCTCTATGCCTGCTTGAGCACCGCTCAGGCTTACCGCCTTGTAGCCCAGGCTACCCAATGCCATGGCCACTAGAGTGCTGGCGACTATCTCTCCGGTGGACAATAGAACATCGAGTTCCCGCTCCTGAGGCTGAGGGCTAAGCTGTCTGGCTAGCCCAATCAGCTCATCCGTGGTATCGCCCATAGCCGAGACAACCACAACCACTTCATTCCCCTTCTCCCTGGTTTCAACTATGCGCTGAGCGACACTTGCAATCTTCTCAGCATCGGCCACTGAGCTGCCGCCGTATTTCTGAACTATAAGCGCCATACTCTCTCCGCCTATTCTAAACCATCTGTACAGTACTTTCCACCCGACCTACACTCGTGTTAGTCTGCCCATGATATGGTAGCCTTCATCAATAGAAACACCCGTACTCCTGGCTTCCGCCTCAGTGAACCTCTTCGCCCCGTTGGGCGCGGACCCGGCACCCCAGAGCACAAACGGAACCGGCTCATCACTGTGGGTCTGAATCTCTATCGGTGTCGGGTGGTCGGGCAATATCAACACGCGAAGCGCCTCGGAACTCCAGGAGCGTATTCGCCCGATAACCTCCTCATCCACTCTCTCGAGGGCCTCTACCTTGTCGTCAACAGAACCGACATGAGCCGCCTCATCCGGCGCTTCAATATGAATAACTACCAGGTCATGCCTGTCAAGGGCTTTCAAAGCTCCAGATGCCTGGGCAGCGTAATCATTGTCCAGACCGTCGGTTACACCAGGGATGTCCAATACTTCCATCCCTACCATCTGGGCTAGGCCGCGCAGAAGATCGACCCCAGATGTCATTGCGGCTTCGAGACCATATGCTTGCGTGAAAGGCGGCATGTCAGGTACTCTGCCGCTGCCCCAGAACAGCCAAATCATCGTCGCCGGGATATCACCGCGAGCCTGCCGCTGGATATTCACTGGATGCTCCTTGAGCACAGTCTCCGACCTCGCCATAAGGTCCCGCAACACGTCGCTCCCCTGGCCATGAGGAAGGAAGTCACCAATGGGCTTATCCGGGATATCGTGCGGCGGTGTACAGCCAGCCAGCAGCGTTTCCTCCCTCCCCTTTATCTTGCATATATGTCGGTAAGCGACGCCAGGGTAAAAGCGAACCCTATCGCCGCCAAGACTTCCGTTCAAAGCGGCAACAAGCGCCTGAGCCTCGTCAGTGCTGATACGCCCCGAGCTATAGCTCCACATTTTGCCCTCACGAATGGCGACCAAATTGCACCGGAAAACGACCTCGCCATCGGCTATGGGAATGCCCATGCTTCTGGCTTCGATGGCGCTCCTCCCCCGGTAGTACTCCCTTGGGTCGTAGCCAAGCACCGACATGCAGGCGCAGGCGCTGCTGGGCTCCATCCCCGGCGGCACAGTGCGAACCTGTCCCACAACGCCCTCCCGGGCCATGGCATCCAGATTCGGGATACGGGCAAGTTCCAGACAAGTCTTGCCACCACGTTCGGGCAATGGCCAACCGGCAGCGCCATCAATTATGAGAACACAATACTTCATTCCAGCCACCACAATACCTCAGAGATTCTCCTCTCCCTTGATGGGACTTGTCCTTGACGAAGTCCAAGGAGAGGATTAAGGTAAGGGTGAAAAGTCAAGAATGGCCACACACTCACTAGTTTACAGTTCTTGCCTCAGAAGTTAAAGCCGCCTATAATACTAGGTAGCGGGGCGTAGCGCAGTCTGGTAGCGCGCAGCGTTCGGGACGCTGAGGTCGGAGGTTCGAGTCCTCTCGCCCCGACCAAGTCATCTTAGAGTCCGTTTGGCCTCTTCCCACAGGGCGTTCTGCTCGTCGAAAGATAGCCCGCTGAAACTAACGCCTCGCTTGCGGCAGACCTGTTCCATGTAGGAAAAGCGCTGGCAAAAGCGCTGGTTGGCCGAGCGGAGTGCCGTCTCCAGGTCTATATCTAGCCTGCGGGCAACGTTAGCCAGGGTGAAGAGCAAATCGCCGAACTCCTTCGCCATTTCCTCCCGGTCAGGGGCCTGGTTAATCTCAGCAACCTCCTCAGCCAGCTTGTCTATGATTTCCTCTACCGTTTCCCAGTCGAAACCGACTCCAGCCACCCGCCGCTGAATCGACTGGCTGTAGGCCAGAGCCGGCATCTGTTTGGGTACGCCTGATAAGAGCGAGTCGCCTTCCTGTCGCTCCTCTTGCTTCAAGACCTCCCAGTTTAGCTCTACCTCTGCAGCGTCCTTCACTTTGTGACCACCAAAGACATGTGGGTGGCGATGAATCAGCTTGTCGCTGATACCTCGGATCACATCCTCAATTTCAAATTGCCCCTCCTCAGCAGCAATCTGAGCATGCAGCATAATCTGAAGTAGAAGGTCGCCCATCTCCTCACAGAGCTTTTGCGAAGTCCCCTCCTCCAAGGCCTGCAAAACCTCGTAGGACTCCTCAAGCAGGTACGGTCTCAGCGAGGCATGAGTCTGTTTCCTGTCCCAAGGACAGCCATCCGGGCTACGCAGCTTGGCAATAATCTCCTTTAACGTAGCAAAGCTACCTAAGTTGTCATGCTCAATCAAAATGTAACCTCCACAAAGAGTTCAGCCCGTTTAGCGAGATTATAAGCCTGAAGTTGGCAGTTGGCAATTCGCCAACAACATTCTATCATTGCGAGGGGCAATGCCCCGAAGCAATCCCGGAGGAAGGGGGTGGAACCGTGAGATTGCTTCGCTGCGCTCGCAATGACAGGGAACGAAAGGCTGCCTCAGGATGACAGCGGGTGAAGGGCTCAGAGTGACCTGGGCGAAGGGACTCAAAACGATGGTAAGCGAAGGGCTGAGTGTCAGACTTCAGAGTCAAGAAGCGCCCTTCAAATAATAAGGCCTCTGAAACGTTTCCTACTCATCTCAGGGGGGGGCTGGCTTGCCAACATGGACGGTGACAGTACCTACCTTCGCATGCCCATGAACATCAGAACGAAGTAGAAGAGCTGAGCCACTGCCTGGAGCGTAGCGGCCACATAGGTCATGGCAGCAGCAGACAGAACAGCACTGGCGCCATTGTACTCCTGAACGGAAACCATGCCCGTGCTGCGCAGCATTTGCCTGGCCCGGTTGCTGGCATTAAACTCCACAGGCAGGGTGATGAGGCTGAAAAGCACAGCCAGGGAAAAAAGGAAAATACCTGCCAGGACTGCATACGACCCAAACTCACTACCACTGAACAGGTAAATAATAAAGCCCAAAATCACGAAAATGAAGCCGAGATTACTGCCCAAGCTGGCCGCAGGCACCAAAGAGGTGCGAAACCTGAGAAAGGCATATCCCACCTGGTCCTGAACGGCATGCCCCACCTCATGAGCCACAATTCCCAATGCGGCCACAGATGGCGTGTTGGCTACCGCCGGGGACAGGCGCAGCACTTTCTTTCTGGGGTCATAGTGGTCACCCAGTCTGCTCTTGACCCCCTCAACCTTGACATTGCTCAAGCCGTTAGCCCGGAGCAAAGAGCGGGCTGCCTGAGCCCCGGTGATGCGCTGTGAGTTGGCAACCTTGGAGTATTTCTTAAACGCCGAACTCACCTTCCATTGAGCATAAATCATAAAGATAAGGGGAGGCACCATAATAATGAACCAGAGTGGATCAAAGAAAAACATCTTCTACATAACTCCTTGCCACGGTAACTTGACTATGATACCTGATTCTAGCCGAACCAGGGAACCAAATCAAGGCAAGAGACTACCAACGAAATCGCGCTGCCCGCGCATAAACTCCTCTGCTGACACCTCTCGCTTCCCTTCGAGTTGAACCCGAAGTAGCCCCAGCAGCCCATCTCCGGTTTCAATACCAACCCCTGCCGCCGCTGGCGGCGCCAAGGCTACCACTTTGCCGGGTTTCTCAGATTTGCCCCCACCCAATGGCACGACCTTGCTGAGCTTCAACCGCTTCTCACGCCATGATGTATAGCACCCTGGCCATGGGTCAAAGGCCCGGACTCGCCGCCACAGCTCGACGGCGGGAAGCTGCCAGTCTATCTCCCCATCCTCCTTCGACACAGCCTTAGTATAACTGGCCTGCGCCTCCTCCTGGGTCTGCGGCTTGATTTTGCCTTCAAGCCATAAGGCCAGTGTTTCCACCAGTAGTTGGGCACCAGCCTCAGCCAGCCTGGCACCAAGTGACCCGGTAGTATCGTCACCAGATATGGACACCTCCCTCTGGCCCAGAATCGGCCCACTGTCCACGCCGGTGTCCATCAACATTATAGTGACACCTGTAACCTCATCGCCCTGCCAAATGGCAGTAGATATTGGCGACGAACCTCGATGCCGGGGTAGAAGAGATGGGTGAACATTCAGACAACCAAATTCGGGCAAAGCCAATATCTCCCGTGGCAGAATCTGTCCGAAAGCCGCCACCACAATCAGCTCCGGAGCCAGAGTGGTCAGCCGCTCAACCGCACTTGTAAGCTTCAAGCTGTCTGGTTGAAGCACCTCGATTCCCCGGGACAACGCCAACTGCTTTACCGGTGACGAAGCTACTTGCCGTCCTCGTCCGGCTTTTCTGTCAGGTTGAGTGCATACAGCGACCACCTGATACGAGCTGTGAACCAAAGCCTCCAAGCTGGGAACGGCGAACTCCGGAGTGCCCATGAAAACAAGTCTTCTCTCCATGTCAGACAATTTTACCAATTTTCCCCGTTATGTCAAAAACCCCCTTGACACCCCACAAGACCGCTGTGCTACTCTAGACCTAGGCTGTAGAGCTGACCTCCTTACTCCTTTCTACTGATCCTCTTCCTTGGTCTTGTAGTCGAGCAAGTCAGTTAATTCACGATAGCCTTGGTACATCTCTCGGCCTCTTTGGCGGCACGACGGAACTGGTTTTCCTTACGAAAGGGTAAATTGAGGTCAGCACAGGAAATCTGGGAAGCAGCTCTGGGCGAACTCCAACTGCAAGTTAACAAGCCAAATTATGATACTTGGCTCAGGGACACTACTGGCATAGCCTACCAAGACCGCCTCTTTGTCGTCGGCGTTCCCAATGTGTTCATCGCTGAATGGCTGGCAAATCGCCTTTATTCCCTGATCAGAAGGACTCTGGCCGGCATAACTGGCACACACCTTGATGTAGAGTTTCTGATTCAGGTTCCTAGCCTACCCGATACCTGCGCTGCGCGCACTTGTGAAGCAGACGGCGGCACAAGCTCAAAGTCGAAACAGCTACCCCAAGCACCCGGCCTCAACCCAAAGTATACCTTCAGCACGTTTGTCACCGGCGAACCTAACCGCCTAGCCTATGCAGCGGCCTTGGAAGTTGCCGAAGCGCCGGGGCAGACCTACAATCCACTCTTTGTCTATGGTGATACCGGCGTGGGCAAGACACATCTGCTGCATGCTATCGGGCACGCCATGAAGGCCAGACGCTATCGAGTACTCTATGTCAATGCTGAGCAATTCACGAACCAGTTCGTGATTGCCCTCAAGAACAAGAAAGCCGAGGACTTTCACCGCAAGTTCAGGGCCGCAGATGTCCTACTAGTCGATGATATCCAGTTCCTAACTGGCAAACCCCAGACGCAGGAATGCTTCTTCCACCTCTTCAATGACCTGTATGATAACAACTGCCAAATTGTAGTTACAAGCGACCATGCTCCAAAAGCCTTGTCCCCGATGACGAAGAGACTAAGGTCCCGACTTGAATGGGGCCTCATAGTCGATATACAACCTCTAGATTTGGAAACGCGCCTCATTATCCTCGATGCCAAGGTAAGGTGGCTGAAGGCGCCCGTTTCGTCTGAGGTACTGCAGTTCCTAGCAAGGCGGTTCCAACACAATGCTCGCGAGTTAGAAGGTGCTTTGAACCGGGTTATTACCTACGCCAAGCTGACCGGCGAGGCGCTGGACGTGCACCTGGCCACAAAGGCAGTGCAAGACCTGTTACCAAGCGATAGCCGGCAGGAAACGTTCGTTCCACCCCACCGGATAATGGACGCCGTGGCCAGCTACTACGGTGTGCCTCTTCAAGGGCTAACGGGCAAACGGCGGGACAAGAAGACCGCTTTGGCTCGTCAGGTTGCCATGTACCTACTACGTGAGCAAAACCACTCAAGCTTGGCTGACATCGGCAGAATACTCGGAGGCAGAGACCACACAACCGTTCTTCACGGTTATGACAAGATAGCCTCCGAAGTCAGCATCGACCCCGAGCTCAGCAACTCAGTCGAGCGCATCCGTCAAGACCTAGGAGCCACCAGGTATCGGGGCTGACTGACCACCTGTGGACAACCACCACCAAATTGTGCATAATTCCGCTGCTTTGTTCACACTTGCTGTAGCTTCTAAGTCGACCCCACAACGCTTATCAAATAGGCTTCATCCACATGAGAACACATCTTACATAGTACTACTATATACCTTACTTAATTACTACCTAGAGTAAGAGAATATAAAGTGGTGGATAAAGCGCAAATCATGGTTCGGAGTGGGGATGGTGGGGATGGTGTAGTTAACTTTCGGCGGGAGAAGTATGTGCCGTTTGGTGGTCCTGATGGTGGTGACGGGGGTGCAGGGGGCAGTGTATACGTCATGGTAGATAGAAGCGTTGCTACTCTGAGAGGGTTCAGGCGTCGGCGGGCGTTCAAGGCAGCATCAGGGAGAAGTGGCGGTAAACAAAAGCGACACGGTGCCAAAGGTGACGACGTCAGCATTATGGTGCCTTTGGGCACGATGGTATTTCTCAAACGGGAGGGACAGGAAACGCTGCTGGCTGATTTGAGTGAGCCGGGACAGCGGGTGTTGGTGGCCAGGGGGGGCAGTGGTGGATTGGGCAACTCCCATTTCGCCACTGCCAGAAACCAGGCTCCCAAAGTGGCGACCCCCGGGACGTCCGGAGAGGAGCAGTGCCTGGTTCTGGACCTCAAACTCATCGCCGACGTGGGTATTATTGGGTACCCGAATGTAGGCAAGTCCACGTTCTTGGCAGGTGTGTCGGAGGCCAAGCCGCAAATAGCCGATTACGCTTTTACAACCCGCGAGCCAGCTCTGGGCGTGGCTGGGGTGGGAATGAAGACGTTGGTTGTGGCAGAGATCCCTGGGCTCATAGACGGTGCTCATCTGGGCAAGGGACTGGGGTTCGATTTCCTGCGTCATGCTGAGAGGACCAAAGTCTTGCTTCATCTACTGGATGGCAACTCTCCGTCTCCCGTTGACGATATGAATAAACTGAACGAGGAGTTGAGGCTGTACAGACTATCGCTGGCTGAGAAGCCTCAGCTCGTAGCGGTAAACAAAGTAGACTTGCCTGAGGTTCAGGCGCGACTGCCGCAGATACAGCGGGATTTTGGCTCTCTGGGACTGAGGGTTTTCTTCATTTCAGCAGCCACTAAACAGGGTTTGCCTGAACTCGTCTCTGCCGTGGCTGAGCTTGTCGACGTGGTGACTGAGGAAGAGGCTGTTTCGGAAGCACCACTGGCCATCTTTCGACCTCAGCCCAGGATTAGGGGTAAGAAATGGACATAGGTGTACTGGGCGGCACTTTCGATCCCATCCACTTGGGGCACCTAATGATGGCTGAAGAAGCCAAGCAGCGGCTGGCGCTTGCCCGAGTTATCTTTGTTCCTGCTGGGCAGCCATGGCTGAAGGTGGATAGGGCTGTTGCCCCGGCAACACACCGTGTAGAGATGGTGAGGCGGGCTATCGCAGGGCAGGCTGATTTCGAACTCTCGACCACCGAGGTCGATCGCCCTGGTCACTCCTATACTGTGGACACTGTGGATGTCCTCGAACGGCAACTGGGCACCGAAGCCAGTTTCTTCCTGCTGTTGGGCTGGGACAGTCTGGCAGAGCTCCCACAGTGGAAGGAGCCAGCGAAACTGGTTCAGCTCTGCCGGCTGGTGGCTATTCCCAGACCAGACTGCAGCCCGCCGGGCTTGGAAGCTTTGGAATCGTCTATTCCGGGGATAGCTCGAAGCATGGTCTTGCTAGATGTGCCGCCCGTTGACATCAGCTCTTCAGATATTCGGAAGCGGGTAGCCCAAGGGCTGTCTTTTCGCCACCTGGTGCCTGAGGAGGTGGCGAAGTATATAGAGGAACAAGGATTGTATCGCCAGGGAGAGAAGAAATGCTGACACTAATAGACGCAATAAAGAACAGGCGTAGTATTCGCCAATATAGACCTGACCCTGTCCCCGATGATGTTGTTTTGCAGCTCTTGGACTGTGCTCGCCTGGCGCCTTCAGCAAGTAACCGTCAGCCATGGCGGTTCGTTGTTCTGAAGGACCCAGATATCAAGAGAGAACTGAAGAGGTGCGCCTACGGGCAGCATTTTGTTGAGTCGGCTCCGTGCATGATTGTGTGCTGTGTTGACCTGACTGTCTATGCACCCGGTCCAGAAGACGGGAGCGATAATGAGCTATACGCGTATCTTGGTGAGTGCAGGTTCAATAGTGCAATAGGTACAGAGCACATAGTGCTTGCCGCCACTGCTTTCGGCCTGGGTACTTGTTGGGTACATCTGTTTGACCCTGAGAAGGTCCATCAACTACTCAAGCTTCCTGACACCATAGCAGTGGTCACCCTTCTGGCTGTAGGTTATCCTGCCGAAAACCCGCCGCCGCGCCCTCGTGTCCCTCTGAAAAGCATTGTCCTGACACCCATTCCGGAGGCATGTTCGCTGGGGGTTCGTGAGGAGGCTGGGTGACATGCGTCCCCTGCCTTCAGACAGCATAGCGCAAGCTATATATCGAGGTTCCTTACGCTCTTGGCATGAGCCTGGATGAAGGACTTCCGCGGGGGGACTTCATTGCCCATCAACATGTGGAACACGTGGTCAGCTGCCATGGCGTCCTCAATGCCTACCCTGAGGAGAGTGCGCGAGGCTGGATTCATAGTGGTTTCCCAGAGTTGCTCTGCGCTCATTTCTCCCAGCCCTTTGTAGCGCTGGACTTCCGACTTGTTGCCTTTCAACTCCTTGAGTTTCGCCTCTTTTTCCTTTTCCGAGTAAATCCAGACTTGCTCCTTGCCTGCTTTGATGCGGTAAAGCGGCGGCTGGGCAATGAACAGGTGGCCTTGACTGATCAGGTCGGCCATATTGCGGTAGAAGAAGGTGAGAAGAAGCGTTCGGATGTGGGACCCATCCACGTCGGCGTCAGTCATGATGATTATGCGGTGGTAGCGCAACTTGGAGAAATCCAGTTGATCGCCGATGCCGGCTCCCAGAGCGGTGATAATGGCCCGAATCTCTTCATGTTCTAGGATCTTGTCTCTGCGAGCCTTTTCTACATTGAGAATCTTGCCTCGTAGCGGCAAAATCGCTTGGAAGCGACGGTCCCGGCCCTGCTTGGCTGACCCTCCGGCTGAGTCGCCTTCAACGAGATAAAGCTCACACTCGCGGGGGTCGGTATCTGAGCAACTGGCCAGCTTCCCTGGAAGGGTTGCGGCTTCGAAGCCGCTTCTTTTGAAGATAAGGTCGCGAGCCTTGCGGGCTGCCTCTCTAGCTTTGGCGGCAACGAGGCACTTATCTATGATTGCTCTGGCATCGTCAGGATGCTGCTCGAGATGCAGGGACAACCCGTCAGCTACCACGGCTTCAACCTGTGCTTTGACCTCAGGATTGCCTAACTTGGCTTTGGTTTGTCCCTCGAACTGCGGCTCAGCAAGCTTAACGCTAATAACGGACGTTAGCCCGTCCCGAACATCGTCACCTATCAAGTTCTGCTCAGTATCTTTGAGCAATCTGTTCTTTCGGGCATAGTCATTGAGTACCCGGGTTAGTGCGGAGCGGAATCCAGTAAGATGGCTGCCCCCGTCTATTGTGTTGACGCAGTTGGCAAAGCTGAGTGTAGATTCGGTAAACCCGTCATTGTATTGCAGGGCTGCTTCGACTACGGTGCTGTCGACTGTGCCGGACATGTAAATCGGCTGATAGTGAAGGAGTTGCCTGTTCTTGTTGAATCGCGCGACAAGGCTGGCTATGCCGCCTTCGAAGTAGAACGTCGCCTCTTGGTCAACCCTTTCGTCTTTCAAGCTTATTTCCAGCTCCTTGTTGAGGAAAGCCAGTTCTTTCAGGCGCTGGCAGATTGTGTCGAAGTCGTAATTGACGTCGCCGAAGATCTCTGTGTCGGCCATGAACGTGATGGTGGTTCCTGTATCTTCGGTTTTGCCGATGGCTTTCAAATCTCCAATGGGCGTCCCCCGTTGGTATTCGTGGTGATAGGCTTTCCCTTGGCGTCTGACCTCGACAGTTAGCTGGGAAGACAAGGCGTTCACTACTGAAGCACCAACACCATGCAGTCCGCTGGATACCGTGTAGGTATGGCCGCCGAACTTGGCTCCCGCGTGAAGCCGAGTCATGACTGCTTCCAACGCTGACGCATTGGTTGCTGGGTGGATCTCCACGGGTATGCCTCGACCATTGTCGACAACTGTTACTGAGTTATCCTCATGAATCGTTACCTGAGTCCGGCTACAATAGCCAGCCATTGCCTCGTCTATGGCGTTGTAGACTATCTCGTAGACGAGATGGTGCAGGCCGTGCTGGTCAGTGCTGCCAATGTACATACCCGGGCGACGTCGTACCGCCTCTAGGCCATCCAGAATACGGATATCCTCGGCACTGTAGTCTTCAGATTTACTGTTGTTGGCTTTCTGTGACATGCTTATGGGATTCTACCTAGACCTGTGAGGATTCATCAGCGGTTCTTGGCTTGGGCGCCGGAGCGGAACGGCAAATGTCAATCCCACATTTAGTGCTGATGAAACGAGAGTGTACAAGGGATTGCATCAACTAAATTCTACCATATCTTCTCACAAATTCAAAGGCTGAAACGGTCGTTTTGCTGGCCAGGGTACCGAGTCCGGCAAATCAAAGCGGTTTGGCTATCCGGTCGAGAAGGGGGACTGAGGCCCGGCGGTCCCTGGGCCGCGGAACAATAATGGCCACCGCCGGGGACTCGGCGCCGTTTTCTATCAAGTCATTATGGCTGCGAACGGTAGCACGGCATCTGGAGCACTTCCAGCCTGGGTCATGGGAGGGCTGGATTGCTGTTTCATATCCGGGCCTTCACGATGACAATTGTGCCTTTGCCTGGCTCCGACCTTATCTCCAGGTTGCCTCCAACCAAGCGTGCTCGCTCTTCCATCCCCAACACACCGAGTTTCCCTTCTCTGGCCAAATCCTCAGCTAATTCGGGTACTGAGAAGCCCTTGCCGTTGTCTGTGATGGTCATCTTGATGTCGCTTGCGTCCAACTCCACGGTGATGCTGACCTCAGAGGCTTCAGCATGCTTCCGAACATTGCTCAAAGCCTCCTGTGCAATGCGGAACATGACCAGCTCCATTTCCGACGGAACCGAAGGCAATGTGTCTGCTTTGACGTCAACGCTGATTCCCAGGTCCTTGTTAAGCTCCTCGGCTAACCAATTCAAGGCCGCCACCAGCCCCATCTGATCCAAGATGCTTGGCCTTAGGTCTCGGGCGTAGCGCTGCAGACTCTGATAAATCTCATCGGCTATGCCGCGTAGCTGCTCCAGCTCACCTGCTGCCGCTGGTGGCAATCTCCGACCAGCTTCGGACACGAGATTGTCGAGTCGACGCGATACTAGCAATATAGACTGAGCGATATCATCGTGGAGTTCGCGAGCGATGCGCTTCCGCTCTTCCTCCTGCGCGATGAGGTTCTTCTGGATTTGGACTCGGAGCCTGTCCCTCAGTCTTCTCTCCTCGGTCACGTCCCGAGCGATATTTTGAAAGGCACTGGGCTTGCCATCAACCTTGATTAGTCGGGTTACCAGCTCAACGATTGCCTCTGTTCCATCCTCCCGAGTTAATTGCTGTTCGTAGCGCTGGTCAATAACCTGACCTTCCAGCAGTTTGGCCTTTACTTCTCTTGCCAGAAGCAACGCTTCCGGAGAAAGGAATTGGGCAACATTCTCACCAACCGACTCGCCTAGAGGACGGCCAGTGATTGTTTGGCAAGCCTTATTCCCCATAATTAACGTACCATGGAGGTCATGAACCCAGATAGCATCACTGGCGTTGGTAAAAAGCTCTTCATAGTTTTCCTCGGATAACTTCAAGGCCGCTGCAATCCCCTCCATTTCCGCACGTTGTCGCTGATATCTCCGATGTACTTCAGCAAACGCAATGCTCAGGCCTCCAATAACAAGTGCAGCGATGGTCTCGATTACGGCGTCTCTGGGGCTAGTGGAAATGAGCAGCGCCCGTGGCAGCATAGCCACAGCAGATGCTACCCATGTTGCACTGCCGTACTTTGGTCCCAATGTCCAGCTGGCGTAGGCCACAAGCAGAGGGTATATGAAACGCTCTACGGCATGGCGCGACAAGCCAAGAAGGAAGAGAACATCTATTTTGCCTAGAAAGGGTACTCCGACCAGGAGCTCCTGGTAATGGGATACCGTCAACAGCAGGAAGAGGCAAACGATGATACAGGTGTGAACATCTCGCCGTTTAAGTGACATCGCTCTGAACGTTTCCCTTTATTGTTCAGCGAGGAAGAACGTGCCGGCAGATCAGACGCTACTAGTCCCCTGATGCGCCTTGCTGCTTGATGTCTTCCAGGGTGACGAGCCCCAGCTTCAAGCCTTCAACGAGGGCCTCACTGCGTGAGGCTACATTCATCTTGGTGAAGATATTGGACATGTGAGCTTTGACAGTGCGTAGACTGAGGCACAGTCTCTCGGCTATCTCCTTGTTGCTCATACCTGTAGCCAGCAGTTCCAGCATTTCTGTCTCCCGCTCGCTCAGAAGGTCGCCTGCCTTGCGGTCGTCAGTCTGAGCCGACCTGAGTATGGCGCGTTTGAGCAGCTTCTCAATGATATGCGGATGAAGCACCGATTCGCCAGCCTGGATAGCCCGTACGGCCTGTATCAGGTCTTGCCCTCGAGCACTCTTGAGCAAGTAGCCGGCTGCTCCCGCTTCAAGCAGTCCTAAGACGTAATTGTCGTCGTCATAGGCGGTGAGAATCAATATGGCTATATTCGGAGCGACCTTCTTGATCTGCCTGCTAGCCTCAATGCCGTCAACCTTCGGCATCATGATGTCCATCACCACGATATCTGGCTTCAATTGGGAAGCCAGGTTGACAGCTTCTTCCCCGTCACTTGCCTCACCCACCACCTCCATGCCTTTCTTGCTGGAAAAGACCTGATGCAGGGCTTCGCGCAACAAAGGATGGTCATCAGCAATCAGGATCCTGATCTTGGACGGCATTGCACACAACTCCGAAGTGGCTCAGCGCTAATTATAATGCATATCAGATAAAAGAGCCAAGGCGAATGGTTCAAACATATGTGGTTCAGACATCGCAGATGTGAGTTCCTTCAAGTGTCATTCCTTCTTCCTTCCACATGTTGTCTAGTACTTTTGGGCATGACCAAAGTTCTACTAAAATTGAAGCGGAAGACCGATGAAAGATACCCTGCTAATTGCTATAGTTATAATCGAGAGGCAAATCAAAAAGGACGTAGAGTAACCAAAAGTCCGTAGGAGGAAGGATGACCCACGCACAAAGCCAAATCTCGCATGACATTGAGCAGAAGTCCAGCTCAAGCAGAAGTGATACTTTACTGACGGGCTTGGATCTTTTTGGCGAGCATCTTTCGTTGCATCTGGATGAGCCCCCTCTGGGCCTTGAGCTGAGGAGCCTGGAAACATTGATGATGCGTGACGCCGAAGCTCTGGGCCAAGTCGAAGAAAGGCAAGAGACGATCGGGCATCTCATCAATGAGCTGCACGGCGTTGATGCTGTTATAGACAAGTATCAAGGTGATAAGAGCAGTTTAATCCAGATACTTCTTGACGTGCAGGCACAATTGCACTGGCTTCCTAAATCTGCTCTGAGGTGGGTGTCCGAAAGGCTGGGAGTCCCACTGGCGCAGGTTTATAACATTGCTACCTTCTACAAGGCGTTTAACCTTCTTCCCCAGGGGCGCCATGTCGTGCAAGTGTGCCTTGGCACTACTTGCCACGTCCAAGGAGGGCCGAGACTGCTAGGCAAGGTGGAACAAGTCCTGGGGATCAAGCCTGGTGACACAACACCTGACCAAAAGTTCACCCTGCAAACTGTTAATTGCCTTGGTTGTTGTGCTCTGGGACCTGTGATGGTGGTTGATGGTGACTTCCACGGTAAGTTAGCCGTGACAAAGGTCGGGGAGATTTTTGACAAATATGATTAGTTGTCTAAGAGGGAAGCCATGGTTCCACTAAAATCACCTGCTGAGTTAGAAAATATCAGGAAGGCTGTTATTGCCAGAAGAGACCCTAATAAGCCTTGTATCGCGGTATGTTCTGGGACAGGCTGCCGTGCTCTTGCCGGCCAAGAAGTCGCGCTTGCTTTTGTCCAGGGCATCAAGCTACACGGTTTAGAGACTAAGGTTGACCTGAAGAGAACAGGCTGCCACGGTTTCTGCGAGAAGGGGCCTTTAGTTGTTATTTATCCTGAGGGCATTACCTATGTGCAGGTGCAGCCAAGTGATGTGCCGGAGATTCTTCGCGAGACGATTATTGGTAAACAGGTCGTCCATGGCCTTCTATATACTGACCCTGTAACTGGCGAGACAGTGGTCCATGAATCCGAAATACCTTTCTACAGGAATCAGCTACGGCTGGTTTTTGGCAATAACAGTGAAATCGATCCGAAAAGCATCGAGGATTATATCGCGCTCGGTGGCTACTCTGCACTAGTGAAGGCACTCTTCGAGATGACACCCAAGCAGGTGGTCGAAGAAGTGAAAAAGGCCAATCTCCGGGGCCGGGGCGGGGGTGGATTCCCAGCTGGCAGGAAGTGGGAGGAATGCCGCAATGCCACGGATGAGGTCAAGTATGTGATTGTTAACGCTGACGAAGGAGACCCTGGGGCTTATATGGACAGAAGTCTTCTTGAGGGAAATCCCCACAGCGTTCTCGAAGGGCTAATTATTGGGGCCTATGCCATTGGGTCTCACCTGGGCTATGTCTATGTACGTCAGGAGTACCCTTTGGCAGTGGAAAATGTGGCGGTGGCCATAAAACAGGCTGTGGAATATGGCTTCCTGGGCCAGAACATCCTTGGCTCCGGCTTTGCCTTCAATGTTGAAGTGCACCGTGGTGCCGGTGCCTTCGTGTCGGGCGAATCAACCGCCCTAATGGCGGCGATCGAGGGCAGAGTGGGGGAGCCTAGTCCCAAGTATATCCATACAGCCATCAGGGGCATTTTCAATAAGCCGTCTAACCTCAACAATGTGGAGACCTGGGCCAATATACCTTTGATAATCACTAAAGGTGCCGGTTGGTATATCTCCATAGGCACCGAACGGAGCAAAGGGACGAAGATATTCTCGTTGGTTGGCAAAGTCAACAACACCGGCTTAGTAGAGGTGCCTATGGGCATCACTCTGAGGGAGATTATCTACAACATAGGTGGTGGAATCCCCGGAGGCAAGAAGTTCAAGGCAGTGCAGACTGGCGGGCCCTCTGGCGGCTGTATCCCCGAGCAGTTGATTGATACGCCGGTCGATTTTGACGAGCTTACCGAAGTGGGCTCGATGATGGGCTCGGGAGGCATGGTTGTTATGGATGAGGACACCTGCATGGTGGACACAGCTCGGTATTTCGTCAGCTTCCTTTGCTATGAGTCCTGTGGCAAATGTGTTCCCTGCCGTGAGGGGCTGAGGCAGATGCTCAATATCTTGAATAACATCTGCCTCGGGAAAGGCAGAGACGGAGATATCGAGCTCCTTGAGGAGATTTCTGCGACGATGAAAGAGGCTTCACTGTGTGCTCTTGGCAGAACTGCACCCAACCCTGTGCTGAGTACTATCAGATATTTCAGAGACGAGTACGAAGCGCACATCAAGGACAAGTGTTGCCCAGCCAAGGTTTGTCGAGAACTGATTTCATACTGTATCCTTCCTGATAAATGCCAAGCATGTATGATCTGTGTCCGCAACTGCCCCGCAGATGCAATCATTGGAGGCGAAGGCCTGATTCCTGTGATTGACCAGCAAAAATGCACCAAGTGCGGGACTTGCCTTGAGGTTTGCCCTCCTCGCTTCGATGCTGTCATAAAGCTCTCTGCTGAACCGGCACCGCGCCTAGTCGCGAGTTAAGGAAGAGGAGAACGCAGAGGGAGGTGAAAGTGAAAAACAAAGCGATGAACATTGATGGCAAGATGGTCAATGCTGGGGAAGGAATGACCATTCTTCAGGCAGCCCGGGAGGTAGGGATCGATATACCCACGCTTTGCTACGATGATAGGCTCGCGCCTTACGGTGGGTGTCGACTATGTACAGTGGAAATAGTCGAGGATGGACAAACAAGGCTAGTGGCATCGTGCGCTTATCCGGCAGAAGAGGGATTGGTGGTAAAGACAAGATCAGAGCGAGTGGACCGAATCCGCCAAATGATTCTAGAGCTACTTATGCCTTTAGCTCCTACAGGGCCAGTGGAGAGTCTGGCTCGGCACTATGGCCTAAAAGAATCACGGTTCGAAGCGGATCTGAATTTCTGTGTTCTTTGCGGCCTATGCGTTAGGTACTGTGCCGAAATTAAGGGGGCAAATGCCATTTGCTTCACTGGGAGGGGGATAGAACGGCAAGTTACTTTCGTCCCAGGGATAGCATCTAAGATATGTCCTGTCTGTAGAGAATGTCTTGCTCTTTGTCCTGGAGGCATGCTTGCATCAGAGATCGAATGTCTTCTAGCTTCGCCAGAAGAGTGACAACTGACCACGGGCCAGAACACACGTCAAGGGGGGCTGTTGGCGAAAGGCTTAGATTTTGCGAGGGGGATTGAGGGCGCGATTGTCCGCGCAAATTGAGGACCTCCAATACCAGGGCGATTCACGAGTTCATTTTCACTGGGAAACTGAGCTTTTCTGCCTAGTTGGGTAAAGGTGGTGGTGACTTGCATCATGTGGCATATGCCTCTAAGAGCTTGTTAGCAGTAGCCACCTTTGGCATTTTGCCTCCCCTCTTTCTCTCGGCTTTGTAATAGAGTTGCCACAGCGGAGCTGCCTTGTTCACGAACTGTATCGCTCGCCGATCAATATCCAGCGCAGCCATTTTGAGCCTTGGTTTGGGATATGATCACGGTAGCATGTACTCGCCCAAGCGTGAGCTAGAGGATAGAAGTCTAGCATACGAGTAGAACTGTTTTGCCGACGGAGATAGTTTAGCAGCCCCGCGCTCACTTTCTATCAGAAGGGCACTAGAATAACCCACGCCAGCGATAGCCACTAGGAGCACGGCATACCGCGTGTCTTTTGCCGCACTTATAGGGCATATCAGATAAAAGAGCCAAGGCCAATGCTCAAAACATGTCCGCTTTGTGCAGTGCAGGCGGCAGTTCCTTTGAATGTCACTCACTCTTCCGTCACTGACATGTGTAGTACTTGTGGCCGTGACCAAAGGCCAGCTCAAACTAGAGCTCAAGACCGATGAGGGATAGCGTGGTAGCTGTTACACTGTGCGCTTGGCAAGTAGCGAGCCTACAAGCTCTGCCTGAAGAACCTGGTTTGCAGCCGTAAGCTGGGAGAAAGGGCTGATCGGTAAAGAGGCAGGCGCCAGGGAGTCTGAAACCTGGGGCCAAGGGTGTGGGTTTACCGGACTACGACGGCCTTTACTAAATTGAGAAAGGAGATAAGGAAGATGACAGCAACAGCGAACAAGCAGGCTGGGGCTAGTGAAAACGCAATTACCTCAATGATGGAGGAGAAAAGGGTTTTCGAGCCTCCGGAGCATCTCAGCAAGAATGCGTATATCAAGAGTCTGGAGCAATACAGAGAGATCTACAATAAGTCCATTGATGACCCAGAGGGATTCTGGGGCGAGATGGCGGAACAACTGGCCTGGTATAGGAAGTGGGACAAGGTGCTTGTCGAGGATTTCAAGGAGGGCAAGCACGAGTGGTTTGTGGGGGGCAAACTCAATGTTTGCTTTAACTGCTTGGACAGGCATGTCAGAACGTGGAGGAGAAATAAGGCGGCGCTCATTTGGGAAGGGGACATTGGTGATAGTAAGACACTCACCTATCAGAAGCTCTACCGGGAAGTGTGCAAGTTCGCCAATGTACTGAGGAGGCGCGGCGTCAAGAAGGGTGACCGCGTATCGATTTATCTGCCCATGATTCCCGAGTTGCCGATTGCTATGCTGGCCTGCGCCAGGATTGGTGCGATCCATAACGTTGTTTTTGGCGGGTTCAGCGCTGATGCGTTGAAAGACAGGATGTTGGACTGTGAGTCCACGATGCTTATTTGTGTTGATGGTTACTATCGTGGCGGCAGAGTCATCAGAAGCAAGGATAATGCAGACGAAGCCCTCGCAAGCTGCCCGGGGGTGAAGGACGTGATAGTAGTGAAGAGGGCGGGTATTGAAGTGCCCTTGAAGGAGGGCCGTGACCGCTGGTGGGACGACGAGATGGCCGGCGATGGCATAAAAGCGTACTGCGAGCCCGAGGTGATGGATGCAGAGGATCCCCTCTTCATCCTCTATACCAGCGGCAGCACGGGAAAGCCCAAAGGGGTGCTTCATACTCAGGCTGGCTATCTCCTTTTCTGCTACCAGACCTTTCAATGGGTGTTTGACGTAAAGGAAGAAGACACCTTCTGGTGCACGGCAGATATTGGCTGGGTTACCGGGCACAGCTACATCGTCTACGGCCCCCTGGCTTTCGGGGCGACGAGCCTCATGTTCGAGGGGGTTCCGACCTACCCCCATCCGGATAGGTTCTGGGATATCGTGGAGAACTACCAGGTCAACATCTTCTATACTGCCCCCACCGCCTTGCGGGCGATAATGAGAGAGGGCGATGACTGGCGCAACAGGCATGACCTGAGCTGCTTGCGTATCCTTGGCACGGTTGGTGAGCCCATCAATCCCGAAGCCTGGATGTGGTACTACAACGTAATAGGGAAAGGTAGGTGCCCAATTGTGGACACCTGGTGGCAGACAGAGACTGGGGGCATATTGATCACTCCTCTCCCGGGGGCCATCCCTATCAAGCCGGGTTCCGCCACGCTACCTTTTCCTGGGGTTGACCTGGCAATACTTAAGGAGGATGGCTCTCCCGCAGCCGTGAATGAGGGTGGCTATCTCGTCATCAGGAAGCCATGGCCGGGGTTGATGCGGCGAGTCTACGGTGACCCGGAAAGATTCAAGAACACCTACTTCGTTCAGTACCCTGGTGTATATACTACTGGAGACGGAGCCAGGATAGACGAGGATGGTTACTACTGGCTGATGGGGCGCATAGATGATGTCATCAATGTATCGGGTCACCGCATGGGAACAGCCGAAGTTGAAAGCGCTCTGGTATCTCACGACAAGGTAGCAGAGGCTGCCGTCGTTGGCATGCCCCACGAGATAAAGGGGCAGGGGATATATGCGTTTGTCACTCTGAATGCTGGCGAAGAGAAGTCTGATGCTCTCAAGAAGGAGCTGGTAGCCCATGTTCGCAAGGAGATTGGGCCCATAGCCTCACCAGACGAGATTCAATTCGCCGACGCCTTGCCCAAGACCAGAAGCGGGAAGATCATGAGAAGGATACTGACCAAGATCGCTGCCGGTGATGTCCATGAACTGGGTGACACCAGCACCCTGGCTGACCCGTCGGTGGTCGATACCTTGGTGTGCGATAGGACGTCAGCTTCTTCCAGCGGGTGATAAGGCTGGTAGCCACCGTCGGTGGTGGCGACCGTGGTAAAGGAGAGAAGGTGGAGTGGCTTTGAAGGCGGTGATAGAATACTGCGGGTAGCTTAAAGAACGCGTGCAGTGCCGAGGCCTGCGCAGCAATCGGAGGTGAAAGCATGGATAAGATAGAGGTACTGAAAAGGTCGGACTTGCTTCGTGACATGACTGACGAGCAGCTCGGCGTGTTGGAAGAGATGTGTACGCCTGAGACGTTTGAGCCTGGGACAATCATATCTAAACAGGGTCGCATAGAGGAAAAGGTCTACATAATCGAGGAAGGCTTGGTGGGGATCATACTGGAAGTGGGACCGCTGGCCCAACGCCAAGTGCAGGCAGTCTGCGACTTTGAGACCTTTGGTTGGTCGGGTATGATACAGCCACATACCAGTACTGCTACAGTGAAGGCTATAGAGAAGACAAAGGTACTAGCCTTTGACGGACAACAACTGTGCGATTTGTGTCTTACCAAACCTGAGATAGGCTGCAAACTGGGCCGTGCAATGGCGCGTGTAGTAGCAGCAAGGCTGCGTCAAGCATACACTCAGTTGCTCGGTGTTACGTCGCAGGACTAACCCGCCAGACGGGGTTGAGCGAATCCCCGGTTAATGCCGAAAAGAGGGCGGTTCTGCCTGACGAATGAAAGCGGTCGCAATTGTGCAGAAGCAAGGGTAATTGATTCTTGGATAAGGGGGAAAGCGAGGCTTCCAGCGCCCAGATAAGTTAAGCGAACAGGCTTGTATCAAGAGGTTCGGCAAGTATAAGCAGGTTCAGCACTTGAAGAAGGAGGTTCTTCTATGGCAAGAGTGATGGCAAGCGATGAAGTTCAATGGGCAAATCCGGGCGCCCTCGGGTTAGCTGGATTCGGTCTCAACACTATTCTGTTGCAGATACATAACATCGGTTTGATTGATAGCGTCCTACCCCTCATATATGGGTTTTTCTGGGGAGGAATAGCTCAGGTTATCGCCGGCATAATCGATGCTCGACGGGGCGACACCTTCGGGCTGACCGCATTTACTTCCTACGGCCTGTTCTGGATAGGGTTGAGCTTTGCCTTTCTTCTGGAGTGGACCGGTGTTGTTGCGCTGGATGGTCCTGGCCTGGCCTGGCTGTGTATAGCCTGGGGAATATTCACCGGCTACATGACGATTGGTACGTTCAAGATCTCCAGAGTGCACATCTTTGTATTCGCGAGTTTGACGGTACTCTTCTTCTTGCTTGCGGCGCACTTCTATGTGGGTCTGCCGGCCATAATCCCTGGAATAGAGGGGCTTTTCTGTGGCGCTGCAGCAGCCTATGGCTCGGCGGCTGTTGTTTTGCATGACAAGTTCGGAAGGTGGGTGTTGCCGATCGGTGTGATTTCAGCATAGGATTGGTGCAAGTGTAGATTCGCTTTTTGAACAGTTGGAGGCGCATCTGGTCTTGGGTCATATGCTCGGTGGCATTGTTCTACACACAAGGCAGGCGTGATGCCTTAATAGAGGAGGGTACCGAGCCTCCGGCGGTGGCAGTTGTCCTTCCGTAGCCCAGTGACCTCCGAGACTGAGCCAATATAGCCAAACCACTTCAGTCTGCCACCGCCGCCCACTTCCTCGTCACCTGCTTTTCTCTGCCCGCATGAAAGAAGCGCCCTCAAGCAGCTTCTCAATGACGTTGAGGCAAAGCATTGACTCGGCATCAATTGCGAGGCGTGTTGGATGACACGGCAGCGAACAGTGGCCCAAACATGTTTGGTCCAGGCGTTGGGAATCTCACTCCACCAAGCGCTGTTTCTTCTTCTATCACACTGCCACCAGAAGTACCGTACTTCTGGACACGGGCAAGGACTTTGGGGCAAGACCAAAGTTCTGGCGGGATTAGAGCCTAAGGCCGATGAGGGATATCTCGGTAATTGCTACAGTTGTGATAGAGAAAGAAATCAAGGAAGAAGGAGGTGACGTCAAATGGCTAAGGTGAAGGTAGCTGATGCAACGACCGGGGGAACCACGAAAGCGGTCGAGGAGTTCGTCAGAGCCCCTACGGTGGTCCCAAAGGAAGGCTTGGCTGGAAGGTGGGCGGTACTGTCTGTGCTGGCGAGGGCAGCCGACGAGCCCAAGTTCTTCGCCCGCATGACGGATGACCCGCACGAAGCTCTCAGGGAGTATTACACCTTGAGCCCGGAGGAGAAAGCCGCTTTGGCAAGCGGTGATATCCAGAAGATCGAAGGCTGGGTTGGCAAGCTGGACAAGCGGCTGGCGACCTGGCTGTGGTGCCGGCTGAGTCAAGAGAAGTGGTAAAGCGAGGGACATATAACTATGGCACGCGCACAACTAGCTGGTAAAGAGCTACGGGTGTTGGAACCTGCAAAGCCCGCACCTGCTGAAGTGTCTGGCTTGCAGTCTGCCCTGGAGGAGCTAAGAAAATCCGCTACGACCGATTGTCGTCCGCCGGTAGACATGGCCCTCAAAATGGAAGACACAGGCGTAGCCAAGGCAAATGGAAATCTCCTTTCTATCTCTCTTCTTGGCATACTGGCGGGGTTCTTCATTGGTCTGGGAGCTATGTTCTGCACCCTCGTGACTACTGATATCAGTATCGGCTTTGGTCTAACCAAGCTGCTAGGTGGGCTAGCGTTCTGCTTAGGACTAGTTCTTGTGGTGGTAGCCGGGGCTGAGTTATTCACCGGCAACGCTCTAATGATAGGCAGCCGCATCAGCGGCAAGATCAAATTGACTCAAATGCTGAAGAATTGGGGCGTAGTCTACTTCACCAATCTCATCGGGTCATTACTTCTGGTACTCATAGTCTTCTACAGTCAATTCTGGACGCTGGATGCCTACAAGGTGGGTGCCAATGCCCTGCTAATCGCCAATGCCAAAGTCAGCTTGGCCTTTTGGCCCGCTTTTGCGCGGGGTATCCTGTGCAATGCTCTGGTCTGCTTGGCTGTCTGGCTCTGCTTTGGGGCTCGTACCACCGTTGACAAGATATTCGCCATCGTCTTCCCCATAACTGCCTTTGTGGCTTGTGGCTTTGAACACAGCATTGCTAACATGTATTTTATTCCCATGGGCATGGCTATGGTCGGACAGGGCGGAGTTCTCGAAGCGGCTGGTGTAACCGCCGGCCAGGTAGCCAATCTCAGCGCTGTCGGTTTCATCGGTAATCTCGTACCAGTTACTCTGGGCAACATAGTCGGTGGGACTTTCGTAGGCAGCATTTATTGGTTCGCATATCTTCGTCAGGAGCGTGCTGATGAAGCGGTAGCTGCTAGACCACTGATGACGAAGGTCTTCTCCAAGCTCCGTCTCCAACCCCAACAGACACCCTACCTGGATGCAGAGAGGAGCGGCCTGGTATCAGTGTTGGCTAGAGCGAGGGACGACAACGCCTTCTTAGCGAAGCTGGCAGATAATCCTAAGCAAGCTCTCAAAGGGTACAAGCTAACTTCAGAGGCAAAAGCAGCTCTGCAGAGCGGGGACATCCCCTGGCTGGAATCCAGAGTCGGCGTATTGGATGAACCACTGCGTACCTGGCTTACTTCCCGTCTCTCCCAAGAGAAGTGGTGATGGGCCTCAACCCCCACATCACCACTTCTCTAATGGGGGGGCGCAATCATGAGTTCCCTTGTTTTCTACTCTTGGGCTTTCGTGATTCAGCTTGAGGTAGGCTCTTGGCTAGCCTTTCGAGGCGCCGCCGCTGACTCTCATCAAGCGAAGTTGGTGTCACCACTTGTACCTTAATCAGCTGGTCACCCCTACCTCGTCTACCGAAATGAGGGATGCCCTTACGTTTGAGGCGGAAGACCTCCCCTGTTTGAGTGCCCGCGGGGATTCCAAATGCAACATTGCCTTGAAGCGTGGGCACCATCACTTCAGCTCCCAAGGCGGCTTGAGCAAAGTTCAACGGCAACTCATAGACAATATCATCGTTACTGCGCAGGAATAGTCTGTGAGCCCTAATAGAGACTACTACGCTAAGCCGCTTTGGGCTCTCTCCCTTTTCTCCAATCTGTCCCCTGGTCTCGACATATAATTGACAACCGTCCTTCACACCGGCTGGTATCCGCACTGATGTGGGAAGCGCCTGATAGGTTTCCCCTGTACCACGGCAACTCGGGCAGGCTGTTGAATCTGGCGTTGAACTTCTACCGGAACCATTGCACGAAGGGCACACTTCACTGGTTCTTATCTTAATTGTCTGCTCACAGCCAGAAGCGACCTGTTCCAGCGAGAGACTGACCACATACCGAATATCATGTTCGTTCGGCATGTTCTAATTGTAAGGCATACGCGCAGTTCAGACAATCCGTCACTCTAATCGCCGAATTCTGCAGTAGTCGGCGTAGCATGTGCGAAAGATGCACCTTGTCGATCATGAAAGAGGGGACTGCACCACAAGCCTTCACAGGCTAATGCTTGCACTCCAACAGCTATGGTGCCTGCGTAGCTAGTTTGGGATGCTGGTACCGCCCAGCTCCTGAACAACCATCTCGACGCGCACGGGGATTAGGCGTCTCACTTCGGGGGTGCAGTCCTCGTTGTCGGGATGGCTTTCACTGTAGGTGCTGGCTTAGCCTTTTCACCGCTTCTCCCTTGCTATCATAGATAACTACCTCGAGAGGGGTTTGTCCTGGCAGTGCGTGTGTTGCGCAAGCAATGCATGGGTCATAGGCTCGGTAGGCCATCTCAACCATATTAAGGATACCTTCTGTTGCCTCCTTGCCCTTCTGAATCATAGCCTGAGCGACCTTCTTAATGGACATGCACATGGCAGCGTTGTTATTGCCGGTCGCCACAATCAAATTCACTTTCTTGGTCATGCCATTCTCGTCAGTTTGATAGTGATGGATAAGGGTGCCCCGCGGGGCTTCTATTATGCCAACGCCTTCATCTGGAGTTGCCGTTGGGATCGTGCGGACGTTGGGGTCAGTTATTTCCGGGTCCTGGCACAGCCTGAGCATTTCTTCGGCGGCATATTGAAGCTCAATCAACCGCGCCCAGTGCATAGCCAGAGTATGGTGAACTGGCTTGCCACCTAGGGTTTGATACATTCTTTCATACTCAGCCTGAGCCAATGGCGTTGCCATGCCGTCGGCAGCGTTAAGCCGAGCTAGAGGTGCCACCCTATAGACACCGCTATCCTTGCCTTCAACCAGCCCTTTCCAACCAATCTTCCTCAAGAAGGGGAATTTAAGGTAAGTCCACGTCTCAACATGCTCAGCCACGTGGTCGAGGTAGTCAGCCGGCTTGAACTTGACGAATTCCTTCCCATCGGGGTCCACAACTCGCACATCGCCCTCGTAGAAGTTCACTTTGTTGTTGGCGTCGACCAAGCCCATGTAGTAGCTCTTCATGGTATACATGTCGCTTAAGACAAGGTCAACATACTCTTTGTTTTGCAGAACGACATCGTCAAAAATCTTCAATGATAGCTTGCCGAATTCCACCATGGACTTGGATTTTTCCTCGAAATCGCGACGCTCATCTTCAGTAACCGCTTTGCTAACGCCGCCAGGCAAGCCACACACTGAGTGAGTCGCCTTACCGCCGATAACTGCCTGAATATCCTGGGCATACGCCCGATGCTTGATAACCTCCGTGCCGGTTTCCAGTCCAACCTTGGCAATAAGACCTAGTATGTTTCTTTCCGCAGGGTCAGCCGTGGGGCCCAGGACAAAATCAGGAGCCGCTAGGGCGTAGAAGTGAGCGATGTGGGAATGGCACATGTGAGCCGCATAATACAATTCCCTTATCTTCTTGGCTACCGGGGGTGGATCGACATGGTACACAGCATCAACAGCTTTAGCTGACGCCATGTGGTGGGCTGAGGGACAAACGCCACAGATTCTGGGAGTAATTCGAGGGAGCTCCTCTACCGGTCTCCCTTCACAGAACTTCTCGAAGCCACGAAGTTCTGGCACTCGAAGATAGGCGTTCTTCACATCGCCCTCATCATCAAGAAAGATGTCTATTCTGCCATGACCTTCGAGGCGAGTAAACGGGTCGATTACAATTCGCTTCATAGTGCTTTCTCCTAGGTTACATTCGCCTTCGGTTCATCATTGCGGTGGGCAGACCAAACCGATAGAAAGTGCCTGCCGGGTCAGGTATCTCATCAATCATTCGGGCGATATCTTCATCCTCCGTGACATCAAGAATGGAGGCTAAGGCACTGAGCATGTGGGCCCCCTGGTCAGTAACTCCAGGCGGCGGCCCGAAGCAGCCGCGGCATGGCATATTAGCGGCAATGCATCGAGCTTCACAGCCTCCGCGTGTCGCCGGCCCCATACATATTATCCCTTGTTCCAGAAGGCATTTTTCAGGGTCAGGGATAATCTCATGGGGACGATAAATCTTGGTGATCTTCTTCTCTTCCTTTGTCCTGGGGCACTCGTCACATAGCGCCTTGTCTGATCCGAATACTGTACCGACTGGTGGCAATTGCCCAGCAGCCAAGGCATCCACAACTTGGGAGATGATAGGGACGGTGGGAGGACAACCGGGGATATAATACTCAACATCAACGACTTGGTCCAATGCTTTCACAGTATCATAGAATTCGGGTAGCTCTAACTCGCCTTCAGCGACCTTGGTCATAGTCTGAGGCAGTGTCTTGTCGGGATTGTCACAGCTCTGTGCCTCAATAAAAGCCCGCTCGAAGGTCTCGGCACGGTTGGTGAAGTTGGACAGCCCTGGTATTCCCCCAAGATGGGCGCACGAGCCAAAAGCAACCATTGCCTTGGATTTGGCGCGGAGCAACTCAGCCATCTCCTCCTGCTCTGAAGTCCTGACCGCTCCATTGAATAAGCAAACGTCAATAGATTTGTCTTCCATCGCCTCGACATGATGTCGTTTGAAGTCGAGGGCTATCGGCCAGAAGACAATATCAGCAATTTCAGCCACCTGGAGAATCTTCTCGTTTATATCCAAAATAGCGACGTCACAACCACCACAACTAGCCGACCAGTAAATCGCCAAATTGAGTTTAGCCATGTTTTTCCTCCCCAGAGTTCTTGCTGAAGGGGCCTAGAGCTCTAACCTTCTCGGTCATGTCGTCTATTATCGACACAAAGCGGTCGCCTTCGGATGCTGATACCCAGTCAAGGCGGACGCGCTCATCTTCAACCCCTAGTTGAGCCAGCATCTTCTTCAGCAGTGGCATACGCCGGGCTACCTTGTAGTTACCTTCAGCGTAATGGCAGTCACCGGGATGACAACCCAAGACCAAAACGCCATCAGCCCCCAGTTGAAAAGCTTTGAGGATAAAGGTTGGCTCCACTCGCCCGCTGCACATTACTCTGATGGTTCTGACGTTGGGCGCGCATTTCATCCTGGCGGTGCCAGCCAGGTCAGCTCCTCGATACGAACACCAGTTGCACAGAAAACCCACAATCTTCGGTTCGAAGCTCATATTATCACCCCCTCTATTCTTGCTACGAGGGTACCCGGTGGGTGTGCTGCCTGCGTTGGCAGCTACAGGGTACCTGGTCGATATGATGCTTGCCTCGGCACCTACAAGGTCAGTTCGACGCCTTCAACGGCTAATTCGGCATCGGT